>ERZ1026852.560-NODE-560-length-22732-cov-4.206200_pt1 | contig 22732 bp, 37 predicted proteins | sample MGYA00380156_ERZ1026852 | MGnify/ENA primary metagenome ERZ1026852 (study PRJEB33269, sample SAMEA4719792) | human gut metagenome | biome: human-associated habitat; feature: organic feature; material: feces | place: Cameroon | collected 2013-10 ...
GGTATACCACAGTCTGGCCGTTCAAAATCGCACGGTCGATGAAGGAATCCACCTCCGGCAGCGCCTCGTCTACGGTAAGACCCAGCAGGTTGCATTCCATCTTTGCCGTGCGCTGCACGCGCTCTACCCTGCCATTGGGCCGGTTAGCATCGCCGGTCAGGCGGGAGTAACGCTGCTGTGCCTTGGTCTGAGGCTTCGTCTCCTTGACCAGCTTTTCCGGCTGCTTGAGGCCTTTGAGCGGCACTTTCGTCTTGATGATGCCGGCCCGTACGAGAACATCGCCGTTTTTATCCGGCAGTGCCAGCACGGTGGCCAGCTGGTTCAGCTCTGCGATGCAGACCTCCTGCCCTACCTTGACTTCCTTCAGCGAAACGAACTCCTTGACCGGGTTGTGTACCACTTCAGTCCCCATAAAGAGCTTTTCGGACTCTTTCTTGGCGATTTCACGGGCGCGCTGGGCCTTCTGCTGGGTGCTCATCCGCTCGTCTTTCTGGATCTGGCGCAGCTCATCCGTCAGAGCGTAAGCCTTGCTCTCGACCTCCTGCGCCAGTGCGCGGGCCTTGGCGCGGGCAGCTTCCAGCTCATTCTCACCCTGCTGGATAAGCTCATCGCGCTTCTGACGGGCTGCATCCAGCTGGTGGGCGGCCTCGTTTTTCAGGCCTTCCACCTCGTCCTGACTGGCTTTGAGCTGGAGCTTCAAATCATCCAGCTGGCCCAGAACGGCGTCCAGACGCTTGTCTTCTGCGGACAGATGCTGCTGTGCAGCCTCAATGACCCGCTCCGGGATGCCAAGCTTTTCGCTGATCAGGAAAGCGTTGGACTTGCCCGGAACGCCGACGCTGAGCTTATAGGTGGGGCGCAGCGTCTCCAAATCGAACTCGCAGCTGGCGTTGACGACGCCCTTTGTCTCGAGAGCGAACACCTTCAATTCTGCATAGTGCGTTGTGGCCATCAGGAGCACACCGCGGCGGCGTAGCTCTTCGATGATGGCAACAGCCAGTGCCGCACCCTCCGCCGGGTCGGTACCGGCGCCAAGCTCATCCAGAAGCACCAGCGTGTGGGGCATGGCAAGCTCAAGGATGCCGGTGATCTTCTTCATATGACCGGAGAAGGTGGACAGGCTCTGCTCGATGCTCTGCTCATCGCCGATGTCCACGAGGAATTCGTCGAAGACACAGATCTCACTGCGCTCATCCGCCGGGATGAGGAAGCCGCACTGTGCCATCGCGCAAAGCAGACCGGCCGTTTTCAGAGTGACGGTCTTACCGCCGGTGTTGGGGCCAGTGATGATGAGCGAATCATATTCCCTGCCCAGCGAAATATCGACAGGAACGCACTTCTTTGCGTCGATGAGCGGATGACGCGCCCGGATGAGCGAGAACGACGTATCCGTCCGGACAGTGGGTTTGAACGCCTTCATATCCAGTGCAAGGCGGGCTTTTGCAAGCAGGACGTCGATTTCCAGCATGGCCTTATAGCTGTACTGGAACTGCGGCTCAATGGCTGCGACCTGACCGGTAAATGCTACCAGGATACGCTCGATCTCCTGGGCTTCCTGTGCGCGGTACTGAAGGATGCGTGCGTTTGCCTCCACAACAGCCTGAGGCTCAACGAAAACGGTCGCACCGGTAGACGAGACGTCATGGATGATACCGCTCACCTCACCGCGATACTCGCTTTTGACAGGAACGACATACCGGCCATTTCGGATGGAGACGACGCTCTCCTGTAAGTACTTGGAGGTGTCCATGTTCCGGACCATACTTTCCAGACGGTCGCGGATGCTGTTTTCAGTCGCACGAATCTTCTTGCGCAGGTCGTTCAGGGTGTGCGATGCCGTATCTGCCATTGCATCCGGTGCAAGGATGGCACTCGAAATTTGCTGCTCAAGGCCCGGCTGAGGAGCCAGCGCATAGAATAAGTCGTCCGTCGGAAGTGCATCGTGTTCCGAAGAGCCATACCAGCTGACGAGGTTCTGAAAGTTGCGAAGCGCACCGGCCACCATCAGCAGTTCACCCATTGAAAGGACACCGCCCTTGACGGCGCGGGCGGCCAGCTGACTGACGCCCTCTACTCCACCGAAGCGGGGCGAGCCGTTCTTGATGAGCAGTGAATTGATGGCATCGGTCTGTTCCAGTGCATACCGCACTTCATCGGGGTCGCACTGAGGCTCGATGGCAAGGAGCTTTTCGCGGGACTCTTTGCACACACAGCCCTCCGCCGCCCGGGCAATGATCTTGTCCAGTTCCAGCGTTTTCAAATAACTTGTTTCCATAATTTTACTACCCTTTTTCACAAAAATACAGCATCTTCAAGATGCCTCAAAAAATACCGACGCATCGTATTTTTCGACGAAATACAGTCGTTTTTCATGTTGTAAGTTTTTCTTCCTCCATTTCCTATATCCGCGTATTTCCTTATAACTCTACATATTTTTATGGGAATTGGTGTCAAAATTGGTGTCAGAAGCCATATAGTGCCGAAACGCTTTGATAGCGTTTTTCTCGTTCATGTGACTGTAAAGTTCAAGGGTCATCTCCATCTTCTTATGCCCCATAATATACTGTATGGCTTTCAGGTTCATTCCTGAAAGCACAAGTCTGGTACAAAACATATGTCGGAGTGAATGCGGGGTGATGAGCGGTAAGGTATCCTGAGGATGAGACTCATTGTATTTCATTATGATTTTTTTCAGGTTGGCTTCGACACTCGGTGTTCGCCTTGGCTTGCCGTATGGCGTTATCTGAAAAAATCCGCTGTACCCATCCACAACCGGCTCCTTATCCAGCCGAGGGCGAATCGCGATCATATGCTCGAAAGCTTCTTTTGCCTTCGCAGACATCGGGATCGTTCGCACCCCCTGCTTTGTTTTGGGGGCTTCGATGAACAATTTCCCGGCGTAATAGAGCAACTGATGCTCCACTCGCACAACATTTCTCTCGAGATCCACGTCATCCACGGTCAACCCGCAGAATTCACTTACGCGCAGCCCGGTCTCATGTAATATTATTACCTCATCGAGATGCTTTGTCAATCTTCTGTTTTCGCGGCAAAAGTCGATCAGTCTTTCGTATTGTTCCTCCGTCAGAATCGCTTTTTCTTTTTCTTCTTTCGGGATCACCTTGGATAGCGTGAATCGGAAAGGATTTTCAGCGATAAGCTTGTCCTCACAGGCAGACCCAAACGCCTGAAGCAGTGCGACCTTGAAATTCTCTATTGTGCCATAAGCATAGCCATCTTCGTACAGGCCTATTACAAACATCTTTCCTTCGCTCCTGGTAACGGACGAAATATCTCTGTCCGCGATTGGGTGCTCCTTGAGAACCGAGATGATACACTTGGCGTTCGCCCTCGTGTTTTTTCTTATAGATAGCTTTCGTATCTCCGCAAATTTCAACATCAGTTCCAGCACCGTCATGTTAGCGGAAAGCACGTTGATGCCGCTGCGCCGCATCTCCTCCACTTCGTCCTCTTTGTCCCGCAGGGTTTTCAGGTCCATCGCATAAAGAATGTGCCTTTCGCCTCGCTGATCCGTCCACCTGTACTGATACCTCCCGTCCTTCCTCTGGCTCTCCCCTTCCTTCAGCACTCTTCCCTTATTGTCTTTTCTTCGTTTCATAGTAGAACTCCTTACATTATAAGAAGCTCTGATGTGACACTCCGAGTATACCACACCAAAGCCCCGGATGCCAGCCATCTCACACAGAATAGGTCTGGTCGATGTACTTCTCCAGCGCCCTGCGCTTGATGAGCCGTTTGGTTCCCACCCAGAGCACAAGATTCTGCTCGTCGTTGGTGATGTCCCGCAGCCGGTTCTCGCCTATTCCCGTATAAGCCGCGGCTTCTTCCAATGTAAGGGTCGTTTTCTCCCATACCGGAACTTCTTTCATGCCGTAAACCCCTTTTCTTTATAAAAGTCTTTGCAAAAGGATATTACAGGCAAAAATGGGCGTGTGCGTCCTGCTTTTTCTCGTTTCAGGCATGAGTAATGGGTCGTTTTGAAAAATTCCGTCTAATCTAGAATAGAATTCAAAAAAAAGAAAAGTCCCTGAAATCCTCGCCCACCCGGGCAAAAATATCAATGAGACTTTTCCCGCACACAGTCAGGACTCCATTTTGACGCCAAGCCGGCTCAGTTTCCCTCGTGTGCTGTATTCGTCACGGCAGAATGAACGACCCTCGATGCACACTGTAAAATGTCAATGCTTCGTTATGCCGTGTCACGACAAAAATATCAGTCTCCCCGCTTCTTCCTCGCCACCAGATCGGAATACACCTTGTCCGCCTCGATGGCCTCCTTGGTAAACGAGTTGTTCTTCCACCAGCTCACCAGTGCCGCGATGACCGTGATAACGCTGGTCAGAAACTGCTCCATCTGCGCATTATCCAGCGGGATCATCGGATGCCCGCAGGCACTCAGCACCTGATTGAACAGCGCAAACGCCAGACACAGCGTCCGCACGATGGTCGCCAGCGAAATATCTTTCAGCTTGTTCATGCTATACCTCCATTTTGATTTTCTCAGTCGTCCCGGATGGGCAGTGCCGAAGCTCTTTCATAAAGATTCGTTCCCGTACCGTTGCCGCCCATCGTGTGATAGGTCTTGTACAGATATGTAAGGTTCCGCAGACCGTCTCGCGTGATGTGTCCAAGCTCGAGAAAGCGGTAACACTCCGTGTAGATGCGGTCGTGCAGAAGTGCCAGCACCGCATTCCATAACGCTTTGATTTTCGGGATTGCTGCGAGGATGCCCGCGCCCATCAGGGCAAACACCCACTGCGCCCAATACTCAAGGATGAAATTCGTCGCCTTCACGCCCCCTTCACCCTGCTCAGCCCTGCCCGCTTGATGATGGCCGGATAGTCCTTGTAAGCATAGCTCATGTCGGCATTCGTACTCACACCCGGGATGCAGGCCTCGTCCGTGTACTGCCAGATGCCGTACTTGTAGCTGGTCGCGGGCTTTTTCATGCTCTTGCGGTAGGCCGCTACCCAGACGTCATAGGCTTTGAGCTTTGCCATGTTGAGCCGGGTCAGGCTGAAATTGAGTCCCGTATAAAGCAGTGCGTAGACGCCCCAGCTTTCCAGCGTCTTCAGCTCGTAGTCCACGAGAGCGGTCAGACTGTCCTTCTTCAGCTTGACGAGCTTGTTGTCTTCCACATCCACACAGACCGGCATCTCGAAGGTCTTCCCTGCCAGCGCGGTTTTCAGCACAGCCAGCTCCGCATCCGCCATGGCCTTCGTGGTGGCGTATGTATAATAGTAGACGCCCACCGGCAGGCCCACCCGCTTGCACTCGGCATAGTTCCGCTCAAAGGTCGGGTCGATGTAGAGGCCGTCCTTCCGCCTGCTGAGCTTCGAGTTGGTGGATCAGGCACATCGTCAGAATAAACAGCCATACCCTTGAGATAGTGGCTGTTATCCACCATAATGCGGACCTGCGCATAGTGGCTGTTTCCAAGGCTCAGGTCATCCACGCCACGGCGAATCTCAATGACACCATCCTTGTCCAGACCACCTTCGTCACCGTAGCGAATCGCAACACGGTCGGAACTCATGCTGGACGGACGCTGGAGCTTCTGGAATGTCTCACCACCATCATCCGAATGGTAGTCACCCAAAGACTGAATGTCGCCTTGATGCTGGTATGCATCATCCGGTGCGAGATTCTTTGCAGTCGGGATCTCATCCGGTTCCGGACACTTTGCCATCTTTTCCAGCGTGACCGCCTCTTTAATCTCCTGTGCTTTGTCCTCACCGATGGTCGCAGCCACCTTGTCCTGATAGCTCCGCAGAGCCGTCTCCGACATGGTGTAAGCCGCTGCCAATGCAGCATTTCTCCGGTCATTGACGCTGCTTGCGCCGATGATGCAGCCGGTCGAGACTGCCATAGAGATAGCGGTAGGAATGTACACTGGTGCCGCCGTCTTCACGATGGTCTTGGCGTCCAGTTTCTCGACACCCAACTCCTGTTTCTTCTCCTCCAGCAGGATCATCGCCTTGGGCGTGGCCGAGATCGCAAAGCCGACCGCCGTAAACGCGCCTGCGATGCCGAAGCCCAGCAAAATTTTCGAGCCGTTCCGGCTGAGCGTCCTCTTCGCCGTTTTGGTCAGTGTTTTCCAGTTCATGTTCGTACCTCCAAAAATATCAATGAATTTATAAAAAAGAAAGAGCCGTAGATTTCTCTACAGCTCTCGCCTTGTCAGATGTGTCCATTCTGTTTTAAGTTCTGAAACCGAATCCTGCTTCCACGCTGACTTGTCAGCTCTCCGGAGATGGTGTCATAGATGTATTCGTACAGCCGGATCGGCAGGGTCAGCACATACCGCATCGTGCCATCCAGCACGTGCAGCAGTCTCCTGCCGAAGTCCTTCCATAACTTCATCATAGCATCATCCACCTGAGCGTAATAGTTGCGATTATACATAATTCAAATCTCCTTTATCTGTTCAGTTTGGATTTTCTTCCATAAAGCAGACTGAATTTTTCGCGTCAGTTCGTGCCGTTCTTCTCTGCCAGCTGACGCCGCACTTCTTCCTCCACCATGTCGTGCAGTTCGTCCTCGCTCTTCTGGTCCTCGATGAGGTCATGCCCGAAGCCCAGTAATGCGCTGCCTGCCAGTAATGCGATGCTTGCCACTTTCCACCAGTTGATTTTATGCATGATAGGTATCCTCCGTATAATCGAGATAGTTTTCTACAGGGTCAAGCGCCGGTGCCAGATAATAGCACTCCAACCCGTCATCGGTAATCTGCTTGTCGTACTCAAAATCCATCCAGTAGGCGTCCCAGTCATATACCAACTGGTCAATACACCATCCCATCTGGTCGCCTTCGGGTGTTATGGTCAGTTCATCGGCGCAGAGATAATTGCACCACTCGTTTACCGAAATGCAGCCGTTCGTGGCCAGCTCCCGGTTGAAGTAATAAGACGCCTCGATGACCCGGGACATGGTGGCGTGAAAATATCTTTTCGATGCCGGCTCATAGAACAGCCGGATAACATCGCCGTCTTTGTCTCGCTGGACATCTTCGGCTTTCGTCTCCTTTGCTGCTTCCATGCGCAGCTTTTCCTCTTCCTCTGTGCCAATGCGCTCTGCCACCTGCCTGCGGTACTGCTGATAGCTCTTACCGAGCGCCACATAGGCTGCGCTCAGGCTTGCGATTTCTTTCCGGCTCAGCACGTTCGAGCCGATGATGCACCCAATCGTGCCAGCACCCAGCACCGCCGCCGGAATATAAAATCGCCAGCAGTCCTTGACTTTTTCCTTCATGCTGTACGCAGGCACGTCCTTGTTCAGCTCTACCAGCTTTTCGGCTTTAATGGTCGCCTTGCCCGTTTCGATGGCCGTCAACACTACGCCCACAGATGCACCGATGGCCAGTAGTGTCCCGGCGTTCTTGCGCAGGAATTTCGCACACGTTTTTGTCAGTGTCATTGTTCAACCTCCATTTTTTCCTTCGAGCCAATCAAAACATTCTTCTATTGTCTTGAATTCCTCAGTCCACGCATCATGTGTGCGGTTATCAATCCCGACATAACCGCCGTTTTCGCACAGCCAAAAGCTACCTTTCGGCGAGCAATGCGGTTCTGCAATAATCCGCAAAGCTTCTTGCTTTGATACTTCGATAAACGAGCTTCTTGCAAGGCCGCAGTTATATCCTTTTTTATAGGATTTTTCTGCATATTTTTTAGCACACACCGCGCCAAGGGCAATGCAGCAAGTTGTCATCACCAGATTAAAAATACATTTCATTGTTCAACCTCCATTTTGAAAAATAAAAGAGCCTACGATTTCTCGTAAGCTCCATTTCGGTTAGTTACTCTATCTTCATTTCCTCCAGAAGTGCTTCCTGCATCAAATCGAATACCTTTCGGTTGCGCTTGCAATACTTTTTGCGAAACGTATCGTCCAGTTCATTTGCCGCCTGCACGTGGCCGTATTTTACCAAATCGCCCCATGCACACGCCATACTGAGTACGGCGAGTACGTCAATCACATAATAAGCTGCAATGCAACCACCGATTGCGCAAATAATTTTCTTCATAGTTTCGTACCTCCAAAATATAATTCTGAGACTAACCATCTCATAAAGCACACTGAAAATTTCGCGTTACAGCACCCCGGCATGCTTCAAAATGGTGTTGAGCTGAGCCTTCGTTACGTCGGCATCCAGCTCCAGATGCACATGTACCTTCTGTTCCTTGTCCAGCCAGTTCGCCTGAATGTCCTTCAGCTCCACTTCCACACCCGGCATCTGCTTTTTCAGCGCCTTGTTGATGATCTGCGAGATGATACGGCGCATAAAGCCCGAGCGGATGATCATGATGTCCTCCATTGTTCAACCTCCAAAAATAAAATGAAAAAGATAAGAGGGCGTGTATCTATCAGATATTATCCTCCAGATTGCTCTCTTTCGTCTTCTTCAACATTTCCTTTTCAGCCTTGTGGTCCATCCACTTTTCGTAGGCCACGCATGCTCCGATGACTGCCGCATACAGTCCCAGAACAAATCCGGTCCACTTAAAGCTTGCACCCCAAGTAATAGGTTTGTCCATAAAGTTTTTAATAGCTTTCATCATAGGTTTTTCTCCTTTCAATGTAAGCCCTCTTACCTCCATAAAGGAAGCTGAATTTTTCGCGCCGGACAAAAAGAAAGAGCCTATGTTTCCATAAGCTCTTCCCGAGACAAAGCCGATGTTACGTCGTTTGCCGGTCTATCGTAAAAATATCAGTCTTTCGACGGCCGGAAAATCTGTACGAACAACCACATCACGAGTGCAATAGCGCACCCGATCAGGAATGTCGTAATGATCTGCCCGACCGAAATCGTATAGTTCCAAATTTTCTTAAAAATAGATTCGTTCATAATACGCTCTCCTTTTCTCTCGGGCTTTATCCCATAATACAAAGAGATTTTTTCGCGTCTTGAGCAAAAGAAAAAGAGCCTACGATTTCTCGTAAGCTCTCCTCGAAAAATATCAATGATTTATGACAGCTTTTTCATTGCAGCCTCAAAATCCTCGAGTGTCATGCCCAGTCGTGCCGCTGCGTCTTTCACGTTCAGCAAACTGTCTTTGACAAGACCTGCCAAAACCTCGACCTTGCCCTTTTTCTCACGGTCATTCATCATCTTCTCAATCGCTTCGCACATATTGATTTCGTCAGCTCTCAAGCGCTTTTCTTTACTGTGGCACTGTTTTCGTATAGTTCATGAGGTGCTATATCCTGACCTTCAGGCCATTCAATGCCTGTACCACCCGGCAACATCTGAACTGTTCTGAAATAATCTTTATCATTCAGCTGCCCATACCACGAGCCCGTTGCATAAGGTGTCACATCAAATAGCTTGATTTCACCCGTCTCATAATAGAGGCGGAGCATCAACGAATCAAGAGGTTCAACTTTAATAAGCTTCGGCTGTAGCATAAAAGTCACTCCTTACTTCAGAGGGTCAATGCGGAAGAACTGTTCACCGTTAGACAAGAGCTTCCAGTTTGCTGCCAAATCATCCTTGTGAATTTCCATCCATGCATCCAGCAGCTTCATCTGACTTTTAGGAAATTTTCCTTCCAGAACCGTTCCGTCTAGAGCAACTACAACTTCCTGCCCAGAATATTCTGCATGAATGTGAGGCATATTATGCTTGCCACCAAGTTCCCTGTACATCCGAACAATGATACCGTAAAACATACATAATACAGGCATTTTCAGGTTCCTCCAATCAATTCTTCTATTTGTATTATATCAAAATCCAATGAAAAAATAAAGTCTCTCAAATCGGCACATGGTCAAAACTGGTCTCCCATCGCTCTTTCTTCAGCGGTTTCATCCGCAGCGCCCACATGAGCTGTCGGACAGTGACCGTCGGAAAATATCCATGTGCATCCTTCTTTTTCGCATGGCTGTCAAAATACTCCTTGAATCCATTGTGCAGGTAGATTTTGTCTGTCAGCCATGGGTCGATGGGTCCCCAGTATGTTGCCTTGCTCTGCTCGTTGTATCGCTGCTGGATGACGCACAACCCTTTGTTTCCTTCCATGTATAGGGTCGCCACACGGTAAACAGGATGGTCACAGCGATATATTCGGCCATAATAGTTCGTCCATATGGGCGGCTGTTCGTCGTGGTATCGCATAAAAACAAAAAGAGAGCCCGAAGCTTTCGCCTCAGACTCTCCTGTCCTCCTTACTTTCTAAAGATGTTCTGCATCAAAGTTCTGGAACCATCCTTGAATGTCGGAGACAGCGGAATATGTCCTTCTTCCTCGTTGAACCATCCGTTCACCTGATTCCATACGAATAAGCCACCCATGATGAGCGTTCCGGCAATGCCACCCACGGTCTTCAGAATTTCGATCCTGCGGTCAGAGTCAGCCTTCTGCACGTCGGCTTCTGTCTGATGCCACTTCAGCTGCAGTTCGTCTTCCTTCGCAGTTTTGCTGTTCTCTTCCGCAGTCTCGTTCATCTGCATCTCGTGGAGCTTTGCCAGACTGTTCACCGCAGTGGCATACTCCTCAGAACCGGGTTTCATCGTTTTCAGCGATTCCATCCCACTTTCCAAAGTCTCGTTCAATAATGTTTTGTTTTCCATTTTGATCTTCTCCTTTATCAGTAAATTCGGAGTTTCCTCCGTTAAACGGGCTGTTTTTCTCGCGCTTCGGCCCTTTTGACCTTCAGTACAATGTACTCGCATTCCTCCAGATACTCCGTGGTGGTCGTCAGGTCGAGGAAAATATAAGGCTGTTCTTCCTCGTCTCCGGGTGCAATGATGATGCTCCCTACCGAGTTTTTGCCGTGTACGCACTTCCACCCGACCGAAACGCCGAACAGAAAGCCCAGCACGATAAATATCAATGCAAGCAGATAAACCAGATACACCATTTTGAATTTCTCCTTTGTAGTATTCTGCACCACCTTTTGGGCGAGTGCGTGATGAAAAAATAAAGAGCTGCAGATTTCTCCACAGCTCTCGTCGGCTCAGATGTCGTTGCGAATCAGAAATAATTCACCTCTGTTGCAAGCAGCCCGTACCAGACCACTGGCCCGGATCAGGTTTATCGCGTTTGTGTAAGATGCCTGTGCCGTCGAGGCATTCGCATACTCGCCTGTACCAATGTACATAACTTTCTGGTTGCTCTCGATAAACACACGTATCTTGTCCATCGCGTTTACATAACCACGGTCGTAAGTAGCCTTTACTCTCTTGTAATGTTTCATCGTAAAATCTCCTTTCGTTCTTCGGAAGACATCTTCTTCCATAAAGGAGTCTGGGTTTTTCGCGTCTAACTTAGGATAGAAAAAAGAAAGAGTCCGAGTTTCCTCAGACTCCATCTCCGGTCGAATGTTTTATCGTACGCCCATGTAGTATTCGGTAATAAGCTCGAGTTCGTTGCGTTCCACCTCAGGGTACGAGACGTTCATCGTCTCGTTAAAGCCCTTCTCGATAGAATCCATCATTTCCTCGAAACCCTTAACAATATACTTAAACATAGCAGTTACCTCCTATTATTAACATTTTCTTCCATAAAGGAGGCTGAAATTTTCGCGCCCATGCAAAAAGAAAAGAATGGGATTTGGACCCATGACTTCCGCAGTTAAGCGGCGCTCTCCCATGCTGAGCTATCTTCTCCATAATATGCCATGATTTTTTCGCGCCTGCGCAAAAAGATAAGAGAGCGAAATATCTTTTCCGTTACTTCGTTCTCTTAGATTTGTTACTTTTTATCAAACACTTTTGGCCCATAATATATAGCCATACCAACAGCTAATATAACCTCGACCCAATAGTAATTCGTCATCAGTATATTCATCATATCAGTCATAATCGTTCCTCCAATTATAGCTCTCTTATCTTCCATAAAGGACACTGATTTTTTCGCGCCTGCACAAAAAGAAAGAGCCGCCGATTTCTCAGCAGCTCCCGCTCTTTAGTGTCTTCTCTTTGTTCTCTGTTTCACCTCTTCCGTCTTTGCGCCAATGAGGCCGATTGCCTTCACCAGCAGTACAATGATCAGAATCGCAATAATCAGACTAAACATAAAATCTACCACCTTTCATAAAGGCAGCTGAATTTTTCGCGTCATTGGCGTTCGATGCTCAAAAGCCAGAAGAACTTGCGGTAGAAGTCATAGTACATCTGGGAGCCGCACGGACATCCCCTTGCACGAAGACTCCCGTAGGACAGTCCTTCAGTTACACCTTTCCGGATGTACGTTTGGAGCGCCGGTTCCATTTTGGCAATGCAGCGGTCAATGAGTTCAATATGCTGCGAATAGTACGCTCTCAGCATTCCTTCTCGTGCAGTCGGGTCAGATGGTACGTTGCTCTTTACGATGCCACCCATATCTCCCTCCTGCGCTCGCCAGCCATCCAGCCTCGCCAGTGCCCGTTTCCAGTCGTTGTATTGGAAACAGAAGTTCTTGAGTTCCAGGTATCGATACTTCGGCAGACAGTAGGGATTCTTTCTGGAGAGTTCCGGTTTCTCGTGTTTCATTTTTCCTTGACCCCATTTTGATAAATTTCAAGTGTGCTCTCGCGACGTCTTGATTTATCAAATGGTAACAATGGAAATGGACTCCTGCGTCATGAACTTGCTTATGCCGAGGCAAAAGAAAAGAGACACAAGATCTCTCCTGCGTCTCTCGTCTTGTAATCGTCACATCCGAGCTTTAGGTGTCTGTTTGTGTCTTTGGTGTCATCTTGGTGTAAAACAACGAATTTCTCTTAAATAATTGTCGCTGTTACGATTCTTTCCGCCAAACGATAACTTGTTTCCATAGTAATTCCTTATATCAAATCGATTTCAAATGGTTATGGCAGGACGGATCTCAAAAAGTCGTAGCTTTTCAACGGCTTGTCCAGATGGGTCAGCGCATATTGCTCTGCTGCTGTAGAGAGTTTCGCCAGACTGCCGACGGAAATACGGAAGCCGAATATCTTTTTATCTTCTACCAGACAGATATGCCGCAGCGCAAACAGCGCCCCGGCGTCCAGATTGCACTTTTTCCCCGCCTTTTGGGCGCATGATTCGCAGAGCAGACAGCCCTCCGCCGGGTCGAGATAAAAGGCCGGGCCGTCGTAGGTGCCGCAGTCGCGGCAGTAGACCAGCTGCGGCAGAAATCCGCACTCGCTCATGGTGCGCAGCTCAAATACGGCCTTGATGACCCGGAGGTCAGCCTTTTTCTCGCTTATCATGTAAAAGCAATTAAGGAGAAGCCTCAATTCTTTTGCGGCTTCGTCTCCTGTGGGCGAAAGCGCCGAGGCCATTTCCGCCATATACATGGCAAGGCTCATCCCTTCGATGGAGGACGAGATGCCGTGGAAGACGTTTTTGACATCCGCCTCTCGCACTGTATACATATTCCGTCCGGGGACAAGCACGAACTCCGAGTAACAAAAAAGCCCGCAGGCGCTGAACAGTTTGCTTTTCAGCCGCAGGCTGCTCTGCGCAGAGGCCGAGATGACTCCCAGCCCCGGCGTCAGAAGCGTGATGATCCGGTCTGATTCTTTATACCGGGTCTCTTTCAGGACAAGGCCCGGGGTCACAATGGTATCCATCTGTTTTTTCTCCTGCCGGGGCGGTGAGCCGCTGCTGAGCGAGCTGCCGCCTGTAGTCCAGATAACACAGAATATCACCGGTGCAGGCAAACGTCTGCCAGCTGAGTTCCACATCCATCGGACAACGCTCCCTTCTTTAAGGTATAGTATCACCTCTAGGGTACTGCGCTATCCCCGGGAAATCTGTCCTGTTATGATGCTCAGCGGTTGGGCTGCTGCTTAAAGCCGAAATTGTTGAGCATGAACTCGTTATCGCGCCAGTCGGCTTTGACCTTTACCCAGCACTGTAAGTTGACGCGGCAGCCGAGGAACTCTTCGCAGTCGGTGCGGGCTGCGCTGGCGATCTTCTTCAGCATCGCGCCGCCCTTGCCGATGACCATGCCCTTGTGGCTTTCCCGCTCACAGTAGATGTTCACGTCGATGTCCACGAGGTCCGTGCCGGGGCGCTCCTTGAAGCGCTCGACCACGACCGCAATGCCGTGCGGGATCTCGTCCCGCATATAGAGCAGAGCCTTTTCGCGAATAACTTCCGCTACAAGCTCCTTCTCAGGCATATCGGTGTAAGCATCATCGTCAAAATAATGCGGGCCTTCCACGGCATAGCGGCTCAGGGCATCGAACAGTTCCTCGCAGTGGTCATTATCGCGGACACTGACGGTATAGACATCATCAAAGACGCCCAGCGCTTTCAGCTCCGCCTTGCGGGCCTCGAGGTCCGCCGGGTCTTTGACGAGGTCGGTCTTGTTGATGACCGCGATGGCCGGGCCGCCCTTTTTCAGAGCCTCGACCAGAACCATCTCCGATTCATTCAGCGCGCCGTAGGGCTCGAACAGCATCATAGACACATCGACGTCAGCAATGGAGTCTCTGGCCGTCTTGTCCATCCGCTTGCCCAGCTTATTGTGGGGCTTATGCACGCCGGGGGTATCCAGCAGAACGTACTGCAAAGGCCCCCGGGTGATGACGCCAGTAATACGGGTACGGGTGGTCTGGGGCTTGGAGGTGACGATAGCCACCTTCTCCCCCACCAGCAGATTCGTCAGGCTGGACTTGCCCACGTTCGGGCGGCCAATGACCGCCACGAACACAGAGGATGTATCATAATGGCCCTGGATCGGTGTTTCGTTTTTCAAAATAGAACTCCTGTCTTTTTATTCCGTGTAGCTCACCGTACGGGGCAGACCCAGCTGGGTGAGGACAGCTTCTTCCTTCTCACGCATCCGCATGGCTTCCAGACCACCGTTCTCGTGGTCATAGCCCAGCAGATGGAGCATGGAGTGGACCGTCAGGAAAGCGACCTCTCTCTGCAGCGGATGGCCGTAGAGAGTCGCCTGCTCCTGTGCGCGTTCCATGCTGATGACGATGTCGCCCAGCATCTTGCAGCCGTTGTTCTCGTCCACGTCATAGACGCCGTTCTCCCCCAGAGGGAAGCTCAGAACATCCGTGGGCATCGGCTTATTGCGGTACTGGTTGTTCAGCTCAGCAATGGCTGCGTTGTCCACGAAGGTCACGCTGATCTCCGCCGGGTCGTCAAAATGCTCATATTCCAGCACAGCGTTGCAGGCGCGGCGGATGAGGATGCGAAGGCCCGAGGGGACCTTGATCGCTTTCTGCGAGTTGGTGATCAAAACTTTATTGGACATAAATCGTCCGCTCCTTTCGTTTCTACATTCTATTGAACGAATGCCCCAGTTTCTGTGGTATGCCGCCGGGGTTGTTTTTTCAGTGTTTAGCCGGGTGGGCAGCGGCCTCGTAGGCTTTGATGATCTCCTGCACCAGACGGTGGCGCACCACATCTTTTTCAGTGAAGTAGCACTGCGCGATGCCGTTCACGCCCTTGAGGACCTGAAGTGCATCCACAAGGCCGCTGCGGGTGCGGTCGGGCAGGTCGATCTGAGTGACGTCGCCAGTAACGACCACTTTAGAGCCGACGCCCATGCGGGTGAGGAACATCTTCATCTGCTCCGGGGTGGTGTTCTGCGCTTCGTCGAGGATGATGAAGGAATCGTCCAGCGTCCGACCGCGCATATAGGCCAGCGGTGCAACCTCGATGATCTGCTTTTCCACCAGACGCTCATAGGTCTCTGCGCCCAGCATATCGAACAGGCCGTCGTACAGGGGCCGCAGATAGGGGTCTACCTTCTGCTGCAGGTCACCCGGCAGAAAGCCCAGCTTCTCGCCTGCCTCCACCGCCGGGCGGGTCAGCACGATGCGGGAAACATCTTTGGCCTTGAACGCTTTGACAGCCATGGCCACAGCAAGGTAGGTCTTGCCGGTACCCGCCGGGCCGACACCAAAGGTGATGGCGTTGTTCCGGATGGAGTTGAGGTACTCTTTCTGGCCCAGGGTCTTGGGACGGATGGGCCGGCCTTTGACCGTCACCGTCACGAAATCTTCGGTCAGCTCCCGGACGCGCTTTTCCTCACCGTCATGCGCAAGGCTCAGGCAGTAGCGCACCGTCTGGTCTTCCAGCGGTGTATGGTTCTCGATAAGGAGAAGCATCCCCTCCACAGCACGGGCCGCAGCTGCAACATTGGCCGGTTCGCCCGAAATGCGCAGCATCGTACCGCGGCACACCGCCGTCACCGAAAATTCTTTCTCCAGCATACGGATGTTCCGGTCACAGTTCCCGAATACGGCGGCTGCGATCTCTACGCTGTCTAATTCAATGCTCTTTTCTGCCATGCGGCTCCTCCTGAATGTCACTAGATTCTGCCTCTATTGTACCACCAAAACAGCGCGAAGAAAACTATGAAAATTGCACAAAATTTTTCAACCGCATATGGCGGTTTGGCAGAGCACTCGAAACCTGCTCTATCAGCCTTTTCAAAGCCGTCTCTGGGGCAGCTGTTTCGATTGCATTTTGATATTTTTGTGGCCCGCGCAACACATATTGAGAGGATTCTTGTCATTTCACTATAAAAATGGTATAAATTTGATAATGAGTTCTTATTTCGCGTATTTTCTTTTTATGATTGGTTCGAGGTGAAACATATGTCCAAACCCACACGCGCTTCCATTATCATCCGTGAGGGCCGGAAGCGTGCCGGGCTCACGCAGCAGGAGCTTGCAGATAAGCTTGGCATTACAACGAGTGCAGTCAGCAATTATGAAAACGGCGTAAGCTTCCCCAAAGCAGAGATGGCTTTCGGACTTTGCGACATCCTCGATATAACACCTCGCGAATTATTTGAGAGTGAGTGAGATTGAAAACGCTCGGCGTCCCAGCCAAACAAAAATCCCCGAAAAGCCAGGCGCGAAGCCACTTTTCGGGGATTTTACTTTGGAGCTACTGATCCGATTCGAACGGACGACCTGCTCATTACGAGTGAGCTGCTCTACCGGCTGAGCCACAGTAGCACATTGCGATCTCTGCAACGTGTGATATTTTACCATAAAAGCCGGGAGCTGTCAAGATTGATTCGCAACTTTATCCCTCTGTGTTTGATTTAGCTCCTTTGCAAGGACGCGGCTCAGCTCACAGACCACAAAGCAGCAGCCGAGAAACACCAGCAGCGCACAGTCGGGCGGGAGGCGGCGCATCGTGGTCACGCGGCCGCACAGGCTGCTGAACGTCTCCTGCGCCCGCTGAGGAAGCAGAAGATAGAATATCAGCAGCGAAAGCGGCAGATGGAGCAGCCGGGCGCGGTAGAGCGGGCGGAGGGTCATCTCGGGCGGGCAGATGGTCCGCACCTGCATCAGAACAGAAAGCCCCTGCACGCTCAGCGCCGCGCAGCACAGCATACTGGCGAACCGGCCGCTTTTCGCAGCCAGGTCGCAGCCGGAGCAGACCTCTAAAAGCATCGCGCATAAAACGCCTGCACCGGAGGGCAGTGCTTCCCCCGCTCCTGCGGCCAGCATCCGGAAAAACAGGACGAAACCGCAGAGCTTGAGGTAGGTCTGGGACGCCTGCGCGATGATGCCGTCCAGCCGGAGAGGCTGCGAAGCGGTCGGGACAGCGGGGTGCGCCATTGACCCAAGCGTCCCTCCCAGCCGCGCCAGAAGCGCGGCGGACAGATAGCCCGCCGCCACCTGTGCAAGGAACAGCAGGACGCCCAGCTCTGCACTGCCCAGCATGGACTGCCCGACAGCCAGTATCACAAAGGACGGGCCGGAACAGACACAGGCCGGAAGGAGCGCATCGGCCTCCCGCGCGGTGAGCTGCCCGGAGCGGACGGCCTCGGCGGCGGCACTTGCTGCGGGGGCAAAGCCGCCCAGAGAGCCGATGAGCAGCACCCGCCCAGCCGCCGGAGCGCGGACCCCGATGAGCCTTGCAACTGGGCAGAAGGGCAGCCCCAGCACATCCGCCGCCGGGCATTGGATGAGCAGCGTGGACACGATGAGGAACGGGAACAGCGAGAGCAGCAGCGAACCGCCGCAGAGCGCCAGTCCCTCCCGCAGGGCCTGTGCGCAGGCATCCGGCGCGGCAAACGGCAGCAGACCCGCGGCCAGCGCCATCAAAAAATATCCCACGCCCCGGATTTTCTCTTTCTGAATCATACGCGCACCCTCCATTTCCATATATATGTGGTAATTGGCAGCGGTTTGCATGGCGGGAGGGAGCAGCGTGGGAAGGAAACGAGAGCAAAAGCATTCCCTGCGCGGCTGGTTCCGGCGGATGTTCCGTCAGCCGCCCGGGGACTTCTACGGACGGGCTTCGGTCTACCTGAGTGGCAGAAGGATGGAGATCGAGCAGTTCCGGCGCATCCGCTCCTACGAAGAAGGCAAGCTCTGTCTCGAGCTGGGGCGCGGCACTCTGACGGTCTACGGCGACGATTTGAAGATAGAGACACTCTCCGCCCGGAGGCTCACCCTGCGGGGGCAGATTTTGCGGACCGATTTTTCAAAGGAATAGGAGCTTTCTACCATGGAATGGATTCAGCTCTGGGCGGGCATCACCTTTGCGGCGCAGAACGGCGATGTCGAAGGTCTGCTGACTGCTGCGGCCGCAGGCGGGCTGCACCTCTTCGACATCGTTCCCCGGCCCGGCGGGTTCTCGGCCCGGTGCGCTGCATGGCATTATCGGAAACTGGCCGCTCTGGCCCGCAGACGGCGGGTGCGGCTGCGCATCCAAAAACGGCGGGGGCTTTTCTTTTGCATCCGTCCCCTTCTCCGGCGGCGGGGGCTCTGGGCCGGATGCCTTGTCTTTCTCCCTCTGCTGCTCTGGCTGCAGGGCTTTGTCTGGTTCGTCGAACCGGTGGGCCTGACGCCCGGCCAGCAGGCGCGGGCCGCCGTCGTCCTGTGGGAGGCAGGGCTTTTCCCGGGAAATGCCGTCACACAGGAAAAGCTCACCGCCGGAGAATACGCCCTGCTCCAGAGCGGTGAGTTTTCCTGGGCTAGCCTCAACTTTATGAAGGGAAAGCTGGTGGCGGAAGCGGCTGCGGCGAAACCGGTGCCGAACATCGCGGCCGGGACGCTCCACGGCCTCCGGGCCAGGGTGTCCGGCACGGTCGTTCGCACCAACCTCGTCAGCGGGACGATGCTCGTCGTCCCCGGCCAGGCCGTAGAAGCCGGTCAGGGCCTCATCGGGACAGCCCGCGCCGAACGGGACGGAACGCTCATCTTTCAGCCTGCGGCGGGCAGTGTCCGGGCGCAGTTCGAGTGGGAAAACGAGCAGGATACTGCCCTCCTGCTGCCCATCGAGCAGCTCACAGGGCAGCAGACCGTGCATCGGACGCTGTTCTGGGACGGTCATGCTATCGCTCTGCCCTCCCTGCATCCTGCTCCAGGCAAGGCAGAGGCCGAAGCCGTCGTCCGACACTACCAGCCAGAAGTCTTCGGACATCCCGTTCCGATTTTTATCGAAGAAACGACATATTATCACAAAGTCCCCACTGATTTGGAGCGGACCGAAGAGCAGGCTCTGGCTCTTTCCAGACTGCAAAGTAAACAAGCTTTACAGCAAAATTGGGCCGATTTTGAGCTTCTGGCCCGCAAAGAGGACGTCTCCGTCGAAGAAAACACCCTCCACTACCGGGTCGTCTACACCATCACCGCCGACATCTGCAAATGAAAACGCCGCACAGCCCCGAGCACATCTGCTCCGGCCATGCGGCGATTTATGATTATGGATTTTTGTTACTTCTCTTCCGGGGCCGTCTCGGCCAGAAGCTCGTTCAGGTCGAACTCATACTTCGTGTGACAGAAGTGGCAGACCACCTCACACTTCGGGTCTTCGTCCCGGAGCTTTACCAGCTCTTTGCGGCCAAGGCTGAGGAGCATATCCTTCGTGCGCTCCTTGCTGCAGTCGCACTGATACTTCACCTCGCGGGTATCGAGGACCTGCGGGTCGAAGCCCGCCATTGCCAGCTCCATCATATCCTGCGGGGTCTTCCCTGCCCGGAGCATCTCGGTGACGGAAGGCATGGCGGCGATGTTCTGCTCCAGACGGGTGATCTCGGCATCGGTCGCGCCCGGCAGGAGCTGCAGCAGATAGCCGCCGGCGCAGGCGATGGACAGATCCTTGTCCACCAGAACGCCCAGCGCACACACGGTGGGGATCTGCTCGCTGTAGGCGTAGTAGCTGGTGATGTCCTCGGCGATCTCACCGGACACCAGCGGCACCTGACCCACCGTCGGCTCCTTCTGGAGCTTGTTGTCCCGGATGACGGTCAGAACGCCGTCTTTGCCGACTGCGCCGCCCACGTCCAGATGTCCGTTCTCCTTTGCGGGAAGCTCGACCAGCGGGTGGTCGATGCAGCCTTTGACGTTGCCGTGTGCGTCGGTGCAGGCGATGACGACGCCAGCCGGGCCGCCGCCGGACACACGCAGGGTGATGGAGTCGCCATCATCCTTGAGCATCGCGCCCATCAGGGAGACACCGGTGAGCAGCCGGCCAAGGGCTGCGCTGCAGGTGGCGCTGGTGGTATGCAGCTTTTCTGCCGTGCGGACGATCTCAGTGGAGTCCACGCCGCAGAACACGACACCGCCGTTTTCAGAAATGCCGCGGATAAGATTCGACATATTATTGTTCCTCCAGTTGGGTATACTGTTTGACTGCGCAGAAGAAATAGCGCTCGCTCTCGTCGGTCAGAGGGCCAAAGCTCTCACCGTCGCAGACACTTTCCAGCGCAAAGCCATGCTTTTCCAAAGCGGCGCGGATGGTGTCGAGGTCGTAGGTGTACTCGTAGAACTGCTCGTGGAAGTGCTCCCCCGTCTCGCGGTAGTCGATGTCCACGCTGATCTCCACCCGGCGGTCGGCGGCGCTGTAATGGTTGCGCCAGACGCAGGAGGCGTCCTCTTCTTCAAACGTAAAGACATTTTCGCCCAGCACGTTCTGGTGCTTATAGGGCGTGTTCATATCGAACAGGAGCACACCGCCTTTTTCCATAAAGAAACCGGCGTTGGCGATGGCTTTGTCCAGGTCCGGGATGTGGTTGAAGGTGTCGAAGGTGGACACCGCACCCCGGATGGTGCCGTAGAGGTCGAGCTTGAGCAGGTCCTGCCGCAAAAGAAGCAGGCCGCCGGAAAGGCCCAGCTGCTCAGCCTTGTCCCGGACGACGCAGAGCATCTCCTCCGACTGGTCGATGCCGATCATATCGTAGCCCGCCTGCGTGAGCATCAGGGTCAGCTCTCCTGTCCCGCAGCCCAGGTCTGCGAGGATGCCGTCATGGATGCCGTGGGCTTCCAGCTCTTTTTTGATGTGGGCATACAGGGCCTCGTAGTCGGCCTCGCCGTTGAACTCATCGTAAAAATAAGCAAATTCGTTGTAAGCCATTGCGTTACTCCGCGTCCTCTGCGTTTGCCTCGTACTCGGCGGCGACGGCTGCGTTCAGCACAGCCTGCAGCTCCGGGATGCCGTAGCCGCTCTCGCCGCTGGTCAACACCACCTTCTGGCAGCCGTAGGGCAGGCAGAGCTTTTCGAACTCCTCCTGCGTCTGGGCCAGCTGGCTCTTCTTGAGCTTGTCGGCCTTGGTCAGGGCCACGACGAAGGGAATGTTGTGGTAGTGGAGATAATGCAGCATCTGGATGTCGTCGGCGCTGGGGGCGTGACGGCAGTCGATGAGCTGGACCAGCAGGGTGTGGTGGCGCTGAGCCTCGAAGTAGCTGTTGATGAGGTCGTCCCAGCGCTCACGGTCGGCGTTGCTCACCTTGGCATAGCCGTAGCCGGGCAGGTCCACGAAGTAGCAGTCATCCACCGCGTAGAAGTTGATGGTAGCCGTCTTGCCCGGCGTGCTGGACACGCGGGCGAGATTCTTGCGGTTGCAGAGCTTATTGATGAGGCTGGATTTGCCCACGTTGGAGCGGCCGGAGAAGCTCAGCTCCGGGCGGTCGCTCTCGGGCAGCTGGCTGGAAATGCCGTAGCTTGCAATGAAATCCGCTTTGTTATAGTTCATAGCTTCGCTCCTTTCGTCTCAGCAGACCGCGCCCGGCTGCGGCTTTTCAGCCGGCTGCGGCAGGGCCGAAGCCTCAGCGGGCTTTACCTTCCTGGTGCGGGGGTGGCCCGCAGACACCGTCTTGGGCTTGAGGAGGGCTGCGGCGAGGACCTGCGACAGGTTGGACATGGGCAGGAACTCGATGTTCTTCTTGACCTCGTCGTCCACCTCGTACAGATCGGACACGTTGTCCTTCGGGATGAGGACGGTCTTCATCCCCTCGCGGTAAGCGGCCATGCTCTTCTCGCGGAGGCCGCCGATGGGAAGCACATTGCCGTGGAGGGTGATCTCGCCGGTCATGGCTACATCGCCCCGCACCGGGATGCCGGACAGGCAAGAGATGAGGGCCGTGGTCAGGGTGACGCCGGCAGAGGGGCCGTCTTTGGGGACTGCGCCCTCCGGGGCGTGGATGTGCAGGTCACATTTCTTGAGGCGCTCGGAGTCGATGCCGTACTCTGCGGCATGGACGCGGGCATAGGTGATGGCCAGCTGGGCGCTCTCCTTCATCACGTCGCCCAGAGAACCGGTGACGGTGATCTTGCCGCTGCCGTTGTCGATGATCTGCACCTCGATGGGCAGGGTCTCGCCGCCGATGCTGGTCCATGCCAGACCGTTGGCGATGCCGATGGCATTGGTGCGGTTGAGGAACTCGGGCTTGACCATGCGGGGTCCCAGCAGCTTTTCGAGGCCGGTGCCGGTGACGGAAACATTCTCCGCCTCGCCGGAAGCGATCTTCCGGGCGCACTTGCGCAGGACGCTGGTGATGGTGCGCTCCAGATTGCGGACGCCGGCCTCACG
>ERZ1026852.566-NODE-566-length-22679-cov-4.202042_pt1 | contig 22679 bp, 18 predicted proteins | sample MGYA00380156_ERZ1026852 | MGnify/ENA primary metagenome ERZ1026852 (study PRJEB33269, sample SAMEA4719792) | human gut metagenome | biome: human-associated habitat; feature: organic feature; material: feces | place: Cameroon | collected 2013-10 ...
CTATATGAACCAATTATTATAACAAGATACAAATTAGGGCGTATTTCCTGTGGCAAGGGCTTTTATTATTGGAGGAAAAGTCATATTTTTGTCTTTTCAAACTAAAGTAATGACAACCAACGAAACAATATCACGATATGAATATCTCAATTTACACCATCACTTCGGAACTTCACGATAAGGTGGCTATCAATCAAGCCACTAAGGATTTTTTGGGAGCTCTTGATTTTGAATACGATTTCAAGGACAGCGATTACAGCACCTACGGCGACGCTGACCTCAATTTGATATATGTGCGCACAGGCGGCACCGAGGGCGTGTTTAAGAAAATACAGCCTTTGCTGATGGAGCGCAGTTCACGTCCATTCTATCTGCTCACCTCTGGCAAAAGCAACTCGCTGGCGGCATCGATGGAAATTCTTTCCTATCTGAACATGAACAAGTTGAAGGGCGAAATCATTCATGGCGATGCGGCGTACATCAGCACTCGCGTGAAGGAGTTGGCACAGGTGGAAAGCGCGCGCAAAAAACTCATCGGCACGAGGCTCGGTGTGATAGGCGCACCAAGCGACTGGCTGATTTCAAGCATCGCAAGTCCTGTGGCGGTGAAGCAGAAACTTGGCATCGAGATTGTAAACATTGCCATCGACGAGGTGGTTGATGCCTACAATGCCATAGCCGACACGCCAAGCGACTGCGCCACACTCACCGAAAAAGCCACCACCAAGGCGACTAAAGAGGCTGTAACAGGTGCCGTGAAACTCTATTATGCGCTGAAAGAGGTGGTGAGCCGACATCGCTTAAACGGCTTCACAATTCGCTGCTTCGACTTGCTGGGCGTGGTGCGTAACACCAGTTGCTACGCACTTGCGCGTCTCAACGCCGAGGGCATAGTGGCAGGCTGCGAGGGCGATATTCCCACCTTGCTCACGATGATGATTACCAAAGCCGTGACTGGCGTTTCGGGATTCCAAGCCAATCCATCTCGCATCGACCCCAAAACTGGCGAAATGCTGGTGGCTCACTGCACCATTCCTCTGAATATGGTCACTCGTTACGAACTCGACACCCATTTTGAGAGCGGTATCGGTATCGGCATTCGTGGATATATGACAGAGGGGCCTGTCACCATTTTTAAGGTGAGCGGCGACCTTTCACGCCATTTCACCGCCGAAGCCACATTGGAGCGCAGCCTTGCAGAGCCAAACCTGTGCCGTACGCAACAAGTGCTCCAACTCACAAAACCAGAGCAAACCACCTATTTCCTCACCGCCCCCATCGGCAACCACCACGTTATCGTGCCAGGGCATGTGGCATCAATCCTTTCCGCCCTCCTCAACACCTAAACCACATATACAAAATATACAAACAGCAACGGAGAATTTGCATCGCGCAAATTCTCCGTCTTGTTTATATAAATAGTATCAAAAAGGTTCTACCTAAAGCCTAACGACTTTGTGTTTACATTTTTCATAAAGTACTCGTGCGTGAGTTCTTTTATGTTGCGTTTGCGCCACGGGAGCAGGAACATGAGCAGCGCGCACGCCATGCAGAGATAGAAGGTCCATGCCGACATCTCTTTAATAGATGTGAGGGTGGCTTGCACCTGTAGTTTGCCCTTCACCGTCATGGCTGCCATGTTTTGCGCCTCGGTTTCGGTTTTGCCCTGATATTGCATACCGCGCACAGTTTGATCGTAGTTTTTCGCCACATCAATGTTGGTGCGGTCGTAATCCTGTGCAAAGCGTGTCACATAATATTGCTGGCGCTGTTGTAGCACTTTGGTATAAAGCGCCGCTCCGATGCTTGGTGCTATCACCATACGCACGGTGAGCATGATGCACACCCATGTAGATAAAAATCGGTAAGGCATACGCTGGTTTGCCATTGTGGAAATCAGCGAGTAGAGCAGCATCATACCGGTGGAGCGGATAATGATTGGCCACTTCATGCGCTCCAACATGCCTTCGTTTTGCACCTCATAGAACATATACAGCGCATACGCACCAATGAACAAGAAACCGAGGGCATACATCCACTTCAGGTGAACATTCTTGCGGCTGGCTATAATCGCAAACACCACGCCTGCGAAATAGCCCACCATCACCCAGTTGCCCAAGGTGGCACTCTGCCAGTTGTCAATCTTCATGCCCACATTCGTAAACACGTTCACAAACATGGCGCTGGAGTTGGCAATCATCAGCAGGAAGAACAGCAGCACACCATAGTTAATCACCCTGAGTTTGAACACCTCCATGATGAAATACGGCGATTTCCGCGACATTTCCAGATAGATGAACAGCGCAGTGAATATCACGCACACAATAGCAGAGAAGCGTATAGACTTATCATCGAACCAGTCCAATGTGTTGCCAAACACCATCACATACGCGAATGAGCACAGCATGATGCTAAACACCATCACATTGCCAAACTTGGAGAATGTGATTGGGAATTTGGGCATGGCATAGGGGTGGTATGGCATGGTGAAGAACACGATGATGATACCAGCCAGCATAAATGCCATCATAAAGTAGTACACATAGTGCCACTCGTAGGTGTAAGCCAGCCATGCGGTGAGCCATGTGCTGAGTTGACCGATAATCATGAAGAAGCAATAGATGACTGGCTGCGACACCATTTTCTCGGTGTCGATAGCGTCCCACGCTTTTTCGGTGGTAGGTTCGTTGCCTGGGGTGATATTGTTGCACGCCTCAATGCCGAAAGCATACTTGATGAGCACAAAGAGGTGTGCCATCATCAGCGTTTGGCGCACGAAGCCCATGAGCAAACTGCACAGTCCGAGCACGAAAAGCGATTCGGTTTGGGCGCAGATGTTGCTGAGCACAAACAGTATGGCAAATCCCACCAGACACATCATCTTTTCACGGCGTATGCACACCAGCTCGTAGAAGAACGGCGAAAATGCCGCCATACCTATCGAGGTGCAGAAACCTGCGAACACGATGTATTCCGACTGGATTCCAAGTCCACCCATCATCTCTCCGCTGTTGGCGGAATATACACCACTCATCGTGATCATAGGCACGAAGAGGATAATCATGAAGATGATGCCAAGTGGCTTCGGCACCCATTTATAAAACGGATAATTCTTATAATCTTCAGCCATGACGCTTACTGCCTATTTTTTCTCTCTGCTTTCACTACCACCATCATACCAGCAGCAAGGCGGTCGTTGTCCTCTTTGCTGATGTTGGTGAAATCAATTCTTACAGGCACACGCTGCTGGATTTTCACGAAGTTGCCAGCAGAATTGTCGGTTGGCACAAGTGAATATTTTGCACCAGTCGCGCCTGAAATGGCTGTAACTGTGCCTTCAAACACTTCATTGTTCAGCGCATCTACAGTCATACGCACCTTCTGACCCACATGCAGATTTTCAATCTGGGTTTCCTTATAGTTGGCGATCACCCACTTCTGATTGTCGGGGATAATGTAGGTGATAGTGGTGCCGGCGTTCACCATCTGTCCTTCCTCGATGGTGCGGCGACCGAGTTTACCGTCGCATGGAGCCACCACCACACAGTATGAGAGGTTCAAGCGAGCCATTTCCACAGCGGCTTCAGCACGCTGAATGGCGGCATCCACGTTGCCTCGGCGTGTGGTCACCTCATTCACCCCTTTGTAAGCGGCTTCCTGTTGCTTTCTTGCAGCCTCAAGTTTTTTCTTGGTGGCATCGTATTCCACTTCAAGTTGTTCGAGTTGGATAGGTGTGGCGGCCTTGTTTGCCACAAGGTTGCGGTAGCGTTCAATATCTTTTGAAAGTTTGGCAAGGCGCACCTCAATCTCGTCAATCGAAGCCGAATACACCGAAGCCGAGGTTTGGGTGGTTTGCTCAGTGGCGCTGATTACATTTGCGCCCGCTTTTGCATCTTTCAGCGCGGCCTCAGCCTCCATCAGGCGAATGCGGTATTCGCGGTCGTCGAGAATGAGCAGCGTGTCGCCCTTGTGCACTTCCTGGTGCTCCTTAAAGCACACCTTTGCGATATATCCCGATGCACGCAAATTCACGGGAGTGATGTATTGCTCAATTTGAGCGTCGTTGCAAGTTTCGCTGGCTGTGTATTCTTTAAACACGTCCACCAGTCTCCACAAACCGTAGGCAATGATACCGATGCACACCAGGCTCACCACCAGGCGGCGGCCACGCAGAGGCTTAATATCCTTCTTTGTCACTTCGCCATTGTTGGTCTTGGCTTCTGGAGTTTCGTTTTCGCTCACATTTTCTTGGCAAGTTTCTGTTGCGGTCACCTTTTCTTCAGGTGTTTCTTTTGCACTTGTCTTTTCCTTATTTTCCATATCTTAAGTCTGTTTTTTTTCTAAAATCTATCTAATTTCTTACGTCTAATTTCTTACTTCAACTGCTCCAGTTGACCGGTGAGTTTCAGCAGCGAGAGGTTTGCCACCTTATAGCGATAGTAGGCGTTCAGGTAATTGTTCATCGCCTCGCTGATGCGCATTTCGTCTTGAAGAACCACGGTCATTGAGGTCACGCCCTCCTTATATTGATAGGCTGTCACGTTGTAAACGTCCTGCGCCAGCGTGTAGTTGTCGTACTGCTTTTTGTAGTTGCGTTGGCAGTTGTTCACCTCGCTCACGGCGTTCATATAGTTGGCTTGCAGTTTCTTGTAAGCGTCTTCGTAGCCGAGGCGTGCGCTTTCTTCCTCTGCCTTAGCTTTTTTGATTTTCGAGCGTTTACCGAATCCGTCGAAGATGGGCACTCTCACCTGTATGCCGATGCCGTTGGAGCCATACCAGTGATTTGAGTCGCCAGAGCGGAACCAGTTTTCAAACTTATCGGTGTAGGCTGAATACATCAAATTGCCTGTCAGGCTCACTGTTGGCAAATAAGCGTCTTTCGCAAGTTTGGTCTGCTTTTGCGCAAGCACCTTCTTTTGGTCGAGCAGTTGGAGTTCATACAAGCCCGTGTTGAGTCCGCAAGCGTTCACCTCATCAATCTGCCCTGGGTTGATGTCGGTCACCTTGATTTCCTTTTCGGCAGGATAGTCGATGATGAATTTGAGCATGGTGTATTGCTGCTGGAGCATGGAAAGGGCGTTGTCGCGCTGCACAGTGAGGTCTTCAATATTGAAGTTCACACGCTTCACGTCCACCTCAAGGCTCATTTGATTGTCGTAAAAGGCTTGGGTGATGTTGCGGAGTTCTTCCAGTCGCTTGATATTGTCGTTCACCAGTCTTATTTGCTCCAAAGTGTTTTGCGCCATATAGTAGGTTTGGGCAGTCTGCATGATGATGTCTTCGCGAGCCTTCTCGTAGGAGAGTTGGTTGAGTCGGTCGGCAATCTTCGACACCTCCACTGCCGTACGCGCCATTTGGTTGTAGATGGGCATTTGGAGTTGCAAGCCGATAGCAGCATTATACTGGAGGGTTTTGGTCACATTGTATGCCTTACCGTATGCCCTGCCATCGGTCACCGATACTGGTGGCGCAAAATTGTCGTTGATTTGTGCCACAGCGTTCACCTGTGGCAACAGTTTGGCTTGATTCTCGCTAATGGAGATTTTTCCCTTCACTATCTCGTTACGGCTTCGCTGGAGCGACAAATTGTTGTCAACAGCCATCTCCAAACACTGGCTCAATGTGAGCGTCTCCTGTGCATTCACCGTGGTGAAAGCGCCGAGAGCGAGACAAAAATACAAAGCAAATTTCATTTCCTTTTTGATAATATGTAATACCTAATTTATAATTACGCAACATTTTTTATTTTAATACAAAAACATGAGCACCTGCGTATCCTAACTTTCACAAGCGGCATCGCGCGAGTGACTCAAAAAATGTGCCATGTATGAATCTTCGTTTTCTCAAAGTGTTGCGCTGCTAAAAGAGCGGAGAATCATAACGACCTCGCAAAAGTACATAAAAACAAATGAACAAAACCCGTAAACCGAGTATTCAACCAAAAGCAAGCATTTTTGGACAAATTATTAACCTAACTATTAATGTTTTTCCATTTTTTTGCTTATTTTTGCACTAAATACCCATCGAATAGAAAAGCAAAAATCATATTTATTAACTTTAACTAATCAAGCCTATGCGTATCTGTAGAAAATGTGGTGCACAAGTTGCCGACGGAGTGATGGCATGTCCACAATGTGGCGCACCAATGATTGAACCTCCCAAAACTCCACAACAAGATGTAGAGCAAAACAAAGTGATGGCGGTGCTCGCCTATTTTGGCATTCTGGTTTTGATTCCGATTTTAGCAGCAAAAGAATCGAAATTTGCCCGCTTCCACGCCAACCAAGGTCTCATTCTCCTGATTACAGGTGTGGCTTACTCCATTTTTGTGCAAGTAGTCATCAAAATCGTGTCATTCATCTCCTACGTGCTTACAGGCATAGTGGGCATTGCATTAGGTTTGGCATGGCTTCTCCTATTGGTTTTAGCCATCATCGGCATCATCAACGCCGTGAAGGGAGAATTCAAACAACTCCCCCTCATCGGCCAATTCCAAATCCTAAAATAATCCCCCATGTAAATTTTTAACAACCCTTCTAAATAGGAGTGGTAGATAAGCCCAACAGCAACTTATCTACCACTCCTTCCTCTATCCCACCCCCCAAAAACAGGCATAGATAGAAATTTAGAAAGCCACACAAGTCGAATAATTCGAAATCTCGAAATCTCGATAACCCAAGCAAAATCTAACTTCTAACTTCTAACATCTAATTTCTTCATTCCTACTTTTTAATGGGAATGTGGATTTTATTTTTTGATTGTTTTGAGCAAAATGAATCTCTTTTGTTATCTTTGCATTAATTATTATGAAATTCAGTATTAACAGATAAAAAAGAAGATTTATGAATTTTGTAAAACCATTGATTATGGCTTCTATGATGGCTGTAACCGCTACTGGCGCACACGCCGCAGCGAAGTTTACGCCTGAGTTGCTCAACTCACTCGGTCGCGTGAGCGATGCGCAAGTGTCGCCCGACGGCAAGAAAGTGCTTTATGGTGTTAGCACTCCTAACATTGAGAACAACAACAGCAACCGCGAGTTGTGGGTGATGGACATCAACGGCAAAAACGCTGTGCAAATCACCAACTCCGAGAAAAGCGAAACCAACGCTGTGTGGTTTGAGGACGGCAAGAAGATTGCTTTCGCCTATCCTAACGAAAAAGGCGTGAACCAGATGTGGGTAATGAACGCCGACGGCACCGACCGCCGTTGCGTGTCGAACATGGAAAAGGACATTGAGGGTTTCGTTCTCAGTCCCGACGAAAAGAAGGTGATTATCGTTTCAACTGTGAAGTATGGCGAAACCACCCAAGACCGCTATCCCGACCTGAAGAAAACCGATGGCCGTATCATCGACGATTTGATGTATCGCCACTGGAACGAATGGACCGCCGAAATTCCTCATCCTTTCGTGGGCGAATTTAACGGTAGCGAGGTGACCGCATTAAAAGATGTGCTCGAAGGCACTCAGTTTGAATCGCCAATGCGTCCATGGGGCGGTGTTGAGCAATTGGCATGGCTCCCCGACAGCAAGAGCCTGATTTATGTGTGCCGCAAGAAAACCGGCAAGGAATACGCCATTTCCACCAACAGCGACCTCTATCAATACGACATCGCAACTGGCGATACTAAGAATCTGACCGAGGGCATGATGGGTTACGACAACAATCCTGCCGTGTCGAAGAGTGGTAAAATCGCTTGGCTCTCAATGGAGCACGATGGCTACGAGGCCGACAAAAACCGTATCTTCATGCTCGACGGCGACAAGAAAGTGGACCTCACCGCCGACTGGGATTACAGCGTGGACTTCATCACTTGGTCGCCCGACGAAAAGTATATCTATTTCATCTGCCCTTACCAAGGCACCATGCCTATTTTCCGCATGAATGTGGCTAATCGCAAAGTGGAACAAGTGGCTGGCGGACAGTACGACTACGACGGTCTGCAATTTGCTGGCAAAGACTTGCTCATCACATGCCGCCACTCTTTCCTTGAGCCTAACGAGGTGTATAGTTTCAAGGTGGGCAAAGAGCCTGTGAAACTCACAAGCGTAACCGACCCAATCATGAACACGCTCGGCGATGTGAAGTGCGAGAAGATGATGATTCCTACCACCGACGGCAAGATGATGACCACTTGGGTGCTCCTGCCTCCAAACTTCGACCCTAACAAGAAATACCCATCACTCCTGTTCTGCGAGGGTGGACCTCAATCTCCTGTAAGCCAATTCTGGAGTTATCGTTGGAACCTCCGCATCATGGCAGAAAACGGCTATGTGGTGTTCGCTCCTAACCGTCGCGGTCTGCCTGGCTTCGGCACCGAATGGAATGCGCAAATCTCTGGCGACTACTCTGGTCAGTGCATGAAGGACTACTTGAGCGCAGCCGACTTTATGAAGGAAAAACCTTACATCGACGGCGACCACATGGGTGCTGTGGGTGCAAGTTTTGGTGGATATTCAGTTTACTGGCTTGCTGGCAACCACCAGAAGCGTTTCGCTTGCTTCCTCTCACACGCTGGTATCTTCGACCTTCGCGCTCAATACTGCGAAACCGAAGAATTGTGGTTCGTGAACTGGGACCTCGGTGGTGCACCTTGGGATAAGAACAACGAAGTGGCTATGCGCAGTTACCGTGAAGCCGACCCTAAGAACTACGTTCAAAACTGGGACACCCCAATCCTCGTGGTGACTGGCGAAAACGACTTCCGTATCTCTTACAGCCAAACTATGCAAGCCTTCAACGCAGCAAGAATGCGTGGCATCCCTGCTCGCATGGTGCTCTTCCCAAGCGAATGTCACTGGGTGACCAAACCACAAAACAGCATTCTCTGGCAGCGCGAATACTTCCGCTGGCTCGACCAATGGCTTAAAAAATAACTTCAGAAATTAGAAATCAGAAATTAGAGATTAGAGATTAGAGATTAGAGATTAGAAGCCAATTTCTCCGAGCACTCCGAGTGCTCCGAGTGCTCTAAAAAATAATTTCTATCCCATATCCCACAAGAGGGCCGCAAAACCAAGCGGCTCTCTTTTTTGTTTCCGCTCACAAATGTGCAAAAAAATGGTTTTAATTCCTATGCTGGAGAGGTCGAGGATTTGGTGGCGTGGGGGAAAATATGTAACTTTACAGGTGACTAATTATTAACCCTATTTTATCACTAAATCAACCAATTAAGAAGATATGAAAAAGGCATTTATCGTGATGGTTATGCTGCTCGTGGTGGGGCAAGCATGGGCTTGGAAACCGAAATTTGTGGGCCACCGTGGCTGCAATAAGGGCGTGATGAACACTGCCGAGGCGTTTCGCAACGGCGCTGACTTTTATCACTACGACGGCTTGGAATGTGACGTGCGTGTGACCAGCGACCGTCAGTATGTAATCAGCCACGACGAGACAACCAATGCGGTGGGCGGCAATCTCACCGTGGCAAACGCCACCCTCGCTCAACTGAAAGCCGAAAACTACACCCAAACTCGCAGTGGCGTGACCTACTCCGGTAAAATCTGCACCGTGGCAGAATATCTCGACATTTGCGCCGAAAAAAATGTTTTTCCTGTGATTGAACTAAAGTGGACCACAGGCATCAACAACAACGACATGAGCAATTTCCCGGTTTGGCACAACTAATAAAGGACAAGGGTATGACCGACAAGGTGGTGATTCTCACCAGTATGAAAGCGTCGCTCGAATATGTGAAAACCCACTACCCCGAATTTAAGTGTCAATTCCTCTGCACCACAGGCTGGAAAGGCGCACAAGAGTGGTGCAAGAAGTGGAACCTGAACCCAAGCATTCAGGTGGGCAGTTTCGACATCTACGCTGTGAAGAGCTATGTGGAAATGGGTATGGAAGTGGCGGCGTGGACGGTCAACAGCCTCGCCACCTACAAGAGCGTGGGCGCAATGGGCGTGACGATGATGACTTGCGACTACCTGATGCCAAGCGAAATGCCCGAATTAGCCGACATCAACTGGGACGATGTGGAGCCTGTGCTTGAGCCGCTTGAAGTGAAGTGCGACACCGCCTACATCTTCAGCCGTGCGCTCAACAATCTTCCCGATAAATTCCCTTCGGGACTCAATACCGACCAATCGCCCTACAAGAGCGCACAGCAGGCGTGCGTAATCGATGGCGTGTTCTACACCAACGATTACACCACCAGCACATTGGTTGCTTTCAACGAAAGCGACATGGTGGACCACGGTTATGCCACAGGCACCAATTCGCACGGCATCTGCACCGACGATGCTGGCAACCTTATCCAACGTGCTGATGGGTTGACCAAAACGCCCAACAAGCTCGTGCTTTACAAAAAAGGCAGCAAAACGCCTGTGAATGTAACTTTTGAACTGCGCAACAATGGTCAAACCAACTTTATCAGCGCAAGTGGCGATGTGTTTTCTGCTGAAGGCGGCTACATCTATTTCTTCCCTAATGGGCAAAAGATGGTCGACATTGTGAAAATAGCCGACGGTAAATTTGAGGAAGTCACCTCATCTGGCACACTGAGCATTGCTGGCTCTACCGCAGGTGTGGTTTACCCTTTCAAAAGCGACCCTCAGCACTTTATCTATCAAGTGCGCGGCAATGGCTACTACCTTTACGACAAGGAAGATAAAGCCGACTATGTGACAGGCAAATCCAGCACCACAGCCCCCAGCCGCAACAGCAGTCTCGGTGGGTGCCTGTTCGAACTTGCAGGACACAAACTCTTTGCCCACGCAAGCGGTTCGAACTACAACGGCGGCTTCACCATCAAGGATATGAGCGCCAACAAGGCTTCAATCCTCACGCTTCCAGTGCTTGGCACAGGAGGCTACTCTGCCAACCCATCGGTGGGCGCATGGCTGAAAGCCGAGCCTATCGACGAAAACCACGTTTGGCTCTACGAATACTGCCAAGGCAACGGTTACGCCAAATACCAAATATATGTGGGTGAGCCATACGTGCCACAGCCAAGCGGCGTGACCGACATCGCCACCAGCAAGACTGTGAAAAGCGTTCGCTACTACAACCTTGCCGGCATGGAGAGTGCCACCCCATTCAGCGGTGTGAACATAGCCATAACCACCTACACCGACGGCACCACCACCTCAAGCAAAGTAATCAAATAACATTCCCACCAAAGAAATATTCAGGGCGACACCCATCACCACATGGATGCCGCCCTTTCGTTTGCTTTCCACACACAAAATAGGCGCACTTCTTTTCGGACTTTTCGGACAACGGACTTTTCGGGCACTCACCGTTTGCACAAGCAAATGAAAATCACTAATTTTGTAGTTAATTATCAAAACTCTAAAAAAGTGAGCAACAACCCATTCATAAGTTTCAAGGAAAATCACCCAGTGCTGACCAATTTCGTGCTGGTGATGGTCACTCTGGTAGCGTGCCTCTACGCTTGCTACATTTCATTAGACATCTTCACCGACCACGGCAACCAAACCAAGGTGCCCGATGTGAGGTGGAAACTCATCGACCAAGCCATCGATATTCTTGAAGACGCTGGTTTGAACTACACCATCGACTCCATCTACAACGAGGACTACGCTCCTGGCGTGGTCACCGACCAAAGTCCAAATGCTGGCTCGTCGGTGAAGTTCGCACGCCCTATATTGCTGACAATGAACTGCCTCTATCCTCCACAAGTGGAAATTCCTAAGGATATTACCGACATGGCAGGCACCGATGGTGTGACCACGCTCAAAACGCTCGGTTTCCGACATGTGACCACCGACACCGTGCCAAGCGAAATGCAGGGCTTGATTATTGAGGTGAGAGTGAATGGACGCTCCGTGGAAGGTGGCACTAAAGCCGCCCTCAACTCCAAGATTGTGGTATCGATTGGCGACGGCTCTGTTGACGCCATTGAATTCGATCCTCTGGGCTCACAGCGCGACTCCCTCATCAAGCAGAAGATTAAGAGTGGAGAATTCCAAATCATCACCGACTCGCTCGGCAACACACGTCTTGTTCCACGCTCTAAACGATAATATGGCAGAAGAATTTACCGATATAGAAGATTTTGACATCAGTTGCCATTCTGAAATCCAGCAAGATTTCAGCGACCCCGATTTCAGCGAAAATGGCACAGACTACTGGGAACACTACCGCTTTGAGGTAGAAAAAGGGCAAGTGCTTTTGCGTATCGACAAATACCTTGTGGAGCGCATCAAGGGCACTTCGAGAAACCGTATTCAAAACGCAGCCGAAGCGCAGTGTATTCGCGTGAACGGCAAGCCCGTGAAGTCGAACTACCGCGTGCACCCCGGCGAAATCATCACCGTGGTGATGGACCGCCCACGCTACGAAAATGAGATTATAGCACAAGACATCCCCATCGACATCGTGTATGAAGACGATGCCTTGCTGGTGGTGAACAAGCCTGCCGGCATGTGCGTGCACCCAGGCCATGGCAATTACGATGGCACGCTGGTCAACGCCCTGGCATGGCACTTCAAGGACAATCCCGATTACGATGTGACCGACCCACGAATGGGACTCGTTCACCGCATCGATAAAGACACCTCCGGGCTGCTGGTGGTGGCCAAAACGCCCAACGCCAAGACCTCGCTCGGCAAGCAGTTTTTCAACAAAACCACCAAGCGACAGTATGTGGCTGTGGTGTGGGGCACGATGAAGGAGATGGACGGTACTATCACCGGAAATGTGGGACGCAGCCTCCGCGACCGTCTGCAAATGTGCGTGTTCCCCGATGGTGAGCACGGCAAGCACGCCGTCACCCACTACCATACGCTCGAAAACCTCGCGCATGTGGCTGTGGTGCGATGCCAACTCGAAACGGGCCGCACCCACCAGATTCGTGTGCACATGAAGCATATCGGTCACCCGCTTTTCAACGATGCCCGCTACGGCGGCGACAAAGTGCTGCGAGGCAACACATCGAGCCACTACGCGCAGTTCATTCACCACTGCTTTGAGGTGTGTCCACGCCAAGCGCTTCACGCCAAGACGCTCGGTTTCGTGCACCCCGTCACCAATCAGCAAATGGACTTCGACAGCGAAATCCCTGCCGACATGACCGAACTGATTCAGCGTTGGCGCAACTATGCGGAAAGTTTAGCAACCAAATAAAAAAAACATAAGTGTAAGCCCCACAGGGTTTGCACTTTTTGGTTTAAATCCAACTATATCAATCGTTTCCAAATTGGCGAAGCGTAACGAAACGCCCAGAAATCAGAAATCTTTTAACATTTCTAACTTAATGTTGTATAAATTAACTACATTTTTGCGCCACTTTTCGTGCCAAAGTGATAATTTTGCAATGATTAAAACCCAAATCGGTCATTACTAATAACCGATTTGGGTTAAAACTGAATTACAACAACAGAAAAAAATAAACTATTTGCAACTATGGCAGATTCTGTAAACATTAGAGAATTAAACGACTTGATTGCAGGCAAACGCAATTTCATCGACGCAATCACTCAAGGTATGGACCAAACAATCGTGGGTCAGAAGCACCTTGTGGATTCGCTGTTGATTGCCCTTTTGGCTAATGGTCATATCCTGCTCGAAGGTGTGCCTGGTTTGGCTAAGACACTTGCCATCAAGACCCTCGCATCAATCATCGATGCTAAATATAGCCGTATTCAGTTCACCCCCGACCTTCTCCCTGCCGACGTGGTGGGCACCATGGTGTATAGCGTGCAAAAGGAGAAATTCGAGGTGAAGCAAGGTCCGGTGTTCGCCAACTTCGTTCTGGCAGATGAAATCAACCGTGCGCCAGCCAAGGTGCAGAGTGCGCTGCTCGAAGCCATGCAGGAGCGCCAAGTGACCATCGGAGACCGCACCTTCAAACTCGACGACCCATTCTTGGTGATGGCTACCCAAAACCCTATCGAGCAGGAAGGCACCTACCCTCTGCCTGAGGCACAGGTCGACCGTTTCTTGATGAAAGTGGTGATTGGCTACCCCAACAAGGAGGAGGAAAAGCAAATCATACGCATGAACATCGCTCCAACCAAGCAGAATGTTCAGCCTCTCATCACTCCACGCGACATTGTGGAAGTGCGCGATATCGTGAACAAAATCTACATCGACGAGAAAATCGAACGCTACATCGTAGATATCGTGTTTGCCACCCGCTTCCCTTCCGACTACGGATTAAACGAGTTGAAGAGCATCATTTCATTCGGTGCATCACCTCGTGCAAGCATCAGCATGGCACTCGCTGCACGCGCCTACGCATTCCTGCGCGGCCGTGGCTATGTGATTCCTGAAGATGTGCGCGCCGTGTGCCACGATGTGATGCGCCACCGTATCGGTCTGTCGTACGAAGCCGAGGCCAACAACATCGGTGCCGATGAGGTGATTAGCCAAATCCTCGACAAGGTGGCTGTGCCCTAATCCATAAGGCTATGCCTCCCACATTCATCCAACCATTACAGAAAGGTGCATGATGGACAAGAGTGAATTATTAAAGAAAGTCAGAAAAATAGAAATCAAGGCGAAAGGCCTGTCGCAAAACATTTTCGCTGGAGAATACCACTCCGCCTTCAAGGGGCGTGGTATGACCTTTAGCGAGGTGCGCGAATACCAGTACGGCGACGATGTGCGCGACATCGACTGGAATGTGACCGCACGCCAGAACCACCCCTACATCAAGGTGTATGAGGAGGAGCGCGAACTCACCGTGATGCTGCTCGTGGACGTGTCGGGCAGCAAGGATTTCGGTGCTGTGGGCGAAACGAAGCGCGACATGATAGCAGAAATAGCCGCCACACTCGCTTTCTCCGCCATCGAAAACAACGATAAGGTGGGCGTGATTCTGTTTAGCGACAAAATCGAGAAGTTCATTCCCCCGAAAAAGGGACGAAAGCACATTTTGCTCGTGATTAGCACCCTGCTCGACTTCAAGCCCGAAAACAAGGGTACCGATGTGAATTGCGCTCTCGAATTTCTCACCAGCGGCATCAAAAAACGCTGCACCTCTTTCCTTGTGAGCGATTTCATCGATGAGGGCGATTACAGCAAGGCTCTTTCCATTGCCAACAATAAGCACGACCTCATTGCCGTGCAGGTGTACGACAAGCGTGAGATGCAACTGCCCGATGTGGGGCTGATGCGTGTTTACGATGCCGAGACCGGCGAGGAGCGATGGATCAACACCAGCTCGAAGAAGGTGCGCGAGACCTATCAGCGGTGGTGGTACCAGCGCCAACTGAAAATGAGCGAAAAACTCCAGCACAGCCGTGTGGATTTAGCGTCGATTGCCACCGATGAAGACTACACGAAAGCACTGCTTGCGCTGTTCAAGCGCAGAGGTGTGGCTCGCTGAACGCCTACTTCCCCAACGCATTTTTTCTGATAGAGATATAGAAAGCAACAACTGATGAACAGTAGATTCATAACATATATATGCCTGGCGTGTTTGCTCTTTCCATTCGGAATGAAAGCAAAAAACGAGAATGCGCTCATTTCCAAGGCTGAACTCACCAATCGCCACATCGTGATGGGCGACACCACCAGCATGAGGCTGGAAATCGTGCAGCCCAAGAATGTGGTGGCTATGGCTGGACTGGAGGTGAAGGACTCGGTCAGCAGCGTGGTGGAACTTGGCGACATCATTGCGTGCGACACCATCGACTTGGGCAACAACCGCATTCAAATCAATGCCACCTACATCGTTCAGGCATTCGATTCGGGCGAATGGCACCTCAACCCTGCCCTTGTGATTGAGCCCGACACCATTCGATGCGACATTCCTTTGGTCATCAAGGTAAGCCCCGTGAAGGTGGACCCGAATGGCGACATCAAGGACTTCGCACCAGTTTTCGAGCCCATACGCAAATTGCTCGACTATGTGCCCAACTGGGTGGTGAGCCTCTGGTGGGTGTGGGTGCTGATTTTGGCTGCCGCGGCTCTGCTTTTCGCCTACTTCAAATGGTGGCGCAAGGGCAAGAACCCACTGAAGCGAGTGAAGAAGCGACTCCCGCCTTACGAAGAGGCGGTGGAACGCCTGCACATGCTCAAGGGTATGCAACTGTGGCAAAACGGACGCGAAAAGGACTATTACACAGGCTTGACCGACATTCTGCGTGAATACATCGACCGCCGATTCGGCGTAAATGCCGTGGAAATGACTTCAAGCGAGATTATCGACGCGCTGAAGCACAACAGCGAAACCCAACTCGTCAACGACCAGTTGAGCGAAATCCTCGCCGTTGCCGACTTTGTGAAATTCGCCAGTCAGCGTCCTCTCGCCGACGACAACGAACGCTCATTCCAGCGTGCCGTCAACTTTGTGAACGCCACAAAGCCACAGCCTGTGACCGACAATAATAAGACTTCAAAAACCAACAATAAGGAGGGCAAGAAATGATGAACTTAGCACACCCAGGCTACTTGTGGCTATTCCTGCTGTTCATACCGCTCATTGCGTGGTATGTATGGAGCCAGCGTAAGGCTAATCCAAGTATGCGCATGTCGTCGATTAGTGCCTTCAAGGGGCTTTCCACCAGTTGGAAGGTATATGTGAAGCACCTCTCGTTTGTGCTGAAACTTGCAGCCCTTTCGTGCCTGATTATCATCTTATGCCGCCCACAGACCTACGACAAATGGTCGATGAGCGACACCGAGGGCACCGACATTGTGATGGCTATCGACATTTCAGCCAGTATGCTCTCGCGCGACCTTCAGCCCGACCGTCTTGAGGCCGCCAAGAAGGTTGCAAGCGATTTTGTGGCAAAGCGTGAAAGCGACAACATCGGTCTGGTGATTTTTGCTGGTGAAGGTTTCACGCTCCTTCCCATGACCACTCATCAGGCCACGCTACTCAACACCATTCACGAAATCAGCATCAATATGCTTGATGCCGACGGCACCGCCATTGGCGACGGTATTGCCACCGCCATCAACCGTATTAAGGACGGAAAGGCGAAGTCGAAAAGCATTATTCTGCTCACCGACGGCACCAACAATTCTGGCGTGGTGGCACCGCTCACCGCTGCCGAGATTGCACAGAAAGAGGGCATTCGCATCTACACCATCGGCCTTGGCACTCGTGGCACAGCCGAAACGCCATACGCACAAGGCTTCGGCGGCGAACTGCTCTACAAGCCTATGCCTGTGACCATCGACGAGGAATCGCTCAAGAAAGTGGCACAAATGACTGGCGGCAAATATTTCCGTGCCACCGACAACGATGTGCTCACCAGCATATTCAACGAAATTGACAAACTGGAGAAAACGAAAATCGACGTAAAGAACTTCACCAACACTCAAGACAATTACATGCCATGGGCATGGGCGTTGCTCTTGCTCGTGCTGCTGAATCTCACTATCAGCTACACCGTGCTACGTCGCATTCCATAATGGTTTTCTTACAGCTAACATTATAATATAATAAAGAAAGATAAAGGTTTTGGCTATGTTTAGTTTTGCTAATCCCGAATATTTATATCTCCTTTTGCTGCTCCCCATAGTGGCTGGCTTGTTTTGGCTCTCTCAACGTGCCAAAGCGAAGAAAATCGCCAAATTTGGCCGCGCTGAAGTGGTGAAGGGGCTCATGCCTGAGCAATCGAAATACAAGCCTTGGATTAGGCTGACGGTGGAACTGGTGCTTTTAGCCACCATCGTGGTGATTCTGGCTCGCCCGCGTGGTGGCGCGCAGGAAACCAACACCACCATGAAGGGCATTGAGGTGATGATTTGCCTCGATGTGTCAAACTCCATGAATGCGGCAAGTGACGACGACGCTCCCGATGTGAGCCGCCTACAACGCTCGAAACAGGTGCTTGAAAAACTCATCGATCGCATCACCGGCAACAAGGTGGGGCTGATTGTGTTTGCTGGCAACGCCTATATGCAGATGCCTATCACTGGCGATGCGCAGAGTGCGAAAATGTATCTCTCCAGCATCAACACCGACATGGTTCCAACCCAAGGCACCGCCATCGGTGCAGCCATCAATATGGCGTGCCAATGCTTTTCGAGCAATCCTCGCACACAAAAAACGATTATCGTTATCACCGATGGCGAGAACTTTGAAGACGATGCCGTGAGCAGTGCAGAAGACGCGCGCAAGAAGGGCATCAGCGTGAATGTGGTGGGTATCGGCTCGGTGAACGGCTCGCCTGTGCCTACTGCCGACGGCGAGGTGCTGACCGATGAGAACGGCAGCCCTGCCATTTCTAAACTCAACGAAAAAGGCGCGATGGAAATTGCCAAGGGCGGCAAGGGCGTGTATGTGAACGGTGCGGCAAGCGATGCCGTGGATGCGCTCAACGACCAGTTGATGAAGCTCTCGAAAACCGACCTCGGCAGTTACAACTATTCACTTGAAAGCGAGTTGTTCCCCATTTTCGCTTGGATTGCGTTTATTCTACTGATTGCCGAGTTGTTTATCCTCGACCGCAAGAATCCAATCTTGAAGCGATTCAACTTCTTCACCAAAAAAGAGCAAAAGAAATGAAACATTCAACTATATATATAGTATTGTCGGTGATGTCGCTCACTTGGCTTTGCGCTTGCTCCAGCCACAACGATGGCAATAAGCCTGCCGAAAGCACTAAAGCGGAGCGCAACTTCATTGTGGAAGGCAACGAGCAGTATGCCCAAGGCAATTACACCGAGGCAGAAGCCGCCTACCGCAAAGCCCTGACGGAAAACCCAAATTCCGCCATGGCGCAATTCAACCTTGCCAGCGCTCTGCTGCGCCAGGACCCTAAAATGGGGAAAAACGCCCCTGCGCCAGTTCAACCCCAGCAAACCGACACCACTCAGCAAGAGCAAATGAGCGAACAGCTACAACACGCTGTCGAAATTCTGAAAAGCCTTGTGGAAAGCAGCACCGAACCAGCCGTGGTGAGTGTGGCAGCCTACGACTTGGGCAACATTTCCTACAAGCAGCAAGACTATGGTCAAGCCATTGAATGCTACAAGGAGGCACTTCGCAAAAATCCGAAATACGACGACGCAAGATACAACCTGCGCATGGCTCAACTGAAGCAGAAAGACAAGAACAAGAATCAAAACAAAAATCAAGATAAGAACAAGGACAAGAATAAAGACCAAAATAAGGATAAAAACAAGGACAAGCAAAATCAAGATAAAAAGGACCAAAATAAGGACCAAGACAAAAATCAAGATAAGCAAAACCAACAACAGCAGCAGCAACAGCAGCAAAAAGGCGGTATGAGCCAGCAAAACATGGAGCAAATTTTGCGCACCATGCAGAATCAGGAAAATGCCACCCAGCAGCGAGTGAACGCCGCAAGAGCCAAGCAGCAGCAAGGTGAGCGCGCACGCACACGCAACAAGTGGTAATCCCCCCACCGCCACAGCGCGTATCCGCTTTTTATCACACTACTTTTTTTAGATGATGAAATTATTCAAACATATAATCTACATAGCATTAGCGATTCTGATTTCCGCTCCAGCGCTTGCCCAACGACTTGAATATGTGGGCGGTGGCAACATGGGCGGAAATAAGTTTCAACTGGTGTACCAACTTTCCGGTGTGTCGAGCCCCGGCACTTTCAACGCACCGAGCGTTGAAGGCGCTAAAAAACTCTATCAGTCGGGCGCGCAAGCCATCGGTTCAAGTTCAAGCACCACGATAGTGAACGGCAAGGTGATTGAGCACAGCAGCGGCAATGTGTATCGCTACACCGTCACTTTCAAGGCAGAGAAGGAAGGTCGCTTGACTGTAGGCAAAGCCTCTGTAAATGTGGGCGGTAAGCATATCACAGCAAAAGGTTTTCAAATGAATGTGGGCAAGGGCGAACGCCAACAACAAACCCCACAATCCATCATAAGCCAACTCAGAGGCAGGGGCGTGAACGCCGAAGACCCATTCTCGCAAGGCGAGGAGAAATCGGTCACTGCCAACGACCTGTTCGTGAAAATCGAGATGTCGAAGTCGCGCGTTTACGAGCAGCAAGCCGTGGTGTGCACCGTAAAACTCTACACCAAGTTCCCTATCAAGGAATTTATGCCGCTCCAGCAGCCTGAATACACAGGCTTCCTGATTGAAGACATCACACCCAAAATGGCTGGTACGGCACGGGTGGAAAACTACCATGGACAGAACTACTACACCGCCATTCTGCGCAAGAGCATTCTCTATCCTCAAAAGTCGGGCACACTGACCATCAATTCTGGCGAATTTGATGTGATTCCGGTGCAGCGCAGAGTGTATGTGGGACTCAACAGCGCTATTGCCGTGCCTGTTGATGGCAATAAGTTGCGCATCAAGAGCAACAGTGCATCGGTTCACATCACACCTCTCCCCTCTCCACGCCCTGCGGGCTTTACCGGTGCTGTGGGTGAGTTCTCCATTAAAGATGCCATCACCCCAGCCAATCTGAAGACTTTCGCCACCGCCAACTACACCGTCACGGTGACCGGTAGCGGCAATATCAAATACATCAAAGCCCCCACCATCGGTTTCCCGAAGGAGTTTGACACTTTCGACCCTCAAAACGACATCAAGACGGCTTCTGAGGGCGACGATGTGAAAGGCAGCATCAAATTCACCTACCAGTTCATTCCACAGCAAGTGGGCGATTTTAGCATCGCCGAAAGCGAGTTTGTGTATTTCAATCCCAACACCGAAAAATACGAAACGCTGAAACTCCCTGCCCACAAACTCACCATAGCGAAAGGCAACGGACAGCCCACGAATGCAAACGCCGATGGCGAACGAATGACCGACATTCACCCTGTGCACAGTGGCGACATGTATTTGAGCAAGTCGCACACGCTGCTGCTCGACACCTTCGGCTACTGGCTGCTGATTCTCGTGCCGCTTTTCGCTTTTGTGGGCATTCTCATCTATTACCGCAAACTGGTGAAGGAGCGCACCAATGTGCAGCTCATGCGAGTGAAGCGCGCAAGCAAGGTGGCCCAACGCCGCTTGAAGCAGGCTAAAAAACACATGCTTGCCAACAACAGCACCGCTTTCTACGCCGAGGTGCTCACTGCTTCGTGGGGCTATCTGAGCGACAAATTAGGTATTCCTGTGTCGGAACTCAGCAAGGAGAACATTGATGCCGAACTGGAGAATTACGGCGTAGATGCCGCGCTCCGTGCCAAGATGCTTTCGCTGCTTGAGAAGTGCGAGTTTGCCCAATATGCTCCCGAACTGAGCGGCAACAATATGCACACAGTGTTTAATGAGGCTGCTTCCGTTATGGACCAACTGGAAAATGTGAAACGCAAAAAAACTGTTGCAAAATGAAAAAATCGCTCATTCTGCTGATTTCAGCTTTTATATATACGGTGATGGCTACTGCCGCCACCACCGACAATGCCGATAGCGCCTACAACCAAAAGCGCTATCAAGATGCCATCAAAATCTACGAGGCGCAAGCCCAGGAAAGCGGTACCTCATCGGATTTGTACTATAATTTAGGGTGCGCCCACTATAAGATGCAGAATGTGCCACAAGCCATTCTTTACTTTGAGCGCGCACTGGTGCTCGACCCTTCGAACGCCGACGCGAGAGCCAACCTGCAATTTGTGCGCGAGAAATCGCAAATCGAGGAATACACCTCCGACAGTTTTTTAACCGACCTTTTCCAGTCGAGTGTGAGCCAACTGTCGAGCAACACTTGGGCTATTATCTCCGCCATCGTGTTTGTGATGCTGCTGCTTGCCATTGCCGCCTACATATTCATGAACAGCATCCTGTGTCGTAAAATCGGTTTCTTCGGTGCTGGCATATTGCTGGTGGTGTTTATCGCCACTATGGCATTTGCTTTTTATCAGCGTTCGGTGGCAGTAAATCACACCGACGCGATTGTGATGCCACAAACCGCCACCCTCAGCACCGCCCCTCACGCCCCATCAGAAAAAGAGGTGGCCTTCAAACTCAAGGGCGGCACAAAGGTGAGCATCGCCGATTCTGTGGTCACCGCTGGCAAACCTGTGGTGGTTTGGTACAAAGTGGAATCGGCACACCACGAACCTGCGTGGATTAATTCAGTTGACGTTAAAAAAATCTGAGAAATATGCTTGAATACCTGAAGCAACTTGACGCCGAACTGCTCTGCACGCTCAACGGCTGGAACTGCCCATACGCCGACCAACTGATGTGGCTGGTTTCCGGGAAGTTTTCCTCGGCACTCATCATCATTGTGCTGCTGGCACTCTTGGCGCGCCACCGCTCTTGGCGTGGCATTCTCACGTTCGTAATCATGACGGCTCTGGTGGTGCTGCTTGCCGACCGCATTTCGTCGGGCATCATCAAGCCCATAGTGGAGCGATTGCGCCCCACCCACGACCCCGATTTGCAAAACATCGTGCATGTGGTGAACGGCTACCGTGGCGGACTCTACGGCTTCGTTTCGAGCCATGCCGCCAACCTGTTTGGCATAGCCACACTCATCAGCCTTGTGCTGCGAAACCGTGGCTCTTGGCTTGCGATGATGGCATGGGCGGCGATAGTGGCCTACAGCCGCATCTATCTTGGTGTGCATTACCCCGGCGACATTCTCGGTGGCACGGTGATTGGCGTGGGCGTGGCATTTTTGGTGTTCTGGATATGGAAAAGGCTCTCAAAAAAATGGGCTATTCCTGCCCCAGATGCACTATTGAGCCAAACCGACGCAAAAATCATCAATTTCGCCATATTGTTTAACTTGCTGATAATCGCCATTATCGCAGTATTTAAAAGCTTTTGACGAAAAATAACATGCAAAATATTTTGC
>ERZ1026852.567-NODE-567-length-22666-cov-85.253815_pt1 | contig 22666 bp, 12 predicted proteins | sample MGYA00380156_ERZ1026852 | MGnify/ENA primary metagenome ERZ1026852 (study PRJEB33269, sample SAMEA4719792) | human gut metagenome | biome: human-associated habitat; feature: organic feature; material: feces | place: Cameroon | collected 2013-10 ...
CGGTAACGCCGATGTTGTTATCCCATCTCAAAATCTCCTGGATATTTCCCGTATCACTCTTGGCTCCGTCGTTTACGAATACCTCGTTGGCGTCAAGATGAATGCCACGTGGCAGAAAGTCGTTCTTGATGATAGCTTCGCGGAGGAAGTCGTAGCCTCGCTCCGGACCATAGCCTCTGAAAGAAGCCTGCTCGGCCATCTCGTCTACAGCCTTGTGCATCGCCTTGATGACGGCAGGGCAGAGAGGCTGGGTTACGTCACCGATGCCCAGACTGATTACACGCTGCTTTGGATGTGCAATCTTGTAGGCGTTCACCTTCTTTGCGATGTCGGCAAACAAGTAGTTGTTGGCCAACTTCAGGAAATGTTCATTAACTAATGCCATATTTTGTTTCTCCTTTTATTTGTGGTCATTATCGACCATTTGTTATTTAAGTTTGCGTCTATCTTATTTTAATGTTGAGTGTTGAATGTTGAATGTTGACTTGGTGGGTGCAGTTAAATTCAACATTCAACATTCCACATTCAACACTCCCTATATTAACACTCCAACTGGATTTCTCCTTCGAATGAGAAGGCTGCAGGCCCTGTCATATAAACATGATCATCAGCCTCGCTATATTCAATTTCCAGCGTTCCGCCATCCATTACGATACTGCTTTTTCTGCCAGTACGCTTGGTAAGGGCTGCGGCTACGGCTGTGGCACAGGCTCCTGTTCCGCAAGCCATTGTGATGCCGCTTCCCCTTTCCCAAACTCGTGTTCTTATGGCGTCTGTGTCAGTTACTTGTGCAAATTCTATGTTGCATCTCTGGGGAAATGCCTTGTCTCTTTCCAGGATTTTACCATAGTGGGCGATGTCGATGGTGTCGATGTCATCCACGAAGGTAACGAAATGCGGATTACCCATGCAAACATAGGTGCCTTCAAATTTTCTGCCGTCAGCTTCGAGCACCGAAGGACCTGTGAATTGCTCGGGATTTTCAAGTTTGGGTTCCAGCATGTCTACTGTTACCGATTCCACAACTTCTTTATTATCCTGAAGATGAAGTTTCAATATCTTGATACCCGAAAGTGTTTCCAGTCGGATGGTGTCCTTTCGGGTCAATCCTTTTTCGTAAAGATACTTACCGATGCATCGGCTTGCATTGCCGCACATCATCGCTTCTGAACCATCGGCGTTGAAGATGCGCATCGAATAATCTGCTCTTCTGCTGTCTTGCGGCTTTCCGATGAGAACCAGTCCATCGCTTCCTATGCCCGTGTGATAAGCACTCCAGGCAATGGCAGCCTTCTCTGGGTCAGGGATGTCGTATTGTTGGGTATCTACATATATATAATCGTTACCCGCTCCCTGCATCTTTGTAAAATGAACTGTTTCTTTCATCTGCGTTGTTCTTTATGTTTGAATACTCTTCTTTTATCTCTCATGTCTTATCTCTTTTGAGATTTGACTTTTTGCTAGTCTTTCGAATATTTCGATGACTATTTGTTTGATTTCGGTTGCAAAGGTACGACGATTTGTTGAGATATGCAAGAAAACAAATACGGAAATCTTGATTATTTTTCGCAATCTTACAATTTGTGTTATAAAAATGCTTTCTGCCTTACAAATTGTAAGGAGAATATGATAAGCCTCGATAAATTTAAAATATTCGATAAAAACAGAAGCGAAATGTTTTTATTTTCTTTAAAATACTGACAAAATGTATTAATTTTGCAGCCGAAAACGAACATAGTGTAAAAGAAAGGCTTGATTTGAATAGCAACCAATGAAGGTCCGTTTTCGAAAAGAGACAATCAATAGAAGTATTAACACATTATTAATTATTAAAGGATTATGAAGAAGATTGAGGCAATTATCCGCAAGTCTAGATTCGAGGATGTCAAGAAGGCGCTTTTAGCAGCAGACATCGAGTGGTTCTCTTATTATAATGTAAGAGGTGAGGGTAAAATGCGCCAGGCTCGCATTTACCGTGGTGTGATGTATGATACCAGCAGCATTGAGCGTGTGCTTCTGAATATCGTGGTTCGTGATAAGAATGTGGAGCCTACCATCGCCGCCATCCAGGGCGCTGCACAGACCGGTGAAGTAGGAGATGGCAGAATCTTCGTGATTCCTGTACTCGATACGGTAAGAATCAGAACCGGCGAACGTGGCGACATTGCATTGTATAACGCTGAGAAAGAGGAATAATTTAAAATGTTGAATGTTAAGTGTTGAATGTTGAATTAGGCATTCTTACTTATCTTTAATAAATATTATTTAGTATTCTAATTTAACTATAAGATATAAGTATGAGCAGTTTATTATTAACTACACTTGATACGGGTAACACAGCGTGGATGATCATGGCAACCATCTTGGTGCTTTTGATGTCAATCCCGGGTATAGCACTTTTTTATGGTGGTTTGGTGCGCCAGAAGAATATTCTCAGCATCCTGATGCAGACGGTTTTCATCGTGGCTGTAGTCAGTCTGATATGGGTAGCCTTCGGTTATTCCTGGGCTTTCTCTACAGAATATGCCGATTCGGGCAATCCTCTGGCTTGCGTCATCGGTGGTTTCGATAAATGTTTCCTCCACGGCATCGGCTTGGATGCCATCATGCCTACAGGCATTCCGGAACTCACCTTTGCAATGTTCCAGTGCATGTTCGCCCTCATTACTCCAGCCTTGATTCTCGGTGCTTTTGCCGAGCGCGTTAAGTTCAGCGGTTATGTACTTTTCACCATCCTCTGGGTTATCATCGCTTATCTTCCAATGGCCCACTGGGTATGGGGTGGCGGTTTCCTGCAGGAGATGGGAGCCATCGACTTTGCGGGTGGTACCGTGGTTCATATCAATGCCGGTGTAGCCGCTCTGGTCATGGCACTCTGTGTAGGCAAGCGTGATGATTACCGTGCAGGTCATCCTATCACACCTCACAACATCACCTTCGTGTTCATGGGTATGTCGTTCCTCTGGCTGGGATGGTTCGGTTTCAATGCCGGTAGCGGATTGGCTGCTGATGGTCTGGCTGCCAACGCCTTCCTTGTAACTCATATCGCAACAGCAGCGGCAGCCACTACCTGGATGCTCATCGACTGGATTGTCAACAAGAAGCCAACCACAGTAGGTGCTTGTACCGGTGCCGTAGCCGGATTGGTAGCCATCACTCCAGCAGCAGGTAGTACGGATATCTTAGGTGCTTTCTGCATCGGTATCATTTCCACCATCGTCTGCTTCTTCATGGTAGCTGTAGTAAAGGAGAAGTTCAAGTATGATGATGCCCTCGATGCTTTCGGCGTGCATGGTATTGGTGGTATCCTGGGTTCTATCCTCACCGGTGTCTTCGCCACTCATTATGTAACAGGAGCCGATGGTGTACAGGGTGCCCTTTATGGTGACTGGCATCAGCTTTGGATTCAGGTTGTAGCCACCGTGGTAAGCATCATCTACAGCGTAGTAGTTACCTACATTATCTTCAAGGTAGTAGATAAGAGTGTAGGTGTACGTGTTGACAAGCGAGTAGAGGAGGAAGGCCTCGACATCTACGAGCATGGTGAGAGTGCTTATAGCAACTAAAAATACATTTGTCTTGCCCCCAGGGTTGTAATGCCGTCTGCTGTCGCCTTACGCCCTGAAAGGGCAGAAGCTCATAGCCCAGGGCAATCGCCCTGGGTTTTATTTTTGTAATACCCCTGCGCCCTGTAAGGGCAAAAGTTTTAAAATACCCGTCTTTTTTTACTAAACGGCAATGGAAAAATCCTCAACTTGCACAATGAAAATGCCACAATCTGCACAATGAAATTGCCTCAACTTGCACAATGAAATTGCCTCAACTTGCACAATGAAACGCTTAAGTTGTTGATATTCAACAATATTATCCCCACCATTTTCCCCATTGATTCCTGTATATAATAAGGTGTAAACCTGTTTTTTTCTTTTTTCTCCTTCTTCCCTCTTTTGGGATAATTTTGGGAAGGTGATCAATTTAGCAGTTGGTCTGTGAACGCTGAAGGTTACTGCTGTTTTGTCGGTGTAAATGTCGGTGCAAATTTCTTTTTGGCGGTAATAGTGGCGGTAATGTGGCGGTAATACCGATGTAAATGTCGGAGATTAATGTCGGAGACATGTCGGTAATGTGTCGGTAAGGAAAATAATTGAAAACCAATATGTTATCGTTTTATGGGGAGTTGGTTACCGACAATTAATGTCGGAGACTTTGTCGGTAACCTTGTCGGAGACTTCAAGAACGGAGAAATGATTTGGCGGTAATGAAAATAACAGGTATTATAAGGTATGAAGACATGGATAATGTCGGTGTAAATTCGTTCTAATTGTTGGTGCAATATCCGAGTTCTAGAAAAAGTTAAGCACAATGCTGGGATGATCGTGCTTGCGCTTTTATGTAGAACTATTTCTTGGATTGTTGTATTCTTTTGGATTGGTGGCATTTTTATTGTAACAGGCAATCTCGTAATTTGCATATATGAAGCCATTATTGCCTAAACTAAGATATCTTTTTCTTATTATTTTATTTTCTGTGTTTTAGCTAAAAATAAAATGATAAGAAAAAGACATCTACTTGATAATCAAAACAATGCGAGTCTATTAACAAAAATTTATTTTCCGGTTATTTTTTGTAACTACTCAGCACCTCCTCAAAATATAGGGTACGCAGTTAAGCTTGCCATTAACTCATGGCAAGTATAGCTGCATATTTAGAGTTTCCATTTTTCTTAGCAGTCTCCACAATGGAATGTATTTGAGCAAAGATGTCCGCTCCCTCATCTGTGCGGAAGCAGCCACAGACTTTCTGTTTGACTTTTATCTTTCTCACTCCTCGTTCGCTAGCGTTATTGTCATAGGGGATAGAAAAGTCTGTAAGGAAAGTGAACAGATAATCTTTCACTTTGTAAATGCCCTTTTTGAAAGTCTCAAAGTCTTTGTGTAAGTGAGTCAAACTCTCGGTAAGCAATTTGCTCATTTTGTTTTCCAGTCCTTTAATTTTCCTTGCGGTGACAATCTTAGATTTTCTTAAAGTAATGGCATCCCTCAGGCATTTTTGAAATCGTTTAGACCAATCCTGCTCCTCGTCGAGTTCGTTTAGATACTCTGCGTTTCTTAGCAAATGGGCAAGACAAACTTGATGCTTCTTTACTTTCATCTTGAAGTAACTGCCATGACGGTCTGTAACAAGAGCCGTATTTGGCAAGCCGTCTGGGAACTTTGCATCTATGGCTTTGATACCCCTAGACTTCATCTGATAAACGTATGTCAAGACGTCCGTTTGGAAAATCCAATTCCAATGCAACTCTTTCCCAACTGCGGCACCAGTCTCGTCCGCTCCCACAACAGAAGACTTCTCTATTCGTTTCCTGATTTCCTCATAGGCGAATTCGGACTTCTTACCTATTTCTTTGATGATGTTGCTCACGGTGCCTTGACTAATCTTGCGGTGGAAGAAGTCGGAAACAGTTTCGGCCACTCTCTCCATGGAGAGGCATTGTACATGTAGTAGGTATACAACCATAGCCCTAAGATTCTTGCCATAAGACACCCGGCAGTTTGGAGCGTCCACCTTGTTGTGATGACCACAAGAACAAACCTTCTCGAAATACTGATGCTCCGTTGTCTTCACCTTTGGCACCTCTATGTCAATCACCTGGGTCTTGCGAATCTTTTGGGCAGGAATGTCCTCCAGTGATTTTCCACAATGCTGACAGAAGCAAGGAGAATGCTCCACGATTTCATCTGGCTCATCATTGGTCATGAGAGTATACCCCTTGTGACCTGGTTGACCGCCACTCTTCTTACCGCTTTTCTTGCGCAAACTCTTGGTGCGTCGTATAGCTTTGGCTTTGATAGACTCACCTGTTGGAGGAGTGCTGCTGTTGGTGCTGTTGAGTTCTGGCTTTTCGTATTTAGACAAGCGTTCCTTCAAGTCGGAAATCTCCTTGTCCCGAGCTGCGATTGCAAGTTTTGCCTCGTGCATCTCTTTCTGATGCAAACTATCGAGCCTGTTCAGACGAGAAATCTCCGTACCTTGCTCAGATACGGTCTGCTGAAGCGAAGACACCTTAGCAGTAAGGGACTTCAAGATTTTCTTTTATGTCTGTAACTTGCTCATTCATAGGTGCAAAGATACAAAAAATATATCAAATAACCAAACAAAACAGTAAGTATTTTTAAATTAATTCACTGATAATCAATAAGTTGTATTCTGTGCTAGTGAAATTCCAAGAGACTCGTACCCCTGTACGAGATTCTATATGGTACTCTTAGAAATTTGTTTTTCAGGGGGTGCTGAGTAGTTACTATTTTTTTATTAGCCATCAAATTAAATAGTATCTGCAATCTACGCGAGCGCCTTTCTTTGCTATTTCGGTTCCGACCATAGAATAAACAATCTTGCGAATTTAAAATCCGCTTCTTTTTTTCTTAGCAATGTTTAGTGAACATAGCGCTAAAACAGTATCACTTGTATTATATTATAGCAGAAAAAGGTTGAATGAACGACCGCAAGAACGACTGCAACGACCTTAAGAACGACTGCAACGACCTTAAGAACGACCTATATTTTTAGCAAAGTTCTTTTTCGCCTTTCTCGGTTATCTGCCATTTTTTTTCATTCGATGATTTTACTATAAGTTCATCTTTAGCCATATTAACAAGAAGGTGCCCTATTTTTCGTAGCTTTTCTTCACGAGTGTTATTTGCGGGAAAAGGTTGCTGCTGTTTTGTCGGTGCCAATTTCTTTTTGGCGGTAATAGTGGCGGTAATGCCGATGTAAATGTCGGTGATAAATGTCGGAGACATGTCGGTAATGTGTCGGTAAGGAAAAGTATTGAAAACTAGTATGTTATCTTTTTGTTTAGAGTTGGTTACCGACAATAAATGTCGGAAACTTTGTCGGTAAACATGTCGGAGACTTCAAGAATGGTGAAAAAGATTTGGCGGTAATGAAAAAACAGGTATAATAAGGTATGAAGACAAAGATAATGTCGGTGTAAATTCGTTTTAATTGTCGGTGTAAATATCCGAGTCTTTTATAACTATTAAAAGAAAGAATGAAGAGTTTTTGTGTCATTATACACAAAAACTCTTTCTTCTTTTTGGTAATGTTGAATCTTTTCTGTAACTTTGCAACGTCATCCTATGGATGGCTGGCATTGAGATGCTGGCTACTAAGTCCTAAGATTGGCACTATTTTATGAGAAAGACGTTTGCTGCGTTTTCTTCTGATAGATTTGGAACCTAGGAAATTTCATTTACGCTCAGAGGGATACAGATGTGGACGCCTATGCATATTCGTATATATGCAGCACGAGGTGTACCCTTTCTGTTCGAAGGGGTGCACTAAGTGCTATATCTATATATACCATGGCGGCGTAGGCTTCTGTCACTTTGTACTCTTGGTGTAAATGGGCTATCCTAGGGCCTCAAATCTACAAGAGTAAATACATGTGATGGAACTCCTACGCCGTTTCTTATTTGATAGGTTCTTCTTTAATAAAACTAGGTGTTGGCGTTAGGGAGTTAGCAATGCCCGAAAATTAACGGTGCGGATGAAATCGTACTGGAAAACTAATTAGAGCTAGCATTAAAAACGATGATAGAAGAAGGCAACATTATTAAGAACCTATCAACTTCGGAAGCCGTCATCATTGACAAAATCAAGAAGTTGGGCTCAAAGTTTTCTTTGAGCTTTACTGGCGTGAACTCTCGTAAGCAAAGTTCAAAGATATTGGATTTTGAACAGATTGAGAAGTTGCAAGTAGTAGCTTCCAATGGAGTCTTCAACTTTTCTGGTAATCCCGATAAGTTTATTCTTTTTGCAGAGGCTGAGCGCATTAATTCCGCATATCAGTTTGATCCTCTTTTTGCTATCAACTGTAGTGTGGTTGATCCATTACCTCATCAGGTAGAAGCGGTTTATAAGTTTTTGCTTCCGCAGCCACGTATCCGTTTTCTTCTTGCTGATGATACGGGTGCTGGTAAAACCATTATGACTGGTTTGCTCTTGAAAGAACTCTTGATGCGCCGCATTGTAGAGCGTATTCTGATAGTTACTCCTGGTGGTTTGACTAAACAGTGGCAAGAAGACGAGATGGGGGTTAAGTTTAATATTCCATTCAAACTTGTAAATCGCGAGGTCTTCTCTTCTGAACCTACAGTTTTCCAAACATCCAATCACGTGGTTGCATCCATCGATTTCATCAGTAGGGAAGATGTACTTAATGTACTTTCTCAAACATCTTGGGACATCATAGTTTTTGATGAGGCTCATAAACTCTCAGCTTATGAGTACGGCATTAAAACTTATCGGAGTAAGCGATATGAGGCTGCTCATGTGCTTTCTAAGCAATGTGAGCATCTGCTTTTGCTGACTGCAACACCGCATCGAGGCAGAAAGGATACTTTCAAACTCTTGATGCAGTTGTTGGATGAAGATATTTTTGCTACAGATGATTTGGCGGCAGAACGTGTACGGGAGTTGAGCCAAGATGGAAGTAATAAGTTCTTTATCCGTCGCTTGAAAGAAGACATGAAGGATTGGGATGGCAATCCTCTTTATAAAGACCGATATACCAAAACTGTGTCGTATAATCTCACCCATGATGAGAAACGTCTTTATGATGCAGTGACCGAATACTTGACCGTACGCAAAGAGCAGGCTGCTGAGACAAAGAATATTCATGTTTCTCTTGCTTTGCAGGTAATGCAGCGCCGATTGGTTAGCTCTATTTATGCCATTCGCAATACACTTCATAAGCGTTGGCTTGCTTTGCAGGGGCTTGCTGATGATCTCGACAGGAATCCTTCGCTTTGGAAACAGCGTCCTAAGTTGGATGTGTTGGATTTGGATAATCTGGATGAATTAGATGAGTTGGACGATGATGAGCGTGATGTTCTTGACAATATTATGGCTGACCCAAAGAAGTTGAAACTATTCACCACTTCTAAGAGCATAGCGGAAATCAAACAAGAAGCTGCTGAAGTGAAAAGTCTCTATGAAATGGCAAATACTCTTTTCAATCAGCAAAAAGAGGAGCAGAAATATCGGGAACTCAAGCTTTTGCTAACTTCGCAGGGCGTGGTTGATGGTGAGAAACTAGTTATCTTCACTGAGCATAAAGATACGTTGCTCTATCTGCAAGAGCGTCTAAGCAACAATGGGTATACCGTTGCTACCATCCATGGTGGAATGACGGTAGATGAACGTCGAGAAGCGCAATGCCGGTTTATGACACCTGATGTACAGATTCTCATTTGTACTGATGCGGCTGGTGAGGGTATCAACCTCCAATTCTGTAGATTGTTGATTAACTGGGATATCCCGTGGAATCCGAATAGGTTGGAGCAGCGTATGGGTCGAATCCATCGCTATGGTCAGAAGTCTGATGTCATCGTGTTCAATATGGTGGCAAGCAATACTCGTGAAGGTCAGGTCTTGAAGAAAGTGCTCAATAAACTCGATATCATTCGGGAACAGTTGGGAGATGACCGAGTGTATGATGTGATTCAAGATGTATTGAAAGGTGTATCGCTTGATAGTATTATCTGTTCAGTCTTAGATGGAAGGGAAAGTGATTTGGATCGCTTTATTGACAAGGACGACAAGGAACTCACCGACCTTTTCCGTCGTTCTATTGATGAACAGGATTCTTCGATAGCTCATACATCTGTAGATTATCATGATGCCAGATTATTAAAAGAGGATAGTGACGAACGGCGTTTGCAACCTATTTACATCAAGCAGTTCTTTGAACGTGCATTCCGATATTTAGGTGGTGAATATTGCGAGGTGTCAGAAGGTATTTATCAGATTACGCAGATTCCGGAAATCTTAGTGAAGCGATTGAAAGATGAACATCGTATCTTTGCGGAGAATTTGAAGTCTCTTTATTTCTTCTTCGACAAGCATCTTTATTTGGAATATGAACGTACCAATGCTCAATATGGTAAGGCGCATTATATCAATCCTGGAAACGCTCTGTTTGATACCCTTATAGGTTGTGTTAGAGATTGTTATCGAGATGAAATGCTTAAGGGTACGGTATTGGTCTCCCCAGAAGACAAGCATCCGTATTTCGCTTACTATGTAAAGAATCAGATAGTCGACAATAGACAAACGCAAGATGGTAATCCGAATATAGTCAACGAATTGTTGAGCCTGGTCTGCCAAAGAGTAGATGGAAGTTTTGAATGTACGTCTCCAGCCAAACTTCTCGACCTCTGTCCGCCTGTTGCTTTTGCGAAGGAGATTACGCCACCAGCACCTTCTAACGAAGATGAAGTGGTTGTTTGGGCTTTTGAGAATCAGACGGAACCGCTGCTTGCAGAAACGCTACAACGGGTAAATGAGGATAATGAAAGTCGCCTTTCTTATCTTAAGGATGCTTTTGAACAAGTCATATTGGATGTTCTGTGTGAAATCAATGAACTGCAAGGCAAGGTGTTAATTTCTGAAGATGAGAAAACACAGGTGAAGTTACAAACTAAGGAACAGCGTCTTGCTGAGCTGAAGCATCGCCAAGAAGAGCGTTTGGAGGAAATGAACCAAAGTGTTGAACTGAATGCTGTCGAACCTAAGGTGTTGGGATGCGCCTATGTAGTGCCTCTCAATCAGGTAGAGTATAAGCAGAGCTTCGGCATGAGTCGTGATGATGAGGTAGAGCATATTGCGATGCAAATGGTAATGGAGTATGAGCAGCAGCAGGGACGTAATCCTTCTGATGTTTCAGCCGACAATGTGGGGTATGATATTAGAAGTATGGCCGCTGATGGTTCCAAACGGTATATTGAGGTAAAGGGAAGAAGCGGTACAGATGGTGTAATGCTCAGCGAAAATGAGATGAACCGTCTTGCCCAGTTGGGTGATAGAGCCTGGCTCTATATTGTTACCGATTGTGCTGCCCAACCTCAGTTGCATTTGATATGCAATCCTGCGCAGACAATGAACTTTGAGCGTAAGACCAAGGGTGTGCAGTTCTTTCTTCCTCTTGCCGAATGGCAAGCGCATGAGACAAAGTAACATCTTGGCGAAATAAATAAAATTAAGAAAGTAAGAATGATTGAAAGAAGAAACATATAGCTTATGAAAGCAAAGAAATTAATAGAGGTAGCTTTGCCTATCAAGGAAATATCGGCAGAGAGCGTGAGAGATAAATCTATCCGTCATGGACATATTTCTACGCTTCACTTGTGGTGGGCTCGCCGTCCATTGCCTGTTTGTCGTGCCATCGTGTTTGCCAGTCTGGTTCCAGATCCGTTGGATCCTCTTTGTCCACAGGCTTTTCGTGATGCAGTGGAATTGATATTGGGACCACGAATGGATGGCATGTTGTCGATAGATGTCTATATGCCTTATAAGGATATTCCATATACTTCCATTGTAGATCCGATGGAAGACAATTTGCGTAACCGATTGATGATGTTCATCGGTAAATTCTCAGATAAATGCCAGCAGAACATGTTGGCAGGTAAGAGTACACCACCTAAGGAACAACTTTCTGATGGTTCGCTTATCAAATGGGAAAACAAGAATAACAAGAAGATTCTTCGTATGGCTCGTGAGTTAATCTATGTGGCTTTTCATGCCGAGCGTGAGCCTGAGTTAGGTTATGAGAGTTTGCATCGCCAGTTTGATGCATCTTTTGATGCCATTGCTGAGGCTGAGGATGCACTTTATGGAGTAGTAGATAGACATCTTGAAACACCCGAAGTGGCAAAGTTGGAAAAGAATTTGCAAGATGCCATTGTTCATTTTCAAAATGAGATGCCTTCGGTTTTTGATCCATTTGCGGGTGGTGGAGCCATTCCTTTGGAGGCGGCACGCCTAGGGTGTCGCAGTTATGGTAATGACATCAACCCAGTGGCGCATATCATCGAACGTGGTTCTGCCGAGTTTCCTCAGAAGTATGGCAAGCCTATCGTGTATAGTGAGGCTGAGTTTAAAAAGAAGTACGGGGAGCAAGGTGTTAAGATGGCGCAAGAATCAGGACGTAATATCATAGTGGATACAGATAAAAACTATCATATCCCGAACAGATTGAGTTGGGATGTGGAATACTATGCCAAGGAATTGCTGAAAATGACGGAGAAAGAGGTGGGGTATCTGTATCCTACTGACGAGAAAGGTAATAAGCCGATTGCGTATTATTGGGCAAGAACGGTAAAGTGTTCAAATCCTAGCTGTGGGGCTGAAGTGCCTTTGCTGAAGCAGTTCTATTTGGCAAATACTGCCAAGAAAAAGGTCTATCTCAATCCGATTATTCATGGTAAGGATATTCTGTTTGAGATTAAGGAAGGGAAGTATGATGAGAAGGTAATGCCAGGATGGAATAATAAAGGGGTCTTGACTTGTCCTTGTTGTGGTAGCATAACTGATAATCAACAAGTGAGAGAGCAGGTAATTGCCTCTAAGAATACTAAAATTCTTGCAATTATAGGTGAAAACTCGAATGGAAAAAGCTATACTGTTCCAACAGATTCTTTTATTCATCGGTTGCAAACTCATTTACCTGATGTTGAAATTCCACAAGAAAAAATGGCTCCGCATACAACAGGAGGAGATATCTCTATATGGGGATTTACTAAATGGAGTGATATGTTTACTAAGCGCCAATTAGTAACATTGCAATATCTTGTGAAAAATATTTCAAAAATTAAGATGCAAATATCAAATTCTGTGTATGGAAAAGCATTGTTGTGTTATTTGGCAATATTTTTGGATAGGATTGCTATAGCAAATACTTCGTTAAACAGATGGAGTGAATTACGTGAAAATAATGTAGGGGCATTTAGTAAACAGGCTTTAGCTATGACGTTTGATTTTCCTGAGGCAAATCCATTTTGTTCAAGCACTGGTAGTGCCTTAAATCAATTACAATGGATACTTCGTTATATTGAGTCTGAATGTTCTAATTGTTTTGCAGCGAAAGTAATAAATGCATCAAGTGGAGAAAAAGAACAATTTGCGAAAAAAAGTTTATCTGCTGTTGTAACAGATCCTCCTTATTATGATGCTATGGCGTATGCTGATTTGTCGGATTTCTTTTATGTTTGGCTTAAGCGTAGTTTGGGGGATATATATTCTTTGAATTTTTCTACACCACAAACTCCTAAAATGGAAGAGTGTACGGCACTAAAGCATTATCATAATAATAGTGTGGAAGAGGCTAAAAGACATTTCGAAAATAAGTTGACGCAGATACTTGACGCGATAGAATTACAAACGAGTGATGTTGTGAGCATAATGTTTGCACATCAAAGTACTGAGGCTTGGACAACCCTTTGTAATTCTATTCTTGATGCAAGAATGAATATTACGGGGTCTTGGCCAATTGATACCGAACGTTCTGCAAGAACTTTAGCTAATGCTGGTGCTGCTCTCGAATCTTCTGTAACTGTAGCTTGCCGTCCATCTGAACGCCGAGGTTTTGGCGAATATAAAGAGGTGAAGCGAGATATTGAGGCAAAGGTAAAAGAAGAAGTGGAATCTCTCTATGAGCTAGGCTTCCGAGGTGCCGACTTATTGACCGCTTGTTTCGGACAGGCTGTGAGTGAGTTCGGTCGCTATAAGATAGTTGAGAAAGCTGATGGTAGTGAGGTTTCTGTTGGTGAACTTTTGGAGATGGCACGAAATGCAGCCTTTGATGCATTACTTGCTGGAGTGCAGGGGGATGACTATACCAAATTCTATGTTGGGTGGTTGCAAATGAATGGAGCTGGTGAGACCGATTATGATGATGCTACTAAGTTTACTCGTGTAGGAGTAAATGTTGATATCAATGATATCAAACATAAGCATTTATTGATTCTCGAAGGAAAGAAAATGCATATTGCTATGGCTGTTGAGCATCTTAACTATGAACCGGATGGAACTCGTCCTAATGATTCTCTTATAGATCAGGCTCACCGAGCCATCTTGCTTTGGAGAGAAGGTAATCGACAGAGTATCCTTAAGTTTGTGGCTAATATAGCCCCGGAGAGTAGTTCACCTCTTTGGCGACTCCTTGCTACATTAAAGGAACTGCTGCCAGCTTGTGATGACCTCAAGGATGTACAAGGTTTATTGCAAAATGCGGAAGACTTGCGTCAGAACTGCCACAAACAGCAGACGCATTATGAAGCAAGTCTTGATTTTTAAGTAAGTGTTATAACTTTAATATATAGAAACAATGAAGACTGAGAATATACATGAGGCGTTGGGTGTCTTCCTTGAAGCGATGCGCCCATATACGGTTAGCCTGATTACTCGTTATTTCCCTGGCGAGCCATGGGAGGGTGTGTTCTTTAAAAGATTAACCCCAACCTTCCAGAAAACATGGAATGATGGACAGCGACAAGGTACAGAACCGGAACTTCTCATCGACTATAATAATTTGACATTCTTGCCAAATAAGTTTAGAGAAGAACTGACAAAAGATATAGGTGGAGATAAGGCTAAAACCTATAGCATAGAAACCTGTTTGAGTGAAATCAAGGGGGTGCGTAATAAGTGTCAGCATTTTGCTCCGATTACAGAGGATGAGATAGAGCGTACCTTTAGTAATATGAAGCAAGTGGCTAATATACTTGGTATGCCTGATCTTCGTAAGGAGGTGGAGCGTCTTCGTGATAAGCAGACTTATACTCCTGCTGCCGTAGCTCCAAGTATACCTGTAACCACAATAACTTCATCGCCAGCTAACGTCCATATCTTAGATGATGGTTCGCCATTGCGTCCTTGGTTTCAAAATTGTATTCCCCATTTCGATATTCGTTCGGGTAAATTGGACGAATCCGTATTTGCGGCTAATCTGAATGATGTGGTAATGGGAGTGGGACCGGAAGTTTATCGTGACCCTGTTACGTTCTTTAAGAAGACATATGTAACTGCAGGATTGAGAGACATCACGAAACGAGTGGTAACTGCGTTGAACGGAATGGAGACAGAAAATCGAGTCATCTCTCTGCAGACTGGTTTCGGTGGTGGTAAAACCCATACCTTGATTTCGCTTTACCATATTATTAAATGTGGTTCTCAACTTTTGCAGATGGAATCTTGTGCCAACATACTTCCTGCTGATGCACAGCCCCAGTTTGAAAATGCCAAGGTTGCGGTGTTTACCAATGATACGAATGATATTGTGCAGGGTAGAACAACGGAAGAAGGTATAACGATTCATACTTTATGGGGTGAAATTGCCTATCAGCTGGGTGGAGTAAAAGGTTATGAGCAAGTGCGTCGTAATGATGAAGATCGTATTGCGCCTAGTGCTCCAATCTTTAAACCTATCCTGGTAGAAGCAAAGACTTCATTAATCTTGATAGATGAGCTTGCTGACTATTGTGTAAAGGCTGCAAGTAAAAAGGGAAGGGATGGTTATCTTTATGACCAAACTGTCAGTTTTATGCAGACATTGACTCAGGTGGTATCCAGTGTGCCTCGTTGTGTCTTAATTGCTACTTTACCTGCCAGTAAGTCTGAAATGGCAAACTCAGAATTAGGTCAGAAGGTACTTGATGCTTTACATGATCGTATTGTAAGAATTGGTACAGGGGTAAAACCGGTCGATGATGAGGAAGTTTATGAGGTGATTCGTCGAAGATTGTTTGATCAAATCAATGACGAACAGGTTGTGGATTTGGTAGCTAAGCGATATAAGGATATGTATCACAACCGTCGTACCGATTTGCCGGAACGCTGCGATAAGTTGGAATATGCTAATAAAATCAAGAAGTCTTACCCTTTCCACCCAGAACTGATAGATATGTTCCGTAATCGTTGGGGTAGTGACAGTAAGTTTCAGCGAACTCGTGGTGTGCTTCGTCTTTTGGCTTCTATTGTGCAGGATCTTTGGAAAAGAAAAGATTCTTTGAATGGTCCGCAGACATTGATTCATACTTCTGATGTCTATTTGGAGAATTTGAATTCTCTTACAGGTACAATCACCAATTTGATGGGAAGCAACTGGGATAGTGTGATGACTGCAGATGTATATGGTACTTCAAGTAATGCTCGTATTGTAGATGAGATGGATCCGCAAAGCAATCTCTGTCAGTATCGTCTTACCCAAGGCATTGCTACTACCTTATTAATGGCGTCAGTGGGAGTCAAGCAAAAAGGACTTAGTATAAAGGAACTTAAACTTTGCTTGCTTCGTCCGAAGACTTTCAATCATAACGATGTGGATGGTGCACTCAATAAGTTGGAACAGCGTGCGCATTATTTGCATACTTCTAAGGTGGGAGAAGCTAGCTATTGGTTTGAATCTAAAGCAAACGTGAACATCCTTCTGCAACAAGCTAAGGCAGAGATAAAGGATGCTGATGTAGAGGCTGAAATACTCAAGAGACTGCAAATATCTGCTAACTATATTCAAGGTAAGGAATTGAATGTCTTGGTTGCTCCAACAGGAGATGTTCCAGAACAAAAGTCTCTTACATTGGTTATTATGTCGCCTAGTTATGCCCAACCGACAAGTGGTAAATCGTCTTCACTTGAACATGCAATCAACCAGATTGCCAGAAAGAAAGGTAATAGCGATAGAATCTATCGTAATACCATCTTCTATTTGGTATGTTCTGAGGCAGGTAGGGCAGCTTTAAATAATCAATATTGTGATTTGCTGGCTTGCAATAAGATATTAGAAGAGTATGCTGGAAGATTAGAGGCTGACCAAAAACAAGATATCCAAAGTCGCAAGAAAGAGTATGATAGACAAGTGGATTCAGCTTTAATAAAAGCTTATAACATTGTAGCCAAGAGTAGTGGGAAGAATGGCATAGAGTATTATGAGATGAAGGCTTACGCCTTGGATCTCTCTTCGCAAGTTCGCCAGAATATGATGGGCGAATTGGAGCAGGAAGAATGGATTCTCAATTCCATTGGTAGAGCCAAGCTTTATGGTAATAATCTGTTGCCGGAAGTAGAACGTCCTATTAATGTGCAGGAACTCTACGAGACTTTCTTGCGATTTGACGACAAGCCAATGATAGCAAGCAGGGATGCCATTAGAAATACAGTGAACAAATACTGCCAAGAAGGTTTGTTTAATGTTGGTGTGGGTATTAAAGGCAAGTATACCAAGATTTATCATAATGAGGAAGTTCCTTTCATGTTGGAGTGTAGTTGGGAGGATCTTTGGTTACTTGATACTTCGATAGTAATGAAGCCTGAGCCTGGCACAGAAACTGTATCATCTTCTGCGGCTGGAACGGAATTTAGCGGAGGCACATCTTGTTCAACTGGTGTTTTTGGCGGTTCTAGTTCATCATGGGAAACATCTGGTAATGAAACTGTTAATCCTTCAAATTCTGATTCTTCAGAAAATGAAGTGAAAACATATAGCAAGGTTACCATTGGTGGTAGTGTTTCTATGGAGAATTGGATTCAACTCTTGCCGAGTTTCATAACTACATTGAAGAAAAACAATTTGGAGATTGAGGTCAAATTTACTGCCAAGAGTACTGAGCAAAACCCATTGACCGAAAACTCGCCAACATTCAAGAGCATCAAGGAATCAGCAAATCAATTAGGCTTGGATTTTGAGATGGAGGAATAATGTTATAAGTGCTAACTGGTTGAGTGGTTTGTCGGAATTTCCGACAGACCACTCAACATGGTGCTTTAGAGGGAAAAACGCAGAGCAAAGATGTGAAATACTACAATCTTGATGTTATTATCTCTGTGGGGTATCGTGTAAAATCTATTCGGGGTACATGATCACGTCTCCTATATCCATCGGATTCGTCTCCTTCAGACGCCTCATTCGACTCCTTCAGCCACCGGATTCGTCTCCTTCGGCCATCGCATTCGACTCCTTCGACCATCGCATTCGACTCCTTCAGCTAACTCAGTCGACTCCTTCAGCTAATGCAGTCGTCTCCTTCAGCTAATGCAGCCGTCTCATTCAGCCAATGCAGTCGTCTCCTTCAGCCAACTCAGCCGTATGTATTAACTCAATGAAGTGGATGAACTCGTGAAATGAAGTGGATGAACTCGCATAATGAAGTTCATGATTTCGGCACAATTGTCAATACATTGAAATGGTAAAGCAAAAAGAAGTTTACTCCTATTTTTCCCAATTCTTCTTCCATCATCAGTAAAGTTTTTAGCGAAATCGGGCTATTTTTCTTTATTTAACTCCGAAATAGAGTGGAATATCAGAGAAAATCTATATATTTGTACCCAAATACAATGTTTCGTAAAGAATGGAAGATAGAGAACTGTTACTGAAAAGTGACCCGGAGTTTGACCGTCTCGCCTTTACGGTGTTGGCTATCGAGGCTTCGGCACAAAAAATGGGTATATCGCCGTCTGAAATGAGAAAGCGATTGGATAAGGTGGGGCTAATCAAGAGTCTCATTCAAGATTGCTATGATACTCTACATACCGAGAGCCGGGAAGCTGTAGCAAATGATGTGGTCGAAGCTCTTAAAAATTGGGAAAGAAAAGAATAATGGAAAAGCAGTTCAAATCATACGAAAGGGTATAATTATGTTGGACTTTTTATTATGGAATAAAATCGCTCGTATCATAAAGCAATTAGCCGATACGTTACATATATCAACCGACAGAGCATTACAGATATTCTATGACTCTGATGTTTGCCGTATGCTGCATGACAAAGAACTTGGTTTGCATCTGATGAGTGATACATATATTGTAAATGACTTGATAGAAGAGCTAAGGAATAAGCAATAGCGTAACAATGGAAGCAAATAATAATAAGATAACTTGCCCGAAATGCAACTCGCAGAATGTGCAATCTGAAGGGATGATTCTTCTCTGCATGGATTGCGGATATAAATGGGAGGATGAAGTGCAGACGGATTTGGGCGAAGTGATTATTTACCAATCTGATGAAGGTGTAAGACTTGACGTGAGATTGGAGAATAAAACCGTGTGGTTGAATCAAGAGCAAATAGGTGCTTTGTTTAATAAAAGTAAAGCAACTATTAGTGAACATATTTCCAATATTTTCAAAGAAGGAGAATTGGACGAAAAAGTGGTTGTTCGGAAATTCCGAACAACCACTCAACATGGTGCTTTAGAGGGGAAAACGCAGAGTAAAGAGGTAAAATACTACAATCTTGATGTTATTATCTCTGTGGGATATCGTGTAAAATCTATTCAAGGTACACGCTTCCGCCAGTGGGCTACAGAGCGACTCCATGAATATATTGTGAAGGGATTTACAATGGATGATGAGCGACTCAAAAATATGGGTGGCGGCAGTTACTGGAAAGAACTGCTAGACCGCATTCGTGATATTCGCTCTTCAGAGAAAGTGCTTTATCGTCAGGTTCTCGATATCTATGCTACAAGTGTTGACTATGATCCACGGACTGATGCCTCGAAGCTATTCTTCAAGATAGTGCAGAACAAATTGCATTATGCTGCCCATGGACATACTGCTGCTGAGGTCATCTATGAACGAGCTGATGCCGAACAGCCATTTATGGGTTTGAAAACTTTTGAAGGGGAATTACCTGCCATCAAGGATATAAAGATAGCCAAAAATTATCTGGATGAAAACGAACTGAAGATTCTCAACAATCTTGTTTCCGGATATTTCGATTTTGCAGAAATCATGGCTCTGGAACATCGTCCTGTCTATATGATGGACTACGTGAAACAGCTCGATACCATCCTGCAATCTACAGGACGTCCATTGCTGAAAGGTTCTGGTAGCATCAGCCATCAGGAGGCGATGGATAAGGCTTTGGCAGAATATAGAAAGTATCAGGTTAAAACCTTGACCCAGGTAGAGGAAGATTATCTGGATTCTATCAATGCTTTGGGTAAGATTGCAAAAAGAAAGAGAAGACAGAATGGAGAACAATAGTTGTGATGAAGTATGATTGTTGTACGAAAATGTTTTTCTATTCTTATTGCCACATCTGTCACCAATGCATTTAACTCTCTGATTATAAGTGAATAATGCGTGGCAGTAAGCGGTATTTCTGTTGCCACCTAATGCCACGCATTGCCACACTCTTTTTTTTGAGGAAATGAGATGAAAAGGGAGAGGGATTATTTCCTAACTACCAGATACTCAGTACCAAATCTTGTTCTTCGGTTCTTCAAACCTTCAATATTCTGAAGCTCTCTGCCCAATTTCTGTATACTCGAAACCTGAAGAGAAGAGCCGAATTTCTGCTTCAAAATGTCGAAAATGGCGGCTGCCATCAGATATTCGCCATTTTCCGGGGTACTTGCAGGCTCGAAAACCTGCAGAAAACATTGCTTGATAGGGGAAATCTGCTCAAATTGTCTGTTATATTGCATGATGATGGCGGTTTCCTTGGCGTCGAAATAGGATTTTTCGCCACGCTCCAAAGCTTGCATCGCCTGCGCATAAAGCTGCTCATAGTTCAGTCTGCCACTCACATCGATAGGTCCCGTCAGTTCTACTCCCAGGAAACGGCGGTTGCCGGATGGGTCGGAAAGAATATCGGTCATGTTGCTCGTGGCGATGAAGGAGGCTAGACGAGGAAATTCCTGTACATGACTTCCGTATGGCGGCTTGATTTTCACCGTAGGCAACTGCAGCAGATTCTTCAGAAATCCCTGCTGCACCTGTGGTGAAATCTGATTGAACTCATCGAGATTGATGAGCAGAAATTGTGACATCGCCTGCAATACCTGACGCTTTTCTGACAGAATCATATTGTCGGTAAAGCCCCACGATAATTCGGTAGGTATCAGACGGCGACAGAAGGTGCTCTTGTTGTAACCTTGCTTGGAAATGAGCAGCGGCATGGTACTGTTGCCATATTGACGGCGATACATGCCGCGCCACTGGTCAACCATTCCCAGAAACCAGGTGTAAAACCAGTCTTCCCAATGAGGATTGTTGGTGGGTACGGTTCGTGCCAGGGCACGGATGCGGTCCTTGCCGTCCCATTTTCCCAGACAGTCATAGAGATAGGACTCTATTGGACTGTAGTTTCTGATGCGGTCTGACTCTAGAAAATTCCTTACATCCTTGATGCTTACGTGGATGTCGGCTATCTGAACATCCAGCGTCATGCTTTTCTGCACACGGGCATCCACCGGTCTGAAATCGCCAACCCATGAATTGTTCGGGCGGTATTCGGTATATTTCATCACGGTATTGTAACGGAACTGGTACCGGCTCTCCAGGTGTCTGATCATCTGCAGAATTTCGGCACGGCCTTTTCTGCCTGAGGCTGATTTCTCCGTCTTCCTGTCTTTGGAATGGGTATCGTAAGCGGTGCCTACTATTTGGCGGAGTTTCTCTTCTGTCACATGTCCCCAGTTGTTGCGGCGGATATGGATGAAAGCTTCTTCTTCGCTGAGGCCCATGTTGCAGAGCTTGATGGCGATGGCTGAGAAACTGGCAAGGAACCGGTCTTCATCGTTCTGCCATGAGATGTTGGCTTTTTTCATCTCTTCCTTCGTCTCTTCTGCTGCCTTGCGGTAGAGGAATTCATAGTCATCGTATGTCTTCAAATCGTCTACATTTTTAGGGGCTAAGGTAACCTTCTTCCTATTTTGGGAGATGCGCATCGCCACTGCCTTGCTGTTATAATAAGGAGAGGCATCCAGCGTAAGCATGAAGTTGGATGACAATGATGGTTTTTCGGGTTTGATGGCTGCCTGTACCTGCGACTGGTAGAGCGTCTTTACCTGTTCGTAGGCAGACTGGTAGAGTAAGTCGGCGTCGGCTTCTTTTGTCGGGATTTTTCCTTCTTCGTTGCAGATGCTTACGAGCACGATGAGGCTTCTGCCATCGGCTCCTTCGAAGGCAGCGAAGGTCATCGGCAGCAGACTGACCGTCTTCTTGACGGCATCTTTTTCCTGGTCCGACATGAGGTTGATGAAGTGGAGCATCACCAGCCCGTTTGATTTCTGGAAGACGAGATTGCCGCTTTCATCCTTGTTGAATTCTGCGGCTGGATAAACGTGCTGCCATTCCTTGATGCCTTTGTAGTACTGGTAGTCGGTCTCCATGAGCGGCACACTCATTCTGAAATTGGTGACACTCAGTTGGGCATCATCTTTAGCGATGCGCTCCAGAAACCGTTCTACGGTTTTCGAACTGACCATCAACTTGTTCTGCTTGTTGATTCTTGTAATAGTAAACTTCATATTTCTGCTAATTTGTTGATAGGGTGATACTTAGGGTTGCCGATGGCTTTGCCCAGCTTTGCCCAAGGCGTTGGGCAAATGTGCCCGGCTACGCCGGTCATTCGTGCTCAATTGAAGCAATAGTTCCATGAGTTGTAAACATCTCCTTTGTTGAAGTAGAGTCTGACTAAATCTGCTTGTGTCATTGGTTTTTGGGTTAAATGTGTATACAGTGGTTTCACAGGAGTCGTTAGCTTCTAGGTGGAATCGGCAGGAATTTTTCCTGTTGGTTGCAAAAATACAAAAAAATGTTCGAAACCGCAAGCCTTTTCCTCCACTTTTTTAATGTTTTTCTGCGAAAACAATAAGTATTTCTCTGCTTTTTCGCTGAGAATCCCCCGTTTTTCGCCCGAGTGTGGCAATAGGTGGCAATAGGTGATAATAGAAAATGCCCTTGTTGCAACGCTTAAATATCTAAAAACCAATTGGTTAACTTGAATCGTGGCAATAGTGGCAATAGTTTTAGAAAAACATTTCTGGTTCTTCTCAAATTTTAGTACAAAGCCCCAATTTTTATATGAAGGAGCAATAT
>ERZ1026852.572-NODE-572-length-22577-cov-4.838158_pt1 | contig 22577 bp, 25 predicted proteins | sample MGYA00380156_ERZ1026852 | MGnify/ENA primary metagenome ERZ1026852 (study PRJEB33269, sample SAMEA4719792) | human gut metagenome | biome: human-associated habitat; feature: organic feature; material: feces | place: Cameroon | collected 2013-10 ...
TCAAGATTGCCGGCTATGGAGACAGCCGTCCGGTTGCGTCAAACGAGACAGAAGAGGGAAGAGCGAAGAATCGTAGAGTTGCGATTAAAATCTACAACAAGCAGAATTCAAATAATTAAGGAGTCAGAAACATGAAGAAAAATCTTATAACCGTTGTTATATTAGCAATTAGTATTATAAACCTTGTATTTAATATTTTGCTTGTGTTTGTGTTTATGCCTTCCACATCGAAGACAAACAAACTGATTACCGATATTGCAGAGGTTCTTGATATTGAGATTGCTTCGCAGACAAAGGACGACAGTGTATTTGATGTTAGCAATCTGGCACATTACCAGTTGGAACAGGGAAATCCAATCAACCTGAAAAACGATGGTTCGGGTGACCTGCATGTTGTACAGTATGGTTTGACAATCAATATGGACAAGACAGCCAGTGATTACTCCAAGGTATCTGCCAACGTCGAAGCATCTACCGCGATGATCTACGATATGGCAAGAAACATTATTGGAAGTTATACATATACCGAAGTGATTGACGGAGAGACAACCACGAACAAGATCAAAGAGGAATTGTTGAAGCAGCTCAAGGAAACATTTAATACCGAATGTATTTATTCCGTAAGTTTTTATAATTGGGTTGCACAGTAGATTATTGCCAGCAGGAGGTGAGAAAACGTGGCTGACGTACTCTCACAAAACGAAATAGATGCGCTCTTGAAACAATTATCTACTGGAGAGCTTGATGCGGACGACTTTACAGAAACAAAAAGTGTAAAAGTCAAGGAGTACGATTTTTCAAGACCAGCCAAGTTTTCAAAAGAGCATCTGCGTACATTAGAGATTATATTTGAACATTACGGAAGATTACTGAGCAGTAACCTGCCAGCGTACCTGCGAAAGAATGTGCAGGTTGAGGTGATGAATTCAGAGGCAGTTACATACTCAGAGTTTTCCAATGCCTTATCTAACCCGGTATTGCTTGGTGTCGTTAATATGGCACCGTTAGCAGGCAATATTATTATTGAGATTGCAACCAATCTTGGATATGCGATCATCGACCGCCTGCTTGGCGGAGTTGGAGAACCGTTAGAAAAGAAAAGAGAATTTTCCGAAATTGAGCTTTCAATACTGGAAAAGATATTTACCATATTAATTGATCTGTTGCGGGAACCGTGGACAAATGTTGTGGAGATTCATCCGTATCTGGAACGGATCGAGACGAATCCTCAGTTTGCACAGATCATTTCACCGACAGAGATGATAGCAATTGTAACGGTTAATATTAACATCGGTGGAGTGGAAGGATTGATGAATATATGTCTGCCATATCTGACGTTGGAAGATGTGATGGATAAGCTGAATACCAAATACTGGTTTTCAACGATGCAGGATCGTGACGAGACGAGCTATGCTGATGTTATCGAAACTGCTATCAACCGGGCACTGATCCCGGTATCCGCGGAGCTTGGAAAAAGCTCACTCACCGTTATGGATTTTATTAATCTACAGGTGGGAGATGTGATCAAGCTGAATCGAAAGATTGAAGATGAGCTTGATATCTATGTAGGTAATATAGTAAAATTTAAAGCATTGCCGGGATCATTTAACGATGATTACGCAGTGAAAGTAACTGAGATTATAAGAGAGGAGGAATAAAAGAACATGGACGGAATGTTATCTCAGGAAGAGATTAACGCATTGCTTGGGAATATGAATACAGGTTCTTCCTCTGCCCAGACAAGTAATAACGATATTGTACTTTCCGATGCGGAAAAGGACGCAATCGGAGAAATCTCCAATATCTGTATGGGTACAGCAGCAACAACGATGTACTCGCTTGTGAACCAGAAGGTCCTTATTACAACACCGGTTGTTGAGATTACAAATTGGGATAAGCTTACAGCAGAGTATGCAAAACCATGTGTATTTATTAATATCCTATACAAAGAAGGAATTGATGGAAATAATGTATTGATTTTAAAAGAAGATGATGTAAAGGTCATTACAGATCTGATGATGGGAGGTGATGGATTAAATCCTGCACCAGAACTGACAGAACTGCATTTTTCGGCCATTTGTGAAGCGATGAATCAGATGATGGGAAGCTCCGCGACGTCATTATCTTCTATGCTGAATTGTAAGATTGATATCAGTCCGCCGGATGCAGAGCTGGTAGATATGGCTGGCAATATAGATGCTGCGAAAGCCAGTGATTTTTTGGATAAGGATTTTGTGCGTGTCACGTTCCGAATGACAATCGGAGATCTTGTTGACAGTACGATTATGCAGCTATATCCGATTCAGTTTGCGAAAGATTTATATAAAAAATTCAGTGGAGAATCGGAAGAAAAGGAGGAAACACCACCGCCAGCTCCACAACCGGAGCCACAGCCACAACCGGTTCCGCAGCCACAACCTGCGATGGGAACTCCGATGGGGCAGCCGATGATGGGACAATCTATGATGCCACAGATGATGCAGCCGGATGTCAATGTACAGAATGTACAATTCCAGGCATTTAACCCGGTTATGAATCCTGCATTGCAGCAGGAAAATATAGATTTGATTATGGATGTTCCCTTGGAAGTATCGGTCGTTTTGGGACGGACGAGAAAATCCATCAAGGAGATTCTGGAGTTTGCACCGGGAACGATTATTGAGCTGGATAAGCTCGCTGGTGAGCCAATTGATGTGATGGTAAACCAGAAGCTGGTCGCAAAGGGAGAAGTTGTTGTAATCGAAGAAAGTTTTGGTATCAGAATTACTGAAATAATAAAAGAAAAAATCTAAGTTTTAAGGAGTAATGATATGGCAAAGAGTATACTTATTTGTGATGATGCTGCATTTATGAGAATGATGATTAAGGACATTCTGGTAAAGAATGGATATAACATCGCCGGGGAAGCAGAAAATGGCGTAAAGGCTGTTGAGAAATATCAGGAGACAAAACCGGATCTGGTACTGATGGACATCACAATGCCAGAGATGGATGGTATTCAGGCGTTGAAGAAGATTAAGGCAATTGATGCGAACGCAAGTGTTGTAATGTGTTCTGCAATGGGACAGCAGGCAATGGTTATTGAGTCCATTCAGTCCGGAGCCAGAGATTTCATTGTAAAGCCATTCCAACCGGATCGTGTCATCGAAGCAGTGAAAAAGGCAGTGGAATAGTATGTTTTTTGGTGCATTTCTTACGAGTACTTTTTCGGCTGGCTGGAGTATTGTTAAACTGATACTGATTACGATTCTTGTTCTTGTTTTAGCATTTTATTCCACGAGACTGATTGCAAAATATCAGAACAATACATGGTCGTCGAAAAATAATATTCAGTTTATAGAATCTTATCGTATCGGTGGCAACAAGATGGTTGCCATAGCGAAGATAGGAGAAAAATATTTTGCTTTAGGAATTGGGAAAGAAGAGATTCATGTGATCGCAGAGTTGGATAAGGACGATTTGAAGCTTTCAGATCATAGGGTGGATGTGACAGATGCAAAGACACCGAAAATGAGTTTCAAGGAAGTTTTGGCGAATATGAAAGGAAATGCAGAAGACGATAACGAAAAGTAGGTATAAAAATGAAATCCAGTAAAATACGAAAATTTTTTGTGCTATTTCTTATACCGCTTGCGTTTGTTGTTATATTTTCCGGTGCAGGTGCAGCTCATGCAACGACTGTGACACCGGATACCGGAGCAGAAGAGGAACAGACCGATAGTATAACATCGGACAATGACGATGCAACTACACTTGGATTATCTCTGAGTACGAACTCAGATGAGACGTCTCTTTCCGGTACACTTCAGATTTTATTGATCATAACAGTAATTTCGTTAGCTCCATCAATTCTGGTTATGGTGACCTCGTTTACACGAATTATTATCGTGTTGCATTTTGTGCGGACGGCAATTGGTACGCAGAGTTCACCGCCTAATAACGTTTTGATAGGGCTCTCGTTATTTTTGACCATTTTTATTATGAGTCCGGTGATTGCTCAGATAAAGACGGAGGCGTATGATCCTTTGGTGGCTGAAGAAATAACGCAGCAGGAGGCATTGGAGCGGGGAATACAACCGTTGCGCGAATTTATGCTGAAACAGACACGACAGGATGACTTACGGTTGTTTATGGACATCGCAAAGGTAGAACCGGTAGAAAGTGTGGATGAGCTTTCCATCACCATTATAATTCCGGCATTTATCATCAGTGAATTGCGGGCTGCATTTATCATAGGATTTTTAATCTATGTTCCGTTTATTGTGATTGATATGGTGGTATCTTCTGTACTTATGTCCATGGGCATGATGATGCTGCCACCGACGACAATCTCCATGCCGTTCAAGATTCTACTGTTTATCCTGGCGGATGGATGGAATCTGGTTATTGGACAGCTTGTAAATTCGTTTAATTTTTGATAGCAGAGTAACGAGGTGATTGTATGAGTACAGGAGATGTTGTAGCTATCACGGTGGAAGCTGTATGGCTTGTGATCAAATGTAGTGCGCCTATGTTAATTACATCTTTGGTTGTTGGTTTGATTATCAGTATTTTCCAGACAGTTACATCTATTCAGGAACAGACACTGACATTTGTACCAAAGATGATTTGTGTATTCTTGTCACTTATTATCTGTGGAGACTGGATCCTGAATAATATTTTGTCGTTTATACAGGAATTGTATAGCCGGTTTGGAGAGTTTGTGGGGTAATAAACGATGACCTTTACGATATCGACACTGACATTAGAAGCTTTTTTACTAGTGTTTGTCCGTGTTGCTTGTTTTACATCAATTGCACCTATTTTTGGGCACAATTCCCTGAATGCGAGAATGAAAATATCCATTGCGTTTTTTGTATCCCTGATCCTGTATCAGGTGATCAATGTTTCACTTCCGGAATATACGAACGTACTAGGGTATACGACGCTTGTGTTAGAGGAGGCACTGGTTGGTCTGTTGCTTGGATTTGTGGCAGGACTTTCTATGAAATCGCTGGCAATTGCGGGAGAGTTTATCGACCGTGAAATCGGATTTTCGATGGCAACGACCTTTGATCCGAATCAGGGAATGGTGACAATTACAGGTGAACTATATGATAAAATTGTGTGTCTGGTTATTTTGATATCCAACTTACATTATTATATTTTGTCCGCAGCAGCACAATCGTTTGAACTGGTGCCGGTCGGAAACGTTGTATTAAATCCCGGATTGATCTATACATCTCTGATTCAATTTATCGTGCAGATGTTTATAATCGGATTTCGGATAGCAATGCCGGTATTCTTAGGGGCAACCATGCTGAATGTTATTTTAGGTGTTCTTGCAAAAAGTTCGCCACAGATGAATATGTTCGCAATCGGTATGCAGTTGAAAGTATTTGTTGGTTTATTTTTGCTAGCGGTTTGTATTATGTTTATTCCAAACATAGCAAATTATATTATGGAACGTATGCGCGATATGATTCAGACGATATTAGGAGGGTTGTGACGTGTTTTCTCCGGAAGAAAAACGGACACCGCTTTTGCTTGCCTATGACTTGCAGTTGTTTGCAAATGATGAAGGCGGGGAGAAGACGGAAGAACCAACCGCTAAGAAAATCGAAGATTCCCGAAAAGAAGGTCAGGTGGCAAAGAGCAAAGAACTCACATCTGCAGCTATGCTTCTGGCATTTTTTTTGTGCTTGCGGATATTTATGTCGTTTATCGGAAAACGTCTTGTTAATGTATTTCCATATTTTTGGCGTGATATCGCAAATGAAACGGGGGATGGATTTTCTCATGTACGCGCATGGCAGATTCTACTTGATTCCGTACAGTATATTGCAATTACAATCGCACCGTTTGTCATATTTGCATTTGTGATTGCATTTTTATCACAGCGAATCCAGATCACGTGGAAGGTAACATCAAAACCGATGGAACCGAAACTTAACAAGCTGAGTCCCATCAGCGGATTTAAGCGTATGTTTTCCAAACAGTCGTTGTTTGAACTGGCATTGTCAATCTTTAAAATAATCGTATTTTCTGCGGTTGCTTATTCTGTAGTTAAGGACAATATAGGTATTTTTGTAACGGCCTATGATCTGACGATTCAGGATTGCCTTGGTATTTTATTCGATATGGTAATGGAGCTTGGTATCAAGATATCCGTAACGTATCTGATACTTGCACTTGGCGACTGGGTGTTCCAGAAATGGAAACATAAAAAGGATCTGCGTATGTCAAAGCAGGAGGTTAAAGATGAGTATAAGAACCAGGAGGGAGATCCAAAGGTCAAATCACAGCAGCGGCAGCGGATGCAGCAGGCGGCACGCCGGAGAATGATGCAGAGTGTGCCGGAGGCAGATGTTGTTATCACGAATCCGACGCATTTTGCCGTTGCTTTAAAATACGATAACACGGTCAGTATGGCCCCGGTTGTCGTAGCCAAGGGTGCCGATTATCTTGCCTTCAAAATCAAAGATCTTGCAAAAGAAAATGATATTGAGATTGTTGAGGATAAGCCGCTGGCACGAATGCTATATGCAAATGTTGAGGTTGGAAACGAGATTCCGCCGGAATTGTATCAGGCAGTTGCAGAAGTGCTTGCCTATGTATATAAATTAAAAAATAAAGTAAGTTAGCAAACGGACAAAAAATAAGATTACACGAGAAAGGACGGTGATGGTATGAAGAAAAATGATATATTTTTAGGAGTTTATCTGCTAGCAGCAGTTGTATTTCTGATTATCCCGATTCCGAATACCATGCTGGACTGGCTGATCTTATTCAATATCTCCTTGTCATTGATTATTGTATTTAACTGTCTGTTTACAAGTGAGACACTGAATATGTCGGGATTTCCGACGCTGCTGCTCTTTACGACAGTGTTCCGTATATCCCTGAACGTATCTTCCACACGACTGATCCTGTCGACCGGTAATCCAGGTAAGGTCGTTGAGGTGTTTGGTTCGTTTGTCGGTGGTGGTAATCTTGTCATCGGTGCGATCGTCTTTATCGTACTGATCATCGTACAGATGATGGTAATTAATAAAGGTTCTGAACGAGTATCTGAGGTAACAGCCCGTTTTACATTGGACGCTATGCCGGGAAAGCAGATGGCGATTGATGCAGATCTTTCATCTGGTGCAATCGACGACAAAGAAGCCATCCGCAGAAGAGATAAGATCCAGCAGGAATCTGCATTCTTCGGTGCCATGGATGGTGCATCTAAGTATGTAAAAGGAGATGCAACTGCTGGTTTGATTATCACGATCATCAACATCGTTGGTGGTCTGATCATGGGTATGACACAGCAGGGGCTTGGCTTTTCCGAAGCAATCAGTAAGTATACCATCCTTACGATCGGTGATGGTCTGGTATCCCAGATTCCTTCAATGATGATTTCTCTTTCCACAGGTATTCTCGTTACGAAGGCATCGAAAGAGGAGAATATCGGAGATATCTTGATTGGACAGTTGTTCAGTATTCCGAAGGTGTTGTTACTGGTCGGTATCACAATGCTTCTGTTCGGTATTTTTACACCGCTGAATTTCTTCTTCTGTGCGGTCTATGGTGTGCTGTTTATTGTGCTTTCCTTCTCCATCAAGGGCAAGGAAGAGGCACAGGCAATCAAGGAGGAAGTCGAGGAAGAGGAAGTCCAGGCAGAGGAGGTTCGAAGACACGAAAACGTCAATTCTCTGCTACAGGTAGATCCTATTGAACTCGAATTTGGATATGGTATAATACCGTTAGCAGATGTCAATCAGGGTGGTGATCTGCTTGACCGTGTTGTTATGATACGACGACAGATTGCGTTGGAGCTTGGTGCAGTTGTACCGATTATCCGTCTGCGGGATAATATCCAGCTTAATCCAAATCAATATATTATTAAAATCAAAGGAATTCAGGTCAGTGAGGGCGAGATCTTATTTGACCACTATATGGCGATGAATCCGGGCTATGTTGAGGATGAAATCGTTGGTATTCCGACATTGGAGCCAGCCTTTCATCTGGAGGCAATGTGGATTACAGAATCTCAGCGGGAACGTGCAGAATCACTTGGCTATACCGTTGTCGATCCACCATCGATCATTGCGACACATCTGACAGAGGTTATCAAGCAGCATCTCGATGAACTGCTGACGAGACAGGATGTACAGAATCTGATCGATAATATCAAGGACAACAATAAGACACTGGTAGATGAACTCGTACCGAAATTACTCAGTGTCGGTGATATTCAGAAGGTATTGCAGAATCTGCTCCGGGAAGGAATTTCAATTCGGGATCTTGTCACGATTTTTGAGACGCTGGCAGATTATGCGGCAACAAGCCGAGATACTGATATTTTGACGGAGTATGTACGACAGAGCCTGAAACGTGCCATTTCCAACAAATATTTTGGCGATGGAGAGTCCGGCACCGTAGTTACCCTTGATCCGCAGATTGAGCAGATGATCATGGGCTCTGTGAAGCAGACCGAACAGGGGGCATTTATCTCACTGGATCCCGCGGTGACAAAGAGCATCTTAAAAGCGACAGAGGACGAGGTTAAGAAACTGGAGAGCAAGGGCGATGCGCCGATTGTCGTTACATCACCGATTGTTCGTATGTATTTCAAGAAATTAACGAATGACTACTTGAAAGACCTGATTGTTATCTCATATAATGAGATTGATTCGGAAGTGGAATTAAAATCTGTGGGAGTGATAACGATTCATGATAATTAAGAAGTATAAAGCATTAACTGAAAAAGAAGCAATCCTGCTCGCCAAAGAGGATCTGGGACCGGATGCCATTGTGATGAATGTGAAGAAAATCAAACCGGGTGGGATTATGCGCCTCTTTAAAAAGACGCGTGTGGAGCTGACAGCAGCAATTGATGATGATATGGAGGAACAGGCTGCTACGGCTGCACCGATGCCATCATCAGTAAAATCAGAAGATGAACAGACCATTGATCTCAGGCAGGAACGCCGGGGTGAGTCCACAGAGGAACCTTTCCTGTTTGGTAAGGCGTTTGGGGAGAATAAGGATTCTTACAGTGAAGAAGCCCAGAATGCTATCGAGGAGAAGATCAACAGTATTGCAAAGCTTCTCGAACAACAGATGCAGACACAGAAGTCTGCGGAAACCTCGATCAAGGAAGCTGCTAATCAGGTAATTTCTTCAGGTGAGGTGGCTGTGAGAACGGAGGAAAAAGAACCAGAGCAGTCGGGCAATAAGGTGGTTGATCTGGTAATCAAACAGCTGATAGACAGTGAGGTTACGGAGGCACATGCCAAAGAAATTATTGACGAGCTGACGGTGAAGGATGATAAGCAGCCAATTGACAATATATTAGCAAACGTATATCAGAAAATCGTATTGAAGCTTGGCGAGATCCAGCCGTTAACAGCCGGGGAGAAGAAACCAAAGGTTGTATTTTTTGTTGGAAATACCGGAGTTGGTAAGACAACGACGATGGCGAAGCTGGCGTCGCTTTGTACACTGGATATGAAATTAAAATGTGCGATGTTTTCCATCGATACATACCGTATCGCAGCAATCGAGCAGTTAAAGACGTATGCGAATATTTTGTCCGCACCGATGGAGGTTGTGTATACCCCGGAGGAGATGGCGCAGAGTGTAGAGAAGTTTAAAAATTATGATCTGATTTTAGTTGATACAGCCGGACGATCCCATAAGAGCGAGGAACAGAAGGATGACTTAAAACAGATCATTGATTCTGTGAAAGAATACGAGACGGAGGTATTCCTTGTTGTATCTGCCACAGTAAAATATGCGGATCTGCTTTCCATTGCCAATACCTATGGCGAGCTGTTTGATTATAATCTTATTTTTACAAAGCTGGATGAAACAAATGGTCTGGGAAGCATATTAAATCTGAAACTAGATACAGGAAAGCCACTTTCATATGTGACATGGGGACAGAATGTACCGGATGATATCGGTGTTCTGGATCCACAGATTATTGCTAAGAAATTGTTAGGGGGTGGAAAGTGATGGATCAGGCAACGAAATTACGGGAACGTGTGCAGACCAATCAGGAAATCTCAAACGCAAGGGTAATAGCAATTACAAGTGGAAAAGGTGGAGTCGGCAAGACAACACTGTCAGTCAATGTTGCACTGGAGCTTGCGCGGCGCGGAAAAAAGGTGGTTGTATTTGACGCGGACTTCGGACTGGCAAATGTCGAGGTTATGCTTGGAATCCGTCCGCAATATAACCTGTTGGATCTGATACATAACAATAAATCTATGACGGAGATTATTACGCAGGGACCAGAGGGAATCGGCTTTATTTCCGGTGGTTCCGGGGTATCCGAGCTTGCAACGCTTGATAATGCGAGTATTAAGCTTTTGATCTCCGAGTTGGTGAAACTCGATCAGATGTATGATGTTGTGATCATTGATACCGGTGCCGGTATTACAGATTCTGTAATGGAGTTTGTCATGATGAGTCCGGAGGTTGTATTGGTTGTGACACCGGAACCAACATCCATCACAGATTCTTATTCGCTGCTTAAGGTATTGCGTAGAAAGAATAGTTTCAATCCAATTTACAAGACGATTCATGTTGTGGCAAACCGTGTGGAAAATGAAACAGAGGGTGCAGAAATCTTCCACAAGATTGATACGGTTTCTTCAAAATTTTTGAATACAAAACTTTCATTCCTGGGCTCTGTGTTACAGGATAAAAATGCTTCCATGGCAGTGATCGAACAAAAACCACTGGTGCAGGCGTATCCGGGAACGACAGCAACAAAGGGAATCTGCCAGCTTGTCAATCGTCTGAGTGATGATGCGGTTGAGGAGAGCAAGAAGAAAGAGGGAATTGCAAGGGTATTTATCGACTTCTTCCGTTCCAAGAAAAGAATCCGTTAAAGATTAAGGTATAGACAGCAGAAAAAAGGAAAGATGGTACATATGAATGGGAATAGCGATAGGAAATAAAATTGAATTGGTGCGACTCGATCAGGTCATTCGCAATGAGCAGAATAAAAAGGTTTATGTCAGTAAAATCTACGATATTCTGGATCAGGATAAATTACAGATTGCGATGCCAATCTTTGAGGGACGGATTGTGCCTCTGGATCTGGATGAGCGTTATACGGCCTGCTTTTACACGGAACGGGGATTGCTGCAATGTAATGTGCAGGTTACAGCACGTTATAAGAGTGGAAATTTGTTTTTCCTTGATGTCAAGCTGCTTGGCGAATTAGAGAAGGTTCAGCGACGGCAGTTTTACCGGTATGATTGTGTGATTGATGCGCAGATCCGTGTTGTCTCAGATGAAGAGTACGATACAGGGATTCCGGATGATATCTCCGTTCCGGAGGACGTCCTGCCTTGGCAGCCTGCCCGGATTGTGGATATCAGTGGTGGTGGTCTCAGACTGAATCAGAGAACGGATATTGAACGCAATGAAGTGGTAAAGGTTAAATTTCTTGTCTCAATTTTTGGTGAGATCTTACAATTTAACTTATTTGCACGTATATTATCGAGTGTACCTGTTCGTGGACGTTCCGATATGTTTGAACAGCGAATGGAATTTTTGAAAATAACGCAGGACGAGCGAGATAAGATTGTTCGTTTTATTTTTGAAAGCGAAAGAATGGAAATAGCAAATGGAAAACGATCCTAAAAAAATATTACTTGTAGATGACTCTGCACTTATGAGAAGAGTCATGTCTGATATAATAAATCATATTGATGGTTTTACAGTTGCATATCTGGCGGCAGATGGTGAAGAAGGCTATGCATATTTGTCAAAACATAGCGATATTGACGTAGTAATGACGGATATCGATATGCCAAAGATGGATGGTCTGGCGTTGATCAGGAAAGCAAAAGAAAGAGGGTTTTCTTCTCCATTTATTGTATTTAGCGCAAGAGAGGATTCTTATGCTGTTTTTACAGCCCTGGATCTTGGTGCGATTGAATTTATCAAAAAACCGGAACACATCTTTCAAAAGGATGTGCAAAAATATGCGGAGAAGATTAAAAAAGCTCTCTGTATGGCGGTGGAGGTAAAGGAACGCACCCAGAATAAGCTGGAGACGGTGTGTATCAGGAAAACGGAGAAAACTGTAATAACCAGAAAACAGCGAAAACAAAAACATGGAAAAAAACTGGTGGCTCTTGTGTGTTCCACCGGAGGACCACGGGCGTTACAGTCTGTGATACCGAAGCTTCCGAAAAACCTTGCTGCTCCGGTTGTTTTAGTACAGCATATGCCGGAGGGATTTACGAAGACACTTGCAATGCGCTTGAACGAGCAGAGCGAAGTATCTGTGCAGGAGGCCGCAGAGGGCGATGTATTACAGAATGGACACGTCTATATCGCCAGAGGTGGAACGCATCTGGCTCTGCATGAGACAGCAAAAGGCTGTGAAGTGTTTTTTGATGACAGACCGCCGATTGGAGGCTTGAAACCATGTGGAAATGTAATGCTGTCGAGCTTGAGTCATGTATCATATGACGAGATTATATGTGTCATTTTAACCGGAATGGGTGCAGATGGAACCAAAGGTACGCAGGAACTTGCAAAATATAAGTCCATCTATGTAATTGCACAGGATGAAGCAAGCAGTACCGTATATGGAATGCCAAAGGCAATTCGGGATGCCGGACTTTGTGACTGTGTGTGTGATCTGCAGCAGATTGCGGAAGAGATAACAAAGAAAGTAGGGATGTAAGAATGGATTTAAGTCAATATCTGGAGATTTTTATTGATGAATCAAAAGAACATTTACAGACACTCAACGATCAGGTGTTGATATTAGAGTCAGAACCGGAGAATGTTGATACGGTAAATGAGATTTTCAGGGCAGCCCATTCATTAAAGGGAATGGCAGGAACCATGGGATATAAGCGTATGCAGCGCTTGACGCATGATATGGAGAATGTGTTCTCCGAGATCCGGAATGGAAAGATGAACGTCAATGCGGATCTTGTTGATATCGTGTTCAAATGCCTGGATGCGTTGGAAGGATATCTGACCAATATCATCGAGACATCAGATGAAGGTACGGAGGATAATGACGAGCTGATTGCACAGTTAAATGCGATTTTGCAGAACGGACTGGCAGGAGGCGTGGAAGCACAGGCGGCAGCGACAAAGGAAGAAGTCAAAGAGGAGAAGAAGCCGGAGGGTGGAGACCGCAGAAAATACCTGTCCATTCCATTGGCTGATTTCGAGAAAAATGCAATCAATGAGGCAAAGGCACAGGGAATGCATGTCTATGCTACAACAGTTTATATTCAGGAAACCTGTCTGTTGAAGGCGGCACGTGCATTTCTGGTATTTAAAGGCTTGGAGAACAAGGGCGAGATTATCAAATCTGTGCCAAGTGTACAGGATATTGAGGATGAGAAGTTTGACCTTGATTTTTCTATGTTTATCATTTCAGACAAATCGTTAGAGGAAGTAAAAAAGGCAATCGAGAATGTCTCTGAGATTGAGGAAGCAGTAATCGAGGAATATGAGCTTACAGAAGAAGAACCGACGCAGGCGGAAGTAAAAGAAGAGAAGAAGCCGGAAGAGACGACAGCCAAGGAGACTGCACCTGCGAAGAAGGAAGAAAAGAAATCAGCAGGGAAATCCGGAAAGCCAGTTGTCAACCGTTCGGTACGTGTGGATATTGAAAAGCTGGATGATCTGATGAATCAGGTGTCTGAGCTTATCATTGCAAAGAATGGACTTGTCTCTGTGACAGGAACTCTTTCTTCCCAGGAACAGTCGTTCAATGAACAGATTGAGTACTTGGAACGAATCACAACAAACCTGCATGAATCTGTTATGAAGGTTCGAATGGTTCCGATTGAGAGCGTAGTCAACCGGTTTCCACGTATGATCCGTGATCTCTCTAAGAAACTCAATAAGGAGATGGAATTGATCATGACTGGCGAGGACACCGAGCTTGATCGAACTGTTATCGACGAGATTGGTGACCCATTGATGCATATGCTTAGAAATGCAGCTGATCATGGATTAGAGTCGACAATCGATCGTTTGAAGCTTGGAAAGCCGCAGGTTGGTACCATCCGACTGGATGCATATCAGGATGGAAATAATGTTACGATTGAGGTCAGTGATGATGGTGCTGGTGTCGACGTTGAAAAGATCAAGCGCAAGGCTCTGGAAAAGGGACAGATCACAGAAGAACAGGCAGAATACATGACAGAAAAAGAAGCGATCGATCTGTTGTTTATGCCGGCGTTTTCAACCGCAGAGAAGATTTCAGATGTATCTGGCCGCGGGGTTGGTCTGGACGTTGTAAAGAACAAGATTGAAGGACTTGGCGGTGATGTCGAGGTAGTAACGAAGCTTGGGGAAGGAACAACCTTTATCGTACGATTGCCACTGACGCTTGCAATCATTCAGGCATTGATGGTAGAAGTATCCGGAGAGAAGTATGCACTCCCATTGAATTCAATTGTGACAGTTGAGGAGATTTTGCCGGAGGATATCCGATATGTACATACAAAAGAAGTCATCAACCTGCGTGGATCTGTAATTCCGTTGGTACGTCTGAACGAAGTTCTGGATATTGATCCAATTGAGAAAGATGAGGATTCCATTGAGGATGAGGGTGAGATTGTCGTAATCGTAAAGAAGGGTGACAAACAGGCTGGCCTTGTGACCGACAAGTTGCTTGGTCAGCAGGAGATCGTTATCAAGTCACTTGGTAAATACATTCATGTGCCAAAGATGATCAGTGGTGCGACGATTCTTGGAAACGGTGAAGTTGCATTGATTATTGATTCAAACACATTGGTGTAAGGGAGGTGCACATACATGGATGGAAATGCAGTAGCAAATAGCGCAAAGCAGTTTATTATTTTAAAATTTGATAATGAACAGTATGGAATTGACATTAGTTATATTGATAATATTGTCCGTTTGCAGAAGATTACAAGAGTTCCACATGCACAGCCGTACTTTCTGGGCATCATCAATTTGCGAGGAGAGGTTGTCCCGGTAATGAGTATGCGGAGAAAATTTGAACTGCCGGACAAAGAAAATACGAATGCGTCCCGTATTCTGATTCTGAAAGTAGAGGGAAATGCCAAAATCGGTATTTTAGTCGACGAGGTACGAGAGGTAGTGACTCTGACGGATGATAATATTGAGCAGATTGCAACTGAGAGCGGAGATGTACGTACCTATCTAACCGGTGTTGGAAAATACAATGAATCTCTGATTTCGCTTCTGAATATCGGTGCGTTGATTACAGATATTGATAATGAGTAAAAAGGTATATGCCATGGAAAAACATACCGAACAGTTGTCAGAGCAGGTAAAAGATGCCTTGACAGAGCTTGGAAATATCGGAGCCGGCAATGCAACGACATCCCTTTCTGTATTGCTGTCATCCAAGCTTAGCATGAGCGCTCCGACAGTAAAATTATATGATTTTAATGAGCTTGAAAATGCACTTGGAGGACCGGAGACATCAGTAGTTGGCGTATTAAGCCGGTTGCATGGTTCATTTAATGCGATGATTCTGTTTGTTCTGGGATTAGAAGATGCCAGGCATTTGTCAGAGGTGTTATTGGGGCAGACACAGGACTGGCACTGCGAGATGGGAATGTCAGCAATCGGAGAGATTGCGAACATCCTGATTGGTTCATACGTTGCTTCGCTGGAGAATCTGTCAGGGATGGAACTTCGATACTCCCAGCCGCAGATCTGTATTGATATGGCAGGTGCAATTCTAAGTGTGCCTTGTATCGAATATGGTATGGTAAGTGATAAGGCACTGCTCATTAATTCCGGATTCAAAGCTGGCAATCAGGAGATCGACGGTTATATTATGCTGATATCAGAGATGCATTCTTTTGACCAGATGCTGCAGAAGCTTGGAATTGGAGGTGCAGGCGTTGAATGATGTTATCCGTGTAGGGATAGCAGATATGAACACTTGCATGGCGGGGGATACGATCACAACCATCGGGCTTGGATCCTGTGTGGGGATTGTATTATATGAACGTACAAAAAATATTGCAGGATTGGTTCACATTATGCTTCCTGACAGTACAAAGATCAGACAGAACCAGAATAAATTAAAATTCGCAGATACCGGAATACAGGCATTGATTGAAGAACTCGAAAAACAGGGACTCAGTCGGAAAAATATGATTGCCAAGATTGCCGGTGGTGCGAAGATGTTCCAGTTTTCTTCTGATACCGCAATGGGAAATATCGGAGAGAAAAACGTGGAAGCCGTGCGGGAAGTCCTGAAGCAGTATGGAATCAAGATCGTGTCGGAGGATGTTGGATTGAATTATGGACGAACTATTGTATTTGATCCGGTAACCAAAGATATGACCGTGGTGACTGCCGGAAAGCAGACACATATTATATAAGTTGGAGACGATATAGTTGGAGACGAAAGACAGATATAAAAATGCAAGAGCGTTTATCGTGTTACTGGCAGCATTTATCACGTGGCTGCTTAACATGAAATATGAACGGAGTCTTGTGCGATCCCTGATCATATTGCTGGTTGTTATTGTTATATTTTACGTGATCGCAACGATCGCATTGAAGCTGGTTGATAAGATCTGCAATATGGAAGAGGTAAAAGAAGTGGATATTGAGGAGGCACCGCCGGAGGAAGAAGGTACGGATGCGCAAAACCACGTATAACGGGAATAAGGGGTGTTGCTGTACATGGCAATCTTGGATAAAAAAGAACGATTATGGATTGAATACAGTCATTCCAAATCCACAACCGTTCGGGAAGAACTCATAATGGAATATGTTTCTCTGGTAAAGTTGGTTGCTGGAAGATTAGCCATTTACCTTGGATCAAATGTAGAGTATGACGATCTTGTCAGCTATGGAATATTTGGGCTGATTGATGCAATCGATAAATTTGATTACGGAAAAGGTATCAAGTTCGAGACGTATGCAAGTCTCCGTATCCGCGGGTCGATTCTTGACCAGATCCGGAAGATGGATTGGATTCCGCGTTCGGTCCGTCAGAAACAAAAATCAATCACGGAGGCTTCCAAGAAGCTCGAAGCATTGAAGGGCCCGAATTATTCTGACGCAGATATGGCAAAGGAGCTTGGAATCTCGGAGGAAGAATATGATACGTGGATGCAGCAGACGAATGTGACGAACATTTCATCACTGGATGATTTTATGGAACAGGGGAATGATGTGAAAGCATCTGCCTATCACGGTACGGGTGTGAATCCGGAAAACCGAATCCTGAAAGAAGAGTTGAAATCACAGTTGACAGAAGCACTTTCCATGTTGACAGAGAAAGAGAAGACTGTGGTACTTTTATATTATTATGAAGATCTTACATTAAAAGAGATCAGCCGGGTAATGGAAGTATCGGAATCCCGTATCTCACAGTTACATTCCAAGGCACTGACGAAGATGCGTCGGTGCATGAACGATAATTTTGCATTGATGATGGGTTGAGGAAATGCCTATGAAATACAAAAACTCTTTTTTTAAAATCCGAATCAAAGAGGATGGCACTTATCTGGACGTTTTCCCGCCAAAGGAGGACGGAAAACGATTGGATATACGCGAGGTCGTTTCTTTTCTGGAGCAAAAAGGATTTACTGATTTTTCAATAGAGGCACTGCGCAAGACACTGGATCTGTTGCAGGAGAAACCAATGCAGATCAAAATCAGTGATACATGTGCAGAGGCATTTAATGAAAGTGCAGCCATAATTACCGGAAAAGACAATATGATTGCCTATATACGTTTTTATCCATCGTCGACAGGAGGAAAACTGATGACGGAACGGGAGATACGTGCGGAATTAGAACGTGAAAAGATAACATACGGGATTCTGGAACCGGTCATGGAAAAGCTTAAGATGGCGCGTACATATTGTACGAATATTCCAATCGCAAAAGGAACGGCTCCAACACCGGCGAAGGATACGGTGATTGAATATTTCTTCAATACGAAACCGCTTGCGAAACCGAAGGTATTAGAAGATGGAAGCGTGGATTTTCATGCACTCAATCTTTTTTCGACGGTGAATGAAGGAGACAAGCTTGCAAAGCTTACACCACATGATCCGGGAAAACCGGGCATGAATATCTATGGAAAAACGCTTCCGCAGAATCATCCGAAAATTCGTAAATTAAAGTATGGAAGGAATATTACATTGTCTGAGGACGGAACTGTGCTCACGAGTAATGTCAATGGTAATGTGACTCTGGCAGATGGTACGGTGTTTGTGTCAGATACCTATAAGGTAGCTGCTGATGTCGATGCGTCGACCGGAGATATCGAATACGAAGGAAATGTGATGGTGCCTGGCACGGTGCGGACTGGATTTACGATCCGTGCGAAGGGCGATATTGAGATTAATGGTGTCGTGGAGGGTGCAACGCTGATTGCCGGCGGTAACATTGTAATCAAACGTGGTGTGCAGGGCATGGGAAAAGGTAAGCTGTGTGCTGGCGGAGATATCTGTGCACAGTTCTTTGAAAGTGCAAATGTATTTGCGGATGGCGATGTTCTTGCAGGTTCGATTCTGCACAGTCATATCCAGTCGGGCGGAAAGGTTGTCATTCATGGAAGAAAGGGCTTTATCGTGGGCGGCGAGTTGATCTGTGAAACGTATGTGGAAGCAAACAGTATTGGCAATCGTATGGAAACACAGACGATATTAAAAGTTGGAGTCAAACCGGAGTTGTATGAACGTACAAAGACTTTGGTTCCGGAGGTTATGGATTTAAAGACATCCATAGAAGAGACAACCTCGTATCTGAATGTATATAAAGAAAAATTAAAGCGTGGAATTAAGCTGACACCGGAAAACGTAAAGCAGATTAAGACGTATACGGAACGTGCAGAAGAAATGAAAGCAGAATATCAGAAAAAAAATGATACCTTGCAGGAACTGCGTTTTCAGTTGACAATGGGAAAAAAGGGCAGCGTCAAGGTGCTGGGAAATGCGTACCGTGGTGTTATAATCTATATATCAAACCAATCCTATGCAGTGAAGGATGTGGATAAGCACAGCTGGTATAAAATTGCAGATGGTGTTGTAAAACCGACACCATTTTAAAGAACAGCTGGTAAAGGAGGAATGGCAATGATTTCACCATTAGTTGCAACACAGGTATCAACACCGATTGCTTCTATTCAGCAGAATGCGGATGCACAAAGTATCCTGCATAGTCAGAATGCATTGCATGAGACAAAGGAGCAGGAACGGGAAGTGCGGGAAACGGTTGTACAGAAGGAAGAGGCGGCATATTACGAGCAAAGTCCGGATGCAAAGGAAGAGGGTAGAAACAAATATCAGAATCTTTATTCCGGAAAAAAGAAGAAAGCAAAAACGGAAGATACGGATATGCATACTGGTATCAATCGTGTAAATATTGATCTAAAAATATGAGATGAGGTAGGATAAAATGTCAACAACAGTCATTGTTTTAATTGTAATTGGTTTAATCTTTATTTTTGTCAGTTTTGCTCTCTCAGAGAAGCTCTCTGAGGAAAGAGAGGAAAGCACCGGCGTGGTGAAGATTCCGAAGGAATTGACACAGGAGCAGAGAGAGAAGATTGACACGCTGATTCGTGATTATATGGATCAGCAGGTGGACGGAAAGCTCGCAGATATTGAGACACGTCTGGCAGAAATTGTAAACCAGAAGACTCTGGCACTTGGTGATTATGCAGTGTCTGTCAATGAGGAAATCGACCGTAACCATAAGGAAGTTGTATTCCTGTACGATATGCTTTCTGATAAACAGAAGGAGATCATGACTACAGTTAATATGATTGACGAGTATAAGAAGGAAATTGCTGCGATGGTACAGGAGCAGGCAGCACAGAACATTGTCAGAGACAGCCAGAGTACACCGGCACCAGCTGTTGAGACGGAGGCGCAGGAAGTAGCACAGTCAGAGGAACAGGCAGAGATGGAACCGGGCCTGGATGATGCAATCCGGGATTTAGAGGAGACACCGCTTCCGGAAGAGACAAGAGAAGAACTGGAGAATGTCGACAACAAGGATATGATTTTAGAGATGCATAAGGCAGGACTCAGTATTCTGGAGATTGCAAAGCATCTGGGACTTGGTGTTGGTGAGGTAAAACTGGTAGTAGACTTATATCAAGGAGAGGCAAAGTAATGAAGAGAAAATATTTTGTACGCGGACTTGGTGTCGGTATTTTATTTGGTGCGTTGATCATGTTTGCCGCATATATGACTTCTGGTAAGAACCACATGAGTGATGAAGATGTAATCAAACGGGCACAGGAGCTTGGAATGGTAAAACAATCGGAGTATGTTTTAGAGTCTGATGTCACATCTGAGAATACAACAACAGAGGAAATCACGACGGAGGCAACCACGGAGAAGGTGACAACGGAAGCAACAACGATAACGGAGGTAACAACAGAAAAAACGACAGAGACAGAAGCAACAACCGAGAAAACAACGACGGAGAAAGCAACAACCGAAGCTGCAACTACAGAGCAGACGGATACAAAGACGAAGGCTACGATCACGGTAAGTGGAGGAATGAGTTCAGAGACAATCTCCTCTCTGCTTGAGGATGCAGGATTGGTTGATTCCGCATCAAAGTTCAACAGCTTTCTGGTGCAGAATGGATATGATAAAAAGCTTGAGACAGGCAGTTTTGATATTTCCGGTGGTATGACATATGAAGAAATTGCCGGGATATTGACAACAAAACAGTAAAAACACGGAAATTATCATAGAAAATCCATAGAAAACAAAAAAAGTGCTTGTATGCACTTTTTTTTTATGTTATAATCGGCTTCGTGTGAAAAAACATGTGAGTGAATCGGCAGAAAGGGTGCCATATAACGCGATGGTTTTCTGCTAGACAGCTTGACACACGGCTGTAAGAAGCTCACAGAAGAAAATATTTTTATAACCCAGGAGGTAAGTTATGAGCGTTATTTCTATGAAACAGTTACTCGAGGCAGGTGTTCACTTTGGACATCAGACAAGAAGATGGAACCCTAAGATGGCTGAGTATATTTATACTGAGCGTAACGGTATCTACATTATCGATCTTCAGAAGTCTGTTGGCAAGGTAGACGAGGCTTATAAGGCAGTTCTCGACTGTGCAGCAAACGGCGGAAAGATCCTTTTCGTTGGTACAAAGAAGCAGGCACAGGATTCTATCAAGGCTGAGGCTGAGAGATGTGGTATGTACTATGTAAACCAGAGATGGTTAGGTGGTATGCTTACAAACTTCGAGACAATCAAGACAAGAATTGCAAAGCTTGAGAAGTACGAAACAATGGAGCAGGATGGTACATTTGATGTATTACCTAAGAAGGAAGTTATCGAGATCAAGAAGGAGATGGAGAAGCTTCAGAAGAACCTTGGCGGTATCAAGGATATGAAGGACATTCCTGACATGATCTTTATCGTAGATCCTCGCAAAGAGAGAAACTGCGTACATGAGGCACACACACTTGGTATTCCACTTGTTGGTATCGCAGATACAAACTGTGATCCGGAAGAGCTGGATTATGTAATTCCAGGTAACGATGATGCTATCAGAGCTGTAAAGCTGATCGTTTCTAAGATGGCAGATGCTGTTATCGAGGCAAACCAGGGCGCAGACGTAGAGACAGCAGAGGAAGCTGAATCTGCAGAGGCTGACGCAGAGTAAGAGTAAGAAGTATCGGTTTAGGAGGACAAGAAAATGGCAGCTATTACAGCTAGTATGGTAAAAGAGTTAAGAGAGATGTCTGGCGCTGGTATGATGGATTGTAAGAAGGCTCTTACAGAGACTGACGGCGATTTTGACAAGGCAGTAGAGTTCCTTCGTGAGAAAGGACTTGCAACTGCTGTAAAGAAGGCAGGAAGAATCGCTGCAGAAGGTATCGTTATGACAACGGTTGTTGATGGCGGTAAGAAGGCAGCTATGGTTGAAGTAAATGCCGAGACAGATTTCGTTGCTAAGAACGAAGTATTCCAGACATATGTTAAGGAAGTTGTTGATCAGATCGTTTCTACAGACGTTCAGGATGTAGAGGCATTGAAGAATGAGAAGTGGGCACTCGATCCTTCTATGACAGTTGCTGAGAAGCATGCTGCTATGGTTGCTAAGATCGGTGAGAACATGAACATCCGTCGTTTTGCCAAGATCAGCACAGACGGACATATCGTTTCTTATATTCATGCAGGCGGAAAGATCGGTGTATTGGTTGAGGCTGATACAGATGCATCCGGTGAGGCTATTGACGAGTGCATGAAGAATATCGCTATGCAGGTTGCAGCTATGAATCCAAAGTATGTTTCTACAGATGAAGTATCTGAGGAGTACAAGGCTCACGAGCTTGAGATTCTTGTTGCACAGGCAAAGAATGATCCTAAGAATGCAAACAAGCCTGATAATATCATTGAGAAGATGGTTCAGGGACGTCTGAACAAGGAACTCAAGGAAGTTTGTCTGCTTGAGCAGGAGTATGTAAAGGCTGAGAACAAGGAAAGCGTTGCCCAGTACGTTGCAAACGTAGCCAAGGCGAATGGATGCAAGCTTGCAATCAAGAAGTTTGTTCGTTTTGAGACAGGTGAAGGTCTTGAGAAGAAGAACGAGGATTTCGCAGCA
>ERZ1026852.575-NODE-575-length-22424-cov-19.875095_pt1 | contig 22424 bp, 37 predicted proteins | sample MGYA00380156_ERZ1026852 | MGnify/ENA primary metagenome ERZ1026852 (study PRJEB33269, sample SAMEA4719792) | human gut metagenome | biome: human-associated habitat; feature: organic feature; material: feces | place: Cameroon | collected 2013-10 ...
ATTTTTCCCCACGGGGGATTGCGGATGCGGCAGGAGGGAAACATGGCGAAAACAAAAACGGCGGCAGAGCCGGTGCGCGTGGCAGCGAAGGGGCTGCCGATGGTTCGCATCGATGAGCTCAAGCCGTATGAGAATAACGCGAAAATTCATGGGCCGGAGCAGATCGAGCAGCTGCGTAAAAGCCTGCGCGAGTTTGGATTTGTCTCTCCGGTGCTGATCGACGAGGACAACAACCTGATCGCCGGGCACGGGCGCGTTGAAGCGGCCAGAGCTGAGGGCATGAGCGAGGTGCCGTATGTGCTGGTAAGCGATCTTACCGAAGCGCAGCGCCGTGCGTACATCATCGCCGACAACCGGCTGGCAGAGGCGGGCGAGTGGGACGCGGCACGGCTCAAGTTTGAAATGCAGGAGCTGCAGAGTTTTGGTTTTGACGCCGAGCTGACCGGTTTTGTCATGGATGAGATCGAGACGATCCTGGTCGAAGAGCGGACTGCCGAGCCGGAAGCGCATGAGGATGACTATGACGGCAGCGTGCCGGAGGAAACCGCAGTGCGCGACGGAGACCTCTGGAAGCTCGGACGCCATCGGTTGATGGTCGGAAGCACGTCCAGCAAGAAGAGCATTGAGCGGCTCATGAATGGCGTAAAAGCCAACATGGTCTTTACAGACCCGCCTTATGGAGTTGCGGTCGGATCGAAAAATAAAATGCTCGATGATGTGGCCGGCGGGGAAAGCGGCCGGTGCACGGAGAATATTTACGGCGATACGATGAGCGAGAGCGAGCTGCACGACATGCTGCTTGCGGCAATGCGAAATATCCGGGAAGCCTGCGCCGAAGATGCAAGTTATTACGTCACCAGCCCGCAGGGCGGAAGCCTTGGCTTGATGATGATGATGATGATGGAGGCAGGGCTCCAGGTCCGTCACATGCTGATCTGGCGCAAGTCATCCCCGACGTTTTCGATGGGGCGGCTCAACTATGACTATCAGCACGAGCCGATCTTCTACACCTGGACAAAGCGGCACAATTGGTACGGAAAAGGCAAATTCCACACCTCGGTATGGGATGTGGAGAAACCGCGGAAGTGCGACCTGCACCCAACGATGAAGCCGGTCGCACTTGTGGAAAACGCGCTGCTAAATTCTTCGGCGGTCGGCGATGTCGTGCTTGATGGTTTTGGAGGCAGCGGAACGACGCTGATCGCATGCGAACAACTCGGACGCACCTGCTACATGATGGAAATCGACCCGCATTATGCGCAGGTCATTATCGACCGCTGGGAGAAGCTTACCGGCGAGAAAGCGGAGCTGATCGATGACGATCGCTGAAGCTGAAGCAATTATTGCGAAGACGAGCAGCCAACATCTCAAGCGGGATATGGAGAAATTTATCCGTCGGCAGCGGAGAAAGGAGCGGAGCAATGGCGGGAGCGAGACAGCCGACCGATCTGGTTGTGGCCAAGGGGCGCAAGCACATGACAAAAGCCGAAGAGGACGCGCGGCGCGACCGCGAAGTCGTTGTGCCGCCTCCGCAGCGGGCCAAGCCGCCCAAGTGGCTGCCAAAGCCGCTGCACAAGGAGTTCCGCGCGCTGGGGCGTCAACTGCTTGACGTCGGACTTTACACCGACCTCGATGCTGACAATCTGGGCCGCTACCTGATCGCACATCACGAGTATATCAGCGCTACGGCAGAGGTGCAGCGGGCGCTGGAGCCGGTTCCCGGACGCGGGCGCGACCTTGAGGCCGCGGAAAACTGGGGGCGTGTGCAGGATCGCTATTTTAAGCAGGCGCGCAACTGCGCCAATGACATGGGCCTTACCGTTTCGAGTCGGTGCAGGTTGGTGCTTCCTTCCTCCTTGCCGGCTGCGGCATTTGCACCGAACGACGGCGAGGATGAATTCTCTCAGATCCTGCGGAAGCGCCAGGAAGCGGCAGTGAGCCGCGCGGGCAATGACTGAACGGTTTGACCAGGGCGCGGCACAGTTTGTCTGCGACTTTGTCGAGCGACTCCCGACGACCGGCACGGGGGAGCGCTTTAAGCTCTATCCCTGGCAGAAGGAAGCGATGGGGGAATTCTACGGCCGGCAGGTGTCCGAATTGGGCACGGAGGAAAGCTGGCTGAGAAAATACTGGTATCTTTATTTAGAGATTCCTAAGAAAAACGGGAAAAGCGAGCTGGCAGCGGCGCTGGGACTTTATCATTTGTTCGGCGACGGCGAGCTCAATGCAGAGGTCTATATCTGCGCGGCAGATAAAGACAATGCATCCATCGTATACAATGCAGCGGTCTTTATGGCGACAAGTGCGCCGTGGACGGCTAAGATGATCGCCCGCGGGGAGCTCAAGATCACGGAAAGCCGGAAACGTATTGAATACCGGCAGAGCATGAAGACAGGAAACGGTGGGCGCAAATGGGTCACGATCGGCGTGATGCAGGTGTTGTCTGCCGAGGCATACAGCAAGCACGGCTACAAGCCGAGCTGCGTGATCTTCGACGAGCTTCACGCTCAGCCTAACCGCGAGCTGTGGGACGTTATGACCGGCGCGGCCGGCGCGTCCAGGCGGCAGCCGACATGGATCGTGCTGACGACCGCCGGCGACGATCCAGACCGCAACTCCATCGGCTGGGAGATCCATGAGCGCGCGGTGGCGATCCGCGATGCGCGACTGCTGCGCCGCGTGCAGGCAGAGGGCGGCGACGTGCGCAAGATCCTTTCGCTCCGGCATGCAGCGGAGGAAGACCTTGCAAACGCCGAAGAATCGCTGCTTGCACGCGACGAGGAGAACTGGCTGCCAATCCTTTACGGACTTACGGCCATGTTTGGCGACGACCCGGACGATCTGGCAAACCTTGATATTTGGGATGAAAACCTGTGGAAATTGTGCAATCCGTCGCTTGGCGAGCATTTAAGCCTGCGCAATATCCGCATGGAGGCAATGGCCGCCAAGAAAAGCGAGGCGGGCGAGCGCCTGTTCCGCTGGCTGCGGCTGAACCAATGGATCACAACAAAAACTGTTGGTTGGATCTCGCTGAATCTCTACGACAAGACGCAGTGGGGGCCGAGCAAAAAGAAAGAACGCGACGAATGGCTCAAGAGGCTGGAAGGGATGAAGTGTTACGGCGGCGTTGACCTGTCGACCAGCCGAGACTTGACGGCATTTGTGCTGTTATTCCCTCCCCAGCCGGGGCTTGACGTGGCGGTGCTGCTGCCGTATGGCATCTGGAGGCCGGAGGGCACGGTGGATGAAGCGGAGCGGCGCGATCATGTCCCCTATCGGGACTGGGCGCGTGCAGGTTTCTTGACATTGTGCCCCGGTGAGGTAAATGACTACAACGACATCGAGGAGCGCATACGCGAGGCAAGCGAGCGGTATGATCTGCGGGCGGTCGGCTTCGACCCGTTCTTGAGCCGCACGATCACGCAGCGGCTCGCCCCGATTGCCCAGGTCATTGAGATCCCGCAGGACTTGAAAAACATGAGTCCGGCGATGAAGGAAATTGATGACATGATGCAGCGGCACACACTGCTGCATGTACACAACACGTGTTTCCGCTGGACGTTTGGCAATGTGCGATGCCATGAGGACGGAAACGGAAACATTAAGCCGCTGAAGAACAAATCGAGAGGGCGTATCGACCCGACAGTTGCCAGCATTATTGTGATGGCCGTGTGGATGATCAAGCGGACGACAGAAGACTTTGACACGCGCAAGCTGAGTGAGGGCTGGACATTATGAAACGTTTTTTTCAGACAATTTCGCTTTACATTGACGATCTCCTGCTGCTTGGCGGCGGCGTGTGCTTTGTCCGCGCGGCGTATTTATGGATCGGAGACGCGGCGGCTTATGCAGCTGCGGGCGTCTGCCTGACGGCCTATGCGATGGTGATCGCAAGAAGCAGACGGAGGTAAGAGAATGTTTTTGAGCAGGGCGGCAACGCCGCGTGCAGCCGCGTACACGGTACATTCGTGGGATGAGATGCAGGAAAAATTCAGAAACCTGTTCTTTTCCGGCACAGAATATGATGCCGGACGCAGCGGTGCAGAGAAATTAAGCCCCGTCGCGGCGGCGCACCGCATTTTGTGCAACGACTTCGGCATGATCCCCTTTTCGACTTATCGCAAGGATGGAGAAGAGCGGAAACCGGTCAGCTTGCCGGAGCTGGAGCAGGTTTTTAAGGTGCGCCCCAATGACAATATGACGCCCTATATGTGCGGGCGGACACTGATGAGCAATGCGTTTTGGCACGGATTTGGCGCGGTGTGGAACCGACGCGAGGGCGGCCGGATCGTGGAGCGCATCCCGCTGCCGACCGACTGCTGCACGATCCAGCAGGATCAGGAAACGAAGCAGTATTTCTGGACATACAACGTGGACGGCGTGACGCGGACGTTTTCGGGGTACGAGCTGAGTTTCCTTTACTTCGAGAGCTACGACGGCATCCGCGGACGCGGCATGCTGGATATGGCGCGCGAGACGATCGGCGCGGAAGGGGCGGCGCAGCAGTACGGCCGCAAGTTTTACCAGAACGGCGCGATGATCTCCGGCATTGTGGAGGTCGACGCAGATCTGGAGCCGAAATACAAGGATGAAATTCGCGAGCAGTTCCGGCAGTTTACTCCGCTGAGCGACGATGCGTTCCGCGTGGCGGTTTTGGATCGCGGATACAAGTACACGCCGCTTGGGCTGAATCAGAAAGATTCGCAGTTCATCGAAAGCCGCTCGTTTTCGGTGGAAGAGATCGCACGCTTTTCCGGCATCCCGAAGGCGATGCTGCAGAGCGGATCGGAGGCATATAACAGCAATCAGCAGCAGCGGCTGCTGTTTGTGACGGATACGCTGGTGCCGTATGTGACGCAGTGGGAGCAGGAAAACACCTACAAGGCGCTGCTGCCGGGGCAGCGCGAGGAAGGCATTTATTTCAAGGGAAATGTGGCGGCGCTGATGCGCGGAGACGACGCGGCGCGCGCGGCATTCTACGAAAAAATGATTTCGTTCTCGATCATGAATCCGGACGAGTGCCGTGCGCTGGAGGAGCGCAATGCGATCCCCGGCGGTGCGGGCAAACGATTCCTGGTGACAAAAAATCTGGGCTCGCTCGAGTCCGTGCTGGAAGGAGAAAACAATGGTTGATATCCCGATCCGAGGCGAGCTGTGGGACAATGACAGCTCCGACATTTTGCGCTGGTGGGGCTGGCGCGACATTACGGCTCCGATGGACATTGAGCAGGCGCTGCGCGATGCGAATGGCGACGATGTGACAGTGCTGGTCAACTCGCCGGGCGGCGATATGACAGTGGGCGGCGAGATCCGCTCGATGCTGCGCCGGTACAGCGGCAATGTGACCGCATTGATCCAGGGACATGCGGCCAGTGCAGCAACGCTGGCGATCTCCGCGTGCCGCACGATTCGCTGCGAGCCGGGAGCGCTGCTGTGCTACCACAACCCAAGCGGCAGCGCGGAGGGCGACCACCGCGAAATGAGCCGCGCGGCGGCGGGGCTGCTGAGTGCGCGAGATTGCATCCTCGAAATGTATGAGGCGCGCGGCGGCACAAAGCCGCGCGACGAGCTGATCGAGCTGATGGATCGCGACACATGGATCTCGCCGACGGAAGCAAAGGAGTACGGTCTGATCGACGAGATCGTTGCGCTGGAAGGGTTGGGCGGAGATCCGGCGGCATTTGTCGCTGCGGCTGACGGCCGCATCCGTCTGACGGCGCACATGCGCGAGGAATACCAGGCACACATTGCGGCAGAGCGCGAGCGCGCCGCGACGGAAGAAAAGGCAAGACGCGCCCGGGCAAAGCTCCGTGCGCTTGCAAATTATTAACCGAAAGGACAGAAAGCAATGGACTACATGGAAAAGATCACGGAGCTGAGAGCCCAGAAGTCTCAGCTCGCCGCGGATGCGGAGAAGCTTGTCACTGAGGGCAAGTTTGACGAGGTGGACGCCAAGAGCGCTGAGATGGAGAAGATCAACGCAAACATTGAGCGCCTTGAAAAGCTGCACGCAGCAGCGGCCGGCGCTGCCGAGCCTGTCGGCGGCTACGACGGCGTGCTGCACGACGGCGGCAAGGGCAAGGCCGAGGACAAGGGTGCTGTAAAGCCGTTTGCGTCGCTCGGCGAGCAGCTGAAGGCCATTTATGCCGCGAGCAAGGGCAAGCGCGACGAGCGCCTGGACAAGGTGAACAACGCCGCACTCGGCACCAACGGCGGCAGCGGCCCGGACGGCGGCTTTCTGCTGCAGACGGATTTTGCCGAGCAGATCCTTGAGAGCGCGGTACAGAACAGCGAGCTGCTCAACCGCCTGGATCGCTACACCTGCTCGAGCGCGGCGAACGCGATGCGTTGGCTTTACGCTGACGAGACGGACGTTTCCAAGAGCGTGTTCGGCGGCGTGCAGATGAATTGGGCATCTGAGGCGGCAACGGTGGCAGCCAGCAAGCCGCAGTTCCGCGAAATGAAGCTCGATCTCGAAAAGATGATGGGCTTTGCCTACTGCACGGACGAGATGCTGGAGGATGCATCGTTCCTGTCCGGTTTCTTCGGCAATGCATTCTCGCTGGCGGCCGATCGCCTGTTGGTAGACAGCGTGATCTCCGGCGACGGCGTGGGCAAACCGCTCGGCATCCTCAACTCCGGCGCACTCATCAAGGTCGCCAAGGAAACCGGTCAGACGGCTGCGACCTTTACAGGCGACAACGCGATCAAGATGCAGGCGCGCAGCATGCCGCGCGGCCGCGAACGCCTGGTGTGGGTCATGCATCCCGATCTGGAGGAGCAGCTCCCCTACCTCGCCATCAAGAGCGGCGACGCGGCAAAGTTCCTGTGGAATCCCGAGGGTGGTCTGGGAGGCTTTGACACGCAGCGCGTGCTCAACAAGCCCGTCCTCTTTGAGGACAGCTGCAGCAAGCTCGGCAAGGCGGGCGACGTGCTGCTGATCGACCCGCTGCAGTACATCCTGCTGATGAAGGGCACGGCCAAGCAGGACTGGAGCGTGCATGTTGAGTTCCTGACGGCGCAGAATTGCTTCCGCATGATTTTCCGCTGCAACGGCGCGCCCAAGGTCACGACGCCGCTGACCATCCGCAACAGCACCAAGACCCGCAGCCCGTTTGTCGGTCTTGCGGATCGCACCTGATAGGAGGGAATGAGTCATGAAGAGACTGACTGATCTGTATGAGCTGAGCTGCGTTTCTGCGCCGGAAAGCGTCGCGGCATCGACGGAGACGACGAGCGGCTTTGTCGATGCCAAGGGCAAGAGCGAGGTTGCATTCCTCGTCTCTGCGGCATCGCTTGCCAACGGCAAGAAGCTGACCGTTGCCGTTTATGCCGGCAATGACGCAAACGGCACCGGTGCGAAGAAGGTGGCGGAGAAAGTGTTTGAGGCCAGCAAAGCGATGACCAAGGTGCTGGCGAGCGTGAGCTACAAGCCCAATGCTGCTGACGGACGCTATGTGGGCGTCAAGTTCCAGCACGACTCCGAATCCGCGGTCATCTGCGCGGTGATGGCGGCCACAGCCGACATCTATCATCCGGCGGTCAACAACTGGACGCTGGAGGGCTAAGGCATGCTGACAAGCGAGAGGCTGGCGGACATTGCCGACTATTGCAAGGTTGATGCAGATGACGCGCAGCTTCCCGGCTTTGCAGCGGCTGCGCAGGGGTATTTGCAGGGAGCAGGGGTCAGCGAGCCGGAGGCCGGCACACCGCGCGCAGAGATCTACATCCAATGTATCAAGTATCAGGTGCTTGCGATGTATGACAGGCGCGAGGGGGCGGTGGACGGCACGGTAAGCGAAAACCCCGTATACCGGCAGATGCTGAATCAACTGAAAATGTCTAACCCGGTGCCCGATTTGGGCACCGGGGAGGATGAGGAGAAAGCATAATGCACATTGACGTCGGAAAACTGACCAAGCGCATACAATTTCTGATGCCGCCGAGCGAGCGAGACGCCGATGGGTATTCCATCGCTTCGGATGATAAGCTCGTGCGTGAGACCTGGGCGCAGTACAGCCAGACGAGCGGCACGGAGCTGATCCGAGCGGGCGCAGAGTTTGGCGAGGCGAAAGTGCGTTTTTTGACCAGGTATTATCCGGATATTCTCGACAGGCGGCTTCTGATCCGCTATCAGGGCAGAAAATACAGCATTGTGTATGTCAACACGTATGGAGACGAGGAGAAATACACAGAATACTGGTGCGAGCGGTATACGCAGGAGGGAACGGTATGACGCTGAATGAAAAAATTATTTCGGTCGTCTCTCCGGTTGTCCCGGTATGCGTGCCGGATCTGTTGGTCACAAAGCCGGGAGAAACACCGCCGGAGCGGTACTGCACGTTTAACTACTCGGAGCTGGCGGAGGGGATCGGGGACAACGCTGCGCATCTGACGCGGGCGCTTGTGCAGGTGCACTACTTCGCGCCGCTCAGGGAGTCAACGATCAAAACGCGGCACGCGCTGCGCGCCGCGATCGCGGCGGTGGATGATTTTACCTTGCCGAGCATCGAGAACGCCACGGACGAGACGGGACAGCACTATGTGCTGGAGTTTGACGCCGTGGGACGCTGGGAGGCGGAGGACGATGGCGAAGGTCGAGTTTAAGGGCATCGACGAGGTCGAGCTCTCGTTTAAAGAGCTGGCCGCGCTGCCTGACGAGCTGATCGATGAGATGCTCAATGCCCGAGCGGACGTAATCGTCGAGGCGCAGCGCGCTGAGGCCCGCAAGCTCGGCAAGGAGTACCGCAACAAGGGCCAGGCAAAAGACTACAGCACGGGCTTGACCGCGCGGTCGATCCAAAAAGGCAAGGTCAAGGTCAAAGACGGGCAGCGAGTGCTGTACATCACGCCGGTCGGCAGCAGAAAGCGCGGCAAGACCGTGACGCGCAACGCGGAGATCGCCTTTCTGAACGAGTTCGGCACGAAGACGATCCAGGCGCGAAATTTTTTGCGCAAGGCAAATGAGAAAAGTGCGGACGCCGCGGTTGCGGCGGAATACGAAGTATACAACCGATTTCTGACGGAAAAAGGGTTGTAGGAAAGGATTACCATGCAGTACGGAGCAAAGATGATCCAGTGGGCGCCGTTCGCCGCGACCAATCCGGAGACGGTCAGCGCGCCCCCGAAGCTCGGCACGCCGGCGAATCTCGGCGCGCTGAACAAGGTGACGGAGACGATCAATTTCAACCGCACGAGCGCTTTCGGCGACAACGTGAAGAAGGTTGAGATCGTGGAATTCAAGGACGGCTCGCTGGCTGTGGAGACGCTGTATCTCTCGAACGCGAACGCAGCGGCGGTGACCGGCGCGGAGCTGGGCACGACGGACGGGGACAAAGACCTCAAGTTCGGCAGCAATGACACGGCACCCTATGGCAGCCTTGCCTTTTATACTAACCACATGAGGGACGACGGGACGAAATACTATCAGGGCATTTTCTACCCGAAGGTCAAGGCCAACATGGAAGGCGAGAGTTACGAGACCAAGGGGGACAGCATTGTACTGAGCAATGCCAAGCTCACATTTACCGTTTTTGAGCCGCTCTACGGCAAGTATAAGCACAAGAGCGAAGAATTCGACACCGAGGCCAAGGCCGCGGCGTGGGTCAACGAAAAAATCAAGGCCGCGGCGGGCGGCTGAGAGATCAGAGAGACGCGGCTCCCGCTGCGTCTCTCCTGCTATCAGGAGGCAAGATGAAAACATATCCGTATGGACTGGACGGGCACACGTTTTATCTGTGTCTGAATGGACAGGCGCTGTTCGACGCCTACGACAAATTCGGCTACGAGGGCTTTCTCACGAAGCATATCGAGGGTAAGGACAAGCAAAGCTTTGAAAATACGTGCTGGCTGCTTGCAAAGCTTGCCGAGCAGGGCGAGCTGGTGCGGCGCTGGCAGGGGCTTGACCGCGGGCCGATCGTGCCGGAGCAGTATTTCCGCGTAAATCTCAAGCCGCTGGAGGTCTCGGACGCAAAAAAGGCAATCCGCGAGGCTATTGCGCTGGGATTTGCCCGCGAAGAGGAAGAAAACCGCGAGCGCGACCTCTTTCTCGAGGAGCTTCAAAAAAAAACGAGAAAAATCACGTGACGCGCGCGTGGTGGCTGGACTTGACGACGCAATTTCTCCGGCTGAGCGTCCGCGATGGGATGCTGCTGACGGTCGGGCAGGTGCTTGACTTGCAGGAGCTTGAGATTAGGCGGCGTGGGCTGCGCAGAGAGGAGGATGAGACGTAAATGGCGACGAGGACGATCACAACGCGGTTGGCGATCGAGGGCGAAACTGAGTTTAAACGCTCCATGTCGGACGCAAACAGCGAGCTCAAGACGCTGCGCAGCGAGATGAGCCTTGCCGACGCGGAATTTAAGGGCCAGGCGAACACGATGGACGCCCTGACCAAGAAGAATGAGCTGCTGCGCCGCGCCCAGGAGCAGCAGACCGAAAAGGTCAAGGCTCTGGAACAGGCCGTGGAGGATGCCGCAGACGCTTACGGCGAGAACGACAAGCGCACGGACAACTACCGCCAGCAGCTCAACCGGGCAAAAAAAGAGCTGATCGACATGAATGATGCGCTGGACGACAACGAGAAGTATCTCGACGAGGCGCGCAAGAGCGCCGACAAGTGCGCGAAGTCCATCGACGAGTTCGGCAAGGAGACCGGCGACGCACAAAGCGGCATCGAGAAGTTTACCGACGTTTTGCAAAACGGTTTTAGTGCCAAAGGCGGCAAGGGCGGCGACCTGCTGGGGATGCTCACCAACCTCAAGGGCGCGCTGGTCGGCGGCGCGATCGTCGGCGGGCTCAAGGAGCTGGGCGACGCGATCATCGGCGTGGTCGACGATACGGCGGAATACCGCAAGATCATGGGCACGCTGGAGACCAGCTCGAAAGAGGCCGGTTACACGACCGAGCAGACGGCGGAAGCCTATACCCGCCTCAACGGCGTGCTGGGCGACTCGCAGACGGCAGCGACGACCGTGGCCAACTTGCAGGCCATCGGGCTGGAGCAGGGCGACCTGATGACGCTGATTGACGCGACGACCGGCGCGTGGGCCACCTACGGCGACAGTATCCCGATCGACGGCCTGTCCGAGGCCATCAACGAGACCATCCAGACCGGCAAAGTGACGGGCACGTTTGCCGACGTGCTCAACTGGGCGGGCGAGAGTGAAGACGATTTCAACGAGAAACTCGCGGCGGCGAATACATCGTCCGAGCGCGCGCAGATCGTGCTGGACCAGCTCTCCAAGCAAAACCTGCCGCAGGCGGGCCAGGCGTGGCGCGACGCCAACGAGGATATCATCGAGTACAACGAGGCGCAGGGCGAGCTGGACGAGGCGATGGGCCGCTTGGGCGAGGCGCTCGCGCCGGTGGCTGCGAAGATGAAAAGCGTGTTTGCAGGCGCGGTGAACATCGCAGCCGACGCCGTGACCAAGCTGATCGGCTTTGTCAACAATGCAATCGACGCCTTTAAGAAACTCGCTGGCGTGGAGGAAAAGCAGAAGACGACCACGCCGAAAAAGACGACACCCAAAAGCAAGAACACTTCGACTCCCCGCGCCTACGCCAACGGTCTTGATTATGTTCCGTATGACGGCTATCCGGCGATCCTGCACGAGGGCGAGCGCGTGCTGACACGGCGTGAAGCGGATGACTACCGCAGCGACCGCGGCAGCGGCAAGCCGGCTGACATCGTCATCAACCTGACGACCACGCTGGACGGCAAGGCCGTGAGCAAGGCGGTGACGCGGTACCAGCAGCAAGACCAGAGGGCGAGGCAATGAAGAATTTTACTTTTCAGATCAACGGCAACGACCGCACGGCGCTTTTCAATCAGTACGGATTTTCCGCGGGCATCACGCCGATCTACAGCGACGAGGTTGTAACGATGGACAAAAAGCGGCACAGCGCGGTGATCCGCTGGCAGGGATGGTGCAGCGCGCAGCTCAACGACATTACCGACGCAGAGGTGGCGGCGCTGGCCGCAGATCTGCGCGGCGCGACGCTGAGCGTGACCTATGAGAACCCTGCGCTCGGCAGCACGCCGGTGACGCAAGAGATGACCGTGGACGGGCTGGAGCTCGCGTATCTGCTGCGCGACCAGACAGGCCGGTACTGGAGCGGCAAGACGCTCAATTTTACGCAGAGGTGAGCGCATGCACAGTGTAAGTGATTTATGGCGGACGCTGCTTGCCAGCCCAGGGCACCGCAAGGAGGTCAAGCTCGTGATCGCGGGCGTCACCTATGGCGAGGACAAGATCGTGGATGGCTCGCTGCGGATCGACGGCGGGCTGTACTCCGACTTCGGCATCGGCAACTGCTGCGCGCGGCAGATCGAGTTTGAGATCTATCCGCAGGGGACGATCCCGCGGCAGGCGAAGATCGAGGTTTTTGCGCGGCTGCGGCTGGGCGAGCAGGTGAGCGAGTGGATCCCCAAGGGCGTGTTTTTCTTCTCCACGCGCAAGACTGACCGCGTGACGGGCGTTTTGAGCGTGCACGGGTATGACGCGATGCTCAAGGCGGAGGAGATATGGCTCGATAGCAGCTATGACGCAAAGACCTGGCCGATGCCGGCGGCGACGGCGGTCGCGGATATCGCGGCGCGCATGGGCGTGGCAGTGGACAGCCGCACGGTATTGGATGCGGCGTTCCCGGTGCAGTACCCTGTGGACGACAAGGGAGATATGACGATGCGCGAGGCGCTTGGGCGTATCGCGGTCGCCAACGCGGGAAACTGGACCATCACGGACGAGGGTAAGCTGCTGCTGGTGGGCTTGAACTCCATGCCTGCTGAAACCAACTATCTTATCACGGAGGGCGGCAGCGCCATCACCTTCGGCGGCGTGCGCATCCTTGTGTAAGGAGGGCAACATGGACAAAACCTATTTAGGGCGGCGGCTGGCGAAATTTTCCCCCGGCATTGCATCAAAGCCCATCTCCAAGGTGGAGCTGCTGGGCGAGAACGGCGATGTGGTCGGTGTGTCCGGATCGGACACCGGACGGACGCTGACGGCCTTGCAGCCGGACGGCACAAATGCAATGGCGGCGGCGATCCTCGCCAAAGTCTCCGGCTACAAGCACATCGGCTACGAGGGCAGCAAAGCGCTGCTTGACCCTGCGGTGGAGCTTGGCGACGCGGTGACGGTAGACGGGCTCTACGTGCCGCTCATCGCGCTGGACATGACGTTTGATCCGTTGCTCGCGCCGGACATCTCCGCGCCGGACGCGGATGAGCTGGACGACGAGTACCCGTACAAATCGCCGACGCAGCGGCAGATCGAGCGCAACATGGCAAAGACACGGTCGCTCATTACCAAAACCAGCGAGGAGATCAGCCTCAAGGTGGAAGGCATCGACGGACGGGTGTCGGACATTACGCAAACGGTCGATGGGATCAGCTTATCCGTCACGTCAGCGTCCAACCCGGATGGCCAGACGACCGCGACGATCACGCTCAAGGTCGGCCCCAACAACTACACAGGCTACATCAAGCTCGACGGCAACGTGGACGTCTCCGGGCAGCTTTCGGCAGACGCGCTGTACTCCGCGTTCGGCGAGATCGCGGACTTAAGCGTCAACCGGCTGTCGACCTCTCGCCGGGTGGTCAAGTATCTTGCTAAAGACACAACGGACGACAATTTCATCCGCGTGGAGGGACAGAGCCTTGAGTTCGTGGCGGGCATCGCCAAAAGCACGACGGAGCAGGCGAAAAACCCCAACGGGGAGCTGATCTATTGGGAGGCAGACCCCGCGGGCGCGTCGATCGGCTCGGATGGATACCCCTACGCAAACGGCGAGCGCATTTTTACCACCACCAAGCAGACGAGCTGGCCGGTGATGGTCTATCAGTACGAGGAGCAGGTCAAGCGCGCGATCTCGTTTCAGTCGGACGGTCAATACTACTACCCCGTGGACGTCTTCGGCGCGGGCGACAACAACGGCAAGCAGCGCGGCTACCTCGTCAAGCGACAGAACTCACTGGAGCTGACGTATGAGACGAGCACTGGAAAACAGCTCGGCCTCGCCGCGCGGGACGATGGATATATGGATCTGATGGGGCTGCGCAAGAGCACGGCGCTGGACTTCTCGGAGTGGGACAAGGGGTATTTTGCCGAGCTGGTGGACGGAGAAAAGACGCCGTACCGCTACACGGTGGCCTTTGACCAGCAGCGCCGCCCAATCAAAATCACGGACAACAGCGGGCACGCAACGCTGATCCGGTGGTGAGGAGGGATGGCGCGTGAACTACGATAAAAACAGCTTTCTTGCCGGAATTTCGGTCGGCAGGACGCTCAAGGGCTGGGCTGCTGGCAGCGAAGGATTCAGCGGAGGCGGCGGACTGTCAGCGGACGGAGGAATAGAAGTTATACCAGTCAAAAAAATTGAATTACGTTTTCAGCCCATATTTTTAGACACGCCAATGGTAATACCAGTGGAATCTTTTTTGGTGGACGAGGAGGGATAACATGTCTACAACACCATATTTCAGAAAATCTGAAATTCATAGCAATGGAACGACAAAATATGGGACAACCCTAAAATATCTTGTGCAGACTTTAGTATCTTTAGACCCAATGCTAACTATATATTCTGTTGCTGTTGACACAGACAATATGTATGATGCTTACATTCGTGTATTTGACAGCAACGAGGGGTTCAGAATACACAACAATGTCTCTTACAAGGATAATATCAGTATGCACACTGGTTACTGGAATCAGGATGGTACATGGGTGGCCCAAGAGAGCTGGAATTCCAGAGGTTATCCCCTACAGCCATCCGGACAGTGCTGTTGCTTTTCTTGGGGAATTGGTGGTTGTCTAAGATACTTTGGAATCAGCTCAAGCTATGATTCTTCCTTTGTCGGCGGTTTTTATGGGAGGTTTTCCTATTCTGGCTCTGATAATACCGTATATCCAAGGATGAGTCTTTCCTTGTCAAAGCAAAGCTTCCCATCTGCTCCTATTATTGTTACGTATTCAACAATATACGCATATAATCCGAGCGCTGATTCTGGCGAAGCAATAGTGTTCAGTAGTTTTACGGCATCGTTATCTGCCTATACAAAATCTGGTTATGACTCTGCATTGATGCCATTATTTTATCAGGGTTACACAACGAATCGGGGTTTTCTCAACATTAAATGGGATAATGCGCATAAGTTGTATGCCCTATACGAGGGAACAACCGAGGTTTTTGCATCCCCCGGTAGAACTGTAACAGTAGATGGGACATCAATTATGTCTGTTGGGAAAATTATCTATGCAAAGTAGCTGGTTTGGTATGCCGTACATCCTAAACCTACTTGACCTATTCTGCACGCTCTGGGCATTGCGTCATGGGGCGGTGGAGCTAAACCCGCTGATGCGGGAGGTCACGGTGATGGTGGGCTACAAGGTCATCATCGTGTGGGCGCTGCTGTGGTGGCTGAGCCTGCGCAGGGAGCGCTCGGCGCGGTATGCGCTATACGTTGCTGCCGTGGTCTACGGGGCGGTGGACGTGTACCATATAATCAATATTTTACGATAAAGGAGGGCAACATGGACAAAACCATTGACGATCTGCTTGCGGCGGAAGCTGTAACGGCGGATGATCTCTTTGTGGCGCAACAAAACGGAACGGCAAAAAAGGTTTCCGGTGAAGTTTTGCGAAGATATGTGGGGCAGGAGTCCGATTTGCCAAAGCCGGATGGCGCGGACGAAGGCGCTTTTCTCCGCGTCCGGAATAAGAAATGGGTGGCGGAGGCCGTGCCCGCGGCGGAAGGAGGTACGTTCTGATGGATGAATATCTGGTGCAGGGCGCGAGCCTGACGGCAGTCGCGGACGCCATCCGCGAGAAGGGCGGGACGACCGCGCCGTTGAGTTTCCCGGCGGGGATGGCGCGTGCGGTGAGGGGCATCCCGTCGGGCGGGACTGATATCTCCCTCGGCCTAACCGCCGCCACCGTTGGCCAGACTGTCAAGGTCAAGGCTGTTGACGCATCCGGAGTGCCCACCGCTTGGGAGGCGGTGGATATAGGCGGGGGCGAGACATGGGAGCTGATTGCAGAAATCGATTTCGATGTCGATGCCGCAAACGATGTTTTTGTGTGGGAATACCAAAATCTCCCAAACTATAAAGAACTCGCTTACAAAAAAGTAAGTTTGGTTGGAAGCACTGAGAATGCCTCTGGTATAACAATTTCTATCAATAATAGCCTTCCGCAATACAGCGGTATTCTATATGCCAAAAAAGGCGAACAATATAGTGGTTGGGGAAAGATTTTGATATTTCCGTTCGGATGGGTTCACGTTTGCTTCCCTAACGCCACTTATCCAACAAACTATGCCTCGGGGGGCTTGACGACGATGTATAACGCAATCCCGTTTGACGGAGAAAGCATTACAAGCGTAAAGCTGTCTGGTCACAATATATATAAGCTTGCAGGCGGGAAATTCTCACTGTACGGGAGGAGATGACGAGCATGAGGATTTGTGAGAACGGTATCTACCGCGACATGACCGCCGAAGAAATCGCGGAGCTGGAAAAACTGGCAACCGAACAGCCAGCGCCCGAGCCTACGCCGGAGGAGCGCATTGCGGTGCTTGAAAAAGATAACGCCGAGCTGCGTGAGGCGCTTGAGGCACTACTGTCGGGGGTGACAGCATGAGCGAGCTTAGAGAACGCGTCATCGCGTACAACACGGAGGTCAAGGCCGCATTGCAAGCAGTCTACAACGACCTAAATCATGGGCAACGGAAGAAGTTGCTTCGCAATCCCGCTATCCGCGCAATGTTTGAGCGGTACGGGGTGAAAATTGAAGAGTAAAGGAGAAAGGGAGCGGGATATGGGAGATTTGGCAAGGTTCGCGTCGGTGTGCTCGGAGGTGACGGTCATCCTCGGCGCGCTGGCGCTGCTCATCAAGCCGATTCGGCACAAGCTGCTCGGGCTGGACAAGCTGACCGACGCGCTCAAATGCGAGCTGCGGCACGACATGCTGCATGCATACTACCGGCACAGAGAGGACAAGTTTATCCGGCAGTACGAGCTTGAGGACTTTTTGTACCTCTACAGGGGGTACAAGGCGCTGGGAGGCAACAGCTTCATCGACAAGATCAAGGGCGAAATCGACGAGTGGGAGGTCAGAACGTGAGAAAGCTGAGAAAGCGGGACAAATACGTCATCGCGGCAGTGCTGAACCTCTGCTGGTACTGCATTGCGGTGCTCGTGCTGACTGCGCATGACAAGGTAGTGCCGGACAGCCTGACGGTCGCATGGTTTGCGGCGTGGACGGCAGAGCTGGCGCTGCTGGCAGGAATCAAAATCAAGGGAAAGGACGAATAACATGGAACTGATTTACAAAAGACTGGCAAACCTCATGAGCGTCAAAAGCCTTGTGACGCTGGTGCTGACCGCTGTTTTCGCTTATATGGCGGTGACGGGCAACATCTCGCAGGACTTTATGACGATCTATGCGGTCATCATCGCGTTCTACTTCGGCACGCAGAGCCAGAAGACGCAGGACGTGATCGACAAGAGGGTGTAAGGCATGGCGAGAGCAGAAGACATTCTTACCGTCGCTAAAAAAGAGATCGGCACGGTGGAGCAGCCGGGCAACCGCCAGAAGTACGGCAAAGCCTACGGCACGGACGGCGTGTACTGGTGTATGCAGTTCGTGTGGTGGTGCTTCCAGCAGGTGGATAAGCGGCTCTTTTACGGCGGCGGGAAGACCGCGAGCTGCGGAGAGCTGATGAACTACGCCAAGGCCCACGGCCAATGGGTCACGTCCGGCTATCAGCCGGGCGACGTGCTCATCTATGACTTCCCCAGCACGAAGGTTAAGACCGACCATACGGGCATCTGCGAGAGCGTCAGCGGGCAGTACGTTACCGCCATCGAAGGCAATACCTCTAACGGCAACACCGGCAGCCAGAGCAACGGCGACGGGGTGTATCGCCGCAAGCGCAAGCTGTCGCTGGTGCTGGGCGCGTACCGCCCGAAGTATGAGGCGAGCTACCGCGCGCAGCTGCAAAAGCGCGCGGGGCTGGAAGACAAGACGATGGACTACCTCGCGGCGTACAAGTACGGCAGCGACCTGATCCGCAAGCTGGCAACGATGAAATAATTGTGCCCGAATCGGGCACGGAAAGGGAAACGGGCGGGAGACCTGCAACGTCTCCCCTCGCGTGAGCGCTCTGCAAGCCCCGGCGCACAGCATGGACAAGCAGCACAAGCGTATCCGCGCGCAATTATCCTCTATGGCCCCGCGCAGGGCTATAGCATACATCCAAGCCTATGACCTGCCGCCCGATGAAATGGCATGCCTCATCGAGTGCGACGTGCGAGGGCGTTCTCTCGTGCAGGTTGCCGCGCAGCTCCACATGAGCGTGGACGGCCTCGCCAAGCTGCGCCGCCGGGCTTACCGCAAGCTTGCCGACGGGCAGAAAGAGAGCACCGACTGATCAGTCGGTGCTCTCTTTTTTGACTTCGCTTTGCTTTGATTTCGTCCCGCTCCGGCGCTTGGCGTCCGCGCGATTCTGGACCTCTTTTCGGTGGGCTGCGGCGCACTCAGGGGAGCAGGTAACGGTGGGGGTACCGGGGACTATCTCCCGGCCGCAAACGACACAGACCTTTACGCCGCTGCGGGATTTTTCGCGTCGTTTTATGTAGTAATCGTGTTCGGCGTTCCAGTTTTTTGACTGCGCGCGGTCGATTTCGCGGACGGCATCCGGGGCGCATTTTGGACAATACTTTTGCAAGCCAGATTGGATGACATACTCTCCACCGCAGATCACGCAGTTATCGATATCTCCCAGATGCCGGGAAAAACCGGTGGACCGGTACTTTTGTTTCCTGACCTTCTCCCGCTCTGCCCGGCAGGTTGGGCAGTAACTGGCTCTGGGTCCTCCGATGAAGTTGGCCCCGCAGGTGTGGCAGGTTCGCGTGCGCAGGGTGGTCGACCGGGATGCGGCAAGGCAGTCATCGCACTTCGCCTGCTCTGCGCGATCGGTGGAAAAAATCTTGCCGCAGGTGATACATTTTTTAGTCCGCATACACAGTCTCCTTTGCCGCGTTATAACAAAAATTTTGCATCTACGCCCAGCGCGTCGGCGATGGCAAGCAGGTTTTTGGCGGTCAGGTTGCCCGCCTCCGCCTCCCCCAGCTCCACGCGCTGGATCTGGCGGATATTGACGCCGGACTTCTTGGCAAGCTCGGACTGAGTCATGTCCGCCATGCGGCGCGACCACTCCAGCTTGGTGATCGGGCGGTTATGGCAGTCTCGCCCGTAATTGACCAGCGAGCAGGCGGTGCAGTCCCCGTCTTCGCGCTGGCAGTCGTTGTACTTCCTCCGCATCTTATCTCCTCCTCTTAGCAGATGACCTTAACGACCTCGGCGTCACGGATGATGAGCTCGCCGTCGTCCTCGCCGTACTCGGCCTCGTTGCCGCAGATGATAGCGACATGGTCGCCGTAGTACTGATTAACGCCAAGGCGATCCAGTTTGCAGGCGCAGATGCCGTCCAGCTCAACGCCGGTATCGTCACCGTTGTCCCAAACATGGGAGAGGTGCTCGATCGTGCCAAGTTCAAACTCCTGCTCCTGCACGCGCACGCCAACGAATTCGTAGTCCCAGCTGAGGTCCATCTCTTCGGCGATCTTCTTGATAGTATTGATCATTTCGGCGTTCATCATCATTTTTGTATCCTCCCGGGGTGTTCCCCTCTCTTGTTTACATGCTTATTATACGCTAATATTAGCGCATTGTCAAGAAGGAAATCACAGAGTTTTGAAAAAATTTTGAGGGCAGAACGCGGGCATTTTGCGGGCAGTTTTTAAGGGGCAAAACGCTGTACCATAGAGGCAACAAAAGGAGGTGCGCGCATGGACCAGTTTGCAATCGCCGGATACAGCGGCGGAAACTGCATGATGTGTGTGATCGACAACGGTGATATTTTCCAGGTTGACTATTTTGGCAACCGGCAGCAGCTCATCGGCAAGACTACCTCGGCATATGCCGAGCTGGAGGCCACCACGCAGGAGTATTACGACAAGCTCGTCGAGCTGGGCGTCATTACGCCGCCCAAGACGCAGGAGGAGCTAATGGGCGAAATGCAGTCGGCTATGAGCGACATGGCGGAGATCATCAAGGGCCTCTCGGCCCAGGTAAAGGAGCTGAAGGAAAATGGACCTCAAACAACTCTTAGCGGCAGCGGCGAGAATGTTCCCCAGCGCCGACCTGCAAGGCGCGGCGGCGAGAGCGGAGCAGGCGATCAGCGGGACGGCTGACACGCTCGAGGGCGTGCAGAGCACGGCGCGCCGGCTCGGCATTGACCCCAACATCGCCAACAGCCTCTATGCGCGCTACGGGCGCACGATGCAGGCAAAGGCCCTGTGCGGCCTCCTCGGCACGACACCGGAGGCTCTGCGCTCCGACGCCAATAAAATACTCGGCGGCGCGCAAAACGCCTCACAGGCCCCGCAGAAGGGCAAAGCGGGGCAGTTCACAAAATTCCCCCGGCTTAAGCAGCCGTAGGAATAAATATTTTGTGAAAGGAGCACGAACACATGGAAGAACGCAGCACCGGTATGAGCTGGATCGCAGTCCTTTTCGTCATCATCGTGGTCGTCGCCCTCTTCGGCGGCAACTTCGGTGGCGGCTGGGGCTGGAATCGCAGCGGAAACCCCTATCCCGCGCAGGAGGGCGGCTGCAACCGCGTGAGCAACTGCCAGGTCGAAAAGCAGGGGATCATCGACGCGGCGCGCACGCAGTATCTCATTGAGCAGCAGAGTAACAACACCCGCGCGGCTATCAACGCGAGCACGGAGGCTATCACCTCGCAGGCGAGCCACATCTACGAGCAGCGCCTGCAGGAGACCATCTTTGACCTTAAGATGGAGAACCAGAGCCTCAAGAACGGCATCTTTACCAAGGAGCAGACCGACGCTCTGGCCGCGAAGATCTCCGATTGCTGCTGCGGTTTCAACCGCCGCCTCGACGCGATCGAGTGCCGTATGCTGACGAAGCCGAACCTCTACGGCGTGGCCGCCACCGGCGCGGGGCAGATCATCCCTGCGACCTGCGGCTGCAACGGCAGCACCAACCTCTAAAACCATCCGCCCCGCACGGGGAATATGGTAGGCCCTGCAGGCCGGGAAGCAGGCGGGGCAAATGCCCCGCCTATTTTATTTTGAAAGGAGACACCGAAATGTCTTGTAAATCCGCTCTCTATGCTGCCATGCAGACGCCCTCCGCAGTCGCGGTCGGCGGCGTCATCCCGCTCGGCAGCCTCATCCGCCGCTACGGCTGCGATGTCAGCCTTAACGGCAATGCCGTCAACATCACCGGCGCGGGCTACTACGACGTCGACGCCTCGCTCACCGTTGCGCCCGCCGCGGTCGGCACCGTCACCGTCACGCTCTTTAAGGACGGCGTGGCTGTCCCCGGCGCGACCGCCTCAGCGACCGCCGCCGCTGCAAACGATGCGCTTGACCTCAACATCACGGCTCTCGTGCGGCAGGTCTGCTGCGCGGCGGGCTCCGCTCTGACGCTGGTGCTCACCGGCGCCGCCGCGTCGGTCGAAAATGTGGCGCTGCGCGTCCAGCGGATCTGAGAGGTGCGCTATGATGCAGCTCTTGATCGGTATGCTGCTCGGCGCGATGGTCTCGACACCCACGGGCCGCAGCATCGGCAACCAGATCGGCGACGCGGCGCTTAAAAAGGTCAAGGACGCCGTGCAGGCGTCCGCGGCCGGAGAGGAGGCTGACGATGGAAAATCTGCATGAGCAGCTTAAAGCGTATATTCCCAAGCTCGAGCGTAGCATCCAGTCCTACATGACGCAGACGCCGCCCTCGCCCAATTCCGCGCAGGGCATCATGGCGATGTGGGAGTGCCTGACCATGCTCAAGGCGGCGGAGGCGGGCACCTGCGGCGAGTTCACCCGCGAGCAGGCTGAGAAGTGGGCGCAGCATATGCGCAACACGGACGGCAGCACCGGCGCGCACTGGAGCATGGAGCAGACCACCTCGCTCGCCGAGAGTTTCGGCGTGAGCCGCGACGAGGTCTCGCCGTGGTGCTGGTGGATCGCCGTGAACATGATGTACTCTGACTACTACGGCGTCGCCTCTCACTTCGGCGTCGCGACCCCGGAGTTCTTCGCGGAACTCGCCCGCGCCTTCCTCCTCGACGAGGACGGCCCCAGCCCGAAGCCCAAGATGGCGGCCTACTACTGCGGCATCGTCAAAGGCAAGAATTAACGCAGAATTTTGCACTCAAGTCTGCAATCATTTTTTTGTTTTTGATTGTCATTGTTTGCAAGAATTTGTCTTGCGGTTTATGTGGCAAAAATAAAAAAAGTACCGATATTGCCTTAATTCCGAGCAATATCGGTACTTTTTCTTTGGTGCCTCGTCGGGGATTCGAACCCCGGACACCCTGCTTAAAAGGCAGG
>ERZ1026852.576-NODE-576-length-22416-cov-73.266401_pt1 | contig 22416 bp, 17 predicted proteins | sample MGYA00380156_ERZ1026852 | MGnify/ENA primary metagenome ERZ1026852 (study PRJEB33269, sample SAMEA4719792) | human gut metagenome | biome: human-associated habitat; feature: organic feature; material: feces | place: Cameroon | collected 2013-10 ...
TAGTTAATAAACAATAAATATTTTCCAATTATTTGGAAAGCAACATAGAAGTAAATTGAAAAGGATTTGAAGTGCCTCTACATTTTATCCAAATTTTAAGTATAAATAAGTATAAGAAAATGAGTAAAAGGTGATGAAAAGTCGCCCATAATATTATTAAGTTTTAACTAAAGAATCATGAATAAAAGGATTTTATTTGTGCTGTTGGCTTTCATCGGCTTCATAAGCCCAGCCATGGCACAAAAGGTGGCCGTAAAGACCAACCTGCTGTATGATGCAACAAGCACCATCAATCTTGGAACAGAATTTGGGCTATCACCCAAATGGACCCTTGACGTCTCTGCCAATTACAATCCTTGGACCTATTCTAATAATAAGAAATGGAAACATTGGTTAGTACAACCAGAGGCGAGATATTGGTTCTGTAATAAGATGATGGGACATTTTATAGGATTCCATGCCATTGCTGGTTCCTATAATATAGGTAACGTCAATGCAGACTTTAAGTTTCTGGGCACGGACTTTTCCAAGCTGAAAGATTACCGATATGAAGGATGGTTTGTAGGAGCTGGCATCGCTTACGGATATTCCTGGGTGCTGTCCAAGCACTGGAACCTCGAAGCAGAACTTGGCGTTGGATATACTTACAGTAAATCTGACAAGTTTGAATGTGCCAGTTGCGGAGAAAAGTTGGAGGACGACAAAACCCATCATTACGTGGGACCAACCAAAGCCGCACTCAACTTAGTGTATGTTTTCTAAATTCAACAATAGAACATTTAAAGGAAAGTACCTATGAAGATTTCATATCAGATAACAGAAAACTTACTCGGAGCCTTCATGCTGATGCTTGCTTTGCCTGCCTCAGCAGACAACAGAAGCGCAAATGAGATTCAGGAAGGCAAGAATATCCAGGTAATCAATAAGGTAATCAAGAAAAAAGGCAACAAGGTTAGTGTACAGATGGACCTCAACCTTGACAAGGTGATGCTCAGCAGCAACAAGGGATTGGTTTATACACCGATGATTGTCAGTGGAGAGGATACGCTGAAGATGCCGGCGGTAGAGGTGATGGGACGCAAAAGATACATCTACTATCTGCGCAACCAGCAAACAGCAACTCCTAACCCACTCGTTGTGGCACAGCGCAACAACAAGAAGCCACAAACCATCCACTACGCTTACACCGTTCCTTACAGCAGCTGGATGAAGAACTCGCAGATGCTCGTGGCTCACGACGCCTGCGGTTGTAACCAGACACTGTTGGACGAAAGCATCCTCAACTCCTTGGGCAATGCACTCTCTACCCCAGATAAACTCTATCATGCCTATATAGAGCCAAAGGCAGAGCCTATTAAGAGAAGACAGGAAAACGGTTCAGCAAAACTGAACTTCCCTATCAACAAATGGGATATCGTTTACGACTTGGGCAACAATGCCTCTGAGCTTGAAACAATCCGCAAGACGATTGATCTCGTCAAGAATGATCCGGATGTTACAATTACATCTATTATTCTCCACGGCTATGCTTCACCAGACGGAAGATACGCCAACAACGAGAAACTGGCGCACAACCGTACACAGGCTCTCAGGAATTATCTGTTGAAGACCTATCCTATTGATCAAAAACTGTTTGCGATAACAAGCACAGCTGAGGATTGGGAAGGAACCAGAATTTTTGTAGAAAGCCATGACATGCCAGCCAAAAAGCAAGTATTGAGCATCATGAACAGCAACCTGACTCCTGACGAAACAGAAAAGGCTATCGCTTCAAAAGCAGGAGAAGGTTTCCGCTATCTTGTGAAGAATGTATGGCCTGGACTGCGCCGTACGGACTACACCATCAAGTATGATGTAAAGGCTTTCAATCTGGAAGAAGCCCGCAAGGTCATCAAGACCCGTCCTCAGAAGCTTTCGCTGCAGGAGATGTATATGGTGGCACAGAGTTATCCTAAGGGCAGCGATGAATTCAACACGGTCTTCGATATTGCCGTAAGAATGTATCCGGAAGACAAGCTTGCCAACCTAAATGCTGCCTATGCTGCCATCGAACGTGGTGACAAGGTCAGCGTAGAGAAATATCTCAAGAAGGCAGGCAACGGTGCTGAAGCAGATAATGCCCGTGGTTGTCTTGCAGTCATGAATGAGGATTATGAGACGGCAAAGACTTTCTTTGAGAAAGCTTCTGCTGCAGGTCTCAAGGGCGCACAAGAAAACTTGGAGAAGATTCTTCCAAACTTGTAAGCATACTATCAGATTTGTTCATAAAAAGATATAAGTTATAGATAATAAGGATTGTTATTGGTTTAAAAACAGAACCCAACCATTTGTATGCGAAACATTTTTAGGAAATAAATAAGAATAAAATATTAATAACGTTTTAACAAATTAACAAGTAAAAGATTATGAAAAAAGTTAATTTGCTCGTAATGAGCTTGGTTTCAGCCGCAGCTTTGTCTTTCACAAGCTGCAGCGACAGTGAGGATTTGGCTGGTAACAGCCAGAACAAGGTTGATGGTTTCTACATGACCTTGAATGTACAGACTCCAAAGTCAGATGGTACCAGAACTGCATTGAAAAATGATTTCGCCGCAACAGCAGCAGAATCAGATGTAACAAGCGGTACAATCTACTTGGTAGATGCTGCGGGTAAAGTTGTTTTCACAAAAGAAATCTCAGAAACTGAATGGAAAGCAGGTAAGCCTACACAGGGTAATGATGGTTCTACCCAGATTAAGATTGAAGTAGAAAAGGTAGTTGCAGGTGCAACATATAAGGTATACTTCCTGGCTAACGCTACAGATGATAAACCATGGGAGAATATCTTCACTGCAACAAATAAGTTTGCTAAGCCATACGATACAGACAATAAGTTCGCAATGTTCAACCAGAACGACGGTACAGTTGATGGCAATGGCTATACTGTAGTATTTACCGATGACAACAAGAAGGAGACTAGTGCTGCACAGATTAAATACAAAAACGCAGTAAACCCTATCAAGATTGAGCGTTTGACAGCTCGTATTGATGAGCCAACTTCTAATGTTGCTAAGATTGTAGCATACCCAAAGGAAGATGCAACACCTGCAGAGAAAAAGGCTATGGAAGATGCTGTTAAGAAAGTAGAGTCTATTAAGATGACTGGCTACGCAATCTCTAACTTGTCAAATAAGAGCTATATCATGCAGAACTGGACTGCAACAACTCTGAACATTCCTTCAGACATCACATATTATCAGCCAACAACAGAGTTCGGTACAGCTACTTTGCTTCAGAACGGAGACTACTTCACTGCAGCAACAGCTCCTAATACTCATAAGGATTATGTATTTGAGAACAACTCATCTACTGCAGCAACTTCAATGTACTTCGAATATACTGTAAAGCTCAAGGATATGACTGACGCAGACTTCCCTGAAGATGGTACATTCTACCGTTACAACAACGTTATCTACAAGAGCTTCGCTGACATCTATAAAGCTTACAATGAAGTAGCAGGTCTCTTTGGTGGTAAGACTGCAGAGCAGATGAAGGCTGAGGTGACAAAAGCCAAGGCAAAGCCAACTGCTGAGGATGAAGCTGATATAGAAAGCAAGTTGGATAATTTCCGTAAAACATATCAGATTGAGGTATTCAACTGCGGTAAGACATACTACAAGCAGGCTATCCAGGATAAGTACATCGGTTACGAGAATGCTATCCAGCGTAACAGCATCTATCGCTTGACAGTAAACAATATCTTCAACGTTGGTGCACAGGTTCCTAACGGCACACCAGACAAGGAAGGTTTGTTCTATCTTGATGTTACTGTTTCTGTTAACCCTTGGGTTCTCAATACACAGGACGTTGACTTTAAGTAATATTCCGTCATACCAGACAGATAAAATATAAATACTTATATATATATACCAATACTCTCGGGGGAGCAATCCTCCTCCGAGAGTTTATCAATCAAAACGTTCGTTCTGAAAAGCAACGAAAACATTCAGAAAAGATAACTAACATTGCCGCCCATGTATAAAAGGCGGGAGATACAAAGACGTGCCGTCATACCCCCAACCCGAAAGACTGGCACTTTTCATCCTTAGATAATAACGATGCCGAAGGCAACGAAACAGAGAGCTGATGAAGCAAAGATATTCGCTACCTACGGCACTCTCTATATAAAATATAGTAAAAGATTATAAAAGATAAAGAATATGGCACATTTCCTCAACAACAAATGTTGCAAGCTAGTTTGCATCTCAGCCATCGCACTCACTTCGCTTTCATCATGCATGAAGGACGATCTAACGGGCTGTCCTACCCCAAAGTTGTCACTCAAATTTGACTACACTTACAATGTTAAGGAAGCCGATGCATTCTCTGCAGAAGTGAAAAACCTCAACGTTTATGTGTTCGACAAGAACGGCAAATTCGTTGATACCTATACAGAGTCAGCAGACAAGTTTGAGTTAGGTCATCAGATGGAAATCACAGACCTGCAGAAGGGCAAGTACACCTTCGTCTGCCTGGCTCGTGACAAGCAGCCTGCACTTGCTGGCACCAGAGCAGACGACGATGAGACTGAGTTTACATTCACACAGCTTACTCCTGGTATTTCAACCATTGAAGATCTGCAAGAGGAAATGGGTAAGAAGAACGGAGATGCTTCGGTCAACGACAAGCAGTTTACCGCTCTCTATACAGCCCAGGATACCGTCAGCTTCGATGGCACAAACGATGCTCAAGGCAAACTGAGTCTGATGAAGTGTACCAAGACATACCGAGTAGTGATGCTTCCATTCGAAGCCAACCAAAAAGGCTTTACCGCAGAAAACTTCGATGTAGAGATAAAAGGTTCTGCTGCCCTCCTCGACTATAAGGGCGACAAGGTAAAACCAAAGTCAATCACATATCTGCCATTCGACAAGAAAATGGTAGAAAACCACAGTGGCAAGACCGAGGTGGAAGGCGAAATCGTAGAAAAAGCTTTGGTTTACGACCTCTCATCATCCCGTATGTTTGAGACCAAGGACGACAACAAGAGCCGTGGTTCCATTGGAACCAATGATTATGATGACAAACGCATCGTCATCACAGACAAGCGAACAGGCAAGGTAATCTTCAACCATTCCCTGCCATGGTTCCTCTCACTCTGTGCGAGCGACCGCTACGGCAAGGACTGGACAGACCAGCAATATCTGGACCGCCAGGACCACTACACCCTGGTGTTCTACGTACCTGCTCCAAGTTCCAACTACAGCATGGATGCAAGAATCAAGGTAAACAACTGGGTTCTGAACCTACAGAATACCGACCTGGGAAAATAAGAAAAGATAAGTATAAGTAAAAGAAAGAAAAGATGACTAGCTATATAACTACTTTGACTAAGATGACCCGCCAGATTTGTACGGCACTCGCTGCTTTGCTCATGGTAGGCGCAATGGCATCTTGCTCAGAGAACGAAAATACAGAGACAGCTCAAAGCGACAATGCCTATCTGAGCCTCAGCTTCTCCAGCCAATCGGCTAACGGCACAAGAGCAGGAGGAAGCCATTCGGAAGGTGTGCTCGCAGATAATGAGAGCAAAGCTGACCCAAACTCAGAGAGTGACATTCACAGCATCAAGGTATGGGTGTTTCAATCTGGCACAAACGAAGATGCCAATCCTATTGCATATAAGGAAGAAGCATTGAAAGATATTAATGGCAGCTACAATTTGCAGCTACGTTTCTTAAGAAAGATAGCAGGAAAAGAGGTAGAAAATATCGACCTCTACATCCTGGCTAATTCAGAAAGTACCAATATAGAAAGCAAGTTGAACGGTAAGGATTTCAGCAACATCACCCGCAAGGAGTTGCAGAATATCTGCTTTGACTCTACTTTTGGCATTCAGGAAAATGGCAATCCACAGAACACAAAAGTTCCTGAAACAGGTCTCCCTATCTCTCGTGCCATCACCAACATTTCTGTAGAGAATCATGTTGGAACAACCGAAGCAGAGGCTAAGACCAAAGGAATCAAGATTCCTCTGGTTCGCGCTGTTTCCAAGCTCCACTTCTACTTTGCCCGAAAAACGGGCATAGAAAATGTAAAGGTTACCAGTATCGAGGTGGAAGGAAACACCATTCCTACCGCCAGCTACATCTTCCCTGATGAGACTGAATACAAAGAAAATGATGACAACCAGGTTGTTACCAGCAACAAATACAATGTAAACAGTAACGGCTATGTATCAACTGTTTTGAAACTGAATGGTGTTGAGACTGATAACATCAAGGAAGTAGAAGATCCAGAGAAGTTCAAGAAGAACGAAACTCAAACTGCACAGGATTATCTGGATGCCTTTAAGAAAGCAGGAATTGCTTCCCACAACCTGTGCTATCTCCGTGAAACCACCAAGGCAATCAAAGGAAAGATTCATTATTCTTTAGGCACGGAAGAAAAAAGCGTTGACTTCAGTATCCCAACAGACGGTAAAGCCATCCGCAACCGCGAGCTGGTAGTTTATGGCTATTTCCTCAACGGACAGATGGGTAAACTCACCGTTACACCTAGTATCCAGGAATGGCAGGATGGAGGAACGTATGATTTCATCGATGCATCAACAAGTGTAATTATCCCTGACGGCGACCAGACCGAATGGGGCTACAAGGTATATTACGGTTTCCCTAAACGCGGACCAATGATTACACTCCAGAATATCGACACCAAAGGTCAGCCATGGATTCTCCAGACAGACAACCCGATGTTCGGATTCGTACAATGCAACCAAAATGGCAATTATCCGGAAGATACGCCTTACTACGATCCAGAAATCACAAAGGATAATGATGGCAAAAATCCGGTAGGAAAAACCTACAAGATAGAGGATTTCATCATCAACCAGAATGGTGAGAAGAAGACGCTCTACTTCTATGTGGTTCCGAAAAACAGACTGGATCTGGCAAAGCCACACAATGTAAAGGCGCAGGTGTTCCTGACCAAATATCCGAACGATAAGTTTGTCCTGAATCCAGGTTTCCAATATAAAGGATGTACTGAGGGCAAATTCGCCGGTAAGGATATTCACTTTGAACAAGTATTATAAAGACAACAGAAAATAACATTCATCATGAAGAAGTTATATATAGACATAAGATTCGCAAAATGCATCTTGGCTCTTACGGCAGGATGGCTCATGGCAGGATGCTCGGCTGAAGACGAACTGGGAAACGGTTCGGCTGCACAACAGCTGAGCATCATTCCTATGGTCAACGACCTGCAGACCACAAGAGTGAAGGAAGAAGAGAATCTTCATGAGAAAACTCTGTCTTCTCTTGACTTTAAAATGTTCGAACCGTCAAATGGTGATTGTAGAATCGACCGCCAGTTTACAAGTCCGGCAGAAAACCAGCCAGAGGTACTGGCTTCAGGCAACTGGAAGGAGAGTAAGAATCTCCTGCCAGGACAAAGTTATGCATACTATGCCGCAGCCAACACCAAGCAGAGCCTGCAAGAAAAAAGCCTGAATGAACTTCTGAATGCTACCCAACAGGACGAGGATATCTGGAAGCCTTACTCGGCAGACAACAGCGAGAAGCTGTTTCTGATGAGCAGTCATGGTTCATGCCAGATTACAGAAGAGGCAGAACAGGATATCCCGGTAGAACTGGTAAGAGCTGCAGCCAAGATCAAGCTCAACATCTCTTCTACGGTGAAGGATTACCATATTTCAGACGTACAGTGGAAACTCATCAACTACAATACCAATACTACCATCTTTGCAGGTCAAACCACAACTCCGTCTATCATATCAGACAACAATACCTGGAGCACGGCAGCATCTGCAAAAGATGAGAAGGGAAATGATGTCTTCACGGTAACCACCTACAGTTATTCCACCCAATGGGAAGCTCAGGAAACAATGCCACAGATTGTAGCAAAGGTCAACTTCAAATATAAGGACGATTCAAAAACTGATATCCTGAAGGAATTGAATATACCGGTTCGTGACCCTCAGGGTGACAAGAAGCTGGAGCGTAACTATATCTATACCGTCAATGCCGTCATCAAGTATCTGGATACCAAGACGGATATCGATTACGACGAAGATACAGATTATCTGAAATGGGCAATTGCCAAATGGACCCAGGGTGAAGATACTTATGTGAAGGGAGATAAAGCAAGTTTCCTCGTGGTATATCCTACCCAACTGGACCTCAAGGATCCGATGGATTGGGGAAAAGAAAACTGGTGCATCAACTGGTTTGCTTCCTGTCCTATCTATCAGCAACCAGAAAAGAAAGGATATTACTTTGATAAAAATGGCAATAAGATAGAGGACAACAACCTGGCTGGTCAGATTAACAGCCAGGCAGACACAAACAATGGCGACACTAATCGAGGAAAGATTGATATCCATGGTAACAAACCAGAATATACCATTGGCTACATCAACTTCCTCGTAAAGACAAACGACGACTCCAAATCCCAGAAAGTGAATGTAAGGAAGTACCCTGCCATCTATTCACTCAATGTAGCGAATGCAGAGGCTTCAGACAAGCAGAACACGCAAAACAGACTTTACACGCTTCAGTTTACCACCAACCAGGGCATCAGCGATTACACAATAGCCAAGCCTCAACTCGATTGCGAAAACAAGTCTACAGACAAGACGGTTTCTCCTGCCTTAATCATGGCATCTGCCGGACATAGTAACGAAACGGCAGAAAGCAACGAGGCTGCAAGAACATACTGCCAAAGTTACAGCGAGAGGGCAACAACGCAGAAAGGCGAAACGCTGGACATGAATGGCTGGCGACTGCCTACCACAGACGAGGTAAAGCTGATCAACCAGCTGGCAAACCAGAACAAAGTGGTAGACAGTCAGATTCTCAGCAACGCATGCTACTGGACCCTTGATGGAAAGAAGGCGGCCTTTAATGGCGCACAGGAAGGAAACAGTACATACGTTCGCTGCGTTCACGACCTCACCTTAGAGGAAATTGAGAAAATTGAAAACCAAGGTATAGAATAACAGAAGGTAAGCAAGATGAAAAAATATAAATTATATATCGGAATCATGACGGTTCTGTTAACAGCAATGTTAACAGGCTGTTCTGACAACATACCCGACAATATTACTTCTCCTACCGAAGCAAACGAAACAGAAGAAGGTTACTATACGGCAAGCTTCAACGTATCCATCCCCAACTTCGAACAGCAGGTTACCCGAAGCACCCTGTTTACGAATGAAGGCATCGGGAAAAACTGCGTAAAGCTGTTCTGCTTCGATGAGGAAGGTCAGTTCGTGGGTTTTGGAAAAGTCGGGGAATTCGGTGAAATCAAAGGTTTCAGAAGAGACGCAAACGGCACCATCATACAAAACGGCGACAAAGATATCGACGATAATGGACAAACCACCCCTCGAAATTTCTCTGCCCAGATTCCCAACAAGACGGCTCGCATCCATCTGGTGGCAAATACAGAAAGCCAGTACAAGACCATCGACTGGGATAACCAGTCAAAATGGGTGGGTATGCACGAGAATATACTGATGACCACCTTCGAGACAGAGTATGGTGAGGATCAGGCTGCGCTGACCCGATACTGGGGCTACATCAAGGAAGATTCGCCAGAGAAGCTCAAGGAATATCTTCGCCAAGATAATACCAAGCAGGATTACATCATCCATCTTATCAGAGATAGAGCCAAGATTTCGGCAAGATGGAGTGATCAAGCCAAAGCTGCCAATCCAAACCTCAAAGACGAGGACTTGACGATGACTGTGGTGAATGGTATGGCATACGGAACCCTCGCTCCCTTCGACCGCAATAACCTCCACTTCGATAAGACAACAGGCGGAAGCAACTGGGAATGGTCCGTGGATTATGTAACTCCTGCCATCAGTAACAAAAGGTTGAAAGGTGATAGAGGACAGATGTATAATCCTACCGCAGCATTCGAAGAAAGAAACCTACCTACTGATCCGGCAAAGGTATTGCTGAAATACAACGAAAGATGTTACCTGATATACTTGCAGGATCAGGACAACGTTCCTTATGCCATCAAGCGAAATTACGAATATAAAATCATCATCGACAAACTGGACGAAAGCTATGGTAAGGAAAGTCTGGAGGAGACGCTGAAAAGTGCGCCGGTCAATAATCCTTGGATTAGAGTGGAACAGTACATTCCGGGAGTAATCGATGGTAATTTTGAACTAGCCATTGATAAAGGTACCTATCAGACCACCAATGCGACTTCCGGTTCTGAGCAAACCATCCAATTCTCCTATAAGGGCGATGATGCTGCCGATAAGCAACCTTCGGATTTCGAGGCTTTATGGACTGAGAACCTGACATTCGGAACGGTGGATGCCCCACAGGTTACCGCCTATACCTACAATACAGTTTCTAAGACCGGAACGGGTACCATCACCTACCAGCTGGGGACGGTAGATGAAATCTGGCGACAGGGTATCATCCACCTCATCGACAAGAAACATGGACTGAACAGAAACATCCATCTCTACAGCATCAGCGAGGTGGACTATCAGGCAAAGGCAAGCGCAAACAGCTTCGAGTTTACTGTTCCTGCCAACTACCCGAAGGAACTGCTGCCAGTAGTAGTGAAGGTAGCATCAAGCGATGTAACTCCAGAAGGCTGCGACATTGAACACAGCTCAACCCAGGAGACAGGGCAGAATATGAATTGCTGGTATGTACTCAAGGCTGGTGAAGCCGGCAAGACATACACCTTGAACTTGAAAAACGTTCATCAAAACGCTACAGGCAATGCTACCTACTACGTGAAGATGGACAATGCCAATCAAGGACAAGCAAAGGAGTATACTTTTACATATTAAAATAGACATATCGTTTAGGTTTATATAACCCCAAGAATATTAATAAAATAAATTATCATTTACTATAACAAATATTTTGCGGAGACATAAACTAGACTGGTCGTTGGAACTGTAGTTGCCGAGGTGATCTCACCCTCTATGGTTCCGCGACTTTTTTTATTACTTTTTCCTTGCCACATTCATTTATTTTTTGTAATTTTGCAACCGATTGAAAGCAATATAAGCAAAAGAAAAGATGATCAAAAGATTTATCCTCCTGAGCTATCTAGTAATAGCCTGCGCCTTGACTCCTGCCAAGGCACAAAACAGTTTTCCTTATCCTACACTGCCAGACACCTTGCGCAGCGTAGAACTACGTGCTGCTTATCTCAGCGAGCATTATTGGGATAACTTTAACTTTGCAGATACACTGGAACTCAGCAATAAGGAAATGGCAGAGCAGGGCTTTGTCAACTTCATTGATATTCTTTCACGCTTTAACCAGCAGATTGCCCAGAAGGGCATCGCTGCCTTTACGGCTAAAGCTTTCATACAGAAACCATCCAAGGAAAAATTCGAGACTCTCATTGAGCATTATTATGAAAATCCGGAATCACCCATGCGCAATGACAGAATCTACAGTCTCTTCTTGGAAGACATGGCGAAATCACCATACTTTGACGAAACAGAAAAGGAAAGACTCAACTTCAAGCTGAAGCAAGCCAGAAAGAATCTGCCTGGCACTACTGCCATAGACATCAGTTTTACACAAGAAGACGGTAAAACCTGTAAACTGAGTGAGTATAAAGAGAAGAAGATTATCCTATATTTCCATGACCCGGAATGCGAGAACTGCCACAAGGTGTCTGCATGGCTCAAGAAGCAGGAAATCCCTGCTGACATACAGGTAATAAGAATTGTTGCAGATAATCGCATCAGCGCCATTTACGGGCTCAAGGCTATGCCAACTATCTACCTGCTGGATAAAGGGAATAAGGTGATATTAAAAGACTGCACTCCAAAACAACTCATCGAAACGGTGCAGCAAAAATAAAAAGCAAACTAGACTGGTCGTTAGAAGCGACACTTATTTGTATTATAAACTAGTGTTATCATTTACTACTATATTTCTGTGTTATCAAATACTCAATATGTAATTGCATTAATTATCTTTATTTGCGCGAGAAGAGTCATACTTCAAAGAGAACTCCTCACGTACGTGATCATTTCGCTTTACTACAATCACGTAGTCACCATCCTTAACTATTCCAACCTTGGCAACGAGTGTATAATAACCATACTGACCAGACTTTCCGTAATCACCTGTTTCGGTAATGATTAACTTATTGCCAACCAACTGAGTTGCAAACTTTACATTTGTGCCTTCGTCGAAGATTACATTCTTGTGTGTCAGCATTAACTGTCCAGCAGGAAGAATCTTGCAAACCAACTTCTCGTTGTTCTCAGCATTGCTGTTGGAAGCCTCGCTTACCGCAGAGCCCGCAGTCATTGTGTAACTGAGCAAAGAGAAATCTGACTTATCTTTAGAAATAGTAGCCTGACTAACAGCTTCTCCTAATTCATCGTCAGATGCACTGCAACTTACAAATCCTATTGTCATCATTGTCATAGCGATGACCGTCATTAAAATCTTCTTCATAGTTATACCATTTACTAATTGTCATAATTATCATTTAAACCCGGCATCTTCCAAATCCATCCTTGCGGCAAGAAACTTCTGATGCCTTAAACAAACACCATCCGGTTTAAATCACCTTCTACAATTATACAAATGATATGTTTGGAGTATCATCACAAACTGTCCCCCAAAAAGTCTCTTATATTTCAAGTCGTATTCTTCTGGTATTTTAATTCAGGCCTGAACCATAAGTGTATTTCAATATATCAATTATCATTTACCACAGGTTATTTCACCTTTATATATATTATCTTTCTTATCATTTACTATTGGTCGTTAAACCTTTAAGATGAGACCATTTTTCTTTTTGGACAATGCAAATATAGGAAAAAACCAAATAGATTCCAAGTTTTTTTAGTTAAAAAGTTTAAAAGAAACAATGTTGTCGCACACAATGCGCTACTATTACTTACCAATTGCACAAAAACCGTCCAATAGTCTAACAGATAGTAAGAACAAAAAAGCGGGAACCCTTTCGGATTCCCGCTCATATCTTTTGTTGTAAAATCTCGAAGATTAGTCGAGGTTAGCCAACTTGTTGTCAGAATGAAGAACATCCTTGATCTTGTGGCTATAGAGGTCAACCATGTACTCACGAGCCTTACCGCAGTACTGACGTGGGTCGAAGTACTCTGGGTGCTCAGCCAATGTCTCACGAACACCTGCTGTGAAAGCAAGACGAGAGTCAGAGTCGATGTTGATCTTGCAAACAGCGCTCTCAGAAGCCTTAGTCAACTGCTCCTCTGGGATACCAACTGCATCTGGCAACTTACCACCGAACTTGTTGATGATATCAACATACTCCTGAGGAACTGAAGAAGAACCGTGGAGAACGATAGGGAAACCAGGAAGCTGCTCCTCAACTGCTGCCAATACGTCGAATGCCAATGGAGGAGGAACGAGGTGACCAGTCTTAGGGTCACGTGTGCACTGCTCTGGCTTGAACTTGTAAGCACCGTGAGAAGTACCGATAGAGATAGCCAATGAATCGCAACCTGTACGTGTAGCGAAATCAACAACCTCCTCAGGCTTTGTATAGTGAGACTCCTCAGCAACTACGTCATCCTCAACACCAGCGAGGACACCGAGCTCACCCTCTACAGTTACACCGAACTGATGAGCGTAGTCAACAACCTTCTTTGTCAATGCAACGTTCTCCTCGTAAGGAAGTGAAGAACCGTCAATCATTACAGAAGAGAAACCGAAGTCTACACAGCTCTTACATGTCTCGAAGCTATCACCGTGATCGAGGTGGAGAACGATCTCAGGATGGTTGCAACCCAACTCCTTAGCATACTCTACAGCACCCTCTGCCAAGTAACGGAGCAATGTAGGGTTAGCATACTTACGAGCACCCTTAGATACCTGGAGGATAACTGGTGACTTCAAGTTTGAAGAAGCCTGGATGATAGCCTGGAGCTGCTCCAAGTTATTGAAGTTGAAAGCAGGAACGGCCCAACCGCCCTTGATAGCTCTTGCGAACATGTCCTTAGTGTTCACAAGACCGATTTTCTTGTAATCTACTGCCATAATTGTATTAATTTTATTGTTTTAATGAAACATTCTTTCTTTTTCCATTGAACTAGGGAAATGAACTTATAAGGCTCCAACCCTAATCGACTGCAAATTTACCTTTTTCTTTTGATACGACAAAATGTTAACTTACTTTTTAGCGTTTCTACTGAGTTAAAAAAGTTAATTATACCCTTTAGCGTACCCCAGTTCTCACAAATTGCTAATTGCACTTTGCAATTTTATACTCTCTTACTGCATAAGCCAGCACAACCAGGAAACCGATAAACGGCACTACAAAAGGTAACACCACATGGGTGCGGTCGGCTATCAATCCCATCAGCAGGAAGCCACAACCTCCTATCGGAGTCATCATCAGAAGCGAGGATGCGCTCTTGGTCAGATTACCCAATCCCGTGAGAGCAATAGAGAATATGGTAGGGAACATGATTGCCTCGAAGAGATAATTGCCCACCAAGGCTGCCAAGGAGATGAAGCCTAAATCGCAAAGTACCAAACCGATACACACTACGCTGCCAATGGCGCATATCAAGAGCATCGTAGTGGCCTTGATGTGGCGCATCACCCAACTGCCCAGAAATCTACCTACCATAAAGAAAGCCAGGGCACAAGTGAGCACGAGCGAAGCCGTACGATCCGTCATCCAATGCATGCCGGTTACGAAATTAATGAAGTAGGAATTGATGGAAATCTCTGCAATCTCATAGCATAGCAAGGCAAAGAGACCAAACACAAACATCCTGTGATGGGCAAAAAGCTTGCCGATATTACTTCCCTGCGCCTCATCCTCGGCTGTTGTATCATGCTGGATTTCAGGCAAACTGACACGTGAGAAGACCACGGCTATAGCGAGTACCAAGACACCCAAAATGGCATAAGGTACAGCCACGTTGCCACCTTCATCGGTATTATTGAAAAGAAACTGACCGATGCAAAATGTAGCGAAGATACTACCCAAGCCATTAAAAGACTGCGAAAGGTTCAGGCGGCTAGTAGCTGTCTCCCTGGCTCCCAATTCCGTTACGTATGGATTGGCTGCCGTTTCCAGGAAGACCAATCCACAGCCGATAATGAAGAGGCAAAGTAAAAATGCATAGAAACTGCCGATTGCTGCTCCTGGGACAAAAAGCAATGAGCCCAATCCAAAGAGCAACAATCCAAAGACTACACCCCTACGATAGCCATACCTATTAATAAAGATACCTGCAGGTATCGCCATCAGGAAATAACCCAGATAGGTGGTAACCTGAATGAGGGCTGAATGGGTAATACTAATATGCAGAGCATTCTGGAAATGCTTGTTCAGCACATCCAGAATGGCACGAGCGAAGCCCCACAAGAAGAAGAGCGACGTTATCAATATGAAAGGGACAAGATATTTCTTGTCGGCTGTTTGTTTCGAATCTGTTTCTTTTGTCAACATTTACTTTTCTATTTATTCATCTAAAAAGATATTTCTGTTCATTTTAAAGAGACTATCGGAAGATAATCCTTACTTTTCATCATAGTAGAAATAACCGAAATCTGCATATCCACTCTTTTCCTTACCTTCTGCAAACATGCCGAGAACTACGCCCGTAAATCCGCCGGCGACCTCTGTACTCATCAGGCTGCAGTTCATGGAAGCCAACTCATGGAATCGCTTTCCATCAAGCGAATAGTCGAAGAAATACATCTCGCCATTGCTTCTGATGCGCAACTTGACCGAACCCTTGCGCAGGCGAGGCACGCTCTTCACCACATAATCGATGCTCTTCAGCTTGCAGTGCAATGCCACCTGCTTCTGGGATACGAAAAAGTCGAGATGACCGTCGTTGATCTGATAGACAGACAGACCTGCCTCTACCTCCCCCTTCGTGACAACATCCGTCTCCAGGGAGAAGCTGGCACTTTCCTGTCGGCGTCCTACGAAGGTAGGCTGCTGATTTTCCGTCAAGGTTCCATGAGGATAAAGACGCACGAAGTACTTCTCTTCCACAGCCATCGTATCATTGCGGAGATAGTTGCCCGGAATAGGATTCTGCAATTGCACCCATTCGAAAGCTCCTGTTGCAGGCGCATCCTCGGCATCCGCTTCCAGATGCTTCTCCAGAAGGACACTTGGCAAGGTATTAGCCTTCACCAGAGTATCGATAGGCATCCCACTATTCACTACAGGCCACTCACCTTCCTTCCACTCCACAGGAGCCAGATAGGTCTCTCTACCCAAGTGATGATAAGAACCGCCATAGTTGCGGTATGCCAGGAACACCATCCACCAGCTGCCATCTCCTGCCTGTACTAAGTCGCCATGCCCCGTACCCTGAATCTGCTTCGACTGTCCCAGTCTGCTGCAGTTGGTCAGTATCGGATTATTGGGATTACTCTCGTATGGACCTTCAATATTCCGGCTTCTGGCGATGGTAAGACGATGCGCCAGTTCAGTTCCACCTTCTGAGATAAGAAGATAGTAATAACCGTCCTTTTTATAAATATGTGGACCTTCCGGATAGCGGCCGCCATCGCCCTGCCAGAGTTGCTTGCTTTCTGTAAGCTGTTCGCCAGTCTTTGGATTGATCTCGCAGAGCCAGATGGCATCGCCCGGATTGCTCACCATATAGCACTTGCCGTTCTCGAAATAGAGCGACGGGTCTATGCCCTGCTGCTTCAACCAAACAGGTTCGCTCCAGGGGCCACGAGGATCTGTAGCAGTAACAAAGAAATTGCCGCCATTGCCCACATTCGTAGTTATCATATAATAGGTACCCTCGTGATAGCGAATGGTTGGGGCATAGATGCCGAGCCAAGAACTAGCCCCCTTCAAGGGAATCTGGCTTTCACGATCAAGAACGTTACCAATCTGCTGCCAATGCACCATATCCTTGCTCTGGAAGATAGGAACGCCCGGAAAATACTGGAAGGATGAGTTGACAAGATAGAAAGTATCTCCTACCCGACACACGGACGGGTCGGGATGATAACCTGGAATCACCGGATTACGATACTCTTGTGCCGAAACCGGCAGCCATGCCAGCATCAGCATCCATACAAATAAAAATAGGTTTTGTCTATTCATAAGGAATTCGTTTAAATTGGGAACAAAGGTAAGGCTTTTTGATGAGATTTCCAAACAATCCTAGTGTTTTTTATTATTTATGCTAAACAAAAATGTTTTGAGCCTTATTGCAATCTCCGTTCACCGACGTTGAATCTCCGTTCAGCGACGTTGAACGGCGGTTCATAGACGTTGAACGGCGGTTCAACGTCGGTGAACGAAGATTTGACCTAGAAGCAAAAACATTTATGCCCAATATCAGAAAGTTTCTACCTTAAGAGGAAACATCATCATTCCTTCGGAATCAGGACTGCTCCCTCCTGCTTCTTTCCGTCCATCAATATTCTCATCGGATGATCAAAACGCACATGGCGCACATACTGCGTTTCTTCCACGGCAGGCATCGCATCCAAAATCTCCTTATTCACAAAGCCTCCTTCTTCGGTATTGGTGTCTACCGTGAAGTAACCCACGCCAAAAGAGGTGAGATTCTGGAAGAAATGAGTGCCTTGGCTCGGGTCGATATTATAGTTCTTCAATGCTACTTCCACGATGACCCGGGCAGCACTGATATGCGGCCATTTGACAGGAACTCCGAGATAATGATCGCTGGAGCCCCAACGTCCAGGTCCTATCAGCACATAGTTCTTGCCATCGGCAAGGAACTTGCGATTGATGCGTTCGATGTCATCAGCCACATAAAAGTTGTTCATCGCAGAGAAGTTATCATCATACTTCACGTAAACCACATCTACAATATCCTCGCTGATACCATGCCCCAGAGAATTGTGCGAACGGAGCAGACAGTCGGTATCCGGTATCGCCTTCACATCCTCGTCGAGCATCTCCTTGGCATCCACTATCGGACGAATCTGAAGCAGATAGAACTCACAGGTTCTGTCATTGTTGATATTGCAGGCAAACTCGATTTCCACAGGACGGCGCATCGCCTCGGAGCCAAACTTCATTGACATCTGCATCAGTTCCGGTAATGGTACCACCTCATGCTGGAGCACACTGGCGAAGGTAATCAGTTTTCTGCCCGTTTCATACACTCCATCATTGATAACCTGATCGTATGGGTCGAAAGTAGAGGCTATATAGGTAAGACTCTGGTCTTCCACGGCATCCTTCACCCGAAGCTTGAGGATATTGAAGCCGTCATCTACCTTGAAATCATCACCTACATGCTTCATATCGAGGGCATAGAACTGGGTCTGCGTATCACGCAACGCCATCTCCGTTTCCGAAGTCTGCAGTACCTGATGAGGATGATAAGGACAGACGCGCAGGGTCTGACCGCCATCCACGATATACTTACCCAATCCGAGGGCAAGACTGGCAATACCTTCCTCTGCCTCCTCATCGCCGATAGGATAATAGTTGAGCGAACGGAGCACGCCACTCATCGTTGGATAGAAGCGGGTGCCATAATCCTTACCCACCACCTGCTGCAGGATAACCGCCATCTTTTCCTGGTCGATGACATTGCTGGTAGCTGTCATATACGCCTTGGAATCACGATAGAATACAGAAGCATACACGCCCTTGATGGCACATGCCAACATCTGGAGCATCTGATACTTATCGTCCAGATAAGGAATCATATAGGTGGAATAGATGCCGGCGAAAGGCTGGTAGTGCGCATCCTCAAGAAGCGAACTGGAACGGATGGCTATAGGACTCTTCGTGGCCTCGAAGAAGGTGAAGAAGTCGGCTATCAGGGAATCCGGCAACTGCGCATGCAGGAAGTGCTTCAATATCTCTTCATCGCTGGCATCGCTCAGCGCTATCGGATAAAGGTTGTTATTCATCATGAATGCATCAAAGATGTCGGTACAGAGCACCACCGTCTTCGGAATCTGCACGGTGGCATTCTCATACTGGTTGAACTCAGGATGACGCTTGATGATATTGTCGAGGAAAGCAAGGCCCCTACCCTTACCACCCAGGGATCCTTCACCAATGCGGGCAAAGTGGGCATACTTATCAAACTTCATTCTATCAAACACGGCTACCACACCCAAATTCTTCATATGACGATATTGCACAATCGCATCAAAGATAATCTGTCTGTGAGCATCTACATCCTGAAGTTTCTCCCAGGTAACGTGCTTCAGGAAAGCCGATACCGGGAATATGGCACGGGCACAAAGCCAGCGGCTCATGTGATTGCGGCTGATATGATAGAGCATCGAATCGTTGGGGATGTTGAAGATATTATCCTGCAGCTCCTTCAGGCTTCTGATGCGCATGATTTCCTCGTGGGTTTTCGGATCTCGGAAGATGAAATCGCCAAACCCCATGTGCTCCTCCATCAAACGGCGCAAGTCCACACTCATCTTCTTGGAGTTCTTGTCCACAAAGCGGAAGCCTTCTGCTTCTGCCTTGGCACGGTTATCACTCTCAGAACTCTCGAGGATAAGGGGCACAAAAGAGTCATTCTTTCTGATATAGCGGAAAAGCTGCAAACCTGCATCCGGACATTTCTCACGCCCAAAGGTATCTGTGCCATACTCTGGTTTGACTTCCTGTTCAACTTCATTTCCAAAAGCTTTGGCTGCACTTTTCAACGGGAATCGGGCATCACTGATGACGCCAAGGGTATTATTGGAATACTTATCATACAGTTTCTTCGCCTCTTCATAAGTACGAGCCAATACCACCTTCGGACGACCACGCATACGCATGGTGGCAGCATGCCGGTTCAAGGCTTCCTTGGAGAAGTTCTTACTCTGCTCCAGAATATAATTATAGAGGTTAGGCAAGATGGAGCTATAGAAGCGGATGGAATCCTCTACAAGAAGAATCATCTGTACACCAGCCTCCCGGATATCATGCTCAAGATTCATCTTATCCTCAATCAACTTGATGATGGAAAGAATCAAGTTGGTATTACCCAACCAGCAGAAGACATAATCGAAGATGCTCAAATCCTCGTTCTGCATTCGCTTGGTAATGCCATGAGAGAATGGAGTAAGAACTACACAGTGAATATTAGGAAACTTGCCCTTGATGTCACGGGCCACATCAAAGGCATCATTATCCGCATTACCTGGCATACAGATTACCAGGTCGATCACAGTAGAACGCAATACTTGCGTAGCCTCCTCCGTGGTAGAAACCTGAGTAAAAGTAGGCGGATAACGAAGACCAAGTTCCATATACTCATTATATATCTTCTCCTCGATTCGCCCATCATCTTCAAGCATGAACGCATCATAAGGGTTAGCTACAATCAACACATTGTAGATACGACGCATCATAAGATTGACAAATGATACGTCTTTCAAGTAGAACTTATTCCACTCTTGAGGTACATTATTCTCCATTTCTATTGCTATTTATTCTGCAAAGATACTGATTTTCTGATATTTCCTTGCATTTTTCATCATTTTTTTATATATTTGCAACCAAAATATCGAGAAGTTATGAAAAGAAGATTATTAATCATAGCATTATTGAGTACATTTTTATGTATACCATGTTGCGGCCAGAAGCACCAACGTGGCAAGGCATCCTATTACTCTAAACGAGCTACAGGAGCCAGGTCAGCAAGCGGACAGAGAATCCATCACGACAGCCTGACGTGTGCACACCGATATTATCCCTTCGGTACGATGCTGAAAGTTACCAACCTCAGAAATGACAAGAGTGTAATCGTAGAGGTCATCGACCGAGGACCTTTCGGAAGAGGCCGAATCATCGACCTTTCCTGGGCAGCAGCCAAGAAACTGGATATGATTTCACAGGGTGTAGCAACGGTCAAGGTGGAAAGACTGGATAACCCTGTTCCTTTCAAGCCTGAGCAAACCAAGCTCCCGAAGATTGATTTCGAAATGGCTGAATTTGAACCTGACCATTATTTCGAGAAGAAAGAAATGGCAAGGGAGAAAACTGAAGCCAAGGTCGAGGCTAAGGAAAAAGCAAAGGAAAAGCTAAAGGAAAAAGCCCCTAATCATCGCCATACGCCTTGAACCAACGGTCACCGGCCGAAAGGAAAAGCAAAGAACTGAAGCTCCTAGCACAAGATACACCCCTGGGCAAACCAGCTAAGCTCTGTGCACTCTGTAAGGGCAAAAGCTTCATACCCCCAAAATAAAAAAGCAAGAACTAGCATAAAAGCCGGTTCTTGTTTTTTTATTTTATTTTGCAACTACTATGATTCTTATCTCTTAGTGGGGATGTTAAACTCGTTGACCTTCGAGATGGATTTACCCTCATGAATGACACTCACACAGAATCTAGCCATTCCATCCTTCAACTTCTTGTCCGCTTTCACCATAGCCGTGTATCTGACACCAGAGCCAGGCAATATCTTCTCAACATGAATGCTTTGTGAAATAAAGATATGTTTGTTTCCTGTGGTTTCAAGTACAGTAGGTACAACATCATAAACCGGAAACTTGCCACGATTGACAATCTCAAATATCACCTTGCAGATCTCATTACTATTCAAACAATTATCCTCGTTGGAATCAACGAATCGGGCATTCACAATCTCTAGGGTTGTAGAATAAGAAAGGCGGGCGCCAAGCTCCTCTACGGTAGCAGTTGGCATCGAAGTAGTCGGCTTCTGGGCACTATAATCTCCGGTATAGTCCTTTCCCTGAAAATCATATAAACGATCGTCTCCTCCATTATTGGAATCGAAAATCTCTGGGTTATCTATTACAGGAGCATTACTATAATCGCTTCCGGATCTACTATAATCAGTAGAAGGATTGCTATAGTCATAAACTTCATTCCCCCCATAATGTGAAGAGCGGTTGTCATTAGGGTTTGTAGGATATCGGCGTGACGAACTCGGATAATCCGAGCGTCTTTCTATCCTATCCTGTCGATAAGCAGCATCACGATCAGCCTGCGCTTTATCAGCCTGGCTTCCGATAACAGCACCTATAGCAGCTCCTCCAGCCATACCGATGATAGTTCCCATATCTGATCCCCTAGGACCACCAGACAAACCACCGATGGCAGACCCTAAGATTGAACCAATGGAACCTCCGGCATAAGCTCCACTGCCTGTATATGTATCGCAGCTACTCAACACCAAGGAAGAGCAAAGCATCAAAAATATCATCTTTTTCATATCATATCTTTTTAAATTCTTCTGCAAAAATACATCTATTTAGTTGAATATTCAAGCCAGAATCCCTAAATAACCTTAGGGAATCCCCTAAAACAAAGAAAACAGTATTCGCAAAACAAAAAAGCGCCTCTGTCTAACGACAGAAGCGCTATATATAGTGAGATCTTTTGTAACTTATTCAGCTGCAGCCTCCTCAGTTGCAGGTGCCTCAGTTGCAGGAGCCTCCTCAGCCTTTGTTGCCTTGCGAC
>ERZ1026852.577-NODE-577-length-22343-cov-19.903894_pt1 | contig 22343 bp, 11 predicted proteins | sample MGYA00380156_ERZ1026852 | MGnify/ENA primary metagenome ERZ1026852 (study PRJEB33269, sample SAMEA4719792) | human gut metagenome | biome: human-associated habitat; feature: organic feature; material: feces | place: Cameroon | collected 2013-10 ...
ACAATATTGAAATGCAGCATTTTTAATTATCGTACATTTCGGAATATTAACATTTTGTAATTTTTCACAAGAGCTAAATGCATATTCTCCAATAGTTATACATTTAGGTAAGTCCACACTTAACAATAATGATATACTAAGAAACGCGTGGAACCCAACATTTGTACATTCTGGCAAATTCACACTACTTAAAGCTGTATAAGAAAACGCATCTTCACCCACAGACACACACTTCGGCAAATCTATTGCTATAAGGGATTTTCTATCATATAACCCATAATCTCTAACTTTAGTTATTTCCGTTGATACTAATGTTCCTATTTTTCTATCTTCTAGATACGCATAATAAGGATTATTGCTTGCTATATAATCTCCCATAGAATTATTTATTTCTTCTAAACTATTAACAATTTCCTGACCAGTTTCATCTAATAACGGAAATTTTGTTATTCTATCCATACATTACGCCTCACTCTCATCACGCTGTATTATACATAATGCTCCATCTTCCACAGTAAAAATGGCATTCTTGCTTCCTGTTCCTGTGATTTCTTCCAATATTTCATTGCCTTGCTTTTCGATTGCCTGAGCCTGCGCCTGCGCAGTTTTATTAATGGCACTAATCTGACTTGTAGCTATGTCGTTAATATTTATAATCTTTCCTTGTGCCGTTTCAGTAATTCCTTTTTTCTGTGCATCTGCAACTGTGTGAATTCCACCTATCTGTGCATTTGCAGCGGCATTAACTGCTTCTATACCTGATTTTGTATTCTGATTTGCTACATTATTAATGTTACCAATCTGCGCAGATGCTGTATTGTTAATATCTTCAAGCTTTGCATTCGTAACATTAGCTATGTCTTCCATCTTTGCAGTTGTAAGTGTTGCTATGTCATTGCTTTTTGCTTCTGTCAAAGAATTTATTTCTGCTATGCTGTCTACTCTCTTCTGGTCAAACTCAGCTATTTTATTGATGACATACTTTAGATGTTCCTGCTCTATTATGTATATCTCTGCTATCGCACTTCCCAAACATGTTACTTCTGCCGTGCTGGCATTGTTTGTAAAAATTCTAATGTATTTAACATCATATTCTGTTATTCCATATTTGCTCAAATCTATGATTTCATCAATGCTTCCTGAATAAAATTCCTTATTAATCGTTTGCTGATACTCGTTCTGGAATTCAATTCTAGCGTTGGATGATGATACCTTTACCCTCACATATGGTGCATTAACTTCAATTGGTGGTGTTGCACTACTTGTTTTTACAGTCTGTTCATTATGATAAAACAGTGACATTGCCACATTCTTTGCATTTTCAACATTACTTACTGCTTCATTTACAGTACTATCAATCTGCTCTATTGCTGAATCCTTTGTTTTCTCCATTTCCTGTATTTGTTCATCAATTTTCCCATTGATTTTCCTAATGTAATCCTTAAGATTAATTCGAACCACTTCACCACCCTGTTCGATTTCAAGCATAAAACCATCTTCTATTAATTTTTCAGCCTTGGTGCTAACTTCTTTAAACATATACCTGGCATATTCATCTATGGTCATTCTCTGAACTATCGCATATGTAATTTCAATTGTTCCCGATCCATTAATCCAAAAACCTACCGAATCGTCAGAGCTATCATATGGGATTAAATAAGGTACTTCATCTGTACTGGCAATTAATGTTTTCTTCCCATCTTTTTCTGTGTAATATCCTGCATTCAAGTTCTTTGCATTTGTATCAGTTATTAAAACCTGTAATCCGGGATTATTCTTTACGTTAAGAACTTCTTCATATGCTGTTGCTCCATTACTTGTTGAAAGTTCCTTTTTTCCTTCTGAAAACCTTGCAAGAACGTGAATTGAATCGTCTATTTTCTTTATCGCTGCTGTTAATGCCCCATACTCGTTTGTTGAGGTAATCTTTCCATCTTCAACCAGTTCCTCACCGACTTCAATCTTCCACTGTGCAGAATAAAGAACCCTTGGGTTTTCTCCATCAGTATCGATTACCATTACCTCATACCAACTGTTTCCAACTGCTGCTGCGTCCTGACTTCCCAGTGCATACTCTATCTTTCCCTCGTTTGTAATTTTTCCCGGATTAACCAAGACTGTCTTGTCTTCCTTAATTCCCTTAATCATTGCCCAATGTCTCTTTGGATCTAACACTACCGGGAATGTTCCCCTGCATAATTCTATTCTTATTGTTCTTGAATCAACTTCTCCCTTCTTTATCTGTAGCTGTTTTCTGCAGCCTGACAAGTCAACATCAAGAAGTAAATCATAATACATCATATATCGGTCCTCCACTGAAAAAAGCATAGCAACAAAATAGGGGGGAATTCTATCCCCCCTTAAGCTAATCACTTATCCAAGACTTAAGCGTCTTGTTAAATAATTTTTTGTTTTTCCACTTTCCTGTGTTCCACAGTTTTGTTCTTATCTCCCTTCTTGTCTTCTGGGAATCTGCCTGAATGTATTCATCCTTAAGTCTGCTTACTTCCCATTCTCTTACCGTCTTTCTCGATTCATCCTTTTTCTTGTCATTCAGATACAACTTGCTTTTCTTCATAAAGTCAATGATTTCAGCCTTTTCCTTTTCGTCACCATCAAGATACCTGCTCTTAATCTGACTTGTAATCTGTGATTTCACATATGCATTCACCTTGGCTTCAATCTGCTTATCAGAATACAAAGGATATTTTTCTTTCAATTCCTTACGTTTGTTATCTTCAATATCCTTAATTGTTGTTCTGTCTCCGGTACTAATGTACTCATTAATGTATTTCTTGTTAGAATACTCAAAGCCCATACCTTCCATAAACGCCTTACCCACCTGCTTTGTTGATGTCATGTTCTTATTAATAACATCATTAAACAGATTCTTGGTTGCATTGTAATCTCTAAGCACGTTCTTAAGCGGAATACCAAAGAATGCAGCCAATGACTGCGCCATTTCCTCTCCTGCATCAACCTTTGAGTTAACATCTCCATCTCCAAAATATGCCTTTGACACTTTTTTGTATGCATCTGCCACGTCAGATATCAACGTCATGTCTGCTCTTTCAACATCATAACCTTCAAATATGTTAACAACATCCTTAACAAAAGGAATCCAAGTTAACGGGCTTAAATCTCCTGTCAGTCCGTATGTTCCAAATACATCACCACTAAATGCCTTAACATACTTTTCAACGTAAGACTTGTCCTTATCATCATCACTGCTGTTTCTTGCCGCCTGTATCAACGCTTTTAACCCTGCATTAACAACTGTCTGTAGGATTATTGCTGACATTGCCTTTGTAATGTAACCTTTTTTCTTGCTTCTTAATGCATCTGTAAACATATTCCAAGTGACTGTTGGCTCTGCCATAAATGCTGTAGCACTCTTCATCAATGCTGACTTAGAGTTCATGTTAACACTCTTTGCCAATACTGAATCGTACACCTGCGATAAATTAATAACCTCGTCAAATCTTTCGGAGGCCTTTTTAAGTAACTCTTCACCCTTAAGATTGTACTTGTCTGCTGTCTCTGCCTTAATAGCATTCCAGATATGACACCACGTTAATTCATCCATCTTACCCGGAAGGCTTCCAAGAATGTCGTCTGCCTTTGACATTGCCCTGCCAAACTTGCTTTCTTCTTTTCTGTCGGTAATGTAATCTATTGTTCTCTGACCGACACCTGTATCAAATCCACCAAGTTCCTTTACTACTGCAACACCATTGTATTTCTTACACTCTTCCCAATCTCGCTTTGTAAAGACTGTTTCAGCAAAATACTTTGGATTAACCAATGCAAATGCCCTACAAATGGCTGATGGCTGCTGTATCATTACGGAAGCTGACGCATATACCGCTCCCTTCTTGAACGAACCTATTAACTGATTAGCCAGTCCTTCCGTTGGGTCTGCCTTAATTCCATCATTAATGCTTAACAGGAACATATCAAGATAGTTTCCTGCCTTTTTACCACCAACACTTTCAAGCACCTGTTTTATTGTCATTCCGCTTCCTACCTGCTGGTCTTCTTCCCATATGATGTCCCTGTAGTTATATACACGGTTAATATTATCCTGTGCCACTGCAAGTGCATTATATGTACACATCCTATCAATATGTTCTGCCACTGCATCCGTAAAGTTTCCAATGACAACTGCATTCCTAGCTTCCTTAACAGTGCTCTTTGTAAATGACTGACTTTTAAGTGTTGAATTAATCTTTGCCTTTCCATCAGCACTTGTCTGTATTTCACTTGACGCAACTTTGTATGGGAAGTAATAGCTTTCGCCAAATTTCTTAATTCCATACAACTGCATTGATGTTTCATTACCAAGACTTGCCATGTCATTAGACAGATACTTAACCATCTTGTCTGCATAGGCTTTCTGCTCTTTCGTCAGGAAGCTGTCAATCTTAATTAAGTCTCCATCTGTTACCTTATGGGAAATCTTCTGCGTTTTCTCTGCGTTAATGACTTTTCCTTCCTTAACAATTCTGTCCTCGAAGATTATTCCACCTTTTTTAAGATGGTGAGCATTTTGCAGTTTGTTAAGCTTTTCTCTCTTTGCCGTTGCATAAAGATACATAGCCTGTTCTCTTGTTAACTTAATCTCACTTGTAAGCTCCAACTTCTTGTTATCCCATTTATCATAGCCATATTCTGATTTTGCATTCTGTATGTAATCTGCTGCCTTTGCTATATTCTTTCCCCACTTGTCCTGACCTTTTCTAACATCCGTGTACAAACTTTCAAATGTTGGGCCAAGCTCCTTAAAGAAATAGATTGGTGTGTAATTGTCATACATAAAGTTACCTACTTTATCCATAAAGGTGTTAACTGTTCCGCTCTTTGTTCGCTTAAAGACTTTCTCTTTCTTTGAGGAAAGTTCCCTTAAGGCTTTCCTGCTTAACTCGGTATATTCCATTTTCTTACCATTAGTAAAAATCTCATTTTCATTCTTAATGATGTAAGCGAAATGGTCTGTAATGTCCTTTACCTGTTCAAGTTCCACTCTCGTAAGCTGTGCAAGGCGCTTATTCTTAATTGTATCTCGCAATGTGTACAGCATGTTGTCAATGTCTTCATCATAACTTCCACGAAGATATGTGTCCTCTGTGCTTCTTCCAAGAGCTTCATAAGCAACTCTCAATCTGTCTAAATCATCATATGAGAATACACTTGTATCTTTCAGAAATTCCTTACAGAACTCTGCTGTCTTCTGTCTGAATCCTTCCGGAATATGATTTGTGTTGGTGGGTGTTACAATCTTCCTTGAAATGCTCTTAACATTTCTAATAATACTGTTTCTAACCTTTTCCTTTTCTCTTGTATTCCATACGCTGTTTTCACGATTGCGGATGTTTGCTTCTCTCTGCTTAATCATTGCCTGATACTTCATCTTAAGATTTTCTTCACGGTACTTCTGTTCTTCTCGCCATTCCTGTTTTGACTTCTGTACTTCCTGACTAAGCTTTTTCTTATATTCCCTGTAATTGTCAGAATAACGTTTTCTTAATTTTGACACCTTATCATTGTATTCAGCCTGCAGTCCGTTAAGCTTCTCCTTCTGTCTGTCAGCATAAGTCTTAACTTCCGGAAGTGTGTTATACTCTTCCAATAATTCTCCTGCTATGTAATCTGCTGCATCTTCAAAGTCAAATCCATATTCGTTCTCATAATCTGTCTTTAAATCTTCAATGATATTCATAAGTACTGCCGGCTGGTCTCTCCAATTAGTATCGCTGTCAAACGTAGCCGGGTATTTTGCACTTAACTCTCCCCAAATACTGTCAAGAGCTGTTCCATTCTCATTAATTCTTAGCTTACCAAACATTGATTTACGCCAATCATTATATGTCATTCCTGTTGTGTACTCTATTTCAGCTTTCTGGGATTCACTTAGCCTTATTGGTGTTGTCCTAACATCATCAAGTATTCCCTTTGAATAGTCCGTTATCTTGTAGTTTTCTTTTCTGTCATTAAGTGCAGTGTATACAACTGACTTTAAATCTCTTACCACTTCATCTGCACTTAAGCCTTCCTTAACTGCTGTATTAAACACTTCATTAAGGTTTTCTGATAATGTATTTCTATCAATGGCTGTGTTAGTCTCTCTAATCAGTCTTGATGTTAATCTGCTAATTCCCTTTGCACCAACCTTGTGTCCCTTTGTGATCTCAAACTGTGACTTAAGATTGTTGATAATGTCACGATACTCTTTGTTCTGCTTTAGGGCTTCCTCGTATGTTCTTGGCTCACTGTAACGTTTCTGATACATTAACCCTTCTATATCTGACTTTCCTCTATCCAATCCTAATTTTTCATTCACATCTTTTGACAATTCAAAGCCATAATAATCCTTGACAGCTTTTAAAAAGTCTGATACATTCAATTTAGAAGAGATGTTGGAGGCATCAGCGTTAGCTGTAACCCTTGTCGGCATTACGGCCGTAAATGTCTCTTCTTTTTTTGCTCTTACGGCATACAAATCATCAACATAATACGTTCCCATATTATTGCTCTCATATCTATTGACAACTAATCTGTAATAATATCTTTCCTTTGCTTCATTATCCATAGCACCCATTAATATGTATGAATTATCTGCATTTTTTCTACCAATTGAGGATTCATTGACCTTAATTCCATTCTCAATGGCTTCTGTAAGATTCATTGCAACAAATATTCCGGCTTCATTAGTCCTTCCTGCTAACCCATGTCGTATTCCACCTGTTGTAACCTGTATCTTGTCTCCTGTATCAATATTGGTAACTACAGGATTCTTTCCTCTAAATTCTATCCCTTTATGGCTTTTAATATTATTCATTGCCATTTCGACAATTGATTTTCTATTAATTTCACTAATCGCCTTAGCCTTAACCACAGGGATATTCATTGGCGGCTTCTTTACTAATTCATCATAGGAATAATTTCTGTTCTGGAATAGTACTGTAGAATCTGAATTAACTGCTTTCTTCCTTGCTTCTTTATCACCTGCTGCATATTCCTTGTATTCTATTCCATTTTTCCTAAGTGCCTCTTTTGTTTTTTCTGATACACTGTTTGGAACTACAACATAAGCAATTTCATTTGTTGATACCGCTCTCTCAGGTTTTGCTTCAAAATATTGGACCGGTATTTCTTTCAATTCATCACGAAGTTCCTTCATCTGCTCATATACAGAATCCGTTATCTCAATATTTGAATCATTGAATTTTTTCTTTACATTTGACTTTGTAAACTTATCAAGTGCAAAGGCTTCAACCATTGTTTCATTAATATTCTCTGTTTTACGTAATCTTGCTTCCACACCGTCATTCTCTTCTCCAAGAATATAATTATCAATTTCCTGAATTTTTGAATTTAGTGAATGATATTTTTTCCTTAATTCATCTTCTGAAATATTCTGTATTTTATACTTATTTCTTCTAATCTCATCAATACTTGTAAATGTTTCTGTTGCAGCACCTTTAAGATTGCCTGCTCCTCCGAAAAATCCACCTCCCTTGCCTTTTTTCTGCTTTTTCATTAATGTGACAATATTATTAATCTCATATGGCATATGAAGCTCATTAAAGCTTTTTCTCTCACCATCTGCTTTTAATGGTTCAACATCTTCTTTAATCAAATACTTATCTTCATATACATTCTCCAAAGCATCTTCAATATATTTTGTATACTGTTCGCTATGTTTGTTAACGTATTCGTCTACAGCTTCATCATATGATGTCTGGTCAAATATCGGTTCAACATTTCCTTTAAAAATCTCATAATCATCTTCCAACTTGTATCTGTTTAGTCTTTCAATGAGATTTTCTCGTATTCTTTTATAAAGATTCTTTTCTCCTTCCTTTGGTGGATATACCTTATTTGCAAGTTCTCTCTTAATTTCATCATTTTCCATAATATCATCCACGGTTATATTATTTTCTTCGATAAACTGTCTGCTTGCTTCATTACTGAATATTTTTGTTTCGTAATCAGGCATTTTTGTTTTCTTTTCAATGTCTGCCTTTTCGTTCTCAACAAATGCTTCCTTGACTTTCGGTTCAGCTTTTAGTTTTTCAACTGCCGTCTCAGGATCCTTAACATACTGCTCTATATAGTTTGTTGATGTATTAAACATATCTGCCATTTTTTTCATTGCTTTTTCGTTAAGCTTCCATTCTGTTCTAGGAAACATTGGTGTCCATGCATCACCTGAATATACCTTGTTTTCTTCCATACTTGGATTAATGGTATCTTTCTTGAATACAACTGAAATATCTCCAAAATTATCATGTGAGTTATTAGCCTTAGTAATGGCAATGCTTGGCATTGGAAATCCACCTAACTTTATGTTTTCCAACAAATTCTTTTCAGATAAGTTATGAACTGCAATTAAATCCTTTGTTTCCTCAACCGACTGTCTCAATGAGAAAAATCTGTGCACAGTATTTTCATTACCCTTTTCAGGTATTTTCTCCCTTCTTTCCTTTTCAGGTAAATTCATTCTGTTAGATGTATCTCTTGCTTCTATTTCTCCTGCATAAGAATATAAAATGTTTTTATTGACATTCTTTCCGTCTTGATTTATACTCTCGTCTATGGAAGCACCATTAAATATACTGTGCCCTCTCTTTGAGGAAGCGGTAGTATTGGTGCTTCCTTTTTTTATTTTTGTTGGTTTTATGTCTGATATGTCATACAAATGGATTTTTCCTACTCCATCTACACCTGTAACTACCTTTACACTGTAATCTCTTCCAAATACTGAAACATTTAAATATCCATACGCAAAATCAACTATGTGTCTGTTATTCGTATTGTCATATTTCTTTGCTACATTTTTCCATCCCTCCGCATTTTCAATTATTTCCATTGCATTTTTGCTTAGTCTTAATTTATCAACTCTTAACTGTTTGTTTTTATGTAGCCAATAGGTCATTGTTCTGTTTCGTACAAACTCATTTTTATCCCTTTTGTTCATTGTGAATACATTATTTTTATAATCTATTCCTTCCTTGAACAACTCTGTTAAAACATTCTTTGCTGTCTGCTCATAGTCTTCCTCTGCCACACCGTCCAGAATATCCTCATCAATTTCAACATATGGTTTATTGTTTGCGTCATAGCGAACCATATCCAATACATCCACATTTTTGCTAACGATTCTGCTGTTACTCTCACCTGCTTCCTTTAATGCTTCATTCCACATTGTTCTCATCTGCAAGGCAAAATCCTTTAACAACATTGCTTCCTTTGATACAGTACCACTTTTAACGCTTCCGTCCTTATTAATGATTGAATTGCAAGCCTTGATTATGTTCTTAACCCATTCATCTATCTTAGCCTTTATCTTTCCGAACAATCCCTTGTCTCTTTTAGCAAGTTCCTTGATTGAATTTGCATCTGTAAGCATTAATTCACATCCTCTGGCCACAAGTTCCTTTCGCGCCACGTCTTCCGTAATGTCTTCTCCAAGTGTCTTCTTAAGTGAATTTATTTCATCTGCAATCAGTTCATCTATGTTTATGCCTGTTGATTTTGTTAATGCATCAAACACAAACTCTTCCAGCTTTGCATACTGTGTTGTTGAAAAGTTCTGAATGTAATGTGTAAGTTCGTGAGCTAATGTTGCTATCATTATGTTATGCCCCTGATTAGCTGATATCTTACCTGCGTTGATGTCTATTCTTATCTCATTTGTAGCTGAATTGTAGCTTCCGTTCTCTCCTATGTATTTTCCATTTGCGTCCTGTTTGCTTTCATAAAATACATATTTTGCTCCAGTAACCTCTGATAGCATTTGTGCCACCCTTACTACTGCTTTCTGTGTTTCATCAAGTTTTGTTGTGTCAACGTTATCAAAGCCGACACTTCCTCTTGTATTATTTGTTACAACTACCCTGTCATTAAGATTCTTCTGATATTCCATCTTTCCTGCTGTATAGGCAAGGGCTATCTGGTCCAATGTCATGTTAGTTCTTATTCTTCTGTTTGATGTTGCACTTGCTATTCCCTTATTCTGCGCTCCATAGTCATATGCAACCTTATAGTTTGCAGCAAAATCAACCGGATCAACCAATGTTCCACCCTCTGCATATGCCTTGAAGAATTTCTTTCGCTGTTCAGGTTCGTATGATTCACCCAATTCATACAAGGCCACTGTATCTCTGTCTGCTGCAACATCTTCCATGTTATAGTTCTGACCTTCCTTGGATATTACTATAGTCTTTCCTTCCTTGTTAACCATAAGTTCTGCTGGCTCAAAGTTAACACTTGGATTGTCAATCAGGTGTGCTCCACCTTCTGTTATTGCTCCATTGCTCTGTTTTTCGTCCATTTCAGCGTTTAATTTGCTCTGTGTATTCTTGTCAAGGGTAGGCTTTAAACTTTCTCCGTTAGCCAATTTAACCATATCCTGTGCGTTTTCCTGATGTGTTCTATATTCAGATAAATCCATTCTGCTGGTCCAGTCTGTTTCGTTCCCCTGCATGTGGTTAATCAACTCTTTTTCCACGGTGTCGTATGCTTCCTGATACTGTCCTGCATCAACATTCTTTCTTCCATTACCATTCATCATGCGTTCCATACTCTGCATTGCTATGTTGTCAGCCTCATTCTTTGGCACATCAAGTTCCTGCAGTCTTTCAGATATTGCAGGTGCGACAGCATCAACATAACTTTGTGTGGCCTTGTTATATTCATCTGCTGCCACTGTGTTTGCAATGTAACCTACCATTGCAGGATCATTTGTTTCTGCATTCTTAAACTGGCTGTACACTTCACTGTCTTCACCATAATTTTCCCTGATATGATTTTCAATTTCTGAATATGTACCGTTATTAATTATGTTCTGTCCTTTCTCTGACATCTGTCTGTATGCTTTTCCTTTAGCATAGTTGTATCCACCAAGCGGAATACTAAAGAATGCACCTCCAATTGCACCTCCACCTACATTTTCAGCAATACGTACAGCCATATCTTTTCTTGCTTCCTGTTCTGCGTCTGTTTTTGTATATCCCTGCTTCATATAGCTCTGTATGCTCTGCTGATAATCTGAAAGTTCACCATTTACAAGATTGTCATAAACAATGTTCGCTATTTCTGTAAAACCCTCTTCACTTCCCTCTATTCCCATACTCTTTACTGTATTTTTAAGGAAATTCTTAATCGAATTTACACCATTGCTCATTGACACAACTTTATCAAGTGATACCTTTTCAAAAAGTCCTTCAAATACACCTGCTCCAAGTCCTGTCATTAATGCCTGACTGTCTGACGCTCCCTTGTTATGTACATCAAGCATTGAGGAAGTTGCGGCTGATGAACCAAGAATAAGTGTTGTTGCTCCGGGAACCACAAGATTAAGTGGAATTGTTGCTACTGAATCAAGTGTACTTGCAAACGCATCATATACAAACTTTCCCACATCAGTCTTCATGTTTTCCTTTACTCCCTCACGCAATGACTGTGCATTCTGACCAATCTTGTTTGCGTCACTGTTATAGTCTATTGGATTTTCGCTTGTTCCTGTTGCACGTTTTAATTTTTCCCACATTGAACCAACATATCCTGCTCCTGATGCAAGAGAAAGTGGAACTGACGCTACAGTACCTACATATGGATGTTCCTTTCCATACTTTGCATAATCCTTCTGCTCCTGCTCTGCAGTTGCTTCATTCTTCTGTGCCTGTGCATAATTAATTACGGCATTTGCTTCATTATCGTCATATCCGTACTTATCCATTAACTGTGCTTTCAATTCGTCCGAATTTGAGCCATTTTCAACTGTCTGCACAACCTTGGTCTTGTCTTCATCTGCAAGATTATTGAAATTATGTTCCTGTTTCTTTCTTAAATACTCGTCACCATAATTATTGTTCCAATCAAGCTTAATGTCATTCTCTTCCTGAAGACTTTTTGCATTCTTTCTTTTTTCGTCATATTCATTGTAAAGTGTTTCGTAGTCTTCATAGCTGTTAAGATTGTTCTTGGCCATCTTGTCAAGATATTCTGTCTTAATTGCCCTGTCATTACTTCCTTCTTCCCACTTCTTTGACTTTTCTTCAAGATTATATAATCTCTGTTCTTCCTTCTGTGCGTTTTTTCCGTTTCTTCTGGCTTCACTGATGAAGTTACGATTATTGTTATCCAAGTAGTCAAAAAAGCCTTGTGCGGTCGCTTTTTCGCCGTCAGCAAGACTGTTAAGATATTCCTGTCCTGATTCATAGCCTGAAATCTTTTCTTCAAGTTTGTTCTGGGAATTGTTTGTATTTAATTTCTTAATGTAATCCTGTCTCTGGGCATAATCCATGTCCTTTGTTTCAGCAGACCATTTAGCCATGTTGCTCTTTCCGTATTTGTCATAATCTGAATATTCGTCTATTATCTGTTTATAACTGTCAATCTGTCTCTGTATTGCGTCATTGTTCTTATTTGTTGTGAACTTATCGTTATCACGGCTTAACTGCTTATAACTGTTAAATTCCTTGTCTGTTGTCTTTTTGTCAATATTGCTGTCTGTCTTTCCTGATTCAAGTTCCTTAACCTTGTTTTTTGCATAAGCCACTATTGATTTATAATCGTTGTCTGTTCCCTTTTCATTCTTAATCTGTTCCAGAATGTTGTTTTCGTTCTCCAGTTCAGCCCTGTTCTTGTCCGTGGCATTAACCATGTTCTGTACCTGCTTGTCTGTTAACTGCTGAAATGTTGAATTTCTGTTATTATCGTATATGCTCTGATTTGTTGTAATCTGTTTTACCTTTTCCTCGCTTGGCATGTACTTGTCAATTCCTGAATTAATGTTTTTAAGATATGTACTTGCATCTTCCACGCTTTTCATCATCTTCTTGTTACCGGCATTGGCGTAATACTGTCTTACGCCATCTGCCTGCTGTAACAAACTGTTAACTCTGGTCTTTACCTGCTGCATGTTTCTGATTTTCTCAACACTGTCCTGCTGCTTCATCAGTTCATTTATTCCATTCATCTGTGACACTTCACTAAAAAATGAATTAGCAATGTTTCTTTCACTTTTTCTTCTGTTTGCTTTCCACTGATCAACTGTTAATCCTGCCATGTCTTTCTCCTATTTTTTCTTCTTATTCTTCTTTGTTTTTCCGTACACCGTATCTATTTTATTAGATGCATATAATGCTAAATATCTTCTATATGCTCCTTTTCCTTTCGGTTTACCATTATCATCCTGACCATCCTTTGTGTTCTCCCATTCCGTCTGAGTTAATGGTGCATCATCTGTAACCTTAATTCCATAACTTTCCAATAAAGAAGTTACACTATATGAACTCTTTGCCGCATCCTTGATTTCAGCATATGTTGGAGCAGGTGTAGTCTTCTTCTGGTATGAAGTGCTTACGTTGTTACTTGTGTTTGTGCTGTGGCTACTTGTACTGCTACTACTATTCTGTATCTGTGTTGATGTGTCTGTCTGCTTTGAGTGCGTTACAGCGTTTCTATTCCATTCATTGTTGTACTTGTCTGCATAGTAGCTTCTATTGTTGGAATATCTCTGGTATGCTTCACTATCAAGCCCCTGTAGTAAGCTTGCTTTGTTATACAGATTGCTTGTTTCTGTGTCATAATTGCTTCTTGCCTGCTGATATAACGTTGGAACAATGTCGTTCAACTGCTGCAGATATGAGTTATATGCCTGCTGTCCTGCCGTTGTGGCATAGCTGTTACCATATCCACCTGATAAAGTTGAAGCATTTGCCATTGTGTCCTGCATTGCCTGATTACCAAGGTTCTTATAATTCTCGGCATACTGCTTATACAGTGAATCCTCGTTTAAGTCATAGCTAAATGCCTTTCGGTTTGTAATGTCGCTTACGGCACTGTTAAGCTGATTTGCATATGGGCTTGAAAATTTCTTTTCTGCATTTTTAAGCAGATTCTTTGTCTTCTTCGATACCTTACTTGTGGTCCAGCTTCTTCCGTTACTGTTTTGTGTATTTTTTGAAAAACTACTTTGACTTGTATTACTAAAGTCTGATTGTGATGTTGTTCCCTGACTTACCGTTGCTCCTGTTACATTTTTCTTTTTAAATATTGACTGTGCCATTTAGTTCCCTCCAATCCTCTGTATCATTGAATCCGTCATGTTTTCCTCATCTATGCTTCCAAGTACGTAACGCACCTGAGCATACATGTTGTCAACATATGAATATATCTGGTCCAAGTCCTGCTCTGCGTCACCTGTTCTTGCAGGTGGACTATCCAGTTTAAATGTGGCCATTACCTTCACTCCCTTCATTAACCGTTCTTTGAATGCTCAATATCTTGCAATCTCCTTCACCTTCAAATCTCAATCTGAACTTTTCGCACCTTCGTGGTCTGAATGCTATGTTAACCGGTCCTTCACTTTTCTTTCCTTCGTGTTCATATGCCTTAATCCAGTTTTCCTCATTGTCATATTTGACGCTAACCTTTAGCCATGCACGTTCGCTTAACTCGTATCTTATTCCCAATCTCTGTATGTGCTTTGCATTGGTTGAACCACTCTCGATTGGTCCTGTTTCTGCATACCAGTCAATTCCTCTGTTATGAATGGTGAACTCTCCCACCTGACTTGTTTCCTCAATTTCCTTATTTCGAAAAAAATCCGGAAGATTTTTTCTTATTATATCCATTCCCTCATATCTCACTATTTGGTCAGTGGTCATTATTCCGAATAGTGATTGTTTATACCTGAAGAATCTTCTTGGTTTTTCATCATCTTCCTTATGCCACATCTGCTTTCTCGTGTCATAGACAAATAGATGATTTACACCATTCTCCTGCATTGCTACATAGTACTTATCTTCTCCTGCTCCACCCACAGCATTATTGAATACCTTTAGTCCCAGTTCATCAGATATTGTTTGCGTTGAGCTTCCGTCAAACCTGACCACTCCCTTTTTGGACTTAAAGTATACATATCCGTTTACCAAGGCAAGGCTATCACTACTGCCTTTTTCAATGCCCGGATAATATATCTCGCTCACCTGATAATTGGATGGCTTTGTTCCATACATGCATATGATTAAATTCTCCTTAAAAAAGAACGGCATTCCCTTATACGTGCAAGCCCCGGTGAAGTCTCCATCACTACCAATTGTTACTGCATATGCATCATTGGCTATTCCTGCATACGTTCTCCAGCTTGTAGGATCTCCCTGCTTACAGGCATATATTTCGTGCTTTGAATTGGAGCAACCCCATATTCTATTTGCACTTATAGTAATGTAATCCATATCCGGCATATCCTTCTTTATTGTTAAATAACTAAAACGTCCATTCCACGGGAAATCTGCTTGCATTATTACTGGCATTGATTCTAATATTGGCTCATCTAGTATCATCTCATTTCCTTCTTGGTGAGCTGTACAACCTTTTGTAATTTTGCTCCTATATGTTTTTGTATAATAATTTAAAAAATCAATTCCAGTATTTGAAAATACTATTCCCACATGTTTCCCTGCTCTCAATATTTTTTCAACTTGTACATATCGAGAAAAATGGTTCCATAAATCATATGTATATGTTGGATAATCTGATGATTCCATATCCCTTCCACTAGAATCTTCAACCTTAAGGCTTATGAAATCTCCTTTTTTTATAGCCATACATATTTCTTCTGCTATTTCACTTGATTCTGCACAATACCACCATGTGACATATAGATTTGGCGTGTTCCACATTGAATAATTCTGATCATAATATTTGATGTATAGTTTATTTTCCGCAATACCTATTAACCCTAATTCTTCATTATATTTTTCGGCATTTCCTATAACAGTACTTTTTGTTCCCCAAAGTGCATTTATTTTGTCTGTAGAGCAAAACCCTGGAATACTAGATTTCATTCCTGCCTTGAATTTTTTAATTGCCTCATCCCCAATTGCACTTTGTGTTCTTGGAATGACTGCATACGGATTTCCGTCCTTATCTGACAAGTACAATGCTGGCAATGTGTCACTTACTGTTTTTTGCGTTATCTTGTATGTGAATGACATATTTGTAACTTTTCCATCCTGCGTGTTATACATCTTCTTATCAGGCATAATAACAAGGTATGCTCCATAGCCATACATTTTCTTTTTGTCATTTGTTAATGTTATTCCGCTTACTGTGGTTCCGTCTTTATACAGTTTTGTTCCTTCAACAACATACAGGCTTCCATTTATTTCAATTGCACCATTAATCGCTAGTCCGTCATATCGCATTGAATAAACGTCTCTCTTCTTTCTATTAGCCAATGCCGGGTAGTAATCAGATGTCATGTTCTTCATATCCTTAAAATATCCTTCGGGAATGTACACGTTGTCATTTATTCCCTCAAAGGCATTTATCGTTGCCACACTTGATTTAATTGTTGCTAGTTCCGGTAATCTCATATTTTTCTCCTATACACTAAACGTTCCGTGCTGTATTGGCATGTGTGTTCTATGATACTGATTTTCATATTCTGAATAATCTTCATTAAACAATGCCATATGATTGCTATATCTGTCGTATTCTTCGTTATATTTGTCTATCTGTGCCATAATGTAATGAATGTACATATCCGAATATGGCTGTCCTGCATATAAATCTTCCTTATTTTTGCTTATTGGGTCTTCGTGTGTGTTTATTATTTCCAATTCTATTTTTCTTTCAACATCCTGTATCCATCTCTCCTTGTCCTGACGATCATAAGAATTAGGATACAGGATGTCTGCTGATGTTATTACTTCGTCTCTTGTCATTTTTTCTCCTTAACTAAAAAATCAGACGGATGTTTCCATCCGCCTGCCTTTATCGTGATATATATTTTTCAAATATGATTTATTCTGCGACTTCCTCTATGTAGTTATCCGCTTCGTCTTTTGCTCCTTCGCTACAGTAATATGCTTCAACCAAGAACTTCGGTACACTTACCTCAACTCCACGCTGAATCTGATAGTCACGTCCGTTTACTGATATGATGATGTCCTTATCAGCATTTTTCCCTCTGATAGTAGGGAATGTGAACTTGACTTTCTTTTCTGCGTCAGGATTTGCGGGTACTCCCTTTCCGGCAAGAAGTGCTTTTGCTTCTTTTTCTGCCTGTGCCTCACGTTCCTTTGCTGCTGCAATCTGTGCTTCCTGTTCTGCTACTTTCTTTTTCTGTGCTTCTAACTCTGCCTTAAGTTCGGCATTCTCGTCAGCAAGCTGTTTATTTGTTGGTTCTGCCATTTTTAAATCCTCCTAGTTTGCTTCTGCAATCGGGCTAAAGTCTTCTGAACAACATTCAACTCTTACAATTCTTGTTTCATCAAGAATCTTTGTTGCATAGTCAGTTACCTTCCAACCTACTGTTGCTCTCTGGTTCAATGGGTCTTCTGTTCCACCTGAGCCTAACTGCTTAACAATCATCTCCATGTTGCCACCTTCAAGCTGAACTACGCCATACGCATCCTCTCCAAAGAACAGGCATCCATACACTGCTAGTCCTGCAGGTGTTGCTCCCTGACTGGCTGATGAATTATTCCAGATTTTAGCATTTGGTGTTGAAACAAATCTTACTCCATATAACTTACCGATTTCACCCTCAAAGATTTTTTCCTGATTGTTATACTTAACCACATCAATGAAATCATCATTTGTAGTAACATCATGTTCAATGTCAGGATGAATGATTGCAATGTATGAGCCGTTAATTGTCGGTACACTTCTTCTCTTCAACACTGTTTTTGCCATTGAAATTACTTTCGGTGTTAACTTGCATGTCTTATCCAAGTCTGCTCTGGTTGATACAACCGCACCTGTTGATTTTGGTGCAAAGATTACGGATGTTCCTGTCTGCAATTCATTTCTTGTTACAGTATCAATTGTTTCTGCTGACTGAATGCCATGTTCTCTTGTAAGTTCGAGAATTATTGGGTCTGTGGATTCCATTTTCAATCTGTCTGATACTGCTGTGTAATCACCATACTGTTCTGCTGTTACTTCAATGCTTTCAAATACTGCCTTCTTGCCTTTAGGTGTGATTCCTTCCTGTAATGGAGTTAATGCAGGTCCATATGACTTCATTCTTCTCCATCTTACATTTTTACCATTTCCCTGTGGGAGGGGTGCTTTCTTGCCAAACTGTGCATGTACAAGATTTGGTTTTGCTCTGCGGAGTAATTCTCCGTCATAATACTCTTTCTGTTCTGCTGACATTCCACTGTCACTTGTGATGTTAGTGTTTAAATCAGCAAAATACTGTAAATCTAATTTTGTCTTCATTCTTTTCTCCTTAATGCAGGAGTTAAAAAGCAATCTTCTCTCCTGCCATAACCTTTTCATATATTCTGTCTCTGTCTTCATCTGTTAATGACTTAGGATCCTTTTTGACTATGACCGCCTGACTATTGCCCTGTCCTTCACCGGTTCTCTTCTGATTTGCCTTTACGGAATTGGCAATCTTCTTGGCTGTGTTGTCTGCCACAACTTTTGCAGCAACCGCCTGAATTTCATTAGAGTGAATTACCTCAAATGCCGTCTTAACCGGCACATCACAAGCTATAAGTCTTGCAAAATCATCATTCTGCATTTCACTTTCAAGGCTAAATCCCGGGTAAATCTTCTGCACTTCTGCTTCCTGACTAAGAATGTTCTGCCAAGCCTCTGCATTCTGTGCATCTCTTTCTCTCTGTGCCATTTCTTCGGTGAAAGCCTGATTCTGTCTTTCAATGTGTTTGATGTGCTTTAACGTTTCCACATCAATTCCACGTTCCTCTGCTTCCTCTTCGTACAGTTCATCATCATTGGTTATTGCGTCAACCAACGATTTAATGTCGCCCGGATCATCAACTCCATATTTTTCAGCAAGCACTTCAAGTGCCGGACTTAATTCCTGCATCTGCTCTTCATATGTCTTGATGTTCTTAACACGATTTTGAACTATGTTCTGTACTCTGTCGTCAAAGTCATTCTTGTACTTTCCCTTAATCAGTTCTTCAAATGATGGTCCTTCATCCTTTTCCTCTGTGTCTTCCACTGCTTCTGATTCTTCATCATTTACTGATTCTTCGGATTCCTGTTTGCCATATACTACCTGTGCGGCGTCCACAGTTCCTTCGCCCGAATCACCTTCTCCTCCTGCGGTTGCGCCTTCCGCAAAATACTGTAGGTATAACTTATATTTTGACATTTCTGTCTCCTTTCTGCTGTTTGAGGGTGCGACCCTTATGTTATTTATGATAAATTACTAAAAGGGGGGAATTCTATCCCCCCTCAAGCACTCTTACATTATTTGGATATTCCTCTTCTATGAGCTTAAATCCTGTTCTTATGAATTTCGTGTCAACATCTTCATCAAAGCTTAAATCAATGATGTTATTTTCGCATTTGTTTACCTGAACCTGATATGTATTCATAAATGTAAATGCCAATATGCTAACTGCTGCACATACTATGTCCTTTCCTAACGGAGCATATTGAGCGTGCCCTGTAATGTACAGGCTATTCTTTGTTAATGTTATTTTTATCATTCGTTCACCTGAGTGGCTGCGTTAGCGTTCTCTCTTGCCCTCTCATTAAATGGGTGTTCGCTATCTTCCGATAGGTTAACATCCTGTACCGGTTCTCCTGTTCCCATCTGATTCTGGTCAAACGACTGTGCCAACTCTTCAGCCATGTTTGTTCCGTGTTCCTGATCAAGAGTGGAAGCAAGCTGTATCATCTGCTGCTTTAATTCATTGTTTTCTCTGTACAAAGTAGCGTTGGTCTGAATCTTTGCAATGACATCTTCCTTATGGGCAAAATCCATTATGTCGAGAGCTGCAAGTGCCACATCTCCATTTTCGGGGTTAAAGAAGTTAGCTCCATAAAGCTGTAATGCCAATTCATTCTGACTGTTCTTGGAATAAGGATTTGCTTTCTGTGCGGACACTTCTACATCAAATACAGGTAATCTATATCCAACATCCAAATCAAAGTCCCTTTCCTGTTCCTGTGCCTTAATGTTCTCGTTACTGTATGTAACGTATTCATAGCCTTTTTTTCCCATAATTCTGAACTGTCTTGGTGCATCATAAAACTGTCTTATAAGCTCTATTACCATAGTGATTACATCACCATACGCGTCATATGACATCTTATTCTGACTTCTTGATGTCTTACCGGCACTTTCCTGTAAGGCACTAATGGCTGAACCTGATGTTATTCCACCGCCTATGTTACCTCTTGCCACGTCCGTGTTACCTGTTGTCTCCTTCATTTCATTTATCTTGTCATTAACCTTTGTTATTGCCGAACCATTCATGTCTGGTGGTGTTAATTTCTGCAATCTCAATTCTTCAAGGCTTCCTGTAACGTGCACCGTAGGTTTTCGCCAATCAAGTAATTCATCTTCATTAATTCCACAATTCTGCCCCACTAAATATCTTGGAATGGTGTTCATCAACGCATTTTTTAATACTGCCTGATCCAGAAGGTCAATATATTTCTGCGGTTCCTTGCAGATGTCTATGTATGAGAATCCACATAGAGAACCTTCCACCGGGAACATTGTCTCAACCACAAACGGATATTGACCGTGGTCATACCATCCACGTTCAGCAATGCTTTCTTCTCCTGTTTCCTGCTGCACCTTTTCATATACCGGTTCTCCTGTATCAGGATTTACCATTGTTTCTCCCGTGTTTTCGTCAATTACTTCCTGCTCCACTTCCTCTGTTGGTCTTTCAGTGTCATTTTCAGATGCATAAATCACAACATCATTAACATACTTAACGTAGTGAAGAACCTGTTTACCGTTCTGATACTTTTTGTAATACCATTCAACCACCATGCTCTTGTCCGTGGTGTCAACATTGTCCTCATAAAAGTATTCAGCCTTTGCTATTGCTCCTCCACCAAGTTTTCCTTCAAGCTGTGGGTACATCTGTACAAGCTTTGTATTAGACACAAGATTGGTGTGGAATACATTCTCGCTATCCTGAATGTCCGTTATTCCCGGCTCCCAAAATAAATTCAGGAAGTCAACATTCTTGATTGATATGTCACCCAGTCCGTTAAGCTTGCTTCCATCCCAAAATATGCCATAGATTGCCGAACCTGCCTTTAATATGTTCCACGCTTTCTTTGAATACACCTTATAGAAGCCGTTCTGTTCCAATATTACAGGAATGATTGATGATAACATCTTGGCTTCTGCCTTATCCCCTTCTTCCCTTGGCAAAACATTAGGTTCGGGATATGCGTCCATATAGTCAGCATATTTTGACATCAGACAATTAAACAGCCACGCTGATGTAGGCTCAACCTCATCCTTCTGCTTTGATGTTCTGATGTAATCCCAGTGTCTTCTCTTCCACCACTGTTCGTTTTCAATGATTCTTCTTTCTGTGTTCGCCTTACCTTCCTTGTACTTCAACATAATTGATGTTGCTTCAATGATTTCCTTTTCGCCTATTGGCTTAACTGCTGCATCTGCTATTCTTCTATCGCTCTGCACCATATCGGAAGATGGTGTATAGCTGTCTTCTGACGCATAATCTCTTTCCTTCATCTGCTTTTCTGCCTTTCTTAACATTCTTTTTGCTTTAAACTTGTCAAACATTCTTATACTCCTTGCTTAAACTGATTCAATGGGTCTTCAAGATGAATCTCCTTTGCTACCGGTTCTATTGGTGACATAGGGCGCATCATGCACATGTATCTTGTCTCATCTGCTATGTGGTCTTCCATATCCGAGTTAACATCCTCTGGATTTGTAGTCGAAAATTCAAGACTTGGAATTGTTCTGATGAAATCCCTGCAATTCTCAAATACATACATCATTGGGTAGCCGTTTTCATCAAACTGTAGTCTGTAATGTAACTGCATCCATCCGGCTATTCGCTTATTATCGCCACGCTCAAAGAATATCCTGTATTTTTCTGCTGTTTCTGCCACGCTCTCTCCTCTTGACGTGTCCCATATTGCAGGGTCGGCCACACCTTCAATCTTCTTTCCCTTAAGCCAAGGATGTTCATCTTCCATTCTTGCTATCTCCCTGAACTGTTGGTCTGCCGTAATCTTCAATCCCACATTTTCCTCGCCCTTTCTACAACCGTAATATTCAAGTATTCTGTACATACATCCGTCATAGTCAACTGCCCACCAACCACAGCTAAAAGGCTTTGCATATCCAAAGTCATAGCTTCTGTAAATCTTCCAGCTCTTTGGCGGTGTAAACGGCTTAATGACGTGAGTCCACTGTCTGCTCTCATATCCTTCAGGATTATCCTTGAACTCCTCAAACACCTGTCCCTCGAACACGTCCCACGAACCTTCAAGCCAAGCCTTTCTTCTTGCAGGTGGTAACGCTTCAAGCTGTGCTATGTAGTCGGGCTGAT
>ERZ1026852.579-NODE-579-length-22285-cov-19.791813_pt1 | contig 22285 bp, 16 predicted proteins | sample MGYA00380156_ERZ1026852 | MGnify/ENA primary metagenome ERZ1026852 (study PRJEB33269, sample SAMEA4719792) | human gut metagenome | biome: human-associated habitat; feature: organic feature; material: feces | place: Cameroon | collected 2013-10 ...
GAAGAGATAAAAGTTTAAATATAATCTTCGTCAGAAAAGTTTAGACGACTTCATAGCCTTAACGTAGCGACCTCAACCAATAAATACCTTATATATAAGAGATATATCGATGACAGAAGATAAGTTTAAATACACGATGCCACACCCAGGCGAAGGGCAAAAGGTAGAATATAACTCTACGCGCGAAACTCTCAAATTGCCTGAATATGGACGCTTGGTGCAGGAGATGGTGGAGTATGCGCTTACGTTAACCGATCGCGCAGAGCGCCAACGTTATGCAGAGGCTATCATAGAGGTGATGGCAGGACTTAATCCCAAAATGAAGGATGTGCCAGGCTTTCGTCATAAGTTGTGGGACCATTTAGCTTATATTTCTGGTTATCAGTTGGATATTGATTATCCCTACGAAATAAAGCAACGCAAGGAGGGCGTAAATGCTCCGCAAAAGCTTTCTTATCCCAAAGGCCCCATACGTTTCAGACATTATGGACGTTTGATAGAACGTGCTATGCAACAATTAGAGGAAATGCCCCAAGGTGCAGAGCGTGATGAGTTGCTCAGGCTTATCGCCAATCGTATGAAACGTAATTTAGCTGATTGGAAAGGCGACGGCGTGCAGGACGTAAAGGTGGCACGTGACATTGCTTTCTATACAGAAGGGAAGGTGCAACCCGACTTTTCAAAGCCTGGCGAACAATTGATGCACATTGGCGAGAATCGTTTCCGCACGCGTAAAAACAGAGGAATGTTTTAATAACGCCTCTCATTTATTCACTAAAAGAGAATAGTCAGATAATGGGTACGTTTATTATAGAGGGTGGACATCGCTTAAAAGGCGAGATAACGCCCCAAGGAGCAAAGAATGAAGCTCTTCAAGTAATTTGCGCAACTTTGTTGACGCAAGAGGAAGTACGCATTCAAAATATACCGAACATATTAGATGTAAATAATCTGATTGCTTTACTAGAGCAAATGGGAGTTAGTACCCATTGGAATGGTATGGGAGACTGTACCTTCTGTGCATCTAATATTAACTTAGATTACCTAAGCAGTGCAGAGTTCTTAGAGCGTTGTTCACGCTTACGTGGTTCTGTGTTGCTTATTGGACCGCTGATTGCGCGTTTCGGTACAGCCACGGTAGCTAAGCCCGGGGGCGACAAAATAGGACGTCGCCGCTTGGATACGCACTTCTATGGTTTACAAAAGTTAGGCGCACGTTTCTTCTTCGACGAGGAACATGGCACTTACCACATCGAAGCTTCCAAACTCAAGGGCACTTATATGCTCTTAGATGAGGCTTCCATTACGGGTACGGCCAATATTATTATGGCGGCAGTAAAGGCAAAGGGAACAACAACCATTTATAATGCGGCTTGTGAGCCTTACATTCAGCAACTTTGCCATTTGCTCAATCAAATGGGTGCAAAGATTTCGGGTATAGCCTCAAACTTGCTAACCATAGTAGGTGTAGAGTCTTTGCATGGTGCTTCGCATCGCATCTTGCCCGACATGATTGAGATAGGCTCATTTATCGGCATGGGCGCAATGGTGGGTGACGGACTTATCATTCGCCAAGCGGGGGTGAAGCAATTGGGAATTATCCCTGAAGCCTTCCGTCGTTTGGGCATTCGTCTCTATATAAAAGGAGATGATATTCTCATTCCTGCTCAAAAGCACTATCAGATAGACTCATTTATTGACGGCTCGTTTATGACATTGGCCGACGCTCCTTGGCCAGGATTAACACCAGACTTGTTGAGCATACTTATTGTCGTAGCAACACAGGCGCGAGGCACGGTGTTGTTCCACCAAAAGATGTTTGAAAGTCGACTGTTCTTTGTTGACAAACTCATCGATATGGGGGCACAGATAATCCTTTGTGACCCTCACCGTGCCGTAGTCGTTGGGCATGATCATAAGATAAGATTGCGTGGACGCAAGATGTCGTCACCAGACATCCGTGCCGGCATCGCGTTGCTCATAGCCGCTTTGAGTGCCGATGGTGTTAGCCAAATTGACAATGTAGAACAGATAGACCGTGGCTACGAGTGTATAGAAGAGCGTTTAAATCAGTTAGGTGCGCATATTAAACGCGTGAAATCATAATAGCCTCTGTATGATACGTTTAGAAGAAGTATTCAAAATAGGTTATATAGCCAAACATCGTGGTTTGCGTGGCGAGGTAGAACTTTCGTTTACGGACGATTGCTTTGATACGGGAACGGCCGAATACCTCGTATTAGATATGGACGGCATTTTAGTGCCATTCTTTTGGGAGGAGTATCGGTTTAAAAACGACGATACGGCAATTGTCAAATTTGAAGACGTTGAAAATGAAGAGCAGGCAAGACGTTTAGTTGGTCATTGCGTGTATTATCCCAAGGCGCATTTGACGCAAGATGAAGGAGAGGGTGAGTTGTCATCGTACAAAGCATTGACAGGCTTTGCTGTGTACAATCAGGAAGGAACGTATGTTGGTACGGTAGCACATGTAGATGATTCTTCAGCTAATGTCTTGTTGACAATAGAAGAGGAAGGTGGTGATGAGGTAATGTTGCCTTTCCATAATGATTTCTTGTTAAATTACGATTTGCGTGATAGAACATTGCAATTGTTTATTCCTAAAGAATTAATCAATTTGAATAAGTAATGAAGAAAATAGCGATACTTGGTTCTACTGGTTCAATAGGTACGCAAGCCTTAGACGTTATAAAGCAACACCCCGACCAGTTTGAGGCGCGTGTGTTAACGGCAGGCAGTAATGCCGAATTGCTGATAGCGCAGGCACGTGCTTTCGTGCCCGATGCAGTTGTAATCGCCAACGAATCAAAGTACGATCAAGTAAAGGAAGCTTTAGCGGATTTACCCATAAAGGTATATACGGGTGCTGAAGCAATCTGTCAGGTAGTACAAAGCGACGAAGTGGACGTCGTGCTGACGGCTATGGTAGGTTTTGCGGGGTTGCGCCCTACAGTGGCAGCTATAGAGGCTGGTAAGGCATTGGCCTTGGCCAACAAGGAAACGCTTGTCGTGGCTGGTAGTGTAATCCGTAGTCTTTGCTTAAAACATAAGGTGGCTATCTTACCTGTCGATAGTGAACATTCGGCTATCTTTCAGTGCCTAAATGGTGAGGGAAATAACCACATACGTCGTATACTCTTAACTGCTTCTGGTGGTCCATTCAGGACCAAATCACTTGAGCAGTTGCAACAAGTAAAGCCCGAACAAGCCTTGCAGCATCCTAATTGGAAAATGGGAGCTAAAATAACCATTGATTCGGCCACGATGATGAACAAGGGCTTTGAAATGATTGAGGCACATTGGTTGTATGCAGTTGCTCCGTCAGACATACAAGTAGTTGTACACCCCGAAAGCATTGTCCATTCAGCAGTAGAGTTTGACGATGGGGCTGTAATCGCTCAAATGGGTACCCCCGATATGCGTTTGCCCATTCAGTACGCCTTTAGCTATCCCCAACGTTTGCCTTTGCAGTCAGAGGCATTGGACTTGTTCAAAGTAGCGTCGCTTCACTTTGAGGAAGCTGATCAAAATCGTTTCCCCTGTTTACGTTTGGCCTATGAAGCTATTGAAAAGGGAGGAAATATGCCTTGTGTACTCAATGCAGCGGGCGAAATTACCAATCTCGCGTTCAGAGAGGGCCGAATAGGCTTTATGGATATACCTTATTATATAGAACGAACGATGTCGTCAGCCCCATTCATTAAGGAACCGTCGTTAGACGATTTGTTCGAAACAGATGCTTTGGCACGTGATTTGACTTGCTCCTATATAAACTAAGGTATGGGGAGTTTGCATGAGCGTGTTGATGTTATGGAGTAAAAGTCTTCATCTCTATTCTCTATTTGTCATTCCGTTCATACAAACCTTTTACGAAATTGATATAAACACATAAACTAAACACGATAGTGGAAGTATTTCTTATTAGAGCTTTACAGCTTATATTATGCTTTTCGCTGCTCATCTTTTTACACGAGGGGGGACACTTCCTCTTTTCAAAATTGTTTGGAGTACGCGTAAACAAGTTTTACATATTCTTTGACCCCAAGTTCTCGCTTTTCAGCACCTACTCTAATTGGTGGAGAAAGTTGCGTGGCAAGGCTCCCGCTAAGAAGAAAGAGGACGGCAGTTATGAATACGACGGCACAGAATATGGCCTGGGTTGGATACCCCTCGGTGGATATTGCCAAATCGCAGGTATGGTTGACGAAACGCAATCGTCAGATAAGTTAAGCGCAGAGGTGCAGCCTTGGGAGTTTAGAGCCAAGCCAGCATGGCAACGCCTATTAATAATGGTAGGTGGCGTTTTGGTCAACTTTATAACGGCACTCGTTATTTATGCAGCGGTACTGTTTACTTGGGGTGAAACTTACGTGCCTGTTCGCAACATGACGTATGGATTTAAGTTTAACGAGCAAGCCAAGCATTTGGGATTTCGTGACGGCGACATACTATTAGCAACAGATACGAAAACGTTCACACGCTTTGACGGCAATGTATTTCGTGACCTCAGTGAGGCCCATTCAGCCAAGGTATTGCGTAATGGGCAAGAGGTGAACATTGCAATGCCTGGCAATCTTAATATGCTTGAGATGATTAAGCAGCAGCCACGCTTTGTAGACGTGTTGGTGCCTTCAAAGGTTGATAGCGTAGTGCCTAAAAGTGCAGCTGATGTAGCGGGCATAAAGGCTGGCGACATGATTATAGGCATGAATGGCAAGTCGTTTGATACGGTAAATGACTTTAGCATTGTTCGTGGCTCAATGGATGATGTGTTAGCCCAAGCCTCTCCTGCTGATAGTGCTCGCTTGCGTAATGCAACAATCGTCGTAAAACGTGCAGCAAGTAATCAAGTAGATACGCTTAAACTCGCTTTAGACAGCAAATACATGTTGGGCGTTGCATGGTATAATCCCATGCAACATGACTATAAGTCAGTAACGCGCCACTTTGGTCTCTTCGAGAGCATTCCAGCAGGTGTCACACATGGGTGGAACGTATTAGTCGGTTACGTTGACGACTTAAAGTATTTGTTTACAGCTGACGGCGCTAAGAGTGTAGGCTCATTTGGCGCAATTGGTAGCCTGTTCCCCACAACGTGGGATTGGTGTCGCTTTTGGGAGTTGACGGCTTTCATCTCGTTGATGTTGGCCTTTATGAATATTCTGCCTATTCCAGCATTGGACGGTGGACACGTATTCTTCCTGTTAGTGGAAGTGATAACGCGTCGCAAACCCAGCGATAAGTTTATGGAGCGAGCACAGATGGTCGGTATGACCTTACTGTTGCTGCTCATGGCTTTCGCGATATTTAATGATTGTCGAAACTTTCTGTTTTAACTAATAGCCCTTGCGTTTTAGTTCGTAAAAGTCCCTTCTTTTTGTTTTAATTTTATTAAAATAAGAAGAAGGGCTTTTTGTGCTTTGTTCGTGTATACTATATGTATGATTGGCTCACTAAACAAAAATAATTGATTTTTTTCTTACAAAAGATTTGCTGTTATAAATATTATGTGTACTTTTGTCGTGTAATCAGTTGTAAAACTAACAAAAAGTAATTGAAGAGAGCTATTGAAAGCTTGTCAGAGCAAATGGTTTCTTCGGTTTCTTTTTAAAAAAAAAGTAATATAATCTTGATTACAAAAGTTGACAACCTAAGTAACACCTATTTGTTTATGAAGAAAACACAAAAACTCATTGGCGTTGCTCTTTGCGCTTTTGCTTTTGGCAGTATAGCCAAAGCCCAAAAGCAAATGGTGGTAACACTTGCAGATAGCGAACAGCCTTGGAAGTGTGCGTTGAGCCAGTTAGGTTCAGCTACCTTCTTGAACAGCCAAATCAACTTCGGTGGCACCGAAGAGGGTACAACCTTAAAAACGTTCGACCTAAAAAACATTACATCAATCACTTTTGAAAGTGTCACTGACGGTATCAATGCCGTAACTGCTGATAAAGCGGGCAACTTTAAAGCAACAGTTGTTGGTCAAAGTTTGCACGTAACAGGAGTTGGTGAACCTTCAACGCTTACAATCTTTACGACTACAGGTCAAATTGTTAAGCAACAACCTGCGTGGAGTGGGGCAGACATTAACATTTCGACACTAACTCCAGGAGTTTATGTAGTAAAGGTCGGTAACAAAGTGGCCAAGTTCTCAAAATAAAACACTATTACGTTAATTCGAAAGATGGCTACATGTAAGATAGCATGTACGCTTATCGTTAAATTGCAATCTATTTTATGAAAAAATTATACGTTACCCTTCTTTCAGCCCTTGTGGCTGGTGGCGCTTCAGCCCAAACATTGTCAAACGATCGTATGGTTGTGACCAATAGCTTAGGTCAAACAACTTCATACGCTGTCGATCGCATTCAGTCAGTAACATTCCCTCAAGCTGCAGGTGAGGCTGCTGTCGACCTTTCTGTGAACAGTGTAGATCAGGATAAAGTGGTTTTCACCGCCACTCGTAACGCTTATGCTCTGTCTTTTAAGTTCGACATTCTCACCAAGACAAGAGCAGGCTTGATGTCTGACGAACAGTTGGCTTGGTATATTGATACAAATACGAAATCTACTTATAACCAAGACTTTACGTCAGGTGAGGTTAAATTATCTGACTTTGGTGCGAAGGGGGCTACCGATTATGTTGCCGTTGCCGTTGGTTATGACTCTTATGGCACACCTTGTGCTGTAAGCCGTGCTGAGTTTACAACACTTCCTTCTGTGCTGGTAGGCGATCCTAAAGTAACGACAGAATTGTCTGATATTCAAGATCGTTCGTTCTCGCTTACTTCGTTGGCTAATGATGATGTAGCTGGCTATGCTACTTTATCAGGCGAAAAGGGTTCTATTCAGCAGCAGTATGTGCAATGGGCACCGATGATGGGTTATAGCAACTTCTCTGAAATGGTACAAGGTTGGGGTTACAAGCACGAAAAGCCTGAAACAGGTTGGGAGTCTGTAACTGATACATGGAAAAATATGCAACCAGGCACAGATTATCAAATCTTTGTTCAAGCTTGGGACACAAAGGGAAATTTCGCTCCTTGCGATACAATCAATCTTACTACTAAGGTAAAGGGTGGCCAAGGTGCTGCAACAGTTAGCATAACTTTGGGTGACTACAGGTTAACAGATTGGGAAGGCCAGCAAAAGTATAGCCAGTTTATCACCTTCACTCCCAATGATCAGTCAAGCTGCTATCGTATGGGTGTGTACACTGCTGAAGAGTATGACAAGGACCCCGAAGGCTGCAATAGCTATATAACAATGGATCCTCCTATGCCAATGAGTAACTGGTTCTTCTATGAACCGCTGACAACGGATTATCAAATCAATCCTAACACTAAGGCTGTAGCTTTGGCTGCAGCAAAGAATGCCAATAACGAATGGGGTGAGGTAGAGGTATTGCGCTTCACTACTCCTTCAGGTGAAAGTGGCACTGAGTCAGCTCCTGCAAAGGGAAAGATAGCTACTCGTAAGATGCACAACACAACAATTGCTATTCAGCCAGGCCGTCTGCCCAAATTTGCTAAATTTGGTGGTCAGGGCGTTCAGTTGATTCAGACGAAGTAATTGAAGTATAACATATAAAAAAAGGGATAAAGCGTAAATGCTTTGTCCCTTTTTTCGTTTAATGCCTGTGTTTTATCATTTCACAATGTTTTCAACGGTAAGTCCGTTTTGCTTGAGAAATTCGGTGTAGTCAAAACGGTCAACAAATTCCTTTTGTGCACCATAGCAGCGAACGTGCATGTCGCTATCAGCATAAAAGCGAGCCACCTTTTCGCCCCAACCACCGTCTAACTGTCCGTCTTCAAGCGTGATGACTGTGTGGTGATTCTTCTTTAGATTTTCAAGCAGTTCGGTGTCAACGCCCGAAGCATAGCGCGGATTGATGACTGTAGCGTCAATGCCTTTTTCCATATAAGCTGCGGCGACTTGTTGCGCGAGCGAATAATAGCTCCCCAAACCGATGATAGCGATGTCCTTGCCCTCGTGCGTCATTTGATAGCGGTTCAATTGGCTATAGCTAGTTTCGGGAGTGGTGTCGTTAGTCACGTCGAGTGCCACATTCGGTACGCGAATGGTTACGGGGTGTTCTGTTTGATGCAATGACCAAAGCAACATTGCATCGTATTCAGCCTTACAAGTTGGAGCCAGATAGACCATATTCGGAATGTTGCTCATGAGCACGATGTCATAGAAACCAAGGTGTGTCACATCGTTCAGTCCTGTAAGCGTGCCACCAAAGACAATAATTGTGGCGGGGTTGTTGTTAATGCAAAGGTCTTGCGACAGTTGGTCGTAGGTGCGCTGTATAAATGAACTGTGTACACCGAATACAGGCTTGGCACCACGCTTTGCAATGGCGCTCGCCATGGCAACAGCCGTTTCTTCTGCTATGCCAACGTCAACAAATTGCTTGCCAGCTTTTTGTCGCATTTCAGGAGTCCACCCCCAAATGCCTGGTGTGCCAGCAGTTAGTGCTACCACTGATTTATCCTTTTGCATTTCGTTGAATAAGAGGTTGGTCGTGTGACTGCCAAAGTCAGGACCGAACTGAAAGGCAGCTTTCGTTTCTCCCGTTTCTAATTCAAATGGGAAGCCCCAGTGGAAATGCTCTTTTTGTTCTTCTGCAAAGCGATAGCCTTTGCCTTTTAAGGTATTGATATGTACAACTACTGCGTGCTTCGTGTCCTTTACTTGTTTAAAAGCATTGATAAGTGCGTCAATGTCATTACCATTGTCAACGTAAACGTAGTCAAGTCCCATGGCACGGAAAAGGTTGCATGAAGCCTCTCCTTTGCTTTCGCGTAGTTGCTGAAGGTTGCGATAAAGGCCACCGTGATTTTCAGCAATCGACATTTGATTGTCGTTAACAACAATGATAAGGTTCGTATCAAGTTCAGCGGCCATGTCAAGCCCTTCAAGCGCTTCGCCACCGCTTAGAGAACCATCACCGATAACAGCTATAACGTTTTCTGTACCATTCTGTAAGTCACGTCCCTTTGCCAATCCACAAGCCAAGCTAACCGAAGTAGAGGTGTGGCCAATCACAAAGTGGTCATGCTCGCTCTCAGTCGGTTCGGTATATCCCGATACTTCATCGTATTCGTTAGCGTTGATAAAAGCGTTCTTTCGTCCAGTAAGCATTTTATGAGTATAGCTTTGGTGACTTACGTCGAACACGATTTTGTCTTCGGGTGAGTTGAATACGTAGTGCAGCGCGATAGTGGCTTCAACCATGCCCAAGTTAGGGCCGATGTGGCCTCCGTGTGCAGAAAGTTTCTGTAAGAGGTAGTGTCGAATCTCGGTGGCTAACACTTTTAATTGCTCACCGTTAAGTAACTTAACGTCAGCGGGAGTGTTGATATTTTCTAAATACATAATGTAAAGTTTAATGATTATGGTGCAAATTTATAAGCAAAATCTGTGAAGTCGTATACCATATTTACGGAAAAAATTACCAGAAAGCCAAAAACACCTTTTCGTTCATAACAAGGTATGAACTTTTTTGTGTAAGTTTGCACAACTTAATTATTGCAACGAAATGAACAAGCAACAACTTATTGACAACATTCGTGCTAAGCACTCTTTCCTTTGTGTTGGTTTAGACACCGACTTGAAGAAAATCCCAGAGCATTTGTTGAAGGAAGAAGACCCTATCTTCGCTTTTAATAAGGCTATCATTGATGCTACAGCTCCTTATTGTGTAGCCTATAAGCCCAATTTAGCATTTTATGAATGCTTCGGCCTAAAAGGCTGGACAGCCTTTGAAAAGACGGTGAAGTATATTAAGGAAAACTATCCCGAACAGTTTATTATAGCTGATGCAAAGCGCGGCGATATAGGTAACACCTCAGCCATGTATGCACGTTCATTCTTTGAAGAGATGAACATCGATTCGCTAACCGTAGCTCCTTACATGGGCGAGGATAGTGTTACTCCTTTCTTACAATACGAAGGAAAATGGGTAATACTATTGGCATTGACGAGCAACAAAGGTTCTCACGACTTCCAACTCTCTGAAGATAAAGAGGGCGAACGCTTATTTGAGAAGGTGCTGCGTCGTTCATGCCAATGGGCAAGTGATGAAAAGATGATGTACGTAGTAGGTGCAACTCAAGGGCGCTTGTTTGAAGACATTCGTAAGATTGTACCCCATCATTTCTTGTTAGTACCAGGTGTAGGTGCTCAAGGTGGTTCACTTGAGGAGGTTTGTAAGTATGGAATGACGCGCGAGTGTGGATTACTTGTCAACTCTTCTCGTGGCATTATATATGCCGACCATACCGAAAACTTTGCAGCCGTTGCTGCTGAGAAAGCACACGAATTGCAACAGCAAATGCAGCGTGAACTTGAAAAGGTTGGTTTATAATTCAGCTTCTTAACCATACAAAAGAAACGATGCTTGCCGCTATTCATTTACAATGAAGCGTGGCAAGCATCGTTTCTTTATCTTCTAAACTGTGGTATATCAATGGGAATGTTTCCTTGGCTGGCGGAAAGTTGTGTAAGTTCAGCCAAACATGACCATTCAGCAGCGTCGTAGACATCAATGTCAAGTGGTAGCCCGTTTTGTAAGCAATAGATAAGGCGTGCGTCCATGGCATAGTTCATCTCGTTAGGCACTCCTAATTGATGTCCCCTTTGCCATAGTTGTGAGGCGGGTGAGGTAGCAAACTTTTGCATGGCGCTTAATGCCTCATTGCCAGTTAAGAGTTTCTCTCCCTCTAATTGGAGGGTGGGTAAGGGATATTTCTGTGCAAACCCCTTTGTGCCGCATACCGTTTGTAATCTATTGTAGGGGCGATTGGTGCTAACGTCCAATTGCAGAAGAATGCTCACGCCACGTTCAGTGAGTATAAGCGTATTATTAATATGCCCCAGTTCGGAGTTGCATTCGTTGGGGATTGTTATAGACGAGGAAAGCGAAACGAGTCGCATCATTCTGTCTTGATTGTGAAAGTCGAGTAGTTGGGCTATGGGGCCAATAGCGTGGGTAGGGTAGGGATTGCCACCATGTTGAGCGCACGAATGGATCATCCAATTGTGTTTCGTGTCGCCATGTTGTGGAGCAAATTTGTATTCATTCAAGTTGTGAATGTAGGCACCTTCGCAATGCATTATTTGTCCGAAGAGACCGCGACGCTTTATCTCGAGCGTCTGTAGAGCGAAGAAGTCGTAACAACAGTTCTCAGCCATAAATAGGTGCCGCCTTGTCTTTTCAGCCGTTTCGACGAGTTGCCAACACTCGCGTAGCGTAGTGGCAGCAGGCACTTCTACTATTACGTGTTTGCCGCAGCGCATAGCCTCTGTTGCAATAGTGGTGTGCGAGCGCCATTCCGTGCAAATGTAGACGACATCAACGTCCTGCATGCTGCAGGCTTCAGCCCAAGCCTTTTCTCCTATAAGCACTTTAGCTTGTGGACGTCCGCTTTGCGTGAGTTTCTGATTAGCTAAGAGAACTCGTTGTTCATCGATGTCGACGAGGTAACGTATTTCAGCCCCATGAATGAAAGCATATCTTTCAAGCGTTTTCATGCCCCTTCCGCCTAACCCAATTAGAGCTATGCGTACAAGTGGTATAGGAGTACAAGCGAGATTTGCAACGGTTGGCATACGGAGAGCGTATAAAGGAGTTATAATAAAAAAGTGGACGCGTCATTTTCAGACACATCCACTTTACCACTTGGGTGTTACCTTTGCCCTTTGATAAGAACTATTCTATTAGAGCTTAAGAGTAAGGAGAATTACTTGCGGCTCTTACCGTAGCGGCTCATGAACTTGTCAACGCGACCAGCGGTGTCAACAAGCTTAGACTTGCCAGTGTAGAACGGGTGAGAGGTGCTTGAGATTTCAAGCTTTACTACGGGGTAAGTTTCGCCTTCAAATTCAACTGTGTCAGTTGTCTTGCAAGTTGAACGTGAAAGGAACATATCGCCGTTACTCATGTCTTTAAATACTACGGGACGATAATTCTCAGGGTGAATACCTTGTTTCATTTTGCTATAGCTTTTTTATGGTTTATCAAATTGTTATGGTAACAACTTAGTGTAATGGTCTGATAATCGGTTGCAAAAATACGCTTTTTTGTGTAATCTACAAAGGGGCGTGTTCAAAATTTTGCTACTTTTGCCTTCATGAAACGATATGTACTATTTATTTTTGTGTTGTCTCTCACCTTATGTGCGAGTGCGGGTCAGCGTATAGATGCTTATTTTGCGAAGATGCCGCAAACGGTTTTGCCTTTGTTAGACAAGACGGCGCGGCTCGACCTACTCGACCTCTACAATAGCCACTTAACACCGAAAGTTGAAAACGTATATGGTGGTCAGTCTGCGTTGCTATCCAAGACGGACGATTATATTCAGATTAGATGTACAGATGCCAGTTCGTGGCAGATGAAACTTTTGCCCGTGGCGCATGACACGTTAATCGTATGCATTAGCACTGTTCGAGGGCTTAATACCTATTCAAGGCTTACCTATTATAGGGGGAGCGATTGGCACCAGGTAAAGCGTGACTTGCCCCAACCAGCGTTCAACTTGTTTGTAAAGTCAGCAGGGGAGACTCTTCCCACGCGTTTGCAATCATCTTTAGACGTACTTCGTAATTGCCCGATCCAATTGACGCTGAGTGAACGCGAACCGATATTAACGTGTGCGCTAAGCCTTGCAGTGCTTCCCCTCGAAGCACAGAAGAATTTGACCCCTTTATTGCAATCGGTCAAGTATAAGTGGACTTCAGGTAAATGGGTGTTGTTACCAAATAGATAGAGGACGCAAAATTGGGCGTTTCTGTGTCCAGTGTGAAGCAGTATTTGATAAGCTGCAATTTAGAGGGTGTCAAAATAAGATCAAGCTACTAACATTATTGAAAGTATTTTTCGCGTCAAATCATGTTATGACGCCCTCTCTATTAATTGCGGTACTCTTTAGTTCCAATCAATAAATTGTCCGTCTGCTGTGATACCTCGTATACTAATATCAAGGGTTTCACTTTCACGCGAGTTGGTGAAGAATATAAGAGTTGCTTCCCCTTTCTCATTTGTCATGATTTGAGGTGCCCATAAGAGAGTACGACGGGTGTCGGCTTTTGTTGGTAAATCAAATTTTCGGTAGTTGGGGGAATAGAATCTTATGGGAGGTGTGAAGCCCTGAATATTTCTGTATTCACATCCTTTTTCGTTGCGTGTGCGAAATTCATCGGAGCGTTCGTAGAAATAAATGTAGTCAGAAAGGTCTTTGTTATCAGCATCTTTGCCTCGGTTTCGTCTTTTGTACGTTCCAGAGAGATTATCCTCAAAGAGTTCACTTCTCACAATAGTAACGTAGTCAAAGTCCTTACAAAAGCAATTGCTCTCTTCGTTAAAGAAGGTAGGGTTAAGTTGGTTATTTAATAAGAACTTATAAGTGTGTCCGTTAATGACGTACCCTCCGTCGTTCTTTTCTTGTCTTGATGAAAATTTGAAAGCTGGAGAGGTTGCGCTCTCGGTTTCGTTGATAGTTTCAGTTTTCTCAAGTTGTAGCGTATTATTGTATATTTCGAGGCCTTTGTTGTAGGAAGCCTCTGCTTCGTTATCAAAAGAAGAATTACCTATTGATAATTGGTTATAAGCACAAGTTATGTTCCGATTATTCTTTTGACGATAGGGCTTACACTTTAGTTCCATTAGATTTAGAAATTCGAATATGTTTAAGTCGTTAAGGCCAAAATCGCGAAAGCGTTCGCACTCTTTTTGAATGTTGTAAAATGTGAGTGATGCACGTATTCCTTTGTTTACACCGCCGTCCCATGAGTATCGAGTGCCTGTTAGTCCTTTATATTTTCGTTTCGTGCTTACTGTTGCAGTTTTTAAGTTTTGCACTTTATAGGGAACGATTGTGTCTGTCCATTCAAAGTATTTAACATGATTGTTACTAACACTTGAAATATCTTTCATGCCTTGATAAGGGTGTATGGTCAGCATGTCGTACCAAAAGGGACGTAATTGAGGCGTAAGCCATCTGTCCAAATAGAGTCGGCACCATTTTTGTTGTTCCTTTTCAATCTTGTTAATTTTAAAGCGTGATAGATAATTTCCCTCAATGTTAGCGTTTACCATAAAAGCAAATTGTCCTGCATTATCGGTAGTAGTAGTTCCCTCAAAGCTTCCGCCAGTTACCTTTCCGTCTTCATAACCATAGGCTTTTAAATCAATCTTTGCTTTAGATAAGGGTCTACGTTTATTATAGGTATAAAGTGTTCCTTTAATCAGTAATTTATCTTCAATAGGTTGTAGAAGTTTAAAGCTATCTTTTTTACACATAGTGTCAAAAGAGTTTGCACACCAACCTTGCACCATCATGAGTAAGTCAAGCATACGGTGGTGAGCTGCATCATTCTTTTGAAAGTATAGGTCGGGACGATGGATGTAACCTCGTAATTCTGATGCTAATAGCAAGTCTCCACTGATTCCACCATCAGCGTTATCGAGTAAAGTAGTTGCTTCATCACGTGCTGCAAATGAAAGATTGGCATTGCGTATGGGCTTGCCCTTATTATCTTGAGCACGAATTATAACTACAGCAGGACTGAATGGCTTGTACGCTCTTTCGTTTTGTAATACTTCAAGTTGAACAAATCTTGCACTATCGGTAGCTTCAATTGGCTTCCATACCAAGCGAGTTGACAGACTATGACCTTGTTGGTTAAATAATTCTATTCGATTTACTCCTCCGCGCAATGCGCTATAAGGAATAGAATGGTAGTTAGAATTCTTTTTTACGCTAAGCGTGTCGAAGTAGCAAGCATTCTCACGATTGAAGATGGCAAGTCCCAATAGTTCATTTTGTATGGAATCAGCGGTAATAATGCTAATGTTAAGAACGCTGTCTGCTTGTTCAGCCTTTAAAGCGTAAGACGCAGTGCTTTGGGGCAACTCATACTTTTGTGATTTATTTGTTTGCACTTTAGCATATCCTTCAGAGAAGTCGGCTGGAAGTTCAAAAGAACCCATACCTTCATGTTCAGGTAGTGCTTGTGTGCATATTTCCCCATCAGCATAATAAATATAGATGCTATCACAGGTAGGAAGCCCTGTTCCGTCAGTAAGTTTGAAGGCAATGCGTTGTGATGTTCCCTTCACGCGGTTTCCTCCTTCGGGGTAGAAATCTAACAACCTTTTCTTGTTATTGCTCATTTCGTATGGGCGGGGCTTCCCAATTGTTGGGTATTTGCGTTGTGTTGGAGCTAAAAGCGAGAGTTGTGAAAGGCTCAGATCTAATCCTTTCTCTTTTACGTGTTGAGGATTAGCGTCAGTAAAGACGGGTAAAACACGTGAAAAGCAGGCATAGCTTCCCCAATTAACCATTTCGCGTGTATAGGCTAAAATCTCGTAATAGCCTCCATAGGCGTAGGTGGGTAAGGGAATAGCGCCATGTGCCGTTCCCATACTATCAATTTTAAGTGTTTGCTTGGTTATTTGTTGTCCGTCAGCATTTAATAGTTCAACGTATAGCACCCCGCTCAGTGTGGTGGGCTTGAGTGAAGAAGCACGTACAACATAGGCTTTGTACCATATCGTGTCGCCAACTAAGTAACTTGAACTATTGAAGTGCACATACACTTTTTCGCGTGGATAGGTATAATCAAATCTTGCAGCACTTTTAAACTTTTCAAAGAGTTGCTCTGTTTGATTACTTGTTTGTGCAGTCATTGAGACAACAAGTAATAGTAGAAAGTATGATAGTAGAAGAGTTTTCTTTTTCAAATTCATAGTTTTATGGCATGTTATGCTTAACTTTCCATATCTAAAGGCTCGCATCCTTTACACGGATTGCCAACTTGGCTCAACATAGCGTTCAAGTAACTTGGCGTTTGCCATTTGTGCCATGTACGACAATCCGTGTTAAAATTTGAGTGTCGTGTAAAACTGAATAGGAGTCAATTTCTTATCTACTCAAAAGCTGATTAGTTCCAATCAATAAATTGTCCGTCTGCAGTGATACCTCGTATACTAATATCAAGGGTTTCACTTTCACGCGAGTTGGTGAAGAATATAAGAGTTGCTTCCCCTTTCTCATTTGTCATGATTTGAGGTGCCCAAAGCAGTGTCCGTCGAACGTCTTTTTCCGTTGGAAGGTCGAATTTACGATAATTAGGCGAATAAAATTTTATTTCAGGTGTAAAACCTTGTAGGTGGCGAAACTCAATGCCTTTTTGATTGCGTGTTCGATATTCGTCGGAGCATTCATAGAAATAAATATAGTCAGTAAGATCGATATTATCAGCATCTTTACTTCTATTGTTTCTTTTATATTTGCCAGAGAGATTGTCTGCGAACATATCGCTTCGGACAATCGTTACAGATTCAAAGTCTTTGCAAAGCGTGTTAAGTTCTTCGTCAAAATAGGTGGAAGTTAAGTCGTTGTTTAACAATAGGCGGTATTCATGCCCGTTGATAATGTACAACCCCGTTTTTCTATCTTTATCTGGCTTTTCTTTCTCGTCAAATGGTGTGTTGCCATCAGCACCGAAACTTTCTAAAAATGAAGAACTTATGCTTGACTTCCCTTCAATATCGGAAACTAAACTTTCATTGGCTTGAGAATAAATGTCTCCTATGGATAGTCGTTGCAAAGAAGTTCCTATTCCCGTGGCATCTTTTGGGGAATTGTATTTACACTTTAAGTCAACGAGCTTAAGAAAAGCAAAAACGTTTAAATCGTTTAATCCGTAGTCGCGAAAGCGTTCGCATTCTCTTTGTATGTTATAGTAAGTAAGCGAAGCCCGTATTCCCTTATTGACACCTCCGTCCCATGTGTAGCGTGTACCTGTAAATCCATTATACTTTTTATGAGCGTGTACTGTGGCGGCTTTAAGGTTACTGACTTTATAGGGTAGTATAGTGTCTGTCCATTCGAAATATTTTACATTGTTTTTATTCTCATTATTATTGGATTGGTTGATTAATGTTTGCTTTTCGTTATAGATATATGGATGTATGGTCAGTTCTTCTCCAGTTAAAGGGTATAGAAGAGGGGTTAGCCAACGATCAAGAAAAATTTTACACCATTTTTTTTGTGGATTATTTGTGTCAGAACTAATTCTAAACTGTATAATATAGTCCCCTTTAACTTCCGTATTAGCAACAAAATTAAAAGATCCATGGTTGTCAGTAATGGTACTCCCTTCAAAATTCTTTTCATTTATTTTGCCGTCTTGATATCCATAAGCTTTTATATCAATTTTGGTATGAGGTAAGGGTTTGCGTCTATTGTATGAATAAAGTGTACCTTTGATCAAGTATTTGTTCTCGATAGGTTGTAATAATTGAAACGTATCTTTTTGACACATTGTGTCGAAAGAATTGGCATACCAACCTTGTACCATCATAAGAAGGTCTATCATACGTCTATGAGCTGCATCCTTTTTCGCAAAGTACAAGTCAGGACGATGAATATATCCACGTAATTCAGATGCTAAGAGTAAATTTCCGCCAATGCCCCCATCGGCATTGTCAAGTAAAGTAGTTGCTTCATCACGTGCTGCAAATGAAAGGTTAGCATTGGCGATGGCGTTACCATGTTTGTCTTTTGCACGTACAACTACGACGGCAGGGCTAAAGGCTTTATATTCACGTTGATTCTGAAGAACTTCAAGATGCACGAAACGAGTACTATCAATAGATGTGAATGGTGCCCAAAAGAGACGTGTTGATAGACTCTGCCCCTTCCAATTATAAAGTTCTATACGATTGACTCCACCGCGTAGTGCGTTAATAGGTATAAAGCGAGAATTAGCATTTTCATGTACAGTGATTGTGTCAAAGAAGCATGCATTTTCGCGGTTAAAGATAGCTAAAGCAAGAAGCTCATTCCTTTTAATACTATTCGTATTAGCTATAATTTGAATGTCAAGCCCTTCGTTATTAATGTTAGCTGAAATGGCGTACGCTGCATGAATGTTGGGTAACTCATATTTCTTAGATCGAATGGATTGAACCTGTGCGTACCCTTCTGAAAAATCAGCGGGAATTTCAAAGGAACCCATGCCGTCATGTTCTGGCTGAGCTTTTGTACATATTTTTCCATTAGCGTAATAAATAGTTATGCTATCATAGGCTGCTAGTCCCATGCCATCCGTTAATTTGAATGCAATTCGCTGTGATGCTCCGTTTACGCGATTTCCACCTTCAGGATAAAAATCTAAAAAACGTTTTTTATTGCTTGTCATTATGTAGGGGCGTGGTTTCCCTATAGTCGGATTCTTGCGTGGGGCTGGTGTTAGAAGTGATAATTGAGAGAGGTTCAGGTTCAATCCTTTTTCTTTTTTGTGTTGAGGGTTTGCATCTGTAAAAACAGGTAGTACACGTGAGAAGCATGCAGCACGCCCCCAATTAATCATTTCGCGTGTATAAGCTAATATTTCATAATATCCGCCATAAGCATAGTAGGGTAGTACGATGGCACCTTGTGCCGTTCCCATACTATCAATTTTAAGTGTTTGTTTAGTAATTTGTTGTCCGTCAGCGTTTAATAGTTCAACATATAGGACTCCGCTTAGTGTAGTTGGTTTTAGTGAAGATGCACGTACTACATAAGCTTTATACCATATAGTATCGTTTTGCAGATAACTTGAGCTATTAAAGTGCAGGTATACTTTCTCGCGTGGGTAGTTATAGTCAAAACGAGTTGCTTTTTTGAATTTTTCAAAGAGTTGTGTCGTTTGGTCAGATAAGGATTGGCCTATTGAAGATAAAGAAATCAATAAGCATGATAATGTAATCAATATATGTTTTAGCATATTCTTTTGAATTAAACGACGTGTTACTTATAATTTGATTTTGATTAAGTAGGTCTTCAAAAGTAGTTTCTTTTAGTTCCAATTAATCAACTCCCCCTCTTCTGTGATGCCACGCACGCTGATATCAAGTGTTTCGTTCTCGCGAGCGTTGGTAAAGAGTATGATAGTTGCTTCGCCCTTGTCGTTTGTCTTAATCTGTGGTGACCACAAGAGCGTGCGGCGTGTATCGTTCTTTGAGGGCAAATCAAACTTTCGATAGTTGGGCGAATAGTATTTAATGGCAGGCGTAAATCCTTGAATTTGACGTGACTCTTTGCCACGCCCTGTGCGCCTTCTATATTCATCGGAGCTTAGAAACAAATAAATTTTGTCTTTTTCGCTACTAAAACGCTTCTCTTCACCGCTTACACCATCAATGCGTAAATTGCTTTTAACGATAGAGGCAGATTTGAAGTTTGAGCAGAGCTTATCATCCTCATCTCGAAAGAAAACCGATGGAGGAAGATTGTTAACGTAAACGGTGTAATTGTGTCCTTTAATCGTAAAACTCAGTAGTGTATTATCTTCGTTCTCACTTGGATTATCATTATTATTTATATCTTCGTCATTATTTTGAGTCACATCGTTGTGGCTTAAGCTTTGACTATTTGTAGAATTATTATGTGAATGACTATTTATGGCATTTTCTACCTTACTATTAGTAAGTGTATAGTATTCTTCCGCATAAGTTGTCATATTTGAAGTTATTTGAGAAGAGTCCATGGTGTAGTCGCTTCCGTTATAACTTAGTTTCCAATTCATAATGTCGAAAAATTGGAAAATGTCTAAGTCATTAATACCGAAATCTCTCAGACGTTCGCATTCACGCTGCACGTTATAGTAGGTTACGCAGTGTTTAATTCCATTTCGCTCGCCACCATTAAAGGTGCTACGGCCGCCTTGTAGTCCTTTGTATTTTTTGACATGTGCCACGACTTCGGCAGGCTTAAGCACTGAAAAGCGAAAGGTCTTAATCGTGTCTTTCCACTCAAACAGATCAGCCTCCTTTGTATCGGCAGCAGTGTTTGTGTAATTGGGGTTGTTTGTGGCATATTCGTACGGCTGTAAGCTTAGTTGGGGTCCTCTGATAGGGCAGAGTGGGGGAGCAAACCAACGGTCAAGCGAAAGTTTGCTCCATTTGCGTTTGTTCTTTTCGTCCCGAAGTTTGAAGGTAACTAAGAAGTCTCCTTTCAATTCCGTTTTCGCTTCAAAAGCGAATCGCCCTTTGTTGTCAGTTTTGGTTTGTGCCTCAATGCCAGTAGAACCCACCTTCCCATCGTTGTATGCATATCCCATAAGGTTGATATAAATATTGGGGTAAGGTTCCTTCTTGTTGTTGTACTTGTAAAGTGTACCTTTAATCAACAAACTATCTTCAATGGGCTGACGAAGCGCGAAACTATCGCGTTGACACATCACATCAAAAGAGTTCGCTTGCCACCCTTGTACCAACATGAGGAGGTCGAGCATGAAGCGATGCGCGGCATCATTGCGCTCAAAATAACGATCAGGACGATGAATATAACCACGCAGTTCAGAAGCTAACAACATGCTGGCCTCAATACCCCCATCGGTGGTGGTGATAATGTTGCTCGCTTCGTCGCGTACAGCCACAGAAAGGTTGGCATTCTTTACGATATTTCCGTCACCACGTGTGGCTTTAAGTACTAATGCTACGGGGCTAAAGGGATCGTATGCGCGTTGGTTTTGTTTAACTTGTAGTGAAACTTTGTGTGCAGCTTCACGCTGATTGAGCGGATTCCAAACTAATCGTGTTGCAAGTCCCTGTCCCTCGATGTTGAAAAGTTCGAAGCGACTCACCCCCGCGCGAAGGGCTTTGTTGGGAATGAAAAGTTCAGTTCCTGTTTGCGGGTTGACAGTAAGCGTGTCAAAGAAGCAAGCATTTTCGCGATTAAAGAGTGCAATAGCTAAAAGTTTATGTTGCTCGCAAATGCTGTCTGCAGCAGTTACTTTAATGGTGATTCCTTCACTACTATGTTCAGTCACTCCTAAGTAGTAATCGGCCGTGCAATGGGGTAATTCAATTTGACTCTTTTTAATGCCATTAATGCGTGCATAGCCTTTGTCAAAGTCGGCAGGTAGAAGGAACGTCCCCATCCCATCGTGTAAAGGTTGTGTGGTCGTACACAATCGTCCATCAGCATAAAAAATAGAGAGCGTGTCTTCAACAGGAAGCCCCGTACCATCAGTAAGTTTAAAAGCAATAAGTTGTTCTACGCCCTTAACGCGTTCTCCGCCTTCTGGATAGAAGTCGAGCATTCGTTTTTTGTTTGTGGTCATGCCATAAGGGCGTGGTTGTCCTATGGTAACCGTTTTACGAGGCTCTGGTTGTGGAATGGAGAGTTGTGAAAGGTCAAGGTCTAACCCATGTTGCTTTTTGTGTTGTGGATTCTCGTCAGTAAAGACAGGTAGCACACGTGAGAAGCAAGCATACTTTCCCCAATTCACCATTTCACGCGTATAGGCTCTCACTTCGTAGTAACCTGGGTAAACGGTATCACCTAATGGAATAGCTCCTTGAGCCGTGCCCATGCTGTCAATTCTGAGAACTTGATTAACAACGTTTTGTCCGTCTGCATTAAGTAGTTCAACATAAAGCACTTTGCTGAGTGTAGTGGGTTTGAGCGATGATGCACGTACTACGTATGCTTTGTACCAAATGGTATCGCCCGTAAGGTAAGCTGTGTTATCAAAATGAACATACACTTTTTCACGAGGATATTTATAGTCAAATCGTGCCGCTTTTTTGAATTTTTCAAACAATTGCTCTGCTCGCATTGACATCGTTTGCCCATAAGATGTGAGCGAAGTCAAGATGCATAATATAGTGAGGTATAAATACTTTTGCATATTTTTTTGATTTAGAAATTCAAATGAAATGTATGGGACAATGTAGGCTGAAAGTAGATGTTGAACTCATTTTTACCTCCTTAGCGATGGAATGAAAATCCAGTTAAGCAGAGTGTAAAAAAATCAGAAGTTATTTTTGAACATTACTAAGCTTGGTTGATACAGCGGTAAAGATTCTTCGCTTGTGTTTTAAATGTTTCGTAATAGACCATTTTCCAATAAATAATAGGGTGTAATGTCTCCCAACGGTAGCTTCGTGGCATCCCTTTTTGCACATTCTTTAATTCATAGTACAAAGTAGAGATACTTTGCTGTTCGTTTAAGCAAGGTATAACAATAGTTATGAGCTTTAGATTGCTATTTGAATGTTGCATGTGGCAAAATTAGAAAAAACTTCTTAATAGAATATTTTTTGTGCTAAGTATTTTGTGTCTTATTTGTTTCTTTTGTAAGGTTGACATGACGTTGTGAGGCTACTACGTGAAGATGTTGATAAACTGCAATTTGTCGAATAGAACAAGAATAAAAATTAATGAAATAATTAATGTTCAATTAATGATAATTAATG
>ERZ1026852.591-NODE-591-length-22135-cov-5.864538_pt1 | contig 22135 bp, 20 predicted proteins | sample MGYA00380156_ERZ1026852 | MGnify/ENA primary metagenome ERZ1026852 (study PRJEB33269, sample SAMEA4719792) | human gut metagenome | biome: human-associated habitat; feature: organic feature; material: feces | place: Cameroon | collected 2013-10 ...
GAATCATATTTGTATCAATATAGAAATGTATTTGGTAGGCCCTATTTATTCATCACATACATCAAACTCGTTATGAGTTTCTTACTTGCTGCCATAGAATCGCTGAAACCTATTTGGTCAATATCAGAGATATTCAGGAGGATGCTCTTGGCTTGGCATATTGAACATCATCAAGCACAAGGGGAAAGATTGGCTTACTCATATTAACAGTATAACCAATCTCGCAGATTAGTTGAAAACACTTATCGACAGCATGCTGAAGTAGGTAATTCAAGACGTCTTCTGTTATTTACTTGGCAAGTAACTGCATTTGGCGTTTTTATCTATCATGATACAATGAAAGACATATTTCTGATGCTCCAGTTTGCCTGCTGTGGTGACGAGAACATCACCTAGCGGTATTGGCACCATCTTTTGTGCATCTTCTATAATGGCTTCGCCGCCAGCATGAAGTATGGCACGTGACACACCACCGCCCATTGTCACATAGCAGTCGTCAGAACTGACGATTACTTCAGCCTGTGTATCAAGTATGTTGTCAAACTTGACTGTGAGCGTGGACTTATTGAAAGTATATTTCCTTGATTCCGTATTTTCATCGCGGTATACCCTCTTTCAATATCCTCACCATCGCCAACATCAGGAAGGTATCATATTTCATGTTGTCGGGATCGATGCGACGAAGGTCATCATAGGAGCAAAGGTTTATGTGATGGGCTTCATTTTTCTTAAGTTTATTACGATAGGAACTACGAGAAGACCCAAAGCGGCGGTTGTATTCATATTGCTCTTGGGGACTGAAAGGAGAAAAGCCAAGGATGAGTTTCTCCACGTTCCAGCGAGCATGCTCACATTTAGCCATTGCCTTTAGGTTGTTCCCTACTAGTTTCAATAGGTCCTTTTCATAATTCTTTACCATATAGTTAAGCATATCGGTAGTAATACAAACTGTTTCGCAGTCTATTTTCTCGTCCTCTTTAGAACGTTTCACAGAGCAATACGCCTTTTTTATCACTTTCTTCCAATCATTTTCCTCGTTCTTTTTCGAACGTTTCACAGAGCAATATGCCTTTTTTATCACTTTCTCCATATCTTTGCGGACTTTGTTGTCAAAAAGCGATTTGAGGCGAGTAACGAAGCAGTCGGCGCAAAAGACATTTGACAACTTGTTACGGAGCTTTATTTGATAAAGAGTACCTTTTTTATCATCCTCGTTAGTGTATTCTGCTATTTCGTTCCACTTTTCCAGTGTTTTTCCTTTCGATTGCTGATAGCAAAAATAGAGTAAAGCCCTAGAGTAGCGATCTGAGATATTGGGGTCATCAGGGGGAAGGTTGTCTATATCTGCCCCTACTTGATAGACCATGTTTACACGACGCGCATGGGTAACATTCAGCTTACAGTCACACTTGTTACTGTCACACTTGCGATTTTTCTCTTCTTCAATGGCCTCACGGTCAATATGGACCAGCCCCAAGCCACCTTTTTCATTCGCCTCATATCCGAAATCATCGTCATTGAAACCAAGCAACTCCAATTCGATACCGACAAAAGAATAGGGGTTCTTCACGACGCAATTCTTCCACTTCTGCCCGTTTTCCTTATCTTCTTTTTCTGCTGTTATAAGAGTATATTTACATAAGTTAGTCAAGTTACCCAAAAACTCCTCCTTGCGAAGTTCAGCAATGATGTCTGGATATTTTTTACGATTATAGAGAAGTGTAATCATTGTACTATTGCTCGGGGCTTGACTTACGCCATCACCTTCATTAAAATTGGGGAAATGCAAAGCCAAGGCCGCGTGACGCGCTATATAAAACGCCATCGGATCAACACAATCAATGACTATATGGACACGTTCAGAGGAAGAAGCTGCAATCCCATCTGATCCCCAACTTTTCTCTTTTTTCAACTTGGAAAGCACATAGTTTCTGGCACGGCACCAGCCTTGAACCACATCTTCGCCAAACGCTTCGCAAGAGCCAGCTTCATCCTTACGATGTAACCGGCGCATGTCTTTAAAAAGATCCCCACAGGCTCTACATTTGCCTGACATGGGCATTATCTTTTTCTTTTTTATGATAGTCGGCTTCATGGCTTGCGAGGAACACATTACTATTGCTTGCGTCATATCCCGACGGACTCTGATAGAGCTGCAGATCAAACCATCCCATAGACTTGATCACATGCTCCATGATGAGCGACTGTTGCCACTCAAAGGCATCAAACATCGTATCTCTGAGATATACAAACAACTGCAAAGGCATTCCCTCGTCCGTCTGCTCCAGCCAACGCACGACAAGGCGGGGCTGTTGCGACACACGCGGGTAGGCCATTAGCCAATGGTAAATATATTGGCGGAAAGCCTCTATATTGAGCATGCCATTTTTAATGATCTTCTGCAAAACAAACGGATCCAAGTCAAGTTCCACACGCAAACGCTCCACATCTTGCGCTGAAAGGGGCCGTATCCATCCCGTATCCAGCACGAAGGCCTTCTGCATCAATCTGCCATACGTTTTCCCCTCCATCATACGCTGACTATTTTTGAAGTGCTCGGAATGGAGAATATAAGTGGGAAAGGACGAGGTTGTAGTATCCCAGTTTTCTACCGTTACAGTAGTAAGTGATATGGTGCGCACAAAACCTTCTATTCCTCGTGACTGAACGGTTATAAGGTCGCCTATTCGTAGCAAACCATTGGCACGAAGGTAGAAAAAAGCTGCTACGCTCTTAATCGTATCTTGAAAGATCCAACCGAGAACAGCACCAAAAGTGGTAACGATGATAAAACCATTGCCCTTCTGTTCGATGCCAAGGGCAAAGACGACGAGAGTAAAGCATATACCAAAGACAACCAACAGGGCTATCTGGCTGACCGTTATCCGAATCTCCTGCTTGTGCAGACTGTATATCTTGTTTAGATTCGTGATAACGTATGTAGCAACACCAAACAGAATACAACTGACCCCTATAATTCCGACCTTATACAATATGCTATGAGGGGATGAGTAATCATCAGCCCCTAGTCGCATTGAAATCTTAGGTATCAAGCATAATACTGCTATCAACAATGAGATAGAGAGGAAGAAACTACCTTTGGATTTAAAAATTGCTCCTAAGATCTGAAGGGAACACCGTTTCCCAGATAACCATTTACGAGACAATCTACGCCTCCAGAACCATTCCAACACCATTAGTATTAGTACTAGACACAGTACTACCACCCCCTTAGAGCCATTTATCAACATGTCCCTGGAAGTGTTTCCTTGAGCACAAGGAAAAATGCTATTGAATAAACTCTGTATCAAGGCAAAACAATATTTAGACATAAGTCGTAGCAGCCAAAACAACAAAAGTTCAAAAGTCGCACTCGCCTCCGCGACGCTTAGAATAGCATTGTGGATCAACATGATGACTTTTTAATCTCAAACCCCAGCTTCTTCACCAGCTTTAGTGTCTGCATCGCCATTTCCCTGTCGTAGAGCTTTTCACTTTCAGGGAGATTGCAATAAGGCACCATGTCGGGCGTCTCCTTCTTTTGATCGTTGCGCTCGGGCCCATAACTCCAGCCTTGGTCAGTACGGGTTTTAGCCCAAATCTCGTGAGCGTTCTCCGCAATGGCTTCTTGCAGTTCAATGAGGTCATCATCGAGGGACACATCGTCAAGACGAATGGGGTAAGGCTCGTAAACAAACTGGTCGGTAGTATTGACCACTACCAAATAATGGTTTGACTGCTTCCAAGCCTTCAAGAACAAAGGCAACGGATAAGTAGTCAGTTCCTCTTCGGTATAAGGATTAAAGAGCGTTATTTCGTTTGACGCAACAGACACCGAACAAATAGCCACAGCATGATTTGGATGCATCTGAGAGTTATTGTGAGTAGCTGGGTCAAGCATAGTATTGTCAACTACTGCTATCAATTGGTTGCCATGCTCCAACCAACGCACCACATCATCCATGGAGGAATCATAACGGCGGCTGACGGCAAGATTGTTCTTCTCCAACAACCGACCGATATTATACAATGGCATTCCCTTGTCCCTCAACCAGCAATTATGGTAAGCCTCGTCAAGAAGGGTCTTGTGGGTTGTTTCAATACCGAGTTGATGCAGCACAAACTCCTCGCACTCTATGTCGCAGAGATAGCTTTCCTTTTTTCGTGCAGCCATCGCCGTCATGGGAAGCTCCTTAACCTTGGCAGGCTTGCGCCCCGCCATATCTTCATCGACCTCACTCACAATACGGATCAGCTCGCGCAACTCCTCGTCTTGCTCGGCAGCCTTCAGCACGCGCATCGTGTCTTCCGCATTCGTGTTTCCATCAAGGAATGCAGCCAACAACTCATCTGAAATTATCATACTATCGTTCATAAGATCTTTTATCTTTAAGTGCTACTTCTACGAGGGCTTTCATGGCCCGACGCTTTATATTATAGAGGTTGGCCACCGTAATGGACAACTGCTTTGCCACCTCTTCTGGACTTTTCTCCTCTATCATCAGCAAATGGATGACAAGGGCATAACGCTGATTATTCATTTGACTAAGCAAACTCTCAACATCCATCTTGGCTTGCGAACTTTCAACATACGAAAGATTATTGCCACTATTAACAAGAGGCTCTTGGCTTTCATTATCTATCACTTTGCCACGACGCTTCAGTTCCAAACAATGCCGCACGGCTATTGTCTTCAGCCACTGAAACAATGTGCTCTCATACTTAAACGTTCGCAATTTTCTTGCATCGTTCTCCATGAGAAGCACGTATAGCTCGCTGATTATCTCGTCGTAATCAACTATCTGATTTCCAAACACACGCCTTATGATACTAATAAACAACGGACGACAATCCGTGAAGAAGAACTGCGCCGTCACCTTAGGATCGTGGGCTATGAGAGAGGATACTATTTCTTGATCCATCATATTATTTAAAGCTGGATTTTTATCATATTGCTCACAAAAGCAAACTACCAAATCACAAACACTTATAACTCGACATTTACTTTGGCTGCAACATATTTCTTTAAGCTTTCAAAAGTCTTACACTTTTTTAACTCATAAGGGCCAAATGTAACACCAAACTGGTTTTGTAGAATCGCTCTAAAGATCTTTTCGTTGAACCCTATTTTATCCAACCTGTCTCCACCAAAAACATGAAAAGGGGTACTACAACTTTTCAACATACTATCACGCAGCGTTTCTTTGGTAAGTACTATCGCTGGGGCAGCATATTGACTTGTCATTATCTCGCTACCAAATGACTACTACTTCTTTTTACATGCCGTTAGTTCGCCTTTTAGCTTGTCTATCATTTCACAGGATTGTTTTTCTACCAATTCATCCATCTCTGCCATAAGCTGATCAAACCTCTTTGCTTTTGAAGAAAGAGTTGCAACAACAGTTTCTGTTTTAGCTATTTGTTTGCGTAGCAACTCTACTTGGCTCTCTGCTTTATCCAATTGTTTTTTTTGTGCCCTATCATTTGAGACTAACATTTTGATCTTTTCCAGACTTTCATCATATTGTTTATGCAAAGAATCCATCGTCATTTTTAACTCGGCCTTTAACAACTCTTGCTCCTTTAGTTTTTCCAAAAGAGTATCTTTATCAACTCGAAGTTTTTTTGTTGCCTCTTTTTCTTTAGCCAAATCTTTCTTTGCTTGCTGGATCAAAGCTTCTGAGTTTTTCAAGCTATTCCAATTACTTTGCGAAATGAATAAGTGTTCTTCGGTTGTTTTACCTTTTTCTGAGAAATTAGGTTCAAACAACCAACCACATGTTTTACAATAAGAAGCATCAACAAACAGTTCTTCATTGCAAACTGGGCATTTTTTTGAAGTTATACCGAGTTGTTTATATTTGGAGACTACCGCTAAAGCCAAGTCTTCTAGACTACTATAGTGACGGGAGTACTCAGCCTTTTTATCTTCTAGTTCTTTTCTTATTCGCTTTTCACGCTGTTCTGCTTCTTTTATTTTTCTGATTCTTTCTTCTTCTAGCTTTAACTTTTTCTTTGCTTCTTCTTTACGTTCTATATACGCGGGAGTTTCCACATAATGCAGGATTGCATCTTGATAGTTATTCAAATTAAAGGACTCAAAATGCCGCAACTGAATCGGCAAATCAGCAATGGATATATTTCCTTCTAAGAAAGTCAAGACCTGTCCATTTTTGCGACCACTCAACTGCTCGGCCAAAAAGGTACCCCATTCGAATTTCACCCATTGGCTTCTAAGATTTTCCTTTGTAGTTCCTAAGACTATTATATGATAAGCAGAATCAAGAGCTTCCGAGATTACATCCATAAACTCAGATTCTTTCATCTTATGCAGTTCTTTCGGAGACAGGAAAACATGAAACCCATTATCCTTGAGATAACTGTACACCTCTTCGGCTATTGAATAGTCCTCTTTCTTGCAAGATATAAAAACATCATACTCCATATTTTGCCAAATTAGTCTTTTCTGCAACGATACCAACAGATTTCAAAAATCATTGATACCATCTATTAAACCATTCTATTGTACATCAATATTAAATTCTGTGCCGATAGAAACAAAGATTCCTTCCCGCTCTGTCCTTGGAAGGAACAACAATTTGTGGTTTCCTGGCTCCGTCATTTTTCGAACATAAGTGGTTGGAAATGTTTTCAAAGTATCAACATTCACACCATCCCACTCTACCACCAAGCAAAAGCCTTCGCAACGTTCCCTTGTCAGCTTCACTCTTAACGTATCACCACGACTCGGCATTACATTATTTACATCGTAATAAAATGAGCCATGTTCGCCTACACTTATACTGCCTTTAAGAGAAACACTATCAACTGACCTTTACCTTCGCTTACAATTGCATCCGAGTCATCACTACTGCATGCAAACAAGGAAGTCATTGCTATCATGAAAAGCAACGAACGAAAACATTTTTTCTTCATTTGAACTTTATTTTCGATAACGGAATAGTCCTCACTCTTTCATGAGATGAAAACATCATATTTCATATTCAACGAAATTAGAGTTCATTTCCACACTCCGAGCAGAACTTCTGCCCCTCTTTCACTTCAGCCTTGCACTTAGGACAACGCTTGGCCTTTTGAGCTTTATTGAAGCTGCCATCAGCCTTTGCTTGCTTGAAGGCTGCCTTTCCTTCTTTCACCATATCCTTGAGGTTTGCCTCATCGATGATGTCACGGATAATATGCTTGGTATCATCAGACTCAGACACTTTCAGCGTGCCGTCAGGTTGCATCAAGCGCGTGATGAGCTGGAGATAGATAATGGCGGAGACATACACCATCGTGTAGCCAAGAGCAGCATTCATCGCGACAGCAATAGACTGTCCAGCGACAGGAATGAAAGACAGCAGGGAAGATCCAACAAGCACAGCGACGAAGGCTCCCGCTCCCGTCACCAAGTTTGTCACAACGGCTGAACCAATAAACTTTGCCGTGTTCTCCGACATGGAAATATCCAGTGTTTGATTGATTTTGACATAGGTGGCCCAAACAAAACCAGCTTGGGTCAACGCTGCTGCCACACCTGCAATACCAGGAGCCACACCTGCCACACCACTTGCCACAGCCGCAGCTATAGCGTAGTTGCCAATGGCGTCCTTTATTTGCTCTATCTTTGTGCCATCAAGCGAATTGCGCATTGACTTATCAAGGTCTTGCAATGCCCTGGCCAAAGCTCCAGTTGGAATACTCATAATCAATGGTTGTTTTGAATTAGAAAAACGTTTTAGAGTTTCCTGCCACAATGCTGACAGAACTTCCAAGAGCTATCTATAGCCCTGTGACAGCCGGGACATACGGGGTGATTTCTTGTCATGGCCTGATACTCCTCGCTCTTCGTCCATTTCAACATTTCCCGCACACGGACAGAGGTAAACGGATGGTCTTGATCCATCACAGCGTATGTTTGGAGCGTCTTGTTCCACAACCCGCTCTTGCAGAAGGCGTCATAGAGATCGGCCTGCTCTGCCAACTCTACCAAATTGAGCTCGGAAGTGATGGATTTCGGACCGCCAGCCAACCGTGCAAGCATCGAAGCCGTCGTCTGCGGGCCCACGATATAAGCAGCCGCACGATCACAGCTCAGTTCGCTCTTGCGCTGCCAATACATCAAGGCATAGTGGATGGGAATCGCCAGTTTTGACAAGGTTTCAAACATACCCGAGGCATTGGCTATCACCTGTGCCAAAGTATGATAAAGCATGTGGCGACAGGCAATGTGACCGCATTCATGCGCAACGACACCCACTAGCTCCTCCTCAGACATCATATCCACCAATGCCGAGGTGATAGTGATTGCCGTCTGCGTGTCGCCAAAAGCATAGGCATTGGGCATGGGGTTCATCTCCAAATAGAATTCTGGCTCTTTGATTTCCAGCCGCTCACAAATAGGCGGAAGGATATTGTACAACCGTGGCAACTGGGTAGGAGTCAGCTTCACCTTCGAAGCCATATTCAATCCCGTCTGCAGTTGCTCGATGCCTACATCCATCACCTTCTTTATTATGGTGGAGAGCATCGGAATGGCCTTCAATGCTTTCAAGGCCGCAGCATCCTCGGGGTGTATAAATTCTGTGTATTGCATATCATTGTATTCTATACCAATAGAGTGTTCCCGTTATTTATCTGCGAGTTAACTATATTAGTCTGTCTGAACATAGATTTGTTTTTTACTATCTAACTACCAAGCACAGCATGTGAGGGTAAATCCGAAACATGAGTAATCGTTTCATTTGTATCTTTCCAATGCTAATTTGCATTCGTTCTTTAGATCTTGAAACTCATCATCGGATGTTTCAGTTATCATATATTTTTTACTGTCCAACCCTCGCTGATACCAGTATCGAGCATCTTGTAATTCTCCTTTTTTCTCATATAATTGAGCCAATATCACTTGTGCTTCCAATATATCGCTATTAGCTGCCTGGCCTAACCAATACGCTGCTTCGTCTGCATCTTGTCTTACACCATAGATTCCGTTTAAGTAACAAGAGAACAGATAGTATTTACTTTCTGCATTATCATTAAAAGCAATATCACGGTACCAGTAAAACGACGCATCGTCTTTTATCAAGAAACATGATTGTATCGAATCATATCCAATTGGATTATTCGTTTCGATTCTATTATTAAGCGTTTTATATAAAAGCAAATCTGTACTATTCAAATTTTCTGCTTTCTTATATAACTCTAATGCATCTTTATAACTCTGTTTGCAGCAATCTCCCTGTGAATAATATACTGAAAGATGAAAAATACCATTAGCATTACCCTGTTTTGCAGCAGAATAGTAATAGTAATATGCAGAATCAAAGTTTTGCTCAAAAAGTCCCATTTCATACTTCCTGCCAATTTCCGTAAGAGCTTCCGAGAACCCCTCTTCATTGGATTTCAACAACCATTCTTTAGCTTTGGTACCTTTTGCATAATATTTGCCATAGTCATATTGTGGCAGACCATAACAACCTCCTATTTTTACGGCCTTTTTTAACCATTTCTCCGCTTTTTTATCGTTAGTATCAATTCCGATTCCATGTAGATAAAAATGCCCAACTCGATACTGTGCCCAATTATATCCTTGCTTTGCTGCTTTTAAATACCAAAAAAGAGCTTGCTCATAATTTGGCGATTCTTGTTCCTCATAAATCGTTGCTAACAGACTTTGAGAATATACATGACCTTTTTCGGCAGCCTTTGTAAGCCAAAATATGGCGCTGTCTAGATTGTTCTCTTCCTTATACTCATACCCCAAGACATGCATAGCCTCTGTATCTCCATCAATTGCTCTCTTATAAAAGGATTGATCATCTAACGACTGCGAAAATGCGCACAAAAATCCCATGAAAGAGAGACAAAGAACAAATGTTATTTTGATGAATGTATTCATAAAAAGTTTGGGTTAATAAGACGCAACCTTTTATTGGTATGAATAGTAAAACACAGCTCGATTATTCAAATTACAGCTTTGTTTTTAAAGTTCTGATGGTTCAAACGTTATAACACAAGCGCTGCCAGAAATATCTCCCACATATCTGTATTTAAGACCCGTTTTGGCATTCTTGCAAACCTTGATCATTTGCTCCATTATTGGATCTGGACTTACTATCGCTTCTTGCAAAGTTGCTTTAACAGCCGCTTCGTTTTGCTCTATACTCTCGATAGGAACCATATTTTCATCTATGCTATAATTGAAAACAAAATAATTACCTTCGAGAGCAGCAGATGACAGCGTCGTGTATTCGTCAACTTGCATTGGGCATTGTGCATTGGTAGAAGTTACATTGATTTCCAATACTTCACGAGGTGAGATTGGGTCGATTTTCCCTTCTGCCAAATCCTTTATTTCGTCTTTGGTCAGTCTAATCTTAAGGTTTTCATCGCCTTCCTCTGGCTGCATGATAAATGTCAGTTTTGAATCTGCCTTTGCAATTTCTTTCATCAATTGGCGGCCCGACGGTGAATTGGCCCAGTTTCCAAGCATTGCTCTTTTAAGCGTATTTTTTAACTTGTTCAAGACACCAATCTTGATGGGCAACTCTTTACTGATTGTCATGGTAATGATGACCTCATCAGCATCCTCATCGAATTGATAGCTTGAAATACTACCAACCAAGCCTAAATCTATAGGGCATTCCTTATTGGTAGCCTCAATGTTAGCTTTCAGTTCTTTCTTTGACGAATCACATGAATAAAAGGCAAAGGAAGTCAACAACAACAATGTAGCTAAAAAATAACGTCTCATACACTTTAACCCTAATTCGTGTCGGGCACAACCTCTGAGTGATTTTATAATTATGAACGTAAAAACATCTTAACTTTTATAGGCCCCTCTTCATTTTACTATTGCTTCTCTTACTTTCAAGTTCTTGGCAACTAAACCTGATTAAAACTGTCTTTCCTGTAGAATCACCAACGAACTTATATCCAACACCCTTATTCACTTTCAGGCACATATGCGTGATAAAGTCTGCATCTACACTTATAAAAAAATTCTTGATATCTTCCTGAATTTCTGTTTTATTCTGCTCCATTAGATCCATATCAAGCACATCTTCATCACAATCATAGTCAAACATGACATAATCTCCGTCCAAATAGCATTTTCTTACTACCATCCCTTTATCGACTTTCATGGGAAAACCTTTATTTACTTCCGCAATCGTATCTTTTAAAATGCTTAAATTCTCTTCTTCTGGACTTATTTCTTCTATTTCATCAACGAACCCCGTCGTATTAACCTCCGTTGTATCAATGAACACAGGATCAGTATCAGACTCAAGAGGGCCTCCATGACCAATAGTATTATAGATAGAAGCAGCACCTGTCAAACCTCCTGTAAAAAGAGCTAAGAGAAAGATGGCGACCCGTCCTTTGATTATGCTACTTAACTTAGTCTTCTCACCAAAGTGAACCGATGGAGTTGAGCTAGGGTCATTCTTGAGTTGATCTTCTACTCCTCCACAAGTATGACTACTGGACACCTCTTGCTTTCCTGATAGCGATATGTTCCCATTGGACGGCCTGACAACGTCCTCATTTTTTTCTTTCGTCTGAGATACGGAAGGAGACAACTTCGCACCACATCTTTTGCAGAACTCCGCATTATCATTGCTTATTTCCGTTTTACAGACAGGACATTTTCTCATATCATCACATTTTTACGGTTTATAAGTTGGTGCTCTATTTAGGGAACGGCCCTTTGTTATTAGAAGATACATACTAACTAAGCACAGACATAACACTGTTCTTGTATTTCTCCAACTGTGCTATGTAGCCTTCAATACATTTATCTTTATTAGTTTCTTTCATTCTATTTCTAAATGTGTTTACTGCAGGATAAAGCAGGGCTGCAGGTATTACAGTAGAGGCAGCCTGTATCAATTTACCATAGCCTAAATACATGCTGATAGCACAACCCGCGCATGCACCAACCGCAGGTATGACATAATTATAATACAAGGGTAATTCACCTTTCACATCCATTTCTTCAAAATGAATGTCATCCAGCAGAATTTCTCTAACCATTTCAGCTTCCTTAGGATTCGTTTTCATCAAGTCACTCAACCATTTTCCATTAATATCATACTCTGAATTCCAAGATGATGCAGCATCTGACAGAATCAGATTAGCTAATGGTGTCGATAGTTTTTGCTTAGCCGCTGTGCTAATTAACTTTCCCTTTACAAGAGCAATAAAATCACCCCATAAGGACTCGAATCTATCTTTATCTGTTGTATTCATAATTAATTTTATATTTTTGAAATCATTTTCTTAATCATCTGTTGTCTACTTCCCAGACTGTCAATCTCTTTCTCTATCATTTGGATTCTTCCTTTGACGGCCCGGTGTCGTGCTTCCCAATCTTTTATTCTTTGAGCGATAGTAGAAGCATAAGTAGAATAATATCTGTTTATTTCGGTTTCAAGACGTGAGCGAATATCATCCACGAAATTATTATAGTTCGTCATACAGTCACTTGCTACTGATCTATAGTATGAGTGAAGTGGGGTTGATAATTTTGATTTGATCTTTCCCTTTACCCCTGACGTGTCTGGAGCTGCTGCTGCACCTGCAAATAAGCCTATAACAGTTCCGACAATTGTACCGATTCCAGGTGCTAATACCGTGCCAATAGCAGCTCCTGCTGCAGCTCCACCACCCACAGCCCAGTTCTCTTTTGAGAGTTCTTCAGTTATTAGCGTTGTTACAGGGCCAATATTTGCAGAATGTGCAGAATGTCTGACAACCATATCTTTAGGTTTTAGATTAAATTTTACTGAAAGAATCTTCAATTTGTCGAACTCCCTCTCAAATTCTTTTTGGAATTGCTTTAACTCCTTATTAAACAACGTTCTCAGTTTTTTAAACTGTGCTTCCGTACCACTGATAATAGATCGCCCTTCGTCTTTGATATCTTTCGACAAACTTCCTTTGATATAATTAGACAAGGCATCTAAGGTTGAGTAATTCTGAATTTTTGTTTCTATATTATTCTTAGCCGTAGAAGCCAAAGAATCGCATACAGATTCAACTTTATACTTATAATCTTGCGCACCCGCCATGAAGCTCTTCTGACGCAAATATATCTGCCTTGAAATAAATGGTTTGAAATCCGTCTGCCTTGAACGCTCCAGCATTTGCAACTCTTGTTGGTATTGAGCAGCAATACTTTTTATATTATTATCTAAGGTTGAATATATGTCATCAACCAAGTGTAGTATCTTCTGTGCTTGAGCCCTCAATCTCTGCTTTGCCGTGTAGGACAACAACCGTTCTAAGCTACTTGTTGTCAATAAAAAGCTACCGCTATCTACACTTACAGTCTCTTTAGCAAAGCTATTTGTTAAGGCTACAGAGGAAAAAGGAAGCACCATTGGATTTTCGATATCAAAACTCTGACAGATTTTCTTTCCAATAAATTTAATAATGCCATCCCGCTCTTTATCTCCAATTCGATCTATTTTATTAGCCACAAAAGCGCAGCTCTCAACAGAGTCCCCAAGAGTGTTGTCCAAAAATGACACAAGCGTTGCTGGCATTGGTTGAGTGGAATCCGTTAAAATTATGGACAAGTCCGAAAGCTCCTTTATTGCACGACACGTGACTTCTTCATGCCATAGCTCTAATGAATTAGTTCCAGGAGTATCAATTATTCGGTAGCCATTCTTTAGAATGTCAGACGGTAAAGTTACTGTAACATAGTCTATCTTTTTAGCATAGGCGGCATCAGTCGTATAGATATGGAGTTGTTGTCGAAGTGAATCTATTGACTTAAAAATTATTTTTAAAGACTTTCCTGAAAAATCAGTGAGAGTAATAGAAAACTGCTCCGAGTATTCTATAATCGTGATTGCTACCGTAGTTCCTTGAATCACATTAACAGCTAACAATTCATAGCCCACAAGCGCATTTATAAACGAGCTTTTTCCTGTAGAGAATTCACCGATAACGCTAATGTTAAGCAAATTGTCATTTTGCTTAGCTATAATTGCAGAAACTTGCTTCTCCAACCTATGTTTCGTTGCTTCTTCCCAATCATATTTACCCATCAGTGTTGTTGCAAATACAATGTGAGAATCTATATCAGCCATTTCGCTGATATTTCTCCATGAGAAGTAGTTGCTATCTTTCAACATATATCTTGTTTTCGGTATCCATTCTTATGATAACGGCAAGTGGCTTGCACTTGCCGTTATCAATCACTTTGCTATTTTTGTTCTATCAATTCGAATGTAAAGGCATCCAATTCTGTACTAAGAGCGGTGATTTTATTCTCACAAGAACAAATAACCTGCTTTCTTGCATCAATACTGGCTTGTCCTCTCTGCATTTCTGCTATAATACTTTGCACCTGCTCTTTTGTCTGTCCGATTTCTACATCTATGGCAGCAGATATACTATTAGCAATGTCATCCAATTTCTGACAAATTGCTTCAGCCATTTGACTAGAGTTCTCTCCAGCATTTGCGGTCAGTTGATTTACAATTTGTTCGCTTACCATTTCCTTTGTTCTTTTCATTGCACCAGAAGAACTAGACTTCCACGAGCTGATAATTGCAGTCAGCAATACCGCAACAAGAGTGAATGGATTAAGAGCGCCTAAAAAATAGAGAAGTGCACCTGCACCAATTTCAAAACCAGCTACTTTAGCTAAGTCTTTACTAAATCCATTAACTCCACCAGAAAAAGCTAATCCAATATCTCCAAGAAGAAGACCTCCTGCTCCAGCAGCGATTCTTTGCCATAACGGAACAGTGTTGGGATCTACATCATGCTGTCCCGAAATACTCACATTTAATGAGTCTAGTTCTGCATATAAGTTTGACAAATCTTGTTCTGCTGATTCAAATATATACTGTGAACGTTCTTCTACAAGTGGCTGAAGTACAGTATTCTTCCATTCTTTTTGTTGAGTTTCAAGTTTCCCGACTACATAATCTGTGATCTCTGAAACCACAAGCGTTGCCTTTGATTTAGTTGGTATAACGCTGAACTTATTCTTGGGTTGAAATGTGTTGATCCATCCAGGAATCATTTCTGCAACTGATAAGTAATTTCTATTGGACGCTCTTACGAATTCATGTTTACTTTGCTCTATCCTTAGTTTTAGTTTGCTAATTAGTTGCTCTTTCTTAGTTTTAAGCATCTCTAATCTAGGCTTAGCAGCATCATAACGTGCTCTAACTTCATCCAAAGAACTGTCAAGCATGGCTCTCTGGCTAGGTATAACCTTATAAAGAGCCTCGTTATTAAGGATTCTCTTCAATTCACGAGCGGGTTGTGAAAGTTTAATCTTTCCCTTATCCTTTGTCAGAAATTCAGAAAGTCTCTCGGTAAAAGCTCCCATTTGAGATTTCTCATATAACGTCAGATTCCCTTGCATTTCGCCGTCAAGTGCCTGCTGAGCAGAAACATAGAATATTTCATTTGTTGAGAACTCGCTTAATTTCATCTTAGCAAAGCGCATTATCCCCTCTCGTTGATTGTCTGGAATCATATCGAAGCGATTCACAACAAAGAATGGATCTGTAAAACCGAATTCGTGCAAATTGTTCTCAATGAAATCCATCTCTGCTTTACTACATAGTTTTTCTGCTGCAAGAACAAACAAAATCGCATCCGCTTTAGTCAGATAATCCATGGTTACACGAGTTCGCGTATCATCTTCTTCCAATCCTGGGGAATCTATGATTTCAACACCTTCTTTCAACATCTCTAATGGCCAAAAAAGTTCGACCTTTTCATAAGGACTTTCAAGTAGCATTTCTCTAGGATCTTCTCCTATAGGAATTACCACATAATCTTCGAGTTCGCTACAATCTACACGAAGTGGAGGTACATCTTTCATATTATGCTTTTGCATGTGTGCTAAAGCTTTTTGAGAGATGCTTTTAGGTAGATTATCTGGTAATGGATTGCGGAAATAAAGATTTGCTTCTTTCTTTTCTCCGTATTTAACTTCATTGATTACAGCCGTGCATGGTAATGCGTATGCAGGCAAAACCGCTTCCCCCAATAAAGAATTAATGAATGTTGATTTGCCATTCTTAAAAGTACCTATTACCTGAATTTTGAAGGCATCGTTGTTAACTTTTTTACTTAATTTGTCCAAGTTCTCACTCGCAGAGGACATGTTCAAATCGTTAATAACTTCAGAAGCGTCTGACAACATACCGCCTAAACGCTCTTTCTGAGCACGGAATCTATTTAGTTTTTCTTGATCAAGTGCCATATTATAAGTGTATTTGGAATTACTATATCTTGTTGATTATCTCTACCAATTGAGTTTTGCTTGCTGCAATGCAGTCAAGCTGACTTTGAACCTGAGAGGAATTTGCACTTTCAATTGCTGCTGTCTGCGTCTCTAACCATGCCTGTTTCTTCTTGTTTGAATCATCAAGCATTTCGTCATAAAGACTTTGAATTCGCCTTTCACTAGTCGCTGTTGCTTGCATGACTATCGCTGGAACATCCTTAGCTATCGCTTCTTTTACCAAGGTTCGTTGCTCTTCTATCTTCTTCTTGAATAATGAAGAAGTAATTAATGTACCGGCAGTACCTACGCCCATTGTTGCCAATAGTCCAAATGCCGGAGCCAAAGCCAAACTTAATGCCACAGTGCCAATTCGTGCATAATTTTGCTTTTTACTTAAATTTTCAAATTCAAGATCACGCTGTGATTTCTGCGCACGATATTCATCTTTGTCGGTTATATAAATACTGCCAACCTGAATAACAGAGCGGAATTTTTGATTCATTATATCATTGAACCATTTGACATCATTCGAAACTATTCTCGATATCACGTTTTCAAGAGCAACGGACATATTTGCCAATTCTACTTTCAACCGATACGGATAGTCTTCTTTCCACCATTTCTCAGGACTTCCTGCATGCGAGGCTTCATATTGCAATCGTTCGGCAACCTCAAAAGAATACTCCTCGGTCTTCTCCAAGAAACGAGCATAACAATCGTTCGATTTGGATTGTAACTTTAATGCCAAATCATTCCATTCCAATTCCAACTTGCCAAGTGCTTGCTTCTTTGATTCAATAATCTCCAAACGCTTTTTGTCATCCAACTTCAATAACTTCTCCTGCTCAGACAAAGTCTCAATAGCCGTATTGACAATCTCTGAGATTCGCCCCTTAGCCCAATTGTCAATCAGCTGTTGTCTTTCCGGTGTATGAATCCAGTCAACAATTGCTGTCATGACTTTATCCATACCGACAATACTATCATAAGTATCATCAGGCATCTCTATATCGTATGGGATATAAACTGGTATATTCATCTTATTAAGAGCAAGGACATCTTTTATGTACTTAATGACTTTATTGCGCTCGTCTTTTTTTATCAAATCCAATTTGTTGACGATAATAAGGGTAAATGGCGTTTTATGAGACAATATCCGATTTTTGATAAAAATCTTTTCACTGTTGCTCAAAGCAGCTGTTGCATTAAGTGCAATCACCGCACCATCGGTACGATTCAAGACATCACCAATAACCTTTGCTCTTTCTTCCGACAGGTCACCAGCACCCGGACAATCAACAATCTCTACATTATTCTTACCCAACCATGAATTCGGAACTCCCACTACAACACTGCCTTTAGGTTCTTCTTTGCCAAAATTATTGGCAATCAGACCGTTCCACGAATCCTTTTGAATTTCCAACATAGCCTTGCGGGCACCCTTTTCGTCAAAGACGGCCATTTTTGGCTGATTAGCATATCTTATTCGAGTTAAAACAGCTGTTGTCGGTAAATCTGCCACTGGCAACATCGCCGCATTATCCAAAAGGTGATTCAAAAATGTACTCTTGCCATGATTGAATTCTCCAACTACAGATACAACAAAGCGTTCTCTATTCAAATCACTCTGGATTTGGTTTACTCTTGTGGACAACTTTCTGAATCCGCATTTTTCCAGAGTATCTACCACTTGTTTTATTAACACGATAATACCTGCACTAGATTGCCTCTTTGGGACAGGTTTTACTCTCTGCTTCCCCGACGAAGAAGACTGCTCAGGCTTTTCAACGTGAACTTCTGCTTTTTTCGCCTGAAAGAAATCTGTATTTTTTGACAATTTCATGTTATTCTACTATGTATTTATTTGCAAAATTTTTGTCTATAGCTTTATAGAAAGGTCGCAAAGACGGTTCAAGAATTGTATTAAAGAGTTTCCTGAACTTTTTTTCATCGTCTGCTGAATATCCATTTCCATCACTTACAAGACTCTCCACAATCTTGTCATATTCTTTGTACAATGCAGAACGTAGGTTATCGTAAGCTGGTTTGTCATAATCCTTAATGGCATCATGACGGAAAGTCCCTATAGGATCAGAGAAAACCACTTTTGCAAATGCATCCTTCAACGATAAATCTTCAAAAGCAACAATTTGTTCTTCAGGGATTATAACCGTTGCTACATATCTCGTCGGGTAAACGAATGTCCTGTCAATTTCACCCGTCACCTTATATTTCAGGAAAGGTATCTTCATACACAAGTTCCCATTTAATATACATAGAATCGGGAGATTAGGGACATATCCCATAGGCATACTGCTATTCAGAATGAATGCATTTGTCTTAAGATTCTTTATCAGGGCTTCTGTTGAAAATTCTTTTTTCATATCTAATCAACCTTTATTTTATGAACCATAAATATCATTTGCTTGGATAGCACTTTATCATCTGACAATCACCGTCTTCCCATGCTCCTTCAAATACGTCAAGAGGTATCATTTCACCTCGACCATTCGGTGAACCAGAATCATTAAGTATCACCATCGGATGTTCTGGGTCCGTGCGGTCAATTCCAATAACTTCAACAGCGTGATTAGAAGAACTATCTGGAGCAAAAATATTGTTATCCTCGCCATACCAAATTTCGTGGCAGTCTATAGACACGATAACCTTTCCACCCTCATTCAGACAATCTTCGATATCACTTACTGACTGATGAAAAACCATTTCATTATTGATCCCATAATAATCAAGCATGTTGTTCATATCGAGGAAAGTAGTTCCTCCCTCTTCTGTAAACCAACCGTGTTCTTTGGCAACTTGGGCAAATTCTTCGATATCTATTTTAGTTCCATCTTGAGAAAGTTCTTCTATAACAAATTTTTGTGAATATAAAGCACATCTGTTCGTATCACCTTGGTTCTCCCAATATGCCATTGATTCTTGGGGATCACCACTAATACCTTCAGGATACTCTTCGTTTGGACTAAAAGTGTCCAATTCGGTGTACTTTGTACCACCAATCTCCAAATCTGAAGCCATAGCAGGAATAAGCTGTCCAGAAGATGGATCGTAATCGTATGCTTCGTGATAATCTGCATGTCCTGTACCATTTACGTCAACATAAACATCCATTTTATCTAGCTGACCATCTCCTGTGGAATCATAGTTTTTGGAAACGTAATCGAATTGCCCATCATTGTTGGTATCAGTATGTGTGGTAACGCTATCAATCTGGCCATCTTGATTATAATCATGAGACTTTTGAACTACATCTATGTTACCATCACCATTAGTATCTTGTTGAACAAAAAAGGTATCAAACTGACCGCTATGGTTACTATCTACTCCTTCAACATAGGTATCAACACTTCCATTTCCATTAGTATCTGACACCGCACTCATTGAGTCATAATTTCCATCTCCATTGGTATCGTACATCTCTACATAGGTGTCTGGATAACCATCACCATCTGTATCAAATTCAAAAAAATCGTAATCGTACATATTGTATCTTTTTTTAATTATTTATTATAGCTATAGATATTCATAATTGTGCCTATCTGCAAATCTTGGGAGAATATCTTTTTTACTACCATATTGTGTTTTTAGTTTGTTTGGGTGTCACCAAACTACAGCTTCACATCGTTTCAAGACTTTCAGAAAGTCATTGGGTATATAGGCGGTAATAAATATTCCGATGCCCTCCAGTTCTATGGCGACGCGCTGTTGCCCTGCCGCTCTCACCACCTTGCCGATGATTCCTTTGAAGTCGCCCTGAGTGATTTGGACGAGATCGCCACTCTTGTAGCGGATGCGGTCCTTAGAGATCATGCCACTATGCGCGCTGGGGACGCTGGTGGCTTTGATGAAGTTGAGCATTTCGTTGTCGGGAATGACGATGGGAGGATTGAGGCCTGTGGCGTTTTCTAGTGGTTTGGTTTTGTCGGTGTAGTATTTCAGCCATTTGGAGGAGGGGGCGGGATCCTTGACGAACTGTTCGGCCATTGTGCGGCTCAACCGAGCGAAAACAATATCGGGAAGCAGAGGCTCGTGAAAGGTTCTCCGCTTCCCGTTGATGAGTTTCGTGATGTCGTGCATCGGAACGTAGGTCTCTATGTCGTTGTCCTCCAGCAAATCGACTGCCTTTTTCCAGCGTCCGTATGTCGCGCGGAGAACAAACCATTGGGGCCTATCCTTAGGTATAAAGTTCGAGGATTCCCCTTCTGAGCATCTTGCGGCGCCTGGGGCGCCTTGAGCTTCGGGGAGGGCGCAGGAGGTAAGTCCTGCGCTCGAGGGATTTTCACCGCCTCGTCGGGTGTTCACATTAGGCAATGTGTCCATTTAGGTCGTGTCTTAGATCCAGGTCTGGATGACACTAACAAAAAAGCGTGAACCGTCCGTTGTCCGATCCACACTCTGAGGCCGTGAGAAAGTGCCCTATACTGCTGAACGAACAACAGTATAGCCCACGCCGATATGATATATAGCAATTATCGCACACTTACACAAGCCGAGGATATTGTATGCCATAGTGGCAGAGCACAATATCTGCTCATGCAAAATGTGACAACTTGGTATAATCACACCCGGGACATCTACCGTTGTCATGTTCAAGGCAGTACATTGTTTCTCGAAATTTCTCACGTTTCAGAGTGTACGTTGAACTTGACGCTTGTAAACGCCTTTTATGTCTGGACTGCTTAGACAAAGCTGGCTGAGGCACGATTCGACATGCCCCTGCTATTGGGGCTGCCCTACTCTCGGGCATCACAGCTTTTCCCACCCTAGGCCCACTTCGTATAGTGTTCACCCTCGGGATGACTCGCTACACTTTGTACGGCGTAGGCTGCCGACTCTATCATAATGGAAAGAACTCGTCTCACGGCATGATTGTGGTCTGGCTTTTACAGTCCGACACAAATTTACAACTATTTTATGAATCAAGGAAAAGTTTCTTAAAATATTTTTGTTTTCAACCCCCATTTTTGTGTTTTTCAACCCCTAAATTAACATTTAGAGGGTGGGAGCGTCCCCCAAAACGGAGCAACAAGTGTAGTTTGCGATGATTCACTACGACCTGCTGCCATGGGAAAACAAGAGCAACAACAAGTACTAAAAAATACAACGCTTTCGATAAGCCATACGCAGAACCGAGTTTGATCGAGTTATTCCATGGCGAGAAAGGGTGTCATGAAATGGAGCGCTTCGCGGGGACACAATCCTGCCGAAATGAAACAACAAGAAACAACGGTCCGCAAGGGTTCATGTGGCACAATAAAACGAAATCAAGTCTTGTGAGAGACCAAAATCAATCTTTGAAGCGGATCGGTACTGTACTCGTCAGATGAGTTGACTCTGTGTATTTAGACCGAAACGGTAAAAACATTCACAGGATATTTTGTCATGTTTACTTACCACCAAAACTTATCTTAAGACACGCATCGTGATTATTGGCTACAGATGGAAGCAAGAGCTTTCCTGTAGTCCAAACTGCGGGATGATCGTGAGAAAAGGCTATAATAGACGCTTTTTCGCTGACACAGGCTTTGTTAAATGAATACGGAGAAAAAGTTAATGGGTCGTTAATTCATGCTAATCGACTTGCATTCGGCAGGACGCGGGGTTATCTTTGTATAGCTACTGCGCCTTGGCAAGTGATGCGTCAGCCATCGCTGTATGAAAGGGAGAGCACAACAAGCAACCGTAATGTAAAATATAATCAAAACACATAACAATGGAAAAGTTAAAATTCTTACATAGAACACCTGTTAGGAGTCGCATCCTATCGATCTCGTATCGTTCTCGTATTGATCCCGTATTGATCCCGTATCAATCCCGTATTGTTCTCGTATCGTCCTCCTATCG
>ERZ1026852.601-NODE-601-length-21978-cov-13.352826_pt1 | contig 21978 bp, 16 predicted proteins | sample MGYA00380156_ERZ1026852 | MGnify/ENA primary metagenome ERZ1026852 (study PRJEB33269, sample SAMEA4719792) | human gut metagenome | biome: human-associated habitat; feature: organic feature; material: feces | place: Cameroon | collected 2013-10 ...
CATCGCCCAAACCGAGTATTGTTTCAATCTGAGAAGTGCTATACTCATCACCCTCCTGACTTCATCACTTTTTTGCGCCATTAGATAGCGCGTATTGAAAATCAACGAGTTACGTAATTAAATTGGGTGACGCAGGGTGACGCAAGCAAAAAAAATGCTTAGTTTTGCCCCATGTTTGTACGAAAGAAAATCAATCGTTCGGGTACCATCAGCGTTGTTGTAGTATGCAAAGTTCATGGTAAATTCACAGAAGTGAAGAAGTTTGGAGTGGCGAAATCAGCCGAAGAAGCTGAAGAACTATTCCAAAAGGCTCAATATTGGCTTCTGACCCATGACGGACAGCAACAATTAGACTTTGATAATCGTTGTGGGAAAGAACTCGAGGAAACTATGCGTGTAGTAGATAATATGGACTCCGTGCTCATTAACGGCACCCAACTGCTACTTAATCAAGTTTATGACAGCATTGGTTTCAATCAGATACCCGATGATATTTTGCGCCACATCGTGATAGCCAGAGTGTCACAACCAAAGAGCAAGTTAGCCACAGTTGAATATCTGAAATCCTACTATGACGAGGATGTAGACCTTAATCACATCTATCGTTACATGGACAAATTATACAATACCCAAATGGAACTTGCACAACAAATCAGTGTGGAACATACGCGTAAGATATTTGGTGGCAAAATCGGACTGATGTTTTATGATGTAACGACACTATACTTTGAAACATCCCAAACAGACGTGCTACGTGAACCAGGCTTCTCGAAAGATGGCAAGACGGCAGAGTCACAAGTAGTACTCGGTTTGCTTGTTTCCGAAGGAGGTTACCCCCTATCATATTCCTTGTTTAATGGAAGCCAATATGAAGGATTCACAATGATACCGATGATTGATGACTTTAAACAACGCTTCACACTCGGAGATGATTTCGTTGTCGTTGCCGATTCAGGCTTGATGAACAAGAACAATGTAAGGTTACTACAACAAGTTGGCTACAAATATATTCTCGGTGCACGTATAAAGAACGAAAATAGTACAGTCAAGCAATGGATTCTTTCATTGGACAAAGAGGATAATGTTTGTAATGAACTTAAACGACCGAATGGCGAACGTCTTATCGTCTGCTATTCTGACAAGCGAGCAAAGAAGGACGCCTACAACCGTACAAGAGGTATTGCACGGCTAAGAAAAGCCTACAAGAATGGGCACATTACCAAGCAACAGGTAAACAGGAGAGGTTACAATAAATTTCTTGAAATCAGCAAGGATATTGACGTTTCCATTAGTGAGGAGAAGATAGCAGAGGATTGTAAATGGGATGGATTAAAAGGATATATTACAAACACAGACATTAACGCTGAGTGTGTAATAGACCAATATCACGGATTGTGGGTAGTGGAACGAGCGTTCCGGATTTCTAAAGGTACTTTGGAGATGCGCCCAATGTTCCATTTTACAGAAAGAAGAATTGAAGCACACATATGTATTTGCTTCATTGCCTATAAGGTTTACAAGGAACTGGAGCGGCTCATATCAATCAATAAAATCGATATGAGTGTCGACCAAGTACTTGATATAGCCAAGACCATCACAACGATTAAGATAAAACTACCTAAAAATGGCACGTTCTTTACGAAAACGTTGTTCCTAACGGAGAAGCACCTCGCCATAAAGCCGCTTTTTAACTGAACAATCTGATTCCATTGATTTGGGTGACGCATTGACGAAGTCAGGAAGAAATATACACAGCAAAATAAGCCATGAAATTCCATAAATAATCAATGTGATTTTCATATTAATGTTTAATTTTATTGTTTACATATTTATTCCATCAAAGGAAGAAAGGTAAACGCACAATTGGTTTTTTGTGCGTAACCTTTCTTCAAAACATCGGCCTAACCGAATTGCTGTATTTTTTCAATCTTCTTGATAAGCTCAGCAGCCTTGTCAGCTATAGCTTTGCCTTGATTATCTTGAATAATTTCTTCAAGTATCTTGATTGCGGCCTTGCGGTCATTATCTTTAAGATGGGCAATGGCTAAATTCCATGCAATATCGACAGTGTATAGCGAATAGTCGCTGTATTCGTCGCTCTTGGCCAATGTATAGAACTTGGTCAGTTGCTCTATCGTTTCCGTTAAGTTATCACCAGTTTCTACGTTTTTGAAAACGTTGGAAAGCTCCTTTATAGTATTGTCTTCAGGACTACGGTAGATGCCATCTATCGGCTGGTAGTATTCCACACCAAGTGAAATAGTTTGGTCATATTGGTAATACTTATATCCACCAAATCCTACAAAGAAGATAACACTTGCAGCTGCGGCATATCGCGCAACACGAGGCCACAATCTTACCTGTTTAGCAGGAAGTTTTGCTGTTCTTCTATATGCGGTTTCAGATAGTTTTCCGATTCTGCCTATGATGACTCGGGACGCTTCTTTAGAAACTTCACCCATTTGTTCCACAGCTAATGCGATGACCTGGGCACGTTTTCTTAAAGTTGGAATCGCATTCAGTTTACTGACATATTGTGTTTCCTCTTCTGGCGTGAGTTGCTTTTTGAGGAAACGGCTAGTCAAGTCATCAAAATGACTCATCTGGTCGTTTGACCAAATTGCGGTTTGATATGCTTTTTCGTCAAGAGAGGCTATACCTTTGATGACAGCAGCATCTCTTTCAGAGCGAAGTATTCCCATCTCATCGATGGCTAGTGCCAAAGTTTTGGCACGTTCAAGCAAAGTTTTGTCTGCCTTCAGCTCTTCAATAAAAGCCAACTCTTCTTCATGAGTAAGCTGTTTCTTCAAGAAACGCTCCACTCTCTTATCAAAGTCTTCCATACTATTCATAAAACTCTTTAATGATTCTCATGAAACGTTCTTTTAGCTTGCTCATACACTGGCTCTTTTTGGATTTCACAGAGTCGGGACCATTGAAGCCAATCAACTCAGCAATTTCCTTCATTTGAAGTCCATCTCCATAGTATGACCATAATATTTCCTCGCAAGGGCTGGGAAGGTCCTGAACGATGTCACGCATCGTTGCCCGCTGTTCAGCTGTAATGCCATCGCCCAAACCGAGTATTGTTTCAATCTGAGAAGTGCTATACTCATCACCCTCTGTGTTTTCAACCGCGCCTTCAAATGAGATATTGTCCGGCCGTCTGTCGAGCAACTTCTTTCCTTTGTTCATACATATCGACGTAAAATAAGTCGATAAAGAAGAAGTAAGCTCTACTAGTTTACCACTTTGAATATTCTGATAGAGTGCAACGCAAGCCTCCTGATAGATGTCTTCGGCATCATCATGAGAGAGAGCAAGACGATTTTGCAGAACAACAAGCGTCTTTTTTCTCTGCTGCTCGAAGAAAAGGTTGAGTACCTTCTCATCGGGTATTTCAAATATATCTTTCTTTGCCATCGTTATTTACTAATTTCAATTACCATATCTTGTCTTTTGGCATCAATTTCTTTTCGCATCAAAGCTTGTACCTTATAAACCCAAGCATCATTATAGCCTAACTGGGTTGTTGAAAGGACTTGGTGTATGTAATAAGACATTGGGCCATAAAACTTTCCGTTTTTCTTTGTTTCAGCATTTATCTGCGTACTTTTACATGCCTCTAAGAAGGTAGCCGGTGCCTGACCGGCTTTTATAGGTACCACAAAATGCGTCCGATTACTGCTCTTAGCGCGATATACCTTGCCGCTTGGAGAAAAGCCACGCTTTGTGCCTCGTGTGAACGTCTCATCATCAAAATCGCGTGAAGCTTTTCCAGCATGGCAAGCATCAACGACGACATAGAGTTTCCCTTTACTTCCAAGTTTGAAACGCAAAGCATCAAGGTATTCTGCAAGTACATCATCCGTAATGTGGTTTTTACCCTCGTATGTGCCTTTTTTGTAGGCAATCGGCGCATCAATAGGTACAAGGCTCTCATCCCATCCGTCATCCTCATCGCCATTTTCATCTTCAAATGGTTGACCATGGCAAGAGAAATGCAGATAAACGATTGCGCCCTTAGATGCCTTATTTGTTAGCTGCTTGAGTTGCTTTAGGATGTTAGCATGGGTTGCTTTCGTATCTGTAATAACACTCACGTTAAATCCTTGCTTTTTTAGCGTCGGGGTAATGAGTGACACATCATTGGTACCATGAATGTTGTTCCATTCATTGGCCTTGTTCAATGCGTAATAGTTTGATATACCTACTAACAACGCATACTTTTTCTGTGCATAGCTATTTGTTACACACAAAATTACAAATATTACAGTTGTTATCAATCGTCTCAACATAGCGTCTAAGTATTAATGCCACAAAGTTACTAATTTAAAGCATCTAACAGTACAAAGCCTGCCCAATAGTATGGATCAGAATAAATTTTTTCTCCTTCATCAGATGTATAGTACTTCAAGTACTCTTGAGCTACCTTCAGGGCATGTTGCTTACTGTTATTCTTAAGATAGTCACGATAGAACTCGGTCATGAACAACTGAGTGGCTTCGTCGTCAACCTTCCAAAGCGTCATCAGAATGGATTTTACACCAGCCTTTTTGAATGCACGCTGGAGGCCATAAACGCCTTCAATTGGTTCAACCTGTCCTAGCCCTGTTTGGCATGCAGACAAGACGACTAAGTCCACTGATGAAAGATCCATATTTTCTATTTCTGCGCCAGTCAGAATACCATCATCTATGCCTTCTGGAAGTTTCTCGTTGTCAAGTGTCAACTTCGAGCCTGCGAGTAAAAGGCCAGATCGCAAAACGCCAGTTTGTTCCATTATGGGCACTGATGCCTGGCGTATATGGTCTTGAATAGAACTTTCCTCTTCATTTTCATCAGACCAATAGAAACCATGAGTTGCGATATGTAATACACCAATATCTTTGCCCGATAAAGCCTTAAATGAAGTTTCATTGGCTTGCGACTTTGTCAAGAGTGTAGCTTTAATGCCTTTCTCTTTTAGCATCGCAGAAATATTATTGACCTCATCAAAAGTGGCAATACTAATGTCGTCTAACGAACCTCTTGTATTATTGCTACCATAAGACCTTGTTCGTCTTATCTGTGTATTTTGTGCAACATAATCATTCTTTTCCATTGCATAGTTTATGCCACCAATCAACACATAATCCGAACCCTTTTTTCGAGTTTTATCAAGAACTAGCTCTGATGTAGAGGATACTCTTACGATTTGTTTGTCATACGAAATACTTTTTCCTTCATTTGAGAGTATATTTTCAAAAGCGACACTGCTCATATATCTATCAGGAGAATAATATACGACAGAAGCGCTACCAATTTCTTGAGAAATGGGAGCCCAAAATAGTTGATAAAGCCTCGATGAGGTGTAGTAAGAGGAATCTGGGATTGCATCAAATTGCTCCTCTGTACACAATTCAATCAAATGCGGCTTATTATATGACTTTTTCAGAATCAAAGCACAATATCGAGGTTCACCTGTGAGTTTTTGGATAGAATCTAATTTCATAGGTCTGGGTATATTAGTAAACTCAATAGCAACTTCATTATTGCCTAAAGCATTTCTTATGTCTTCCCACGTTGTTTGTTTCTTCTTCAGTTTTAATTTAGTTGTGAGTTCTCTATCAAGAGTCTCTATTGAGTCACGCAAGCATAAAGCTATATTCGTATCAGCATTAGCATTAAGCTCATTCCTTAACTCCTGTAAATGCAGATATTTTTTACGCATCGTTGAATCAGAGGCTGACAGGATTGCATCTTGAATTTCTTTATACGTTCTCAAAAGCATGCCTTTTGCTTGGATGACATTATTATAGATACATCCTAACTTGGTTGGATCTTCCGACATCATCCAGTTAAACATTGGCAGATAATATCGATAATGCTTCCAGTAGAAATCTCTTTCTTCTTTTGTCAGGAGCAGAAAATCGTTATTAATGCAGTGGTTGATTTGATTAGAATATCTTTCAGCTGTAGCAGTAGCCTCAGGGCTAGAAGAAAGCAGCTGAGCCAATGTTAAATTTATTCCTACTTCATTTTTCTCGTAGTTAGTCGTTGCATACGATTCAGCTTCTTTAAAGTACTTTTCTGCATTCTCATACTGAGAATCCTTCAAGTAAAAGTAAGCTAGATTATTAAGTGGATAAAATGCCTTAATATCATGCTTCTTTGAAACATCAACAGCGCGTTTTATTGCAGAAATAGCATCTGGCATACAACCAACAGATTCATAAATCAGTGCAGCATTAGACAGTATGGCTACCATTGATGTCTGATTGATATTCAAATCATATTGTGTACGGATTGAATCTGATGAAACTTGACTGCTTGAGGATATTAAAGTAGTTGCATTATTGTCAAGAGTAGCACCCTTATCAATATTCTCCATAACTACATCAATCAAAATTTTAGCCCAAACACCATGTCCCGTATTATTCATGCTAAGAGCTAGATTTGCCAAGCATCTGATGTATGGATAGTTATAAACCTGCGCTTTTTCAAATGCGGCTTTTGCCTTCATTCCCCATTTGTAGGCCTCACGGTAGTTATGCAGTTGGTTGTAAACAACAGATAGGGCATCACAGATACAGCGATAAGGTTCTATTCCTGTTAATCCAACGGATTCAAGATATTTGATACCGTCAATATATAATAATTGAGCCTGATTTGTCTCACCTATATTTACGAGAGCGTTTCCTATCATTTGCACTGCATAAGCATGATAAACTCGATGCTGTTCAATATCCAAATTAAGCTTGGTCATGAACTCTTTGAAATAACTAATCACTTCTTCATTTTGACCGGTAAAAGCATACTGAATTCCTATCATGAGTTCTTTATCCAAGCTAGTTCTGATGTACTTCAGGTCATTGAGTATAGCTTGATATACTTCTGTGTCTTGAAGCATAGCTGTCTCATATACAAGCTTGGCCTTCTCAAGGCTTTTCGTAGCAGTAGATTTATCGTAACCGTTATAGACTTGAGCCACGCCACGCCAATAATACACACGTAAAAACTGTGCATTATTACGAGTATAGAAGCTTGCGCCCTCATTTTCAATCATAGCAACACACTTTTCCAAAAGAGGCAATGATTGTTTATACAGGTTTCCAAACTGTGCATACGTTGCAGACAAATAGTACCAGATAAAAACCTCTAAAGCATTATTCTCATCAAAGTAATTTTGATTATCGGTCAAGAACTTCACCGCCTTTTCAGCACCTTCAGCATTATACACGTTTTCAGCTTGCTGACAAATGGAAAGATACCGTGGCTGTTGGGTGTCTTGTCCGATAGCTGCTACACTTGAGCAGATTATTAGAATAAAAGCAAATACTATTTTCTTCATAATTTGATGCTTAATTGGTCTTCAACTTCCGAGATATATTTCTCTGTATTTGGGACTACTTTTCCCATATATTTGAGTTGTAATTCTTTGGCCTTACTCAATAACTTGTATGATGCATTATAGTCCTTCAGCAATTGCATAAGGCGGCCTTTGTTGTGAAAAATAGAAATCATTTCTTTAGACTCCTCACCATAAAGTTTAGACAGAATTTCGGATGCTTCATCAAGACATTCTTTAGCTTCTTCAGGCTTAGTACCCATAGTAGCTACAGCTCTTTGATTAAGGGCTGCAGCATACTCTTGGCTGTCACCACCAAACTTATTGTGCATGATTTTTTCATACTCAACAAGATAAGGATATGCTATATCATATTTCTTGCAGGACATAGCACAAGTTTTGACGTACTGCAAGGCTTCCACATATTTTTCAGCCAAATCGGGCATAGCTTTGACTTTTTCATAAACCATGATGGAAATATTGAGAGCTGCATCATACTTCATTCGCCGTAAAAGTATATCAGTTAGTTCTAAACCGACAGTGGCCCATTTGGGAGTATTTTTTTCTTTATTGAATAGCACTTCCAATGAATCTGCTTTCATTTTTGCATCAAACATCGTTTTTATATTACGTTCGTGCTTTGTGGTAGCAGCATCTTCAAGTAAACCTTTCTCATTAACTTCTTCTTCTTTCGCAAAATGAATCAAATGGAAAGCTGACTTATAATCGTCTCTTGTCGCAAAATAAACGGCACAACTATTTATTTGAGAAATGTAGAATGAGAACCAATCCTTTTCGTCAAATTGCTCTTGGTATTTACGCATTTGGGCTAAGCTCTTTTGAGTTTCTTGTAAATTACCTAAAGCTGCAAAAGCTGTCGACTTATTTGCATAAAGAGGAATAAACATATATTGATAGTCTGGCTCATTAGTTCTAGGTAAAAGAACCTCTGCTTCATTAAGCATTTTCAGCGCATCGTCTGCTCTTTGTTCGTTTATTAGATTCAAAGCTTTACTGATAAGCTCTGCTGCATAATCGAAACTTTGCGTATCAACCTGAGGCTTGGCAGATCTCAAACGAGTTGCATATTCCGTTTGTCCACGCTTTTCGTAGATGTCAGCTAGTCCTTCAATCATGCTGAAGAAGTTATCTTTTTGTTCGGCATCAAAACTTCCAAACACGGTCAAGCATTTAGAAATACCATCTTCCCATGCTTTCAAGGCATCATCTTCACGATTCAGCGCTTGGTATACACTTCCTAATGCATAGCATACTTCAGGATAGGGATGTGTACCAATACCTAAAGAAGGCAATGTTTCAAGGTAAAGTTTTGCTATCCTCAAATGCTCAGCTTTTGCTTCTGTATCAATGTTCTTGATTTCATCAATCGCTGCTGCATAGTAGTGATAGTCAAATATAGTACTATCAGGTTGTAAAGCTAATGAGTCCATATTGACAGATGCAACTATGGTTTCAGCCTTATTTATGTCTTTCTTATTGAAATAATTGGGAAGGCTACTGATAGTCTTATTTAAAACACTTTGAGCGTTAATAGGCATGAAGTCCATTAACGCTACAAGAACAAAGACAAACTTCTTAATGCTATGCATATTACTTAACTTTTAAGAAATAATTTACTGATTACTCAAGAAGCCCTTTACGTATGGTTTCTAAGTATTCATCTATTGGTTTATATAACTCACTATCCTGGTATATTATATTTGTAAATGTCTTAGGTAACGATGCATACCCAAGACAAGCACCCCATAACATAAAAGCATAGGATTTTTCTGCATATCTTTTGTTGAGCATATAACGCTCTATTTGATCATACCCAAAAGGTTTTACGTAAAATGACATGATAGATTGGAATACGTTTAAGTCGTTTGGAATCGAAAACGAAGGAACACGTCGATTTTTATAACCCCAATACTGTCGAAGACATTGAAGTATAGCATTACCCTCAGCTGAATTTGATGAGGGTAATGATTTGTATATGATACCAGTCTCCTTGATAAGATTCAATATCAACGCATCCGATATGGGCTCAGATTTTGGATTTGCGATTATATATGACAATGCCACATTGAAATACTCAATTTCTGCTTGTGAGGCATTAGCAACATTAACGCAAATGTTTCCATTGGATTGAACTTCAATGTTAGTGAGGGTCACATCATTAAGTTCTTCGGTATCATTTACCTTTTTAATTAAATCATTTATTATATCACTGATACGTGCAAAAATACCAAGAATCACATTATCGTATATTGTCGAATTACTTGAAAGCTTAAAGATTTTGTCATTGATTTCTCTTTTTTGTTCAAGCAAGTTCTTATACTCAGAATGACTGGATTCGAATCTAGCTATTTCCTCCTTAAGATACGCTTTTCTTTCATATTCATGCGTACCTTTTCTGAAGTATAGGCGTGACTTACCTACCTTCATGCCATTCATGCGTTCTTGGTCTTTTATGCATTCTAACTCACTGAGTAAATCAGATAAGTTATTATCCTCTTCTATTCCATAAATCAAACGTTCAATTTCTTCCTTTTCGCCTTCAAGTCTCTTAATCGCAGTAGTTTGGTCCACTAACTTATTTGCAGACAATTCTTCAGAGCGCTTTAATGCCAGTTCTTGGATTTCCTTAAACTGTTGCAAGAGAATATCAAATAGATTTGTTTTAACTTGGCGAAGAATATCATATGCTGATTTTGCCTTCTGTATTGACATAGTGATATTATCCGGATTCTGAACGGCATCGCCACTCATCATAATGCTGGTATTCAAACCTGCAAACAGATTCTTTATTGCTATTAAATCTGATTTAAGAGCTTGTTCAGAACTATTTGATGAAGTCAAAACTCCTCTCGCATAGCCAATAATAGCCCCTTTTAAGGCGTTAAACTTATTGTCTATGCTCACATGATTTACTTTATCAAATGATAGGCCATTCGACAGTTTTGATGAAACATCAACAGATTTATAGCCCCTATTACCTATGAAGAAATCAGCTTTATACTTCTCAATGCACTTTACATCAAGGAGAATATGAGCCTCTGCTTCTAAGGCATTGAGTAGGTCTTCAGTAGAAAAGCGAAATGAGACTAATCCCTTTTTGTAATAAATGGTTTTATTATAAGTAAAGAGTGTAGAATGGCTCTTTACCGGAGAAAGAGACTCATTATCAAGGAGCTCTCCATCAACAAGAATTGAGTACTCACTTTTAGTTTCTCTTGTAGATAAAACCAAGAACTCACTAAGCTCATGTCCGCCATCAAGGTATCTGCTTAGATTATTTCCATAGGACCGCTCTGAGTAAAATGCATGAGGGGAGAGACTCTCTGTCACAAATGACTCTAGTAGGTTCCAAGATGTTACGTTTATATAGTATATCATTATTCTTTTAAATTATATGTTTACCAATCTATGGCTTCCGGACTTTGCTTAGTCATGTCAACCATCTCGATATCTTTAGGGTTTACATCATTTAAATAAGATGTTTTCTTACCTGAATACGAAATGAATAGTTGACGTGACGCTCTGGTACAAGCTACGTAAAAGGCATTACGCGAAGCTGTATTTGCCGAATTAGCAAAAGGTACGAACACATTATCGAATTCAGAACCTTTGGCTGCATAATACGTAAGGATACACGGCAAGTCATTATTGGAAAAGTCAAGCGTATTGATGGTGCGAAAAGGCACGACCTGACCTGTTCTATAATGAACTTGGGTCTGAATCTCGTGTTTATTAAGAAACTCATTTACCCGGATTACGGCAGCTTCGTCAGGAACAAGGATTGCAACGTCATCCAAGTCTTCCATCTTGATCTTGTTTACAATATCTTCGAGCTCCTGGTCTTCTGATGAGAACTCTGTTACAACAGGTTTGGGGTAATTGGGATAATCACTATTACCTCCATCCTTTCGGTTGTTACTCATCAAATCGATGTTTGCACCAGAAATCTTCTGAGCCACTTTTGCTATGGATTTTGGTAATCTATAGTTGTAATTCAAAGACATTGTGTCGTAACCCAATGCTGACGCAATTGATTCTATATTACTGCCTTGGCTATTCATTTGCTGTGCAGAGTCGCCAAATAGTGAGAGGCTTTTTCCTACTTTAGGTAAGAAATTCTCTTTATACTTACTAACATTGAAGTCTTGGGCCTCGTCAATGATTAAATAGTCAATAGTGGACTCTGCTTGTTTATACATGGTTCCGCTAGGAATAAGTACAAAGCGCTCCTCATTGGTTACATCAAAGTTCCCGACTTCAGAAACTTCATCAAACCAACTGGTACGACGACCAAAGGCACAATAAAAACATCCATCGACCCAATCACCAAAGTCTATTCCATATGAAGTAGATGACTTTTCTCTAGTTCGTTTGAACTTTCTTACCTTATTATCATTGACAAGATACAGAACATCACGATCAATTGCACTATTTGTCAACTCGCAATAAACATCACCAGTCAAATCAAAACCACGATGATTCCATGCCCAGTCATAGGCAATGCGCTCATGGTCCAATCCCAAGGCTTTCATACCATAGGAGACCATTCGCTTCAGAGCTATCGTAAATATTACAATAGCATAAGTGCCTTTTCCTTGAGCCAAACGAGCTCTGTGGATTGCCAAATTAGTTTTACCACTACCAGCTGCACCTTTGACAATTAAACTATCCTCAATATTCTGAGTGATAATCTTTCTCTGTGAATCATCGAGATTCGAGATAAACCATTTTTCTAGTCTCATATCTTTAATTTTTTATTATGTTCTGTCTCTATATTCCCAAAACTGCCTTATGGTAAATGGAATCTCCATTTTATTTTCGGTTCATTCTAAAAATAAGATTCAGACATACGAAAAATGAGTCTTGATTTATCGGAATATTTCATTATTTATTACCTTGTTACCAATGAAGGAGTCTCAATCATCCTAGTCACCAACGACCGGAAATTGATTTTGAAATCCTCGTTCATATATTCCTTGTAGAGCGACATATCCTTCTGGCGTTGTCTGCGTACGATGCGGTCGATAATCTTATCCAACGCTTCTTCTGCAGCTTGCTTGTCAGGATTACCCACAATGAGAGTGACATAGTCGTTATCTTGCTTGACTGCGTTGACAATGGCGGTGAGCTTCACTTTCTGCTCCTCTGGCGTGGTGTCCCATCCCTTGAACCATTTATCGTTGAACTCTTGCAGGATAACATCAAGTTCCTCTTTGTCGTCATCGCTTGTGCCGGCACCAGCCATAGCTGCCTTCGTAGGATCAAGAACGGTTTCGTTTGAATCCAGCTCTATCTTCTCGTTCAATCCCGTTCGGCGTAGGCCATAGGTATTCAAGTCAACAGAATCCAAGAGGTCTTTGAGATCATCACGACCAGGCACATCAACATGCAAACTTGGAATCAAGAAGCGAAGGAACCAGAACATCTTTTCCCAATTGAGCACCTCAAAGTCCATGATGGCTGCCACACGAGAATAGACCTTTACGAACTGCTTGCATTTGATCTTGAAGTCGGCCTTACCGTTCTCGTCAAACTCAATCTCTTGATTGAATCGATGTGCAGCAGCATCGGTGATGGGAGCCCACTTGTCAGGCTCTGCTCCACTCATGTAGATTTCCATGAACTTGTTGATGTCTTCTTCTTCAAATACGCCTACAGACAGCAACGTGCTACGCAATTCATGCAAGATGTTTACGTCGGTAGGTTCAGATAGCGTCGTAGAAGTATAGAAGGGGCTGAAGCTCGCTTCCATATCGTCCTTCTTATTGTAGAAGTCCAAGATGAAAAGGTCTTCGCTGCACTTTGACAATTCAGGAGCTGCACGATTCAGGCGTGACAAAGCCTGTACAGCCAACACACCTGCTAAAGGTTTGTCGATGTACATGGCACACAGTTTGGGTTGGTCAAAGCCTGTAAGATACTTGTTGGCCACCACCAAGATGCGGTTTTCATCAGCTTCAAATCGTTCAGCTGTTTCGGTATCAAGAAAGCCATTCAGACTAGTTTCCGTATAGGTATTTCCGTCCACTTCTTTCTCACCAGAGAACGCGATAATCACCTTGTAGGGAAGTTTGAACTTCGCCACGAGGTCGGTCAATGCCTGATAGTAGTGAATGGCACATTCAATGTCTTTGGTAACGACCATTGCTTTTGCCTTTCCCTTCAACTTACGTTGACGGAATACTTTACCATCGAAGTGTTGAAGCATGGTATCTGCTTTCACAGCAATGGTATCAGGATGGCGTTCTACGGTACGGCGCAGTAGCTTCTGAGCTTTCTTTTCATCATATTTTGGGTTCTCCTCAATCGACTTGATAAGCTCATAATAGCTCTTGTAGGTGGTATAGTTCACCAATACATCCAAAATAAAGCCTTCCTCGATGGCCTGCTTCATGCTGTATAGGTGGAAGGGGTGGAACTTTCCTTCCTCGTCCTGCCAACCGAAGCGCTCCAAGGTCTCACGCTTAGGTGTGGCCGTAAAGGCGAAGTAAGAGCAGTTGCTTGACATCTTGCGGTCACGAATCAATTTGGCAATCAATTCATCTGTGTCTGAACCGTCTTGATCGCGGTCACGTTGTACTGTGGCGTTCATTTTATCGGCTCCAATACCGCTTTGCGAGGAGTGGGCTTCGTCGATGATAATGGCAAAGTTATGGTCGCTCACGTCGGCAATGGTACCACAGATAAAGGGAAATTTCTGTATGGTAGTAATCACAATACGCTTGCCGTCTTCGATAGCTGTTTTTAGTTCCTTTGAACTATCCGCATGGGCGATTGTCTTTTTGCTTTGTCCGAATGCCTTTATGTTATCAGTGATTTGCTTATCGAGGATGCGACGGTCGGTCACCACAATGACGGTGTTATAGAGTTGCTGTCCCAATCCACGAGAACGTGTAGCACTCTCTGAGGTAGCACAAGCCTTTATCAACTTAAACGCCAACCACGTCAATGAGTTCGACTTTCCAGAACCTGCAGAGTGTTCAATGAGATAGCGTTTGCCAACGCCTTTTTCTTGTACGTCGGCAATCAGTTTATCCACCACATCTAGCTGATGGAAACGTGGGAAGATAAGTTTCTTGGCATTTCTAAGAATGTGAGGAACCTTCTTCTTCGTTTTTGCTTCGCCATAGTCAAAGAGGGCATAGTTCATGATGATGTCCGACAGCGTATCTTTGGTCAAAATGCGCTCCCACATATAGGACGTTTTATAACCGTCTTCGTTCACAGGGTTGCCAGCACCAAGACCGTTAGGAAGACCTTGATTAAAGGGCATAAAGAAAGTTTTACCCTCGTTGAGTCGGGTGGTGAAGTACACGTCATCCTTATCCATGGTGAAGTGTGCCAAGCATCGACCATAGTTCAGCAAAGGTTCTTTGGGATTACGTTCTTCTTTGTACTGCTTAATGCCATTATAGCGAGCGGTCTGACCAGTCCATGGGTTCTTCAATTCCAAGGTAAACAGAGGCAGTCCGTTCACACTAATCATCATGTCTATTTCAAGGCCAGGATGGGTTGAAGAGAATGTTTGCTGACGAGTGACGCAGAACTGATTTTCAGCATACAGACGTTTACTTTCCTCGCTATCAGCTTCAGAGGGTTTGGGATAGAACAGTTTGATGCCTTCAAGATTATCCAAGTCAATACCTTTTCTCAGCACTTCCAAAATACCTTTGGTGGAGATAATCTTGGCTATCTGTCTGGGCAATGCTTTTTCAAGGTCTTTACCCTTATACTCTTTGAGTTTTTCGCTCTGCGTGGCATTCAGGAACGACCATAGGCGTACAGTGTCTATAGCCAGTTCCTTGTTAAGGTCAGCAGGACGACCCCAGTAAAACTTTTCGTTACCAGGGGTCTGCGTGTCAAAGTCAGCAATTTCTTTATCTTTGGCTCGTTCCTCTACAGTGTTTCCTACAAGTGCCCGTTCTATCAGCCACTCGAAGGCTTGTTCATTGCTTTTTGCAGGTGCTACCATAAGCTTTTACTTTTTGAAGATGAAATTCGCGATACGTTCGGCAACAGTTGCTGTTGCGTCTTCAATATCTTTCTTTCCCCATTTATCTTTGGGGTATTTTGAGAGGTCTAAAGCCATGCCATATCGACTACCTTTATAACCACGTTTACTCTGGATGGTACTGCCTTTCTTGGTCTTAAACCAGTCGTTGCTGATGGATTTATTGATGTCTTCCTCCAGCAATATCTTATTGCCAAGCAAGTTGGCCAGCTCATCAAACTCTTCCTTGGTTTTGATATGAGCATCCGTGCGAATAGCTTCTATGTTATGTCCGCTTGCCGGCATAATGTGTTCTACATTCACACGCTCATCGAAGTCAAAATTGCGGTTCTGCTCCTTGGCATAGAGATATTCATTCAAGAACACGAGGATGTTTTTATCGTACTCTTTGAGGTAGTCAAGTATTTCTTCTTTCTTCCAAGTGGTTTCAATATGCTTGTTGAAGTCCGCTTCAATCTTGTCGATGTCGTAACTGTCATCCACCAGATGGAAGTTCTCGTTGAAGAGGAACGTTTTGAATTTAGATGAAGAGAAGCCCACATCGCCCACTTCGATAATGGCAAACAATCGCAATAGGCATTCAGCAAAGGGTTCTACATCTTCGGCGCAAATGTTATTGACATCGAATCGGTAGAGGTAGGCCATCAGGAACATCTTGAAGTTCTCATTAAACTTGAGCAGGAGCTTGATAACGGGATAGTCCTTGATTTTGTTCCAGATATTGAGAATCTTCTCGAATGAATCGCAAAGTGCCATTGGATCATTCAATAGCTCTGAATGCTCTATGGTGTAGTACTTACGAATACCCGGAGTGGTCACTTGGTTTAGGAGATAGTGATTATTCTTAGCACGGTTGATGTACATGAACTGCTGCAACACTGCATCGATATTCATCACCTTCCTTTGGCTAAGCTGATTGGCAAGCACTGTGATGCCTTCCCACTTGTCGATGAATGTTTCTTTATTATCCTCTTTGGAGAATAACTGAGCAGAGATAATGTCAGCATCTGAAAGCGGCATACCAGTAGAATTGAGCGAGTTGAACATCGTGATGGCTTGTTCTATCTGCCAACTCTTAATCTCAATGATTTGGCACTTGCCCAGGAATATCTTGGCGAAGTTGTTCAGGTTTGACTCTGAGTAGCCCAACAACTTTTCATAGAAGTACTTGAAGTTGCGGAAGAAGTTGGTGTACTTGTTGTCCTTCTGCTTTCTGGGTATCTTATGTACGGCTTTCTCGGCCTCCGTATATGTTTCTGCCTCGATAATGTTTTGGAAATCGTCTTTGTAGAGTTCGTTGATGGACTTGTTCTCCAAGATGGTAATTCCCTTGGCTTTGTTCCAATCGTCTTGAATCTCCACCTGTTTCACATCATCGGCCTTATACAAAATCGTGTAGATGGCATCTTGACTCTTTGAAAGCCCCATATACAGAGCCCTTGTGTCAGGGCCGACTTGTATGGTATCCAGCACCTCTTTCAAGCGAAGCTGCAACGCTTTTAGTAAAAGCAAAAACGTAGTAGTGCGCTGCTGACCGTCAATTAGGTTTAGATAGTTATCCGTGGAGCAATCAATGATGATGGTTCCAAAGAAGTACGGATCTTCTGCTTCCGATTCTATAAATGACTCGATGTCCTGCCACAATTTGTCGCAGTGCATGGTTGTCCATGAATAGCCACGTTGATATTCTGGGATGCGGAACTTGTCGTCCTTCCCCAGTTTGGTATATTCGCTGATGAGTCGTAGGTTCGGCTCGATATTTTTTGTTGCCATATTACGATACTTTGATTTTGCCTGTTACTACTTCACTGATAATGATTTGCTTACGCTCTTGGAGAGTAGATATAAGAGATTCATACTGGCTTATACCGTTGTTTAGCTCCCTTATCGATTTTTCCAACATGCCAACCACCATATCTTGTTCATCTTTGCTTTGGGGATAAGCTATATGAATATTACGAATAATTTGTTGATTCAGATTTGGGTCTTTACGAGAACTTGCTGCAAATTTCATCCAAATCTTGTTTACTGATTGCAAGTAGTAAAACAAGTATTTTGGCTGAATATCATCATTGGCGCTAATGGAACACAAAGCCTGATTTATTGTTGCTTCAATGCCCAATATTCCTATTTTTCCAAAAGAACCAGAACCTCCATACATAGAAATAAGCACGGTATTTGGCTCTAGAAGAGGGCAACTTGCAGAAGCCATCTCCTGTTTGGATAAATATTCTGATGTATCAGTAACAATATCATTATTCAAATCAGTGGTTCTTACCCATTTTATGTTTGAGGAAGGACTTCCCTTGCCTGAAATATTTCGAGGTGTGGAACCACTATTGGTGTTGGCGATGTACTTAAGTTTCTTCACTTGCCAATGCGCAGGAATATCTCCAATCCAATCAACACCCGAATCCTTCATTTCTACATTCTCATCCAGCCCTTTCGTTACGGCACGCTGAATGATGATTTGCTTTCTTTCGTTGAGCAAATCAATCATGTGTTGCTGTTGGGCAATGGCATTATCTATCTCGGCAGTTGCTTTGTCAAGATAAGAGGCCATGGATTGTTGTTCTTCAAGAGGAGGAAATGCTACCTTTATTTGTTTCATTTCATCGTATCGCGTAGTCCAAAGATCTGCTACAATACCATGACCATTTCGATAGAACTCTTCAATAAATTCAGTAGATTTAAGAAGGTAATTACAGAATGAAGGTTCCAAAGCTTTTCGAGGTTCCAATACGATGTTAATCAGAGAAACAGAACCATCATACTTAGAAACGCCACTTGAACCTTTTCTGTCTGAACGGCTATTGATTACAAAGTCATTTTTGCGAACAAGTTTTCGATTGTCACCATCCTTTGTTTTAGCGACATTATCTAACTGGGGGAAAATACCATTTTGGGTAACAGAAAGTGGTTCATAATCCTTGTCTGATACTTTTTCTTTTCTCTCAGAAAAGTAACTTCCTAAACGCAAGACTTCCCAGTGGCTCGGAATCTCCCCAAGCCACTGTACACCACTATCTTTATAACTGCTATATTTCTCCATACGCCTACATCAGTTTAAGCAATGATTCGATAAAGCCTTGACTCTGGCGGTCTAACTCCAGAATATCACGCTCGTTCTCTTCCAAAGAACGGAGTTGAGCTGGCTTATAGAAATATTTATTGAACGAGATTTCGCATCCAATCTTAGTGACAGGAAGGTTAATCCACGCCTCTGCCACGTAAGGCTTCACCTCACGCTGCACATACTCCCAAATGTCTTCCTTTACCGGAATCTTTTCGGTGTCGCGCAGGTCACTATCGGGCTCGTAAGTCACGAAAATGCCATCTGTTTGCTGGTAATAACCATAGTCGGCAAGGCGTTCCTCATCTATGCCATAAGTAGCGAGGAAAGCAGGAATATCTTTGTTCTTTGCCTTGAGCACTTTGGCTATAACAGGCTTTGCGGTTGGGTCTTGAACTGCATTGGTGCGCAAGATTGTTTTCAGTTGTACCGCCTTCAAATTCAAGTTCAGTTCCTTATTCGCCTTTTCACTCAACGAGAGGAAGAGGTTATAATCGTCATATTCAGCTGTACCCACCTTGTGCATAAGCGCCAAAGCCGCTTGCTAAAGGGCACGACGTTCTTTACACTTCTTGGCATCCAACAAGGCGGAAAACTTCTTGTCTGTCAGTTTCAGTTCATTATCGTTGAGGTACTCTTTAATGTCGGCCACCTCTTTTTCGAGACCATTAAACACTTGGTCGCCATACGTATTGTAGAGCCACTTTGATAGCTCCATCATAGAGCTATCATAAAGCAATTCATCACATTTCACTGCGGAGAAACGGCAGCGCAGACGCAAGGGGCGCTCAATTTGCACACTATAATAGCGAAAATCGTCGCCATCGAAAATTTTGCTGGAGACACGTACTTCGTCGTTTGCTTCGCATTCGGTACGATTCATATAGATACGCACAATATCATCCGCATCATTCGGCGTCACCTCACAGTTGCGGCTACCCAAGTTCTTGCGCAACTTGTCGAAGGCTTTTGAAGCATCAATAAGCTGCACCTTGTGGTCTTGCTTATGATTGCTTAGCAACCACACATAGGTACTAATACCTGTGTTGTAGAATATATTATTCGGCAGCTGCACAATGGCTTCTACCAAATTGTTCTCGATAAGATAGCGACGGATGTTTGATTCACCAGAACCGGCATCACCCGTAAACAAAGACGAACCATTGTGAATAGAAGCCACACGTGCGCCTTGGGGTTGTGCCTCTAATGACTTCATTTTGTCCACCTCTTCAAGAATAAACAGCAACTGGCCATCACTGGTGCGAGGGGTAGAATCAACAATTTCCTCTTCACCAATAAAGTTGGTCTGCTTCAAATTGAAGCGTGCGTCAAGCAGGTCTTTGTCATGGTAGAGTTTCTTCTTGTCCTCTTTCCACGATTTACCATAAGGCGGATTGGTGAGCATGTAGCCAAACTGCTTGTTGTGGAAATGATTTTCTGTAATCGTATTACCTCGATGCATACCTTCGGGATCCACACCTTTGATGATAAAGTCACTCTTACAGATGGCATAGGTTTCTGGGTTGACCTCCGTGCCATACATCTGAATGGCATTCGGAGTAACGCCCATATTCAGCAAGTAATCGCGCCCCTCGGTAAGCATACCACCCGAACCACAAGCAGGGTCATACAGGGATACAATCTTGGGGAGATTATCCTTAACAGGTTCAAAGACCATCTTGGCCAGCAAATCAATCACGTCACGAGGGGTGAAGTGCTCACCGGCTTCCTCATTATTCTCTTCATTGAAACGGCGAAGCAATTCTTCGAACAACGTGCCCATTTGCAGGTTAGAAACCGCAGGAAGAGGCAGCCCATCTGGATCAGTCGCAGGACGGTCTGTAAGGTTCAAATGAGGGTCTGTAATGCGCTCAATGATGGAAAGCAGGCGGTCGTTATCAGCCAATTTTTTCACCTTGGTATAGAACTCAAAGTTCTTCAACACATCCTTCACGTTCTCACTATATCCATTGAGATATTCGATAAAGTTAGTGTAATTGATGTCGTTGTTATCTGAAGCCTGAGCTTTAAGGCGATTCAGTGTCCATTTCGAGATGTTGTAGTAGGTCTGCTTTGACTCGTCTTTCAGCGCTTCTTCGTCAATGTTATCAGCCAGTCCAGCTTCAATCTGACTCTTATACTCTTGTTCTACTGCTTCCTTAGTGGGTTCAAGCAATGCATCCAAGCGTCGCAATACGACCATGGGAAGGATTACATCACGGTATTGTCCACGAAGAAAGACATCGCGCAGCACATCGTCTGCTATATTCCATATAAGGGCTATCAGTTGCTCCATTATTTTGTTCTTACTTAAATTGTTCTTGTATGTACTCAAAGAGTTCAGGGTTATTCTTCATGGGGTGTTGTAAACTACGCCCACCGTGGAATCCATGTTCTAAGAGTTTTGTCTCACTCAACGCATCGCCATTGTACTCTTCTACAAGTTCGAGCTTAAAGGTCTTATCCTTTGGTGCAACACCATTCCAGTAAATACCATCACCACGTTCTTGATCGGCAGCAGTTACAATGGTTTTGAAACGCACACATCGTTCGTCTGACATAAAGAGATAGACAATATCGCCAACAGCGAATCTAACTCTGTCCTGTCGCCATGAGATGTAACCTAACTCTTGAAGAGCCTTCGCATGATTACATCTTTCCTTATTCGCAAACACCAACCAATTACTCATGCTCTAGTGCTTTTTGAGGGGTTGGTACTAACAATTCTCTTATGTCAACGCCTAAGACTATTGCCACTCTTTTCAGGGTAGCGAGGTCTGGCTGTGAAGAATTAGTGCACCATTTGGAAACGGTGGCAGGGTCTTTATCCAATTCAGCAGCAAGCCATTTATTCGTTCTCTTGCGTTCTGCAAGAACAACCTTTATGCGATTCAAATCTTTCATTTTACCTTTTGATTTATTGCGTTTGCCACAAATTTAATGAGAATATGTGGAAAACGTATGAAAATATCTGCCTTTTTCATTTTGAATGTGCATATTTACTGATTTCTGAACAAATTATATACTATCCGAAAAAAAAACACCCTGTTAGTAGCCAATCGTAACTGTTAGTACAATCCTTGCAATGGTAGATTGCTTCTGTTACGATTGGCTTTATTTGTTTTCTTTTGGGTCTAGGCATATAATCAAAAATATGGTTGCGGTTATCGTTTCAATCCCCTTGTCTCTTCCCTTTACAGAAGATAATCGCTTAAACTAACATATACTAACTGAAGTTTCAACAAAGTCTTTTATGATGATTGGAAAATTGTAGAGTGTTAAAAAATGCTTACTGCGTCATTTTTACGCAAATTTATTTGTTTGCGTCATTTTTACGCAGTATATTTGCAGCATCAAATTGAAAAATCTCATTTTATGTACACATACAAATATCCACATCCCGCTGTAACCACAGATTGTGTAATCTTCGGTTTTGATGGCACAAGTATCAACATACTTCTCATAGAACGTGGTATAGAACCATACAAAGGTACATGGGCCCTGCCAGGTGGCTTTCTGAATATGGACGAGACCGTTGAAGAG
>ERZ1026852.602-NODE-602-length-21974-cov-5.179251_pt1 | contig 21974 bp, 19 predicted proteins | sample MGYA00380156_ERZ1026852 | MGnify/ENA primary metagenome ERZ1026852 (study PRJEB33269, sample SAMEA4719792) | human gut metagenome | biome: human-associated habitat; feature: organic feature; material: feces | place: Cameroon | collected 2013-10 ...
TCAATTCGCCATCCATGGCTCAATGACGGCTTGTTTGAACATCGTGTTCAAACATTGCTGATGACACGCAGAACATCAAGAACTTCTAAGTTCCAAACATATATATATTATGGAAACTCAATCCTGACATATATATACAAAAATTATCTCATCGCTCATACCTATAATATTTCATCAGGCATTTGCCATGATTGCATAAACACTTATCTTATATGTTGCCTGACTTATCTAATGTTCTTTATACGCGCCAAGTATCTTAATATCGTTATACACTTGGATTTGTCTCAGTGTTTCCACGACAACTTCGAGCCGCTCGGTTAGGCAGTCGATCTCAATGTAGAAGTTATAGGTTCCCATCGATTGTTTTGTCGGACGGGACATGATCGAGATCAAGTTGATGCGTTTGTCATAGAACCGGCGCAGGATATCGAACAAGATTCCGGGCCGGTCGGTGGCAGGCATGATATAGACCGGGATTCGTACTTTCTCCCGTGTAAGTTCCGCGGCTTTCTCTGTGCCATCCGCATCTGCCTCCAACCCTTTCTCGTTACTTACAAGCTCTTCAAGCTGCTTTTCAAGATCCGGATTCTCCACGTCTAACACGCCCTTGCGCAGGATGATAAAACGGGTATGATTGCCCTTTGCATCTGTCACATCTTCCGCAAGCATACGCGCATCGTCTGCCTGTATCACATGATGTGGTACGATTGCTGCTGCACCCGGTTCATCCTGTATCTTGTAATAAGATTCCATGTTGCTGTTCGTCGTTACAATCTCTGCGTCATGCAGGGTATGCAGGAACTGTCTGCACTGCCCGTTCGTCTTGAACTGCACATAAATCTTCCGTATGTCTTCTATCTTCTCTGCATTGGCAAGCAGTGAAAATTGGACTGCCACCTGATTTTCATCGACGATATAGACGTTTTTCTCCAGCAACAGGTCAAGTGTCCGCTGCACATAACCATCCAGCATATTTTCTACCGGAACAACTGCATACTCACACGCCTCGTTCGTACAGAGCTGTTCGAACACATCGTCAATCGTCGGACAATAAAGCGGTTCTAATGATTTCCCGTGTACTGCCTCATATTTCTTATTATATTCTTCATAGGACTTATCACAAAATGTCCCTTTCGGTCCTAATACTGCTATCATGTAGATGTCTCCTCCCGAACGTGCATTTCCAATCTGCTGATTCACTTGCAAATCCAGCTGATTGCTTCATCTGTGCACGCATTATATCCACTCGAAATTTCCACCGGTAATGGCAAGGCTTAACAATGCGTCCATCTTCTCGACATCCTCACCCTCCAATACCTGTATCAGCTTTGCGGTATCTTCAGCCACCTGCATAGCCTCATCCGGTCCGATCTCCGGATCAAATTCCGCCTCACAGTATGGACAGTTGATATGCTCCATCGTCTGCAGAGACAGGAATTTCTCTCCACAGCTTTCACATTCATAATACCCACAACGGGTTGTTCCTTCCGGTACATAATACATATGCTGACTTTACTCCTTTACATCTATCTCTTTCACGGGATTCCTTATTCTGTATCATCGGAATCTCCTGTATCCTCCAATTTAGTTTCACCCTTCAGGTCATTCAGGTTTGTCGCCGGGAAGATGTCTGCCACATCATTGATTGCGATATACGCATACGGATCAATGCTATGTACCAGATTCCGCATCTTGCCGACCTGGAACCGGTTCACAATGAAATACACCAGCGTGCGATCGGTATTCGAATAATATCCTTTCGCATCAATCGTTGTGATACCGTTTTCAAATGCGGCGGAAAGTGCCTCGCATACATGCTTCGGATGCTCTGTCACGATAAAGGCTGCCTTGGAACGGTCGAAGCCCTCCACGAAGAAATCAATGGTTTTCGATGCCGCCGCATAGGTCACAACCGAGTAAAGCGGCAGAATCCAGCTGTCAAGCACGATTCCACATATAATGTATAAGATTACATTGTATGCCATTACGAACGAGCCGAGACTTAACCCAAGTTTCTTCGCAAACATCACACCTATGATGTCGATACCATCCATTGCACCGCCAAATCGTACCGCAAGTCCGCTTCCGCAGCCGGAGATAATACCTCCGAAGATTGCACACAGAAACAAATCACTTCCGGCAAGTGGGGATACGATCGTCACATCCACCGGCAGAATATCTGTGATGATCCATGCAACAACGGAATAGATCAAAACTGCATAAATCGCATAGATTGTAAATACCACGCCCTCGCGCTTTAATCCAAGTAAGAAGATTGGAATATTTAAGAGAATCAAAACCAGGGAAAGACTGATCCACTTCGGTGTGAGCTGGGACACCAGCATAGCAGTTCCCGAGATACCGCTATCATACAGTTTGACCGGAGCTAAAAATATAACAACGCCAAACGCATTGACGATTCCCGCAACCGTCAGGAGCAAAAAGTTCTTCATACTGAGCATGCCACATACTTTCCTGATTTTTTCCATTCGCAATCCTCCTGCTATAATATGTATCGCCCCCTCACATTCGTTCGGCGGCAGATCGTCGGAAACATCCTAAATCATTCACTTCGTTCATGATGTTTCCTCCTAATTTTTAATTTTACCTACAAGTTCTCGATCTGTTCCCGAAATGGGCGAAACGCAGATGGTAATGCATACGTCTCGTCCAGACTCTCCTTTGTTACCCACTTCCATTTTTTATTTGTTCTTCGACAGCGGATATAATACGCTGTCATATGCCATTCCACATGGCTGAATATATGCGTGTAGCTTGTCTGCATCAAAAGGTCAACCGGTTCAACCTGCCAGCCGGTTACCTGTGTTACCGCCTCCTGCTTATCAAGCTTTGCATCCACATTCGGGAATTCCCACATGCCTGCCAGAAGTCCGCTTGCGCTGCGCTTATGCAGTGCCACGGTATCCTCCGTAAGCAGGATAAATACCGTCTTATCCGCAATCTTACGTTTCTTCTTCTCACTGCGGACGGGCAGATTTCTCCAGGTGTCCTGCTTTCGTGCCTGACATATCTCCGCTACCGGGCATTCGTCACACCGCGGTGCACCATTTGGCACACAGACGGTCGCGCCAAGCTCCATCAGTGCCTGCGTCGCGATTCCCGGATTCTTCCGCGGATACGTCTCCTGCAGTTTCCCTATGATTCGCTTCTTCGTTGTCTGCAGATCAATGTTTGCATCATCCGCCAACAACCGGCTATACACGCGCAATACATTTCCATCCACCGCCGGTGTCGGTGCATCAAAGCAGATCGACGCGATTGCACCTGCCGTGTAATCGCCGATGCCGGATAAACTCCGGATCTGCGCATATTCCGATGGAAATACACCTGTATAATCCGCACAGATTGTCTGTGCCGCCTTCTGCAGGTTGCGCACACGATTATAATATCCAAGTCCTTCCCAGAGTTTTAAAATCTGTTCCTCCGGTGCCTCCGCCAGATCCGCAATCGTCGGAAGTGCCGTAAGGAAGCGCCGGTAATATTCTTTGACCGCCTCCACACGCGTCTGTTGCAGCATAATCTCTGACAGCCACACATGGTACGGCTCCTTATCCTGTCTCCACGGAAGTTCTCGCTTATGTGCTTCATACCACGGGATGAGTGCCTCAAACATGGCAATAAGCACCTGTTCCTCTGTCCTCATTAAAAGTCAAGCTTGATGAAACTATCGTCCTCACGATCTGCAAGCTTACGTCCTTCCATTGTCTTAATCGCCAGATCAATCTGTTCGATCATCGAATCCGTGATATTCGTTTTCTCCCCGTAATTCAGGTAATTCAGGATTGTCAACATCTCGGATTCACTATCTGTAAAATACCCGGTGCCTTCCTGCTGCATATCGCCCACATTCTTAACGAGCTCCAGCATCTTGTTCGGCAGCGTTCTGTAATCCCATGGTTTTGATTCGATATCACCTAACATCTTTTTATTCCTTTCCATTCCAACAATATGTACAAAGCTTCTCCGGCTCGATTCCAACAGCCTCAAGCATATCATCTAAGCGATGGAACCGGAGCGATGTGAATTTCAGTTTTTCACAGATCTTGTCAACCATCTTCTGGTATTTCTCAGACGTGTAATCTGCGTACTCCTGCAGTACTTCATCGCTGACATCCCCACCTTCTAACTCTGCGATAACATTTCTTGTGATCAGCTCCATCTCAGAGTTTGAACGGGAAAAGTTCAAGTATTTACAACCATACACAAGCGGTGGACACGCCGGACGAATATGCACTTCCTTTGCCCCACTCTCAAACAAATATTCTGTCGTCTCACGAAGCTGTGTACCACGCACGATGGAATCGTCGATCAGCAGCAGGCTCTTATCCCGGATCAGCTCTTCGATTGGGATCAGCTTCATCTTCGCGATCAGATTACGTTTACTCTGAATCGTCGGCATAAATGACCGTGGCCATGTCGGTGTGTATTTGATAAATGGTCTGGAAAATGGAATCCCAGACTCATTTGCATATCCAACTGCATGTGCCGTACCGGAATCCGGAACACCCGCAACGATATCCGGCTTGACATTATCCCGTCTTGCAAGAAGCTGCCCACAGCGATACCGCATCTCCTCGACATTCACACCTTCATAAGTAGAAGACGGATAACCATAGTAGATCCAGAGAAAAGTACAGATCTTCATCTCTTTGCCCGGCAGAACCAGCGTCTTTAACGCATCGCTCGTCATCACGGCTACCTCGCCCGGTCCAAGCTCCCGGTAGGTTGAATAACCGAGATTCAAGAACGCAAAGCTCTCGAAGGTTGCACAGAATGCGCCATCCTTCTTACCAACGATAATCGGTGTTCTTCCGTATTTATCTCTTGCAAGGTAGATGCCCTTCGGTGTCAGGATCAGCATGGACATCGAACCCTCGATGATCTCCTGCGCATAACGGATACCATCGATGAAATTATCCTTCTGGTCGATAATCGCAGCCACAAGCTCTGTCGCATTGATCTCACCGTTACTCATCTCGAAGAAATGTGTTCTTCCCTGCAAAATCGTATCAATGATTTCCTGTGCATTGTTGATCTTACCAACGGTTGTAATTGCAAACGTACCGTGATGCGAACGCACTAAGATCGGCTGTGCCTCATAGTCTGAGATACATCCGATTCCGAAGTTACCTTTCATGGTATTTGCTTCTTTATCAAACTTTGTCCGAAATGGCGCATTGTCAATCTTATGGATTGCCTTCTCAAACCCATGCTCCTCACTATACACTGCCATACCTGCACGTCTTGTCCCAAGATGGGAATGATAATCCGTTCCAAAAAACAAATCAAATACACAATCCTCTTTTGACGCAACTCCAAAAAAACCGCCCATGACTGTACCTTTCCACTTTCGTGGCCTTTCCCTATATGCTTATTATTTTTGAACATATTTTTACCACATAACATTATAACAACAATATTGCGGTTTTGAAACACTTTTTTAAAATCGAATGTATATTTTTGCCGAAAGCCGGAAACGATAGATGTAAGAAAGTGTATTTCTGTATTTTAACGTATATGGAGGTTTGTTATGAAAGTATTAAACTGTGTGGCTCTTACAATTGCCATCATCGGTGCGATCAACTGGGGACTGATTGGCTTCTTCGACTTCAATCTTGTCTCCGGTATCTTCGGCGATGCGACCGCATTTACACGTGTCATCTATGCTTTGGTCGGTCTTTCCGGGCTCTACATGATCAGTCTGTACGGAAGAGCTTGTGCAGACGCCTAAAAAGAAAATGCTGTCTGAACCGCTATGTGTCCAGACAGCAATTTTTTATGCCTTATTTTTCTCTTCGAGTCTTGCAAATACTTTATCGTAGCTTGCATTTCCGTAATTTAAGGACCGGTTTACACGGCTGATCGTCGCGGTCGAAGCGCCTGTCTCGTTCGCTACCTCCGCATAAGTCTTTCCATCCTTCAGAAGCTTTGCAACCGCAAACCGCTGCGCAATTGACTGTACTTCCTTCACCGTACAGACATCCTCAAAAAAATCCATACATTCATCTACCGATTCGAGCGTGAGTACAGCTTCGAGAAATTCTTTTACAAATTGTGTCCGTATTGTCTTTTCCATGTTATCACCTACTCATATTGAGCTATCCTATTTATTCTCTTTGTGCACCCAGACTGCCACAGCATCACGGTTTACGTAGAAATCACCGAAGCCTTCCTCGTCAATCTTGATGTTGTATTTTGCATTTCCCATCGCATCCGCGAAATGACATCCCGCAAACTGCCTGCCGATATACATATGCTTTGTGCCACCGGTTCCATCGGAGATCACAACTGCCATACCGGAATTCTTATGTTCCTCATCGCCTTCGCGTGTCCATCCGATGCAGTTTGGATCATCGAAATAATCGTGCTGTGCGCCATATGCCTGATTCTTACGAAGCTTCATCAGCTTGTCAAGCTCCCGCTTCTTCGACTTGATCTTCGCCGTCGGGATTCCCTTGTAATCGCCATAGAATACACATGGATAGCCTTCCTGACGAAGCAGAATGATCGCATATGCCATCGGCTTGAACCAATCCTCTACCCACGACTCTAATGACTGTCCCGGCTGGCTGTCATGGTTATCGACAAAGGTTACTGCCTTCATCGGATTCACCTTCGCAAGCGTACCATCTAAGATCGTGCGCAGATCGTAATTGCCATGTGCCTTCGAGCAATTATGGAAATTAAAATGCAATGGCACATCGAAGAGGCTTAACTCGCTCTCGTTCGCATTTATGTAATCCTGTAATACATTGACATCCCAGTGCCAATACTCGCCAACTGCAAACAAATCCTTTTCGACGTCTTCTTTCATGGCACGCAGCCAGTCCTTATAGAAATATTTGTTGATATGCTTCACTGCATCCAGCCGGTATCCGTCAATGCCGGTCTGCTCGGTATACCACTTGCCCCAGCGGGTAAGCTCCTCTGTTACCTCCGGATTGTTAAAATCCAGATCCGCACCCATCAGATAATCATAGTTTCCAAGCTCGGAATCCACTTCCTTGTCCCAGTCTTTTCCCGCAAACTTGAAGATCGATTTGACTGCTCTGTCCTGATCCCAGTCGATGCCATCAAAATGTGTCCAGTTCCATGTAAAATCGGAATATTTTCCTTTTCTTCCCGGAAATGTAAACTTCGTCCACGCCCCAATCGTCTTGGAATCGCCTACCATCTGATTCCGGCTGTTCGCGTTGAACTCTTCCGCAGACACCTGCTCCACCTCGTCTGCACCAATTCTATGATTCAATACGATATCTGCATATACCTGGATTTTCTTATCATGCAGTGCCTTGATCGCTGCTAAGTATTCTGCTTTCGTACCATACTTTGTCGGGACAGAGCCCTTCTGATTAAACTCACCCAGATCATACAGGTCATAGACACCGTATCCGACATCTTCTTTTCCCTGTGCGCCTTTATATGCCGGCGGTAACCAGACTGCCGTCACCCCTGCGGTCTTTAATTTTGCCGCATCCTCTGCCAGTGCTTTCCAAAGGGATGCATCTGCAGGAAGATCCCACTGAAAATACTGCATCATAGTTCCATTCATACCCATGAGTTTCTACCTCCGCAATACTTTAACATTTTAAAGTATTATAACAAATGGTTTGGGTTCCGTAAAGTTAATTTTCTAACGGACTTTTCTAACGGACGCAGGCATATCGGCAAATAGTTCCAATCCGGGGCCGCTTCCGCTTAGTTGCTCCGATTTTATCGGAATCGCCCCTTCACATTCGTTCAGCGGCATATCGGCGATGTACATCCTAAATGTGCCTATGGCACATGTACATCGCCTCACATCGGTACTAAATTCGCACTTCGTGCTCATTAAGTACCGGCGGTCGCAAATGCCCCTACTTGGAATCCATTTGTCCGATATGCCTGCTGGGTGTTGATATGATTATTATGTTATTCATATATCTGGTTGCTATTGCTATAATTGTGTTACAACCATGTATAAAACATTACATAGATAATCTCGAAATTTCACGGTTTCTTTCGTTATATAATTTGAAATTGTCAATTGTTCTACTATTATTCTACTATATCCTCGGAGAATCCAGGTTGCTTCTCTCCATAGTTTCTCACCAAACTTAGGTATTCCTTCTTGTACTCATCCGATCCGGCTGCATAACTGGCAAGCGTGTACACCATGCCAAGGTCTGCACTGCCGGAATATTCGCTGTCTTTCAAGAGCATTCCGAAGGCGGCGACACTGGCTGCAAAACGCAGGTTGTCAGAACCATCCCGGTTGTAATTTTCTGTCTTGCATGGGTAGGATTCCAGCTTGCTCTCATCGCCATCCGGCTCTTTGTAGCGGATATTGACGGTAAATAATTCATCGGTATAATCTTCGGTTCCACTGGTTAGAACCTGTGCGGTTTCACCATATTTCAAGTCTGTCTCCGGCAGTTCCATCTCCGAATCAGCCGGGATGATCTCGTAAAGCGCGGTCACACTGTGTCCGGCTCCCATCTCTCCGCCGTCCTTTGTGTCATCCGCGAAATCCTCGGCTGCCATCACGCGGTTTTCATAGCCGATCAACCGGTAGCCCTTCACCTGCTCCGGGTTGAATTCCACCTGTAATTTGACATCCTTTGCCACAGTCACCATATTGGCACCAAGCTCGTCGACCAATGCTTTTTTCGCCTCAAACATCGAATCAATATATGCATAATTTCCGTTTCCTTTGTCCGCAAGCAGCTCCAGCTTGTTGTCCTTGTAATTACCATAGCCGACGCCAAAGGTGCTTAAGAACACACCGCTTTCCTTCTTCTCCGTGATCAGCTTCTCTAATTGTCCTTCACTGGTCAGTCCGACATTCAGATCTCCATCGGTACAGAGGATCACGCGGTTGTTTCCACCCTTGATGAAGTATTTCTGCGCAAGGATATACGCTGTCTCGATTCCGGCACTGCCATTCGTACTTCCATATGCTTCGAGCCCTTCTATTGCAGAAGAAATCTCATGATAGTTGTCGCCACTTACGCCCTGTAAAACCACTTCATCGGAACCTGCATATGTAACAATCGACACGCGATCCTTCTCGGTCAGATTCTCTGCCAGCATCGTGAGCGACTGCTGCACAAGCGGAAGCTTGTTATCGTCAAACATCGAACCGGACACATCAATCAGGAATACGAGATTCGATGCAGGCGCACTTTTAAAATCAATTGCCTGCGTGTTCATCGAGACAAGTGCCAGCTTCGTGTCCTCGTTCCAAGGGCAGTCCATATACTCTGTGTACACGGCAAACTTCTCATTCCCCTTCGGGAGAGGATAATCGTAATGAAAATAATTGAGCATTTCCTCGATGCGCACCATCGATGGATCAATCTCGTAGCCATTCTCGATTGCACTCCGGATCTGTGTATAGCTTGCTGTATCCACATCCGCAGCGAAGGTTGATAGCGGTGATGTCTGCACATTCATCCATGGATTTTCCTCTGTGTAGGAATATTCGTTTGTATTCCACTCTTCTGTATCCGGGCATTGCAGAGAGTCATCATAAAAGCCGGATTCGCAATCTGCTGTCGCCATATTGGCTGCAGATTCCTGCATAATTCCGTCCACCTGCATTTCATTATCTTCCTCTGCCACATCACCGGAAGGAACTGTATCCGCTTCCGTAACTGTTACGTCTGTCTTTCCTGTCTGCGCTTCATCTGCTTCTTTTTTGTTTCCGCATCCACATACAGCCACCGCCATACAGATGCTTAACGCCATTGCTAAAATTCGTTTTCTCATAAAAAATCCTCCTTCGATCTTATATACATCTTTGTTTTCAAAAGCCTCTATATAAGATACGAAGGAGGATTCCTTTTTTATGGTACTTTTTAATTTTTTATTTTATAAATCGTAGTTTCGTCCCCGATTTGTAAATACATGTCATCATAAACCGTAAAACTGATAAATGGCTTATACTGTATCAGTACCTGATAGCGGACTGCTGACTCACTTGCTATTGTACCGGCTGTTACGTCCTCACAGATTGTTGCACTCTGCAGTGATTCGCACAATAACCGGAGTTCATTCTCCGACATGCGCATCTGCTTTCCTGCCCCACTGCCATCTTCCGTGTTGTAGAACACTATGACGGAATCGAGTTCCAGTATCTCCTGCAGGATCCATGGCTTTTCTTTCTCCGGATATCGTTCGATATCCGTATCTGCCACATTCTTTTCTCCCAGCAGACGCGTTCCGCCTATGTCAGCTCCGATGATCCAGCGGCTGTCTGCCCTCCCTGTCTGCCTGGAAGTGCCCATTACCGCATAGGTCAGGCAGCCACTACTCACAAGGAACAGCACACAGGCTACAGCCAGCCACCGGTTGAAATGTATCATTCCGTTTCTTCTTTTCCCAGGATGTTCCTCCTGCATCTGCGCATACAGCTGCCTTTTCAGGCGTTCCTGCATGTCCGGTGCGGGTGCAATCGAATCCGCATACGCTTGATATATCTTCTTCATGTTCTCAGACATAGCCATCCTCCTTCAATTCGTCCCTGAGCATCTTTCTCCCCCTGCTCAAAAGCGACTTCACTGTTCCCTCCGTGCTTTTTGTCACATGCGCAATCTCCTTTACCGATAGCTCTTCATAATAATAAAGGAACATTGGCAGTCGATAGCGCTCCGGAAGCTTCTCTACCTTTTCTTTCAATACCGGCAGCTCCGACGTCTCGTACGAAGGTTCTGTTACATCATCTAAGGCAACCGTATGTCTTCGCCATGCACTTGTCAAACTTGATTTAATTGTATTTACTGTCACTCTGATCAGCCACATCTTTCGATGTTCTTCATCCCGGAAGGTTTTGCCCGCCTTCAGATATTTGAGCAAAACCTCCTGGGTGATATCCTCTGCATCGGCGACATTCTGCATCCGCGTATATGCGATGCGGTAGATCATCGATGCATACATCTCAACAAGTTGTGCAATCCCTGCATGGTCTTCCAACTTGATTCCTCCATGAAACGATTTTAGTTGTAATTCTCCATATCGAACTTCGTGAGCACACCATCCTGGAATGTGAATTCCACGCTGCTTGCGTATGCATCATCATTTTCTTCGTATGTCAGTGTCATGTAATCACTCGTATCGCTCGTATAACTATCGGTCGGCTCACCCATGACCGCCTTTACCTCATCCGGTGTCATGCCAAATGTAATGCCATTTCCAAGTGCTGCATCATACTTGTTATCAAAATCATCACGGCTAAGCTCGATTCCAAGAATCTCACAATCCGGAACCTTCTTTGTCCCACCACCGGTAAAGTTCTTGAAACGGATATACATATCTGACTCATCGGCAGCCTCTGCGCGGGCACTCATTGAATACTGATTGTCTTCGAGTTCCTCTTCGAGGTAATCATCTTCAATGGAATAACCCATTGCTAAGATATCGTCATAGGTAAGTGTTGCAAGATTATAAGGTTTTCCAAGCATTGTAAACTGCATATTTGCCCAGTCAAAGCCATCTGCATTTACCGGTGTTGTGCTGGCTGCACTCTCGGTTGTTGCTTCAGTCGTCTCTTCCTCTGTTACCTGTTCTGTATCTTCCTCCGTATCTTCCGGTGCAGCTGCTACAAGTGTGTTTTCTTTCTGTGTAGACTCTGCGTAGATCACATACCACTTACCATCTTCCTCAATCAGGTAAATCTGTTCTGCCAATACCATCTTACCATTGGAACCAGAGTATGTCTCCTCTGTATCTACCTCATACATGGTGTCGGCTTCCAGAGATAAGCTATATGCTGCATTGATGATATCCAGCGTGCTCTCCCGCTTAGAATCCGATACTTCTGTTGCATCCGATGCTGTGTATGCAAATGAATATCCGCCAAATACAGTATCATAATGATCCCAGAATTCATCCTCGGATGATACGCCATTGGATGTATAGAAGTTGTTCTCCACGCTTGACTGGAGATCTGGATGATATGCATCTACGATTGCATCCATATCCCGGTTCTTCATACCTTCGCAGAAATCCACAACTGTCTGCTTTGCTGCTTCTGCATCCTTGCTGCTGCCTTTGCTTCCGTCCTTCTTGCCGAGCTTCATAAATGCGAAGATGCTGCCACCGATCAATACTACCGCCAAAATGATCAATCCGACGATCAGTCCGGTTTTCTTTTTCTTTGGTGGCTGATTCCCACCGGCTGGCTGCTGTGGCATGCCGTATCCCGGCTGCATGTTCTGCCCCGGCATACCATACCCCGGCTGCGGGGTCTGTGGGGTCTGTCCCGGCATTCCTGCCTGCATATTCGGCTGTGGCATTCCATAGCCATTTGGTTGTTGGTTCTGATTGTTGTCCATTTCTCTATCCTCCTTAATTATCTCCCGGCACCGGACATAGTTTTATCCGGTGGGAACTATTTTGCTCCATATATAACACTCTATATCCGGTAAAAAGGTTGCATGAAATTCATTATTTTTTTATTTCTTTCATTTTCTGTAATTCATTCATAAGATCTGCAACGGTCTTTCCTTCCGTATTTTCTGCTTCATAATAGACGTTTGCAACACTCGACCCATCCTGCAGTTTCAGTTCCATCAGATAATATGGCATGTCAGATTTTATCATATCCACCGGTTTCCAGTCCAGTACCTGATACGTTTCTAACAGGTACTGCACCTTATCGATGGTTTCATCTATGTCTGCGCTGTCAAACTGCTGAACGATTTTTCCCTGCGCATCATACTGCGTGAAAATCACCTGTGTGATTGTCTGATAGCTCATCTGATTATTTCCATCATTACTTTCTTCGGAAGCCTGGTTTTCGGATTGGTTTGCATCTATCGCCGCATCCGTCTGTGCCTCCGTCGCTCCGTTGCTATCCATATGGTTCACGCTCGCATCTGCACTTTCCTGAATTTCGCTGTCTGCCTGCACTGTCTGATCGGTAATGTTCGGCAATGCACTATCTGCTACCGCTGCCTCATCTGCCATTTCATCCATGCCAGCCTCTGTCACATGCATATCTGCTGCCGTTTCTGTTTTCATTTCCTTCCTATTCGATTTACGCATCGAACTGATACCTACCGGTACCGCAATGATCACGATCAGAATTGCTGCTGCCACCAGTACAAACTGTCTGGTTCTTCCCTTTTTCCGAGCTGCTTTCTGCTTTGTTACTTCCTCTTCAAAACCCGCATCGATCCGGCTCCACAGATCCGGCATGTCCTGCATATCCTGTGTGCGAAGTGCCTGATATGCTTTTTCTTCTTCGGTTAATCTATTCTTCTGTTCCATAGTCTTTCAGACACCTCCTTAATTTCTTGATTCCCTGATTGTATAGCCACGTCACCGTGCCGAGTGGCTGCCCCAAGGTCTCCGCGATATCCCGGAATTTCAGTTCCCCTGCAAGCTTCAGATCCAGCACTTCCCGCTCGCGGTCGGAAAGCGTCTGCATCGCCTGCCGCATATCCTCTGCCAGTATCACATGTTCTTCTACGGTGGACGCTGCCTCAGCCGTCCCACCTTCTTCTAATTTATCCTGCGGCGCATCTTCTGTCTCGTACAACAGATATTCATGTCCTCGCTTCCGCAACAGATCAATCGCCATATTTCTTGCAATCCGGATCAGCCATGCCCGGTGTGATGTCTTCTTCTGATAAGTTCCTGCTACCCGGATCAGCTTGATGAAGAATTCCGATGTCACATCCTCCGCATCCTCCCGGTTCTTTAAGATGTCATAAACGATCGTATAGATCAGCCGTCCATACGCGTCGTAGATGGCATGAAGCATGTCCTTATTTCCTTTTGCAAGACCTTTTATGGCAGTATAAAATTCATGTTCTGTCATATACCTGTCCCCTCATAACCCCTGCTATATATTATACGTTTCTGGTTTTATTTTTTATGGATGATTTTTCGATTGTACGAATTCACCATCCATATGTCTATATATATACTGAAAAAAGCGGCAAGACTGTTCATCCTGCCGCCTCATTATTTGGTCTTATAAATCTTTTCCTGTCAACAGCTTATATGCCTGCAGATATTTGTCGATGGTCTTATCTACGATATCCTGTGGCAATGTCCAGTTATGACCTTCGTTTGCCTTTAACCAGTCACGTGCAAACTGCTTGTCAAAGGATGGCTGGCCATGTCCCGGCTCATAGCCTTCTGCCGGCCAGAATCTGGAGCTGTCCGGTGTCAGCATCTCATCGCCAAGTACGATATTGCCTTCCTCGTCCAAACCGAACTCAAACTTTGTATCTGCAATAATGATACCGCGTGAAAGTGCATACTCTGCACATTTCTTGTACAGGGCAATTGTATAATCGCGAAGCTTTGCTGCATATTCTTCTCCCTTGCCTGGGAAATACTTCTCAAGATGCGCTACGCTCTGCTCATAAGAGATGTTCTCATCATGATCACCGATCTCAGCCTTGGTAGATGGTGTGTAAATCGGCTCAGGCAGCTTGTCACTCTCCTGTAAACCTTCTGGAAGCTTGATGCCACAGACGGTGCCATTTTCCTTGTAACTTGCCCAGCCACTGCCTGTGATATAACCTCTTACGATACACTCGATTGGAAGCATATTCAATTTCCGGCAGAGCATGCTGTTTCCATCAAACTGTGGCTGCTGGAAGAACTCCGGCATATCCTTCACATCTACGGAAATCATGTGGTTTGGAAGGATGTCCTCTGTCATATCAAACCAGAATTTTGACATCTGTGTCAATACAGTACCCTTCTTTGTTACCTGATTGTTCAGGATTACATCAAAGCAGCTGATACGGTCTGTTGCAACCATGATCAGGCTGTCTCCGTTGTCGTAGATTTCGCGAACTTTTCCTTCTTTGATCGGCTTCATGTTCTTATCTCCTTTTTTCTTCATTCTAGGTAATTGCCAAACATCCACTGTGTTCAACATATATTTCATTTTATTTCATTCTATATACAATGTATTGAAGCTAAGTAGTTCTAAATGTTCTGATTTACATTTTAGCTATATACGCCACCGCCGCCGATTCGACATCCATGTCTCAGCGGCGGCTTGTTTGAACATCGTGTTCAAACATGGCTACTACTATTTACAGAACATCAAGAACTTCTAAGCTTCAAACATATTGTATATCTTCATGAAACAAAACGAAATATATGTTATACACATCGAACAATTCACAATTACCTATTTATGTGTTTTGTTATTCGACAATTACTCATACATACTAGCACCTTGGCGATACTTAAGCAAGAGCATTTTTCTTATATTTCTTCTGTCTTGGAGCATTTTTATCTTTTTTCCTTTATTGCTCCATGTCTATTTTTCGCTTAGTTTCCAAAATTGGAGCAATATTTCTTACCAGCTTGCTTTGCTCCAAGTCCAAAGCTAAGCAACCTTTCCGGTTTGGAGTAATTTCTCCATATCCACCCGGTTTGTTCCAACTCCAGCACTAAGCACCATTTCCAGTTTGGAGTAATTTCTCCAAATCCACCAGCTTTGCTCCAACTCCAGACATATGCCCTCTTTTCCCCTTGGAGCATCTTCTCCAAATCTACCAGCTTTGCTCCAATTCCAGACATATGCCCTCTTTTCCCCTTGGAGCATCTTCTCCAAATCTACCAGCTTTGCTCCAATTCCAGGCATATGCCCTCTTTTTCCCTTGGAGCATCTTCTCCAAATCCACCGACTTTGCTCCAACTCCCCATGCCCCATATCGCACGAAAAAGACAAAAACCCGTGGCATCTGCCACGGGCTTTGTCTACAGTTTGAAAAAAGATATTTCATCTGCTTCTTACTTGTCTCTATTACAACATGCATAAAGGGGGTTGTAACATTTTTAGCTTTTTGGACCAAAATTTTTTTTCAGACCCGTTCGGACCCTTTACCACTTTTCAAAAACATTTACAACTCTACAAATGAAGCACGCGGTCTTTGATCTCCTGCGTCCGGCCCTGATTCCAGAACTGTGTTCCGATGTAGCCACAGGTTCTTCGGGCAACAAACAGGTTGTTCTGGTCACGGTTGCCACAGTTCGGGCACTCCCAGATAAGCTTGCCGTTCTCGTCGGTCACGATCTTAATCTCGCCGTCATAACCGCAGATCTCACAGTAGTCACTCTTCGTATTTAACTCCGCATATAAAATGTTATCATAGATGAATTTCATCACGGAGATAACCGCCTCCACATTATCCTGAAGGTTCGGTACTTCCACGTAGCTGATCGCGCCACCCGGAGAAAGCTTCTGGAATTCAGACTCGAATTTCAGTTTGTCGAATGCATTGACCGGTTCGGTTACATGGATATGGTAGCTGTTCGTAATGTAGTTCTTATCTGTAACACCTTTGATAATACCAAACCGCTTCTGCAAGCACTTAGCGAATTTGTATGTCGTAGATTCCATCGGCGTGCCATAGACAGAATAGCTGATATTCTCTGCTTCCTTCCACTCTTTACACTTATCATTTAATTTCTGCATCACTTCGAGTGCAAGCTTCTTGCCTTCCGGGGAAGTATGTGTCTTGCCTGTCATGCGCACGCACATCTCGCAAAGTCCTGCATAGCCAAGTGAGATTGTTGAATATCCATTGAACAGTAATTTATCAATGGTTTCGCCCTTCTTGAGTCGCGCAAGTGCGCCATGCTGCCACAGGATTGGTGCCACATCCGATACCGTTCCAAGCAGACGCTCATGTCTGCATCGAAGTGCCCGGTGACACAGTTCCAGGCGCGATTCGAGAATCTCCCAGAACCGATCCATGTGTCCCTCTGCGGAACATGCAACATCGACCAAGTTAATCGTAACAACACCCTGATTAAATCGTCCGTAATATTTTCTTGTGCCATCCGGATTTCTCTGACCATCCTCAGATGTCGGGAATGACCGGCAGCCCATACACGGATAGACGTCACCATTTTTCAGTTCGCGCATCACCTTCGCAGAAATATAATCCGGCACCATACGCTTTGCGGTACATTTCGCAGCAAGCTCGGTCAGATACCAATACTTGGAATCCTCAGTGATATTATCTTTGTCAAGCACATAAATAAGCTTCGGAAATGCAGGTGTGATCCAGATGCCCTTCTCGTTCTTGACACCCTGGATTCTCTGTTGCAACACTTCCTCGATGATCATTGCAAGATCATCCCGTGTCTGGCCTTCCGGTACCTCATCGAGATACATGAACATCGTGACGAATGGTGCCTGCCCGTTACAGGTCATAAGGGTGATAAGCTGGTACTGGATCGTCTGGATTCCGCTCTTTACCTCTGCACGCAGGCGGCTCTCTGTAATCTTACTGATCACTTCCTCGTCAAGTGCTTCGCCACACATCTTCCGCTCCTCGATTACCTGCTCGCGGATCTTCTTCCGGCTTACATCGACAAACGGTGCGATATGGGAAAGTGTAAAGGACTGTCCGCCATACTGGTTACTTGCTACCTGCGCCACGATCTGTGTTGTGACATTACATGCAGTGAAGAAGCTGTGCGGCTTCTCAATCATTGTCTCGCTGATGACGGTTCCGTTCTGCAGCATATCCTCCAGATTTACCAGGTCGCAGTTATGTTCTCGCTGGGCGAAATAATCCGAATCATGGAAATGGATAATTCCCTGTTCATGTGCTTCCACAATCTCTTCCGGAAGCAGCATACGCTTCGTCAAATCCTTGCTGACCTCACCTGCCATATAATCACGCTGGGTCGAATTAATAACCGGATTCTTATTCGAATTCTCCTGATTAACTTCCTCATTCAGATGATCGATCAATGCTAAAATTCCGTTATCGGTCGTGTTTGATTTTCTTGCAAGCTCACGCTTATACCGGTAACGCACATATTTCTGTGCTACCTCGTATCCACGCATCTCCATAATTCCGGTTTCCACCATATCCTGAATATCTTCCACGTGAATCGCATGTGTCATGATCTCAATCTGCTTCGCAATGTTATCGGCGATTGCCTGCACCTGATAATCGTTCAACTGATGCAACCGGTCTACCTCTTTGTTCGCGGCAGTGATCGCATTCACGATTTTGTCAAGGTCAAAACAGACTTCCTCGCCATTTCTCTTAATTACGTTTGTGTGTACTGCATCCATAATAACTCCCTCTTTTATGTTTCTAGACAATCTACTTCCTGACTCGCATGATGCATTGTAAATCATTTATCTCTGTTGCATCCAAACAACGCGAATGACGTTTCTCAGACATAATCTTTTCCTACCATACGCAGCAATTTCTAAATTATTTACAATGTATAACGTGAATACTATGGATATATCCAGAATGTTTATTATATTTTTATTGCACTAAATATAGTGTATTTAATCTGATTTATATACTATATTTAGTAACCAAGTGCTATTATAATACACACTTACGAAAAAAGGAAGATGTAAATATAAATTTACACCCTCCTTTTTGCATGTATACACGTATACATTTTTTATTTGAATTTTACCGCATTTTTTTGTCGATTATTGGATTGCCTTATGGATCTCCTGCAATGACATAACACCGATCTCACCATATTTCAGGACTGCCTCGATACCCTCTGCGGTTGCACGTGCGGCTGCCATCGTGGTCATATATGGAACCTTCGCACGGATCGCGGTCTTACGGATATAGCTGTCGTCAAACATCTTCTCTTCCTGTACAGCCGGTGTGTTGATGATGAGCTGGATCTTGCCATTCATCACTGCATCCACGATATTCGGTCTGCCCTCCTGCATCTTGTTGATACGATCTGCCTGGATGCCATTTGCGATCAGAAGCTCATAAGTAGTACCTGTTGCCACGATATGGAATCCACATTTCTCAAATGTCTTCGCGATATCTACAACTTCCGGCTTATCCTTGCGGCTGACAGAGAACAGCACGGTACCTTCCTTCGGAAGTCTTGTCTGCGTTGCCTCCTGTGCCTTGTAGAATGCCTCGCCGACATTCGTGGAAAGTCCAAGTACCTCACCGGTCGAACGCATCTCAGGTCCTAATACCGGGTCAACCTCCTGGAACATGTTGAATGGGAATACGGCTTCCTTCACGCCATAATATTTCGGCTTTACTTCCTTCATCTCCGGAAGTGGAGATGGCTTGCCGGTTAACTCACTTGTCATGATCTGTGTTGCAATCTTCACCATAGATACGCCACATACCTTGGATACCAATGGTACGGTACGGGATGCACGCGGATTCGCCTCGAGTACATACACCTTGTCATTTTCGATTGCATACTGCATATTCATCAAACCGCAGACACCCATTTCCTCTGCGATCTTTCTTGTGTAATCTTTGATCGTCTCCACAAGCTTCTCCGGAATTCCTCTGGATGGAAGAATACATGCCGAATCGCCGGAATGAACACCTGCAAGCTCGATATGTTCCATAACTGCCGGTACAAATGCGTGCTTGCCATCTGCAATCGCATCTGCCTCACACTCGGTTGCATGACGCAGGAAACGGTCGATCAGGATTGGGCGGTCCGGTGTCACACCGACTGCGGCTGCCATATATTTCTTCAGAGATTCCGGCTCGCTGACAACCTCCATACCACGTCCGCCAAGGACATAAGATGGACGAACCATAACCGGATAACCGATCTTCTCCGCAACTGCCAGTGCTTCTTCAACATTCGTTGCCATACCGGCTTCTGGCATCGGGATGTCAAGCTTCTCCATCATTGCACGGAAGAGATCACGATCCTCTGCCATATCGATGACTTCCGGGGATGTACCAAGGATACGCACACCATTCTTCTTTAAGTCTGCTGCCAGATTCAGTGGTGTCTGTCCGCCGAACTGTGCGATCACGCCCACCGGCTGCTCCTTCTCATAGATAGAAAGTACATCTTCGAGTGTCAATGGCTCAAAATACAATTTATCGGATGTATCGTAATCTGTAGAAACCGTCTCCGGGTTACAGTTTACAATGATTGTCTCAAATCCAAGCTCTTTTAGTGCAAGTGCTGCATGTACACAACAATAATCAAATTCGATGCCCTGTCCGATACGGTTTGGGCCACCGCCAAGAATCATAATCTTCTTATTATTTGAAATCGTTGTATGATCCGGTGCATTGTAGGTAGAATAATAATATGCACGATCTTCGGTTCCGCTTACATGTACCGGTTCCCAGCTCTCGGTGATACCATAGCCAAGACGCGTATTGCGGATTTCGTCCTCAGGAACTTCGAGCAGCTTGCTTAAGTAACGGTCTGAGAAGCCATCCTTCTTCGCCTGCTCCATAGTCTCCTTGTCGAGTGTCTCACCCTTCTTTTCAAGCAGGGCTTCTTCCTCTTCCACAAGCTCCTTCATCTGCTTGATGAAGTAATGCTTGATCTTCGTCAGGTTGTATAATTCCTCAACCGTAGCACCCTTCCGAAGTGCCTCATACATGATAAACTGTCTCTCGCTTGTTGGCTCACGCAGCATCACAAGCAGTTCTTCCTTTGTCTTATCATGGAAATCCTTCGCAAAACCGAGTCCATAACGACCGATCTCTAAGCTTCGGATTGCCTTCTGGAATGCTTCCTTATAATTCTTACCGATACTCATAACTTCGCCCACAGCGCGCATCTGGGTACCAAGCTTATCCTGTGCATCCTTGAACTTCTCAAATGCCCATCTTGCGAACTTGATTACGACATAATCGCCACCCGGAACATATTTGTCGAGGGTTCCATGTACACCACAAGGAATCTCATCCAATGTAAGCCCTGCTGCAAGCATTGCTGATACAAGCGCAATCGGGAATCCTGTCGCCTTGGAAGCAAGTGCAGAGGAACGGGATGTTCTAGGGTTGATCTCGATCACGATAATACGGTCTGTCACCGGATCATGTGCAAACTGTACATTTGTACCACCGATGACCTGTACTTCATCTACAATCTTATAAGCCTGCTCCTGCAGACGCTTCTGACATTCCTCAGAGATCGTAAGCATTGGCGCCGAACAGAAGGAATCTCCCGTGTGTACGCCGAGTGGATCGATGTTCTCAATGAAACAGACCGTAATCATGTTACCCTTTGCATCACGGACAACCTCGAGCTCCAGCTCTTCCCATCCAAGGATTGACTCCTCAACGAGTACCTGTCCTACCAGACTTGCCTGCAGACCTCTCGCGCAGACGGTCTTCAACTCTTCTACATTGTAGACAAGTCCGCCGCCGGCGCCGCCCATTGTATAGGCCGGACGCAAAACAACTGGGTAACCAAGCTTATCTGCAATCGCAAGTGCTTCTTCCACAGAATAGGCAACCTCACTGCGTGCCATCTCAATTCCCAGTTTATTCATAGTTTTCTTAAATTCAATTCGATCCTCGCCACGTTCGATTGCATCTACCTGAACGCCGATGACCTTCACGTTATATTTGTCAAGTATGCCTGCAGCTGCAAGCTCGGAACACAAATTAAGACCCGACTGACCACCGAGGTTCGGTAATATCGCGTCCGGACGTTCCTTGGCAATAATCTGCTCCAGTCTTGTCACATTTAACGGCTCAATATATGTCACATCCGCAATACCGGGATCTGTCATAATTGTTGCAGGATTGGAATTCACCAGAATAATCTCGTAGCCGAGCTGTCTTAAAGCTTTGCAGGCCTGCGTGCCGGAATAGTCAAACTCACATGCCTGACCGATGATGATTGGACCGGAACCGATAATCAGAACTTTTTTAATGTCTTCTCTTTTGCTCATATTTGCCCCCTTGTATAATATTTAATATATTTAACCCGATTGCAAAACATTTATATTGTCTATGAGTTATCCATAATACACAATTCTACGCAGACGCGCTCTCGCTCACTTCCACACGTAGCGGACACTAAATTCACGTCAAACAAGTTTGCCGTTCATTAAGTGCCGACGTGTTCCAATGGTCTGCGTACGAATTGGTAATTATGAATAACTCAATATACTCTATCATTATTGTTTTGCAATCTCATTGAATAAAACTAATTTATATAAATAAATCGTTTTTTTATCCAAAATCACTTAATTA
>ERZ1026852.603-NODE-603-length-21972-cov-16.064014_pt1 | contig 21972 bp, 36 predicted proteins | sample MGYA00380156_ERZ1026852 | MGnify/ENA primary metagenome ERZ1026852 (study PRJEB33269, sample SAMEA4719792) | human gut metagenome | biome: human-associated habitat; feature: organic feature; material: feces | place: Cameroon | collected 2013-10 ...
CCTCTACCATTAGGTGCGTCAATTCTATTTAAAGTTATATTTGAATTTACACAGCCATGTATTTTTACGGCAAAATCAATTCCGTCATATAAGATTTGTCCATTTCCAAAAATGTTAATGCTATATCCAGTAATAATTAATGGATTTGTTATTTTGTATTTTCCGGATAAAAATACATTATAGCCGTTATTTTTTTTAAAGTCTAAACATTTTTGTACAGATTCAGTGTCATCAGCAATACCATTTCCAATTGCACCAAACATTTCTGGTGTAAAATAACCATTTTTTATGTAATGTAAAAAATTCTCATTAATTTTATTTTCTGTAATCGCACCATCTTGTACAGTAGTCGTAGCATCTGGATGTGCATTCAACCAGCTATTAATTGCACTAGATGTTTGCTCATCTGTTGGTAATCCTTGCTCAACCCATTCAACGCTTCCGTTTTTAGCACGTGGAAATTTATCATCATCTTCTAAATTAGGTTTATGTATATAGTTATCTAAATCTTCCTTTAGTGAACCAATAGCTTCTCCCGTTGCTTTTGCTTCTGCAAGCCCACCTTCTACAGTTAATGTAGTGTCTGGCTGTGATACACTCTGAATGTCCTTAATAGCTTGTTCTTTTGCTGAATTTACATTTTGAACAGCTTCCGCAGATGTGTTTTTAGTAAGCTCCAAAAGCTGATTTATAACATCTTTTTCTTCCTGTCCTATCTGTGGTTGTTCAATCTCGATGCCCTCTAGCACTGGTACTTCCGCTATTGCGGTATTCCATTCTACACTAATATTGGAATCAGAATCCGTTTTAACAGCGCAAACAATAAAACGTACCGTTCCCATATACCTTGCTGCATTTCTTCCAATCAGCCAAGAAAAAGTTACATTTTCGCCATCTACAGCTACATCATCACAAATGTATTGGTCTTTGATAGAAACATTGAAATCCACACTGCTTACGTTTTCAAAGTTAATTCTGACTGAAAATTTGGATAAATCAAGATTATCTCCTACAATTTTGGGACATGAAAATTTAATACGTTCTGCATTCTTGTCAGATTGTACCCCACCAACTACGATTGTAGAGGGCACGAAAATAGCCCTTGTCTTAGCGTCAATCGTACATATATCGGATTCTTCAGAAAGCAAATTAACATCTTCGTTTGTGCTCATAAGTAAATCAAGTGCTGTTGCCATGTTCTACCCCCTCTGTGATACTTTGGTTTTACCAGTAGTTATAATGTATTTTCCGTTATCTTTTACGCCAGTGACAGATACAGAAAAATAATCCCAAGTAAGGGCTTCCGGTGGAATTTCACATTGATTGTTTTTCAGTATTACTGGGTATTCTTTTTCCATTCTCCAAAATGAAGCAGCTATTTTACATCCGTTCCACTCTTGAGAAAAGATAAACAATGCTTTAAGATATCCAGTCGTTCCCTTTACCAGTCCAGAGAAATCACACTTGGGATCTGGATAAATTCTTTGATTATTTACAATAAATCTTAATACTCTCATGCAATCATCCTTTCCATTCCAACAGGCGAAACGTATGTGAATTGATTTCCTAAAATATCTCTTGCCGTTCTAATGGCAAAATGTCCGTAGTCTGCCAGAATATTGCACACAAATTCCTCTGCATCCACCCAATATCGTTTCTTGACCATGCGATGAAGTTCTGGCAGTAAACCATAGCTGAACATTGCGCAATGTCCTAATTCATGGATAAATACACGATTTAGAAGTTCGCCATGTAGGTTGTTTGCAATCGAAATTGTCATTGTGGAATAATCAGATACAGCAAGTGTGTGTTTCCCTGTGCGGTCAATTAATACGTTATCGTTCGGAGATACGAACTGCACTCTCCATAAATCCCCATTCATGTAGAATTGTCGTAGCATGGTTTATCACCATCCTTTCTACAAAAAAAGCCCCTGCCGCATTAATTTGCGACAAGGACTTAATTCATTTATTGTGCTAATTCATCTGCTGTACAAAACGAGTCAGATCGGTTTTTATTGATTGTCTGAGCGTTGCATCTGCATCAGACCACATTTCTGTGAGATTACGGATGATATCAGATGTGTACTCTTTCATGGAATCGTCCATTTTTCTTTTAGATTCCGTGTCTTTGGAATCATGATAGTGTCTACGATTCTCATCGTATCTATCATAGGATTCGCCATATCTGGATTTCTTCCGATTCATGTCATCCATTTCCATATCGCTACGATCTGGATGATATCCCATGCGGTACATATTGCGCTCGAATTCTGGATTGTTTAAATACTCATCCATCCAGTCATCATCCTGCGTATACAGATATGGTCTATAACCTTTTCTGGTTCCCCTACCTTTTGGAGCGAAACGCCCATTTGAATAGCGGTAACGGTCATATCCCATGCGTCCAAGATACTTTTCCTCCTGTTCGCATTCATCCATAGCTTCCACAATACGATAATCTTTGTCAGCACAAATTGCGCTTTTCACTGCTTCCATGCAATCTTTCAAATCGTCCCAATCTTGAGCACTGAGATTGTCAAAGCCATGTGATTTGGCTTTTTCCATAGCCCATTTTCCCATTTCCATTGCTGTCTTATGCATTCACGATACCTCCCCTCTTCACAGCCTGTACAACATTTTCTGTTGTTGGGGCTGTACCATTGATTGCAGTCAGATTGTTATTTGGACTACATGCAGGATTTCCTAACATTTTGAACGCTCCACCAGTAGCACTTGTTGCAACTCTGGTTGCGTATTTTGTTCTTGTTCTGACACCACATGCTGTTACCTGTGCGCAACAACGATTCTCTAAAGGATATAAGGTTGTTCCCGTTCCTATCTGAATCATTACTGGGGCGGTAATTGTGGTTGTATTTGGAATGGACTGTGCTAAAACAATGCAGTATTTTTCTCCATTATTGTAGCTTCCTTCCGGGATAGTAACCACAAGATTTCCACCTGTGAATGCAATTGCAGTAGACAGCACAAGGTGATTGCAAAGCTTACAAACATTCTTACATGCCATATTTTTTACCTCTCAATCAATAAGAGGTGAGCCGCAACCCACCTCTTAGAATTTAGTCAACCTCTAAGGGTGAGTTATTAGCAACAACCATTACCATATGTATTGCATCCTGCGTATGCATATGGAGCTGGAACCTGGAATGCAGGAATCGGAGCAGGATTGATTGCATTGATTAACTGCTGTGTCTGAGAAGCCATTGCAGTTGTAAGCAATGCAGACTGGCGATCCTGAGATGCAGCACGTTTTAGGTCAGAGTTCTCTGCCTGTAATGTTGCAATCTTATCATTTGTCAGGAAATCAAGGATTGCTCTGGTGTTGCTGTTCTGGTTTTCCAGAAGATCTCTGGTGTTGTTGTTCATTGTGTTCTGAAGAGCACAAGTGTTGGTAGCCAGGTTGTAGTTGATGCCCTGGATTGCTTCTCTGGTTTCGCAACAGCAGTTTGATAACTGAGACTGTAATGCATTGGTATTCTGCATACCAGCTACAGTATCAGCATTGATTGCTTGCTGAATTCCGTTGAATCCTTGAAGCATTCCAACATTCATACCGTTGAAGCCACTCTGCATGGTATTGTTAAGCGCATATGTGCTATCACAAATACCCTGCTGAATACCTCTAATACCATTCTGAATATCATTCAGAGCAAAGCCCTCGTTGATATCTGCTCTGGTAGCCCATCCTTGGAAACCTGCACCATTTGTACCGTTTCCACCATTGCCGCCCCATCCGCCAAAGCCGCCGAAACCGCCCCAGCCGAAGATTGCAAAAATAAGGACAAGCCAGATAAGGGAAAAACCATCGCCGCCCCACATGTCGTTTGCACGGTTATTAGAGCCTGTAGCGGCTGCAATGTCGCTAAGACTATAATTTGAACCATTCATCATGTTTTTAGTCTCCTTAAATTATATTTACAATAGGAGACATCCGCGGCTGTCATCCCAAATTGTAGCGATTTTAAATCACCCAATTATGGGGAAGTTATTTCATCCCTAAAAATTTTTCCAAAATTCCTTCGGGAGAAAAATTTTTTTCTTTAAATATATTTTGCTGAACTTGGTGTAATTGTTCTGCATCACCATGTTTGTATAAATCCAGAGCATTTTTTAATGTTGGATTATTTCCAGCAAATTTACTCATATCGTTCATCATGTTATCAACACTTCCGAACCTTTGAGAAATCATTTGCTGAATTCTTTGTTTCATTATTGTATTTGGGTTGAAATTCATCTCTGATTGCCTCCCTTCTGTGTCTTGGGCGGTTCAGATTGTATTGGCAATAATTCTTTAATTTCAGAAATCTCTGCATGAAAATCATCACGAAGTTGGTTAATCAGCGAAACAATATCAACTTGATTTGTGTTATTGGTTTCTGGCTGTTCTCCTTCATTTACAAGTCTGTAAGTGAAAATTCTACTTCTTCCATCTGCCTGTAATTGTTTTCTATATATTTCTGTTCCATCTGTTTTCGGATAATAGACAGGGTTTCCAGACATATCTACGTCTTTCGCCTTTACAGTATCAATACCATCGACCATCTGTCCTTGTAACATGGGGATTTGTGGCATTTGTGGCATTTGCTGCATCGGTTGCTGAATCTGTGCCTGTCCGTATGGCATTGCCTGCTGATAACTATTCTGCAATTGTGCTAATCTATCTTGATACGGTTGTATTTGTTGAAATGGTTGCGCAAAATACGGATTACCATACTGCATATCTCAAACCTCCCTTGTTTTTATAACTATATTTTACAATAATAAGAGGTTGATTAACACGCCATGATAACGCCATAAATACGCCATATATATGCCATTTTCTATGAATACAAAGAAAAGCCCCGACAATACATCGGGGCAACTTTCATAATTTTCTTCTTTAATTTTCTGTTTATGCGGTCTACGGTTCTTGGGCTGTATCCCATGATTTCTGAAGCTTCTGCAAGTGTTTTTTCTTCGTAAACACGCAATCGGAATAACTCTTTTTCTCTGGAATCAAATCCAGCTTCACGCAAATAGAAGATTCTTTCATCTTCCGAAAAGTCTTTATAATCATCCATTCCACCGTCCTCCCTGTTAGTGGAATCATCAATATTTACACCGGGAAAATGCCTTTAAGGGCAACCCCTAAAACAATACCAATTATGCCAGTTATAACATAAGCAATAATTTTGTCCTGCAATTTTCCTGGCTTTTCCATGAGTGATTTTAAATTGTCATTCATCTCGTCAACTGTATCTTTAATGTGTCCCAGATCATTGTTGTATAAAGCAATTTTCTGTTCCAGCGCATTGATACGATTAAAAAAGCCTTCATCCCTTTTGGAATGCTTTTCTTTCATCTCATGGACGGCACTTTCCAATTCTTGCAAGCGGTGTTCGTTGACGCAATCGTGTTCACATCCCATCGCTGTTCCTTTCCATCACTCCCATTTTTAAGATATTGCTTCTACCCACCTAATTTGAAGCACCCCTGCGATACGTGGGAGGATTGACGTATCACGCACACACCATCTTAGAATCCGATAAATGGAAAAACACCATGATTTACATAGATTTCAGTTTCAGAATTCCAATTTCTATTTACAGAAGATTCAGAATGTGATCCTTGGAATTCGGCTCCCTGTTTCACCAAGAAGAAGAGAGCCAAATCAAATATGCAATCATAGCAGTTTTCCATATCGGAATTTATTTTCTCATCACTGTAAGACGAAGGATAATTCCTTTTCTTCTTAAATGAACGAATAGCCCTCTTTGCTGAAAGAGGAATCATCCTCGCAGTTTCTGCATCATCTTCAAGATAATTTGTTAAATCCTCTATAAGCTGTTCGTCCATTTAATCACCTTACCTTTGCTGAGATAAAATCTCTGATATTATTCCAGCCTTATTAGTTGCTGTCAGGGCATAGCCGTTATCACTAGCAAGCTGTCTCAACTGTGGTACAGTCATATTAGACAACTCGCTTTCTGTATACTTATGTGTTGATTCATCATAAACACTTGCTACAGATGGTGACTGGCTGTTTTCATCGAGACTATGCCCGGTTATTCCCCCTTTGTACCGATTACCATTCCACCATTTGCTTTTGGGACAACTGGGATGAACATTCCAGAAGCTTTAGTCCAAACAGCAACAGGGTCTGGTGTAGCCCACATGGACAGTGTGATAAAGGAACGGTTTTGCTGCTGAATAAACTGGCGGTATTCTTTTTCCTCTGGTGTTACGCCCCAAAGCCCAGTACCAAAGGAGCCGTTGGTGTCAGCTTCATACAGAGTGAAAACATCTTCCTTAAAGTATCTACCTGTTTTTACAACACCTTTGCTTCTGTAACGGAATTTTTCATCGCAGCGATCAATTGTAATTCCGTACTCCTGCATGAGAAAATTTGCAAGTTCCTGCTTTGTGAGAAGTTTCTTATTTGCAGCACCCAGAACAGCTGTCTGCATTGCAGTATTGTTTCTCATGCAATTAATCATTTTGAGAGAAGTAATGGCTTTATTTACCACATATCCGTTATCTTCTGCAAGCTGAACCATTTTCTGAATATCGCCCATAATATCAGAACTTGGATCTGACCAATCTGTAAGGGTGACTTTTAATTCAGACGGAACGCCAAAATCAATAGTCATGTCCACTTTGTTCTCTTTGATAACAAGTTTTCCAGTAGACAGCGCCTGTCCTTTCATAACTTTAGTTCTAGCAAGAACACCTTCAAAAAGATTTGTTGCGTCATCGAATACAAAGTTTGTAAGTGCTTCGTTATCCGGGACACCGTTCTCGATAGCCTGCTGTAAGCTCTCAGATTGATTAAGCTTTCTTTTGATGAAAAGTTTCTCAGTCAGAACCTTTTCAAATCCAGGTCTGCTGCCAATCTCTGCCTCGGTATCAAGCGCATGTACAAATGCAATTTCTGGGAGTCGCTGGCCGCTCATAAGTCTGTAGTATTCAGCTTTCCAGTAATCGGTTTTTACATCCGGGAAAATGGTATCAAGGATTCCAGGTCTTTTAACAGAGAAATCCTGTGAAAAATTCAGTCTCTCTTCCTGGCTAATTGCTTCTAATATGTTATATGCCATTGTCTAATGTCCTCCTTAAAATACGTTTTCTGTCTCTTCTACAAACACAATTCCAAGTGCCTGTAATTCAGTTTTTGCAGTTGTGTCAACAGTTACAGGAAGTCTGTCTTCCAGGACACGTCCTGCAACAATAACGGAAATCGGGCGTTTTGCGTCATCCGTCATGTCAACATCTTCAAACACAAGGCCTTTTGCGCCTGTTGCATTTGTTGGGTATACAGAACCTGCCTTAATGATTTTCCTGTCATTAACTGCAACTGCATTTGTCTGATCTGCTGTGTAAGTTTTAAGCACAAGTCCAACCTCAGATTCAAGGATGTTCGGGGTGGATTCGTACTGCTTAATTTTCATAAAAGCCATGTTTCAAAATCTCCTTTTCTTAGAAATTAGCTGGTGCATTGTCATCAGCTGGTTTTACATCTGGATTCATACGTGCTGAATACTGTTTAGCGTACTCAGACGCTTTGCTAACTTTTTCCTGCTTGCCACCGCTACCGCCACCCGGATTCGGAGTATTTTCCAATGCTTCCTTCTCCCAAGCTGCTTTTGCAGTATCAAGTGCTGTTTTATTTGCTTCAGAAACTCCCTTAACAAAAGCTTCGACTTCTTTCATTGCATCTTCTGGTTTCTCATACGGTGCAGATGCGTATGCTTTAATAGCACTTGCATAGGTTTCGGTTGAAAGCCCTGCGTTTGCGAACATAGAAGTGATTTCACTGGTAAGGGCTTTTTTGTTGGATTCTGCAAGTGCAGCCTTCAAATCAGCTAACTCCTTATCCACTGCTTCCTTTTCTTTCTTGCGTTCAGCTTCCAGCCGTTCTGCTTCGGTCATGTTCTGCTTTTTCAACTCTTCCAACTCTTTTTCCAGGGAATCTGCTTTTTCAGCTTTTTCCTTCAGAGAAACATTTTTGTCTTTCTCTTTCTTTGTTTCAGCAGAAATGGAATCAAGAAACTTAGAAACCTGTTCCTCGGAAGGTTCTGCAACTCCCATACCGATAAGTGCCTGTTTTGCCTGTTCTCTTGTCATTGAAATCTCCTTTCTTCCAGCCCAATACGCTTTGTCCGCACGGTTCGCTCCGCACATGGTCTGTACCCGATTTACGCTCACGGGCTGTTGCAATTTATTTGATTTTTGGTATTAAAAAAGGAGCCTTAGATTTCTCTAAAACTCCTTAAATAATCGAAATTTGGCTCATTCCTTATTAGATGGAGAATTTACCGCTGGTTCTGTTTTGGACGGATTTTGAAACTTTCCGTCAAGCAATTGTTGTGCTTTCTGCATTTCTGCTTCTGGGTCTACCAGTTCTGGGTAAATAGTCCCAAGATACGGCAAACTCATTTCGTATACCTTCTGCGGATCACTGAAAAGCCCACAAGTAATCAACGCAATAAGCGGATGAATTTTATTTTTGAACAAATAATCAAGTGCCTGTGCCTTGACAAGCATATTATCTGTTGGATTTCGGGTTATCTTTACATCAAAATCCCTAGTTGAAATTTGCACATCATTTGATGTGCCACGGATAATATTCAGAATAATTCTGGCAGATTCCTTTTCGGCTTCTTTGGTGAATGCTTCTACCAATTTTGCATCTCTCTCTGCAAAATCCCATCCATTACGAAGGTATACGGCATTTCCTGTATCCCCTCCGCTGTTGCTCTGACGGTTTGGCATTGCTTCCACAATCAGCATATTATTGTATATATCATCCTTTGCAACCTGGCTCTCTGATTGATTCAATTCAGCGGTCATTAGCTCAACATCTGACTGACAGCCGTTTCCAGTATCTTTAACAGAGATAGCACCAAGTTTTACCATCTTTAAGAATTCGTTTTCGTCTACCTCACAGTTTTTAAACTTCATAAAGGCTTGCACGAACTGTTCAACGCCATTTAATCTATCAGACTGATATTTGTTGATTGCATCAAATAAGGTGATTGCAATTTCAACATCTGAAAGTCTGTCGTGGTTATTCGGACATTCAACAATGGGAATGCCACCAAAACCATTGATGCCGTAATTGGTCACTTTTCCATTCTTGATTTCAAAGAACTGAGTCTTTGAATAACACAAATAATATTGCTGTTCATCTTCATCCTTTAAAATCTGCACGGACAGCATTGGTTTTCCGTTTCTCTGCGAATACACAATGTAGCAATCGCCTGGATATGGAATAAAGATTCTAAACGGCGGTAAGTCTCCGTTTTTTGTCCAGTCCTCTTCTTTCAGAATAGCCTTATAAGAGGTTCCTGTTGCACTCTGGTATATTGCTCTCTGGATGTTTCTTGCATCTGCATTGGCTTCATCCAGATAATCATTCAAAAGGTCAACTTGCTCATTTATTTTTTTGTCTGCATTTTTCTTTTTACATACATATTGGATTGGCTCCCCACAAATTTGTCCAGCTTTAAATTTCACAGTTTCAAATGCGTGATTTTCAACCACTCTGTTATTAACTTCTGGACGGACTATTTTGTTTCGGTATAATATCGGCTGATCGCCTTTCATGTACCGATAAAGGTAGTCAATCAATGTTCGGTTTCTATTATGTATGCCGATAGTGTCTGATACTACTTTTACAACATTTTGTGGAGTGATTCGGTCAACGCCTGTGTAGGCTACTTTTCGCCCGAACTCACCTCGGCATAAATCTACAAAATTCATTGTATTTCTCACGAGCCGAACCATCCTTTCTGCAAAATAAAAAGCACTGGATATTTTAATCCAATGCTCTACTTTATATTTTACACATATTGGCGGTATCATTCAGTATACTTCGGTATCATCTTTCAAAACCTTTTATCTTTTTTACTTCTGCTATGGCTTTTAAGTGCATTCTTTTCATATGTATTTCAGAATATCCCATCTCGTCTGCGATACGAACCAATGATTTGTACTCAACATAGTGTTTAAATAGTATGTCGTACAATAGTGGGTCTTCAACCTGTTCTATGGTTCTGACTATTTCTTGTCTTTTTTGTAAAAATTCAGATATCATTTCTGAAATCTCTTCTCGCAGATCAAATATCTTCGCAATCATATCTCCCATCGGATCACGTTTTACAGAAGTTTGTACCTTTTCTCCAACAGGAATTGCAGATACACTTGTGGAAAGAGAACTGAGCTGTTCTTCTTCGATAAGCTTATTTTTGATTCTGTTATCATAATTTTCAATCTGGCGTAAATATTGAGCTGTAGTCATCATACTCTATCTCCTTCCCCACATAAAATTTTTGGTTGCTTTTACTTCTGCAAATCTTTTGCCGGCAAGCGTTATTGCAAGCTGCGTAACTCCATCGGCAGCGTCATCATGTTCGTTATCACCAATATAGACGAATGTAGTTAATTCATCCATAGCCTTTTGATACTGTTTATCTTGATATTTCGGAGCCAAAAATATAAAATTTTGCTTAACATCCCCGGAATATTGATTTATTTTTTCTTTTTTTGCTTGTTTTGAAGGTGCTTTTGTACTTGTCGTGCTGCAAGCGTATTTATGTTCTTTCAAGCGTTCATTTACATAATAGGCATACATATCTCCACCATTATTTGCTTCAAAATTGATAGATTGAATATTATTTCCCATGATTCTTCCAACAACTAATGGCAATGTTCCTTCTTTTGGCGCTGTGCTAAAAATCCAGTCATATATATACACATCTCCATTTTCGTATTCTGCACCCACTGGCATTGATAAGCTATCGCCACCACCCCACGCAACATCGCAAGCAGAAACATTTTTAACAAATCCACCTTCTGGGAGAACGCCGTTATAATATCTCAATTCGTCAGCTGCAAACACAATTCCTTCACGCAAGAAGGGCTTTTGCTGATATTTGGCTTCCCATTCGTTAGCGTCTAACCTAGCTTTCATATCAACATAATATTTTGTTGAAAATCCAACGCCATACTCATAATCGAAATTGGATTCACCATCATCGTTCAAAGCTGGAATTTTTCTAAACCGATACATTGGATTATCCCGATTTAGCTTCTCGATTTTTCCAAGAGGGTCATATAAATTCCATCTGGTTCCAACCATAAGTTCTCTTGCACCATCAATCTTACGGTCAACCATCTTGTTTAGATATTCTTGATATGTGTTTTCTAATCGGGTAGGACTTAATGAATGTTGCCTATCTCTTACAAGGTCATCCACGTACAAATACCCATCGGAAGAAATGTCAACGGCACCTGTCCAAGTACCTTCAATACCACGGCAAGTCATTGTTGCAAATCGGTCTGGCTTGTCCAGGTTTATTTCAAAATCATCAGCACTCTGTTTTTGAAGTTTCGATTGCGGAAAAATTTCACTGTAGTTGTATTCCTGTGTATTAATGAGGTTAAGAAGTTCTCCGTAGAATCCTTTTGCCAGTTTTCCAGAATGACCGCCCATGGCACTATGGCTATTCGGTCTTTTTCCCATTATCCATGACATAAAGAAAATACACATAGTAGATTTTCCAACACGGCTCGGAAGTGATAAGCCGTAAAACTCTATCTTTCTTTCTTCCAAATCTTGTAGGTCTTTGGCTACTACATGTAGTGTTTTTTTTCGTGGAATATAAAATTTCTTGCTGTCCGGTCTATTTTTTTCCATATAAAGCAAGTAACTTTCAAATAAATGTGGCGCTTCCAGTAGCAAATACTGCCAGTAGATATCGTCAAAATTACCACTTCCAGTTAATGCAGCACACTTCTCTGCTATGTTATGTGAGTATTGACTTACTTTCATAGCCATTTTCCGTGCTTCTTGATTCTTATTGAAAGGAAGGTCAATATTCATATTTAAGAGCAAATCAAGGCAATCTTTTTGATTTTGATAGATTGTCATGTCGCTGCTGATAATCTGATTTAGAACTGCCCGATACCATTCGAGCGAGCCTTCTGTAATTTTTCCCATAAAAATAGAGCCAGACCTCCTTTCTTTTTAGGATTTAGTCTGGCTCTCATGTGGCTCTCTTGACTGTTTTATTTATTATTTAGCATTCTCATCAGCTGTCATATCTCTTGTATCTACGATGGTAGAAGTGTTACTTCCTTGAATTTTTGGTACTTCACCATTCCATTTATCAATTTTCTGTTTTTCAATCAGTTCGGGAGTAAGAGATTCTGCGATTTTTCTATTTGCTTCAGCTTCAGCTTCAGCTTTAATCTTAATTGCTTCTGCTTTTCCTTCTGCATCAATCTTTGCCTGTTCCGCTTGGATAGATGCTTTCTCCTTTTCCTGTTCGGCAGCAATCAGTGCAACTTCTTTATCTTTATCAGCTTGTACTTTTGCTGTTTTAGCTTCAATGTTAGCAAGTTCAAGCTCCTGTTGAGCGTTCACTTTCTTCTGAATTGCAGCCTGTGTTTCATCATCGGTGGAAATAGAAGTAAAGTTTACTGTATCAATAATAATTCCGTATGGCTCAAACTTCTGTTTAAGATATTCGTCAAGTGCTTCATTCAGTTCCTGGCGTTTATCACCGAAAACATCTGTTACTGGATACTTCGCAGTTACTTCCTGCGTCCATGCTTTCATCTTAGGCTTAATAAAAGTATTTTTCACAGATTCCCCGGATTGACCTTTGAACTGAGTAAATACATCAGTTACTCTGCTCTGATCGAATTTATAAGAAAATTCAAGGTCAACTTGAAGCGATTTACCATCTGCTGTTGGTGTCTTGAAGCTTTCATCTTTTGGAGAATCGCCCTTATCCTCAGATGTAAGATAAGACTGCTCGATTCCAACGGAATACAGTGAAGTTTTTACTGTTGGTGAAATCACATGCCATCCCTGTGTAAGTACATTCTTAGAGATTCCTCCGTTCATTTTGTACTCTACCGCAATGTAACCAGCCGGAACTCTCACACTGCACTTTGCAACACATATAAGTCCTGCAATGATTACAACAGCTAATCCAATTCCACCTAAAAGTCCTTTTTTCATTTATTATCCTCCTCTTTTTGACTTTCGTCTTTATTTAACTCATCAATAGCATTTCTGCCAATGTGGTTCAATAATTTACCTAGTGGTTGAAATAATTTGTAAAGCAGGAACCATACTACTGCCGCTCCACATATCACTAGAAATATAAATACTGGATTCATTCAATCACCTAACTTTCTACAAATTTCAATAAAATCTGGCTTGCTAAGTTCTTTCAACTTATCAGCATACTTCGGGAATTCATGTGTATATATCGGATGACCTAAAAGTTTTTCTGCGTATTCGTATGCAAGTCTTCGGTCATCCCCTGTAAGCATACAAATTCCTGTGTAGGTTTCAACTACTACCGCTTCTTGTTTTGTCATACATATCCTTTCTTGATAAAATCATCTTTTTAATTCCGTAAAAATATTTTCAATTACTTTCCATTCTGCGAATACTGCCATAAACAGTAATGGAACTGCTGAAAATCCCCAATTATTTTCAATCATCATTTGAATTGTGGCTATCAAATAATCAGCCACCCATTTGAATATTATGAAATTCGCAATTATCCAACATATTTTTCTTGCTTTCTTCATTAAGTAGACCTCCATTTATTTCCACGGTATATTATCATTTTCGTGTTCCAAAAAGAAATCAACCTTGTCAACATATCCTTTAGCTATCAGTTTTTTTACACAATCATCAACTTTTATAGAAGATGTATACGCTGTAAATTCATTTGAATATACAGTCTTGGCTGTAATATTTCCGCATATTTTGCATTTTTTTACAATATAGGCATTTATATGAGTACCATTTCCGTAATCTATTCTGTCATAATATTTCCCAATTTCCTCATATAGGTGAGAACACTTTTCTTTAAACCAATTCATACATTCACCTCGCGATACTTTTTAAGTGAATCACACCACTCGTCTTTTTCGTTTATATCTTCTACTCGTTCAAACATGAATTTTAGTTTGTAGATTCCAAACTCTGATGTAGCCGAATCAATATGCATAATTTTAAATTTCCTCTTAAGGCATCCAATTTCAAGAATGCATTTTTCTGGAATCTCAATGTACTTCGTGACACATTGTACAAAAATAATTCGTCTATCTTCTTCGTGATGTACTTCAATATCAGCTAGCACATTAATGATTTTTTCATCAATAATCTTAATTGGATAGTTCACTACACCATATTTTTTCATACATTCACCTCAAACTCTTTCTTACAATTACTTCCCTTGCATTTCAGCTTCAAGTGCTGAATCTTTGTGTTTGGGCTAATCAGAAGCGCTTTCTTTTGGCAAAAAGGGCAACAGGCGTATTTCACTCCATTGATATTCCTCAATAATGCCTGTCCATTCCACGGCTCTGGTGGGTTCATGTATTCAGAAAAATCTATCCCTTCGGATTCTAATGCTGACTTAATGCTCATTAATTTTCTCCCTCAATTGCTTTGGCAAATCATTAATGGAAAATGTTCCAAAAGTTCCGTAAACAATCTTTTTGTTTTGTGTGATTTCTATATTGTTCAACACTTCTTTTGATATTGGTTCAATATTTCCAATCTTTAAATCATCGCATACTAGATACTCTGAATGTAGTTTCTTTAGATATACGGCTTCATCACGCAATAAAGCTCCGTCAAGGTCATAATCTGCGTTTCCTGGTACCATTAATTTTCCTCCGTTTCGGAATACCGTGCATTTTACGGAAATTATTTTGCTTTATTCGGTTTTGGGAAAGCAGTGTCCAAAATAGTTCATCACTTAATTTACATTCAAGTTCAATACTTAACGGCTTGCCTATGCTACAAAGTGTTCCGTCCTCATTTCTGTGAAGAATACCGTCTTCGATAACACTACCATCCGAAATTGAAATCCTTGCTATTTCTTCAATCACTTCACCATTACATGTAAAGAAATGCTTTAATTCTTCCTTTTCGCCCATATCAGCACATTCCTTTGTTTTTTCTTAAATTTGCATATCGGTCAACCAGAGTGTCAACAGTAACAGTTAACTCGTTTATTCTGATGCAGTCATCTCAAATACCTACGCGGACTATTATATTATTTGATATTCTTTCTTCTAAACGCCTGTTTTTTCTGGCAATTATCTCAATGTTATCTTTTAAATACAGAATTTTATGCTGTTTCTCCTCGCATTCTTCAGATAACCGAACAACTTCCTTCTTTAGCTGATCTATCCTCCAGTTCTTCATATCCTCATACCTCATATTTACCACCTCTGTCTTCGAAAATTGTTTCTTCCAAGCATAAATTTTTCGGCTGAAAAATTATCCTCTACATCAATATGTGCTTCACGGTCTTGCACCTCATATCCGTTTTGGGTTAATTCAAGTTTTGCAGTATATTCAGCGCCACAATTGGTGCACTGCCATGTCACATTTAAAAAGAGTTCTTTTTCTCTAAAAGGTTTTGCGTAATCTGAATTTTCGCATTTCAACATTCCACCGCAAACAGGACAATTGCGTTTATTAAGTAAATCTAGCATTCAAATTCCCTCTTCTCCCTGTGCTTCATCTGACAGGCAATCATTTTAGCTATGTTTTCACGTTCCTGTTTTATGCCATGTCCCTGGCGGAACAATTCACATTCCAGAATCTGTCCACATTTGGAACATTCGTCTTTGATTTCTTTACCGCATACTTCAATCATTTTCATCACCACAGTAAATCAATAAGTAATTTGCAATTTTTCTAAGATCATTTTTCCCATACAGACGAATTCCATCTTTCAATCCTCTGTCAATCATCCAATCAGCTAACTTTATTGGTTGTGTAGGTGGTTCATCTTTGGATTTTTCTATCTTAAAATCATCTATTAAACCACCTCTATTTATAAGTTCAGAAAGTTCGCTCATCGGTACTATGCCTCCTTGTTTTTCCATCACTATTGAAGCAAACCCATGTGAAGTCATCATGTCTTCTGCAATTCTTGCAACTTTTTTCGTTCATAAATTACCTCAATTTAGAAAAATCCAGTGTGCCGACTTGAACGGCATAAATCTCCCAACGAGAAACACTGGAACTTTAAGGGGGAAAACGCAACTTCTGGCAATGGCAATTTGCCAGATAGAAACAACAGGAATCGAACCTGTGTCACATGATATTCAGTATCATTGCTCTACCACTGAGCTATGTTTCTTTTTTCATCATAAAACGCTAAACTAGATGATTTTTTTAGAATCCCCGACTATCACTCCTCACGGGCATTGGTCTTATCTCTCTAAAAAGTTTTTGCACAAGATCGCTAGTGAATTGCGTCTATATGCCTGCACGAATGCACACAAATGCATCCGCATTTATGTGCAAGAACTAACAATAGCTATGCTAAAGTCAGATTTCCTATCTACACTTGGTAGATGGAATCGGAAAGGATGGATTTGAACCACCAAGACCTAGTCTACGACCAGGCCGTTCCCAGTTACTTGCACTTTCCGAATAACCCGGAAGAACCGGGTTAGCAATATGTTTATCGTGTTATGCTTTCCACTATCTACAAGTTTTAGTGCCGTAGATTCACTGGATATTTTTATGCGTCTTTGGACGGTATCTCTTGAAAACTCCTTTTATTAACGTGCGCTGCGTTAATATTTTTAACTCCGAGATATACCAGCCGGGAAATCAGATCCATTTAGGCTACGCCGTATCGCACCTAAATTTACCTAATCCGCACACTCAACTGGAAGTTTTTTCCACCCATATTACGGATGAATGGCATTTAGAAGAAATGGAAGCTCTGGGATTCGAACCCAGGACTTACGGCTTATGAGGCCGTTGCTCTTACCGCTGAACTAAGCTTCCTGAGATACCAGAAATAAGCCCGCCATAGATTTATTTCTGGCACTGTTGCAGTTCTTGACCACCAGCTGCAACAAAGGTTTTCTGAAACGCTTTTAGATTCCAGAAAAGAGTGTTATAAAATGAACTTGCGGCGTTAGCAAAACCGCAAACTGGGCTAACTGGATTCGAACCAGTAAATGCAGCAGTCAAAGCGCTGTGCCTTACCATTTGGCGATAGCCCATCAACCCCGGCGCACCATTAAGACCGGGGAAGTCGTGATATTAAGCTAAACAAGTATATAAATTTTCCGCTCTTACCGATTACTCTTTTCCAGGATGGGAATTTTCTTTTCCAAATATTTAATAATTCCTGGCGTATTCATCAATAAGAGCTTCCGCTACTCTGGGTGCCTCGACTTATCACTTTCATAGGCATTCCCGAGCCTACATGGATTAAGCCGAAGCGGCGCTTTTATGAATTTAACCCTTTCGATTAACTCAATCGGGATAATTCCAATTGGAATTGGTAAATACATTTGTCACCTCATGCAAATTAAGAATATGTTCAGTCCAAACACCATTTCTAACAGTATGTAAAAAAGCATTTGTGGTGAATTAATTTTCGTATCTTCGAGCGTTGCCAAAATTCCAGCAATAACAATTACGAAGAACGAAAGATTTGATGCGACTCCAATTACATTAAGTGCATTCATTGTTTTTTTCCTCCCCTATTAAGAAGTCCAGAATTTTTTCTGCAATCTCTTCCTCTGGCTCAAATGGCATTCCACAGTAATTGTAGGATTCTAAAGCCGATTTTAGGCTTGATTTGAAGCCATTGTAAATTTCTACATGTTGTAACAGTTCGTGCCTTAAAACTGAAATTGCATCAGTAATTGATTGAGAAGTGACACTAATTTGTGCCAAGCACTCCATTTCAATGTCTGGAACAGCCATCATTTCAAACTCAAATACTGGAATTTCATCTACTGCGGTATGGAAATTTATTGATCTTACTCTCGGAACTTCATTTCCATCAATGAAATATTTTGTGCCGAGCCAATCATTGGGGTTGGGGTTTGTGATTTTTACTAAAGACATCTTCGCGCCCCTTTCTTTTAGTTTCACAGTAGAGAAGGAGGTGTTTCGCAATCTCTTCCAACTGTAGAATGTTGTATTTTGGAATTTCCCATGTTTTCTGCTCCAATAATGGAGACAGTGGAATTTTCTCAGTCGGTTGTTCGTTAGTTACTGTGGCATTGATAAGCATAGAGGCTGCATCAATGGGGGATTCGGGAAGACTATCCTTGTTATCACTTATTGGTGCGTATAGCATGGATAACTTTTTCCATTCTCCGTTTTCCTTTGAAAATACTTCTCCGTTTTGTACTTTAAGTATTCCAGTAGCATCTCTTGGAATATACTCTTCTTTTTCACATGAACGAACATTATCCCCAATACTGTATAAAAAATAATTCATCATCCTTCTTCCACCTCCCCGAAATATTTCTTGTATAAATCAATGCTGGCAGCGCTTAAAATTTCTTTTGCATATTCTTCACTCGCACAGCTTAAATTGTAATATACTTTTTTATATTCAGATATCAAATTACCATTTTCGTCAACTCTGTTTCCGCATGATTGTAAGTTACGTAATGCTGTAAACCACCTTTTATTTTTGGTGATAAAAAGAGACCGTAATCCATATTGGCAATCACAAACAAGCGTAGCCGTTTCAGTGTTGTACAATCTGCCGTCTTGCAATATTGCCTTTGCATGAATTTCAATTTCGTTTTTGTATAGTGCTTCTGTTTCTGAAACACCTTTTTTATTTTTTGAGAAAAATTTAAACACGCCTTTTCCTCCCAAAATATTCATCAACTGCCTGTCTTACAATATCTGATACACTCCTGTCCGTCCGGTTCTTCTCTTCCAGGAGCCTTTTTTCTGTTTTTCGGAAAATCGGATGCGGATAGATTCGGATTGCGGGTTTGGTTTCATGAGCATTTACCTCAACTTACAATTTCAATTGGATATCCTAAATATGCTTCCAACTCTGAAACAGTCAGTTTGCGTGGCTTCTTTATTTCAACATAAGCACGCTGTATGATATTGTCTGTTGTCTTTGCGATTGCCTTTCCAGTATAACTTTCAAGCTCTTCGTTTGCATATACATTCAAATGTTCATATCCATATGCCCGGCACCATCTTGCAGCTGAATCAGTAATTTTTTTAAGTTCTTCCAGTTCATTACCGAATATCTCTGAGTATCTGATAGCATTGTTTAGATCACTCGTACATACAGGGACAAGAGCCACAACATGTTTATACGGACTCCCGATAAAACGAAAGTATCTATGTGATTCCATTGCTTTTTCACCTTTTGGCAAGTTAAATCCTTGAGCTATTGCTTTTTTAAGCAACTGTTCTGATTCAACATTATTGTCTGTAACGATGCATTTATTCGTAAAATCAATCATCTTTATCCCCCTCCAAGAGTTTATATAGAGTGCTTCTTGAAACTCCTATAGTCTCAGCAAATTGTGCTTTTGTTATTTCTCCCATTTGCCAACTTCGCTTGGTTTCTTCAAAAAGGCCTTTGTTTATCTCTTTTTTGGAACGACCTTTATATTTGCCCTGGGCTTTTGCAATTGCAATACCTTCTTTTTGACGCTGCCGAATATTTTCTCTTTCTCTTTGTGCTACATATGAGAGTAGCTGCAAAACTATGTCTGCGATCAGTGTTCCTGTCAAATCTTTGTTTTGCGTAGTATTAAGCAACGGCATATCCTGTACAATGATATCTGCTTCAATCTCTTTTGTAATTTTTCTCCATTCAGCAATAATCTCTTCGTAGTTTCTTCCAAGCCTGTCAATCGAATGGATTATCAGAATGTCACCTTTTTGAAGAGAAGCAATCATTTTCTGATACTCTGGACGATTGAAGTCTTTCCCAGATTTTTTATCCATATAAATTTTTTCAACACCATCTGTTTTCATTGCTTCAATCTGTCTTGCTTCGTTCTGTTCTATTGTTGATACCCTCACATAACCTATTTTCATGTATAATTCCTCCCGTTTGTCTATAAGCCAATTATACACGTATTTGAGTATTGTTTCAAGTGTTTTATATTCATTTTTGAATATTTTTATTGACTGTTTAAACGGTTTTGATTATGATTACATTAATAGGAGGTGTTTATATGGTTTCAGATAAAATAAAACAAATTATGAAAATGAAGAAGGTCACCAGCGTTCAATTAGCTAACCATCTGGGTATGCTTCCACAATCTCTTGCAAACAAATTTTCGAGAGGAAGTATATCTGCCGATGAGTTAATTCAGATTCTTGACTTCCTGGAATGTCAACTTATAATCGAACCTAAACCAGATGTCTTAATCAAATTAACAACTGACGATATCAAAAGGGAGCCGTAATGGTTCTCTTTTTTTACTTTCTAATCAATCCTTGCCCTTGCAGTAAAAGTCTAAATGTTTCTTTGCCTTTCACAGTGATATATGTCTGAACATTCGAATATCCAAACGGTGTTGAGAAATCTTTCATCTGGAAAAGCCCAGCTTTCCTATACGGTTCATAGGGTTTAATAATATTGTGCCTATCGCGGTAAATATAACCGTTTTCCGTAAGCCACTTATTAAACGCTTTAGGTGGAATGTGAAATTCCTTTGCTGCATCTCGAAAAGTTGTAAGAAGTCTATTATCTATCAGACTGTCGAAATAATCAGCTTTAGGTTTCTGTTCCTGTACTTTCTGTTCAAGTAACTGTTTCTCTCTCTGCTCTTCAATCCATCTTTTAGCTCGTTCTATCGGGTCTTCAATTTGGTAGGAATCCTGTTTCTGAACCATCTCGTATTTTCCAGTTCTTCTGATAGAAGGAAGGACTTCCGCAGTAACCCAATGTTTAAACCTTTTCGCAGATTCAAGTTTGCTTGACAGAATAAGTGAGAATAAACCACTCTCATTTATTACAATCGTTTCTTGCACTCCACTATTTGATGGGAGGCTACATTTTAGGGCGTCCTCCTTGTCTACGTGGCTTGCAATAGCATTTCTCTCTTTTACATATCCTAAAGCCTTGGCTACATCAATTCCAACGAACCAAGGATTTCCATCTATCGTTACTGTCCTTACATTTCCAAATTCTGGATTGCTAAAAATCATCATATCATTCATTCGTTGTACCCGCCTTTCTTGGTATTGCCTTATTTTTAGTATGGCAGAGAAACAGTTAAGGCTTACTGCTTGTCGTGTTCGAATCACTATCACTGCCATATAAGGAGAGCTTTTTTGTTTTTTCGGGCGGTTTCGGTGGTGACTACCGCTGACTAGGGTTTTATATATACCCCCTCCCCGGTCATCCAGTGCGGACGCTGGCAAGTCAGCCCGCCGCCCCATGGGAGCCGCTGTCCTTGCCTGGTCGCTGTTTATCGTAGGCCTTCGGCAGTGGTCAAGGGAATACTATGAAAAATCTATTGTAATATTGCACAAAAAACAGTGTTTTATAAAATGTATTTTTAGGGTGTACCCTAAATAAACATCACTACATACTATATATTGTGTGTACTATTGCTAAACTGCAAGATATAGTTTTCCGTGCTATAGCTCCGGCTTTTCCATCTCCGGAAGCTGCAAAGCGGCTTTGTGCTTCTCTGCGATCTGCTGCGCGGTCTGCTGTGGTACGCCGTACTGCTGCGCAACTTGCACTGGTGCAGTTTCTGCCATTCCGTAGGCGGCTTTTGCAACAAATATTAAATTCGCATTTGTTCCGGTCTGATTATGCAATCTATTGATTGCGCAGTTTTTACAAATATCAAACCATTTTTTAGCCGTGTCACCATGTGACGAGTTTGTTCTATACACTCCATTCATCCAGTCAGTAAACGTTGTACGATTAATCCCAACTAAAAAGCTAAATACTTCTAGGGTTGGTAATACATGATATTTACTGCATAATCTCACATAAGTATTAAACATTTTATCTAATAGCTCTATATTGTCATTACTTGGCTTTTGTATATGATCTGCAATATAAAAAATCATATCTACAAAGCTGTCTGATACTTCTTTCTTATAGTTTTCGTTATCTGGTGATATACATAATACAGTATTTATATATTCATCAGCATA
>ERZ1026852.612-NODE-612-length-21741-cov-109.610947_pt1 | contig 21741 bp, 16 predicted proteins | sample MGYA00380156_ERZ1026852 | MGnify/ENA primary metagenome ERZ1026852 (study PRJEB33269, sample SAMEA4719792) | human gut metagenome | biome: human-associated habitat; feature: organic feature; material: feces | place: Cameroon | collected 2013-10 ...
TTAACTTCCCGAACGACCATAGGGAGTGATAACTTCTTTAACTCCTTTAACTTCTGAACTTGCTTATAAGGTAGGCTTTCTCTCTTACGTGAAATTTTTTTTTTTGAAGAAAAAAGTCTCAAAGTCTCATTTCCTATTGAAAATAATGACTTAAAGACTTGATAGATAATAAGATAAAAGAATGAGACTTCTCGGTTTTTGATGCAGAGAAGTCTCATTAAAGTCTCATAGAAGTATCATTATTTCACTTTTTCTTTACAAGATACTTCATTCCATCTGCAAATCTCTTATGTTTTAACTCACTCATATTCGCCAGTTTTCTGCCGAATCCCATCAAACTGTTCACCTTGAGCGATGAACCAATCTGCTTTTTCAGATAGTCGAAAATCTCGGCGGCAGTCAGATATTCACCCTCTTTCTCATTCTCAACCAAATCAAAATAGAGCTGGAAATACTGGTCTATCGGCTCAGCCACCTCAAACTGGCAGTTGTTCTTCATGATCAACTTCACCTGTTCCGCATCAAAATAACTCTTCTCGCCATTGCGCAAAGCAGTCAGCGCCTGGGCGAAAAGTTGCTGATAGTTCGGACGCACACTCACATCGATCGGTCCCGTCAGTTCCACACCGATGAATCTTCTGTTGCCGGATGGATCGGTGAGAATATCCTTCATGTTGCTCGTGGCGATGAACGAGGCGAGACGAGGAAATTCCATGACATGACTGCCATACGGAGGCTTGTATTTCAGCGTAGGCAACTGGATGAGGTTCTTCAGAAATCCCTGCTGCACCTGTGGCGAAATCTGGTTGAACTCATCGAGATTGATGACCATAAACTGCGCCATCGCCTGATAAACCTGACGTTTTTCTGACAGAACCAGGTTGTCACTATATCCCCATTGCAGTTCTGGCGGCAATAGCCGGCGACAGAAAGTACTCTTGTTGTAACCCTGCTTGGAAATCAGAAGCGGAGCCACCGAGTTTCCATACTGGCGATGGGTAAAGCCACGCCACTGATCTACCATGCCCAGAAACCAGGTGTAGAACCAGTCTGCCCAGTAAGGATTGCTGGTAGGAACCGTACGAGCCAAGGCGCGGATATGGTCCTTTCCATCCCATTTGTTGTAGCATTGGAAGAGATATTCATCTATCGGATTATAGTTTTTTATATAGTCAGACTCCAGAAAATTCCTTACATCCTTGATGCTGACACGGATGTCTGCGAGCTGCACCTCCAGCGTCATGCGCTTCTGCACTCTCGGATCTACAGGCTGAAAACCATACCAACCTTTCTCCTTCTGCATGTATTCCACGAATTTCATCACCGTATTGTATCTGAAATCATATCTGCTTTTCAGTAGTTGCATCATGTTCACGATATTCTCGCGAACGCTGTTCTTGTCATTTTTCTTTTCCTCTTCCGGGGTACCGGATTCAGAAATCATCTGCTGATTATCTTCCGTGTTGAAAGCCTGGTTCTGAGGACGCATATTGCTGTCAATCTTCATCGCCATCGCCTTATTGTTGAAATAAGGTTTCGCATCGAGCGTCATCATAAAACTGTTGTGCATCGAAGGCTCAAAAGAAAGGTTGGAGCCCGCTTCAATAGAAGACTTCGGACCGTCTGTGAGCACCGAAGCCTTGGCAATCGCCTGATATACAGGCAGAATCTGCTGGTAAGCGATGCGGTACAGTCGTTCGGCATCCGCCTCCTCAGCAGGCAGCGAATCATCTTCATTGCTGAATTTTACCAATACGATAACCGACTTTCCATCAGCACCTTCCAGCGCAGCAAAGGTAGAAGGCAGCATGGCAACCGAGCGCTTCACGCCCTCCACACCGTCCACATCCGTGATGTTTCCGAATTTCAGCAGCAGGATACCGTTGCAAGTCTTCATCTTCAGGTTGTTGTTTTCGTCTTTGGCGAATTCTGCAGCTGGATAGATGTGCATCCATGTTGGCATATCCTTGTAATATTCGTAGCCGCTTTCCATATAGGTCACGTATTCGCGGAAATGGGTAACAGTATTCTTGCTGTCATCCTTAGCGATGCGCTCCAGCAACTTCTCCATCGTCTTGGTGCTGACGAGGAGCTGCTTCTTGTTGTTTGTATGAACAATAGTTATCTTCATTGAATATATTTATTAAGATGGTTAATTGTCAATCTATTAGCTATTAACTATAAACTGTTAACTATAAACTCTTTCTTGCGTTGCCCAAAGTTTGGTTCGTAAATTGGGCACTTGTTGCCCGCTGTGCGGGCAATGACTGCCCGTCACTTGTTCTCCAACAGCCCAGCACGTGTTCTCCGGTAGCCCGTCACGTGTTCACCATGGGACCGCTTAAATGGCATGGATAGACCGCTTAAATGGCATAGATAGAACATCTGGAGGGCAGAGAAAAAGATTAGCTTTTAGTGAAATCAATCTCTTCTGAGAAATGGTCGAATTCAACATCTTTATATCCGTATCTGGCGAAGAGCTGTTTGATATATGCCTGCTGTTCTGGGAGAAGTTTCAGTTGTCCCAGTTTGTATCGGTAGTATTGTCCTTTGCTACCGAGGTAGTCTCTCATTTCGGCGCGCAGTGCAGGTGCGTCTTTCACTTTCATTTCGGCAAAGAGTTTGTCGAATCCCCATGCCATTTTCACGACACGCAGCGGAGCGAAGTACTTGCAATTCCCGTTTTTCAGGGCATTTGGGAAAATGGCATCCCCTCTATCAGTCTTCTCGTTTTTGTAGAGACCGGATAGATAGTGGATACATTTGTTTTTCATCGGACATGGTTCGGTGAAACAGTAGGTGATGTTGCTAGGTACGTTTCCGTACTCAAAAGCCTTTTTCAATAATTCCTTTTCATCCATGTTTCTTAAGTATTAAGAATAAAACATTCTGTTTTACTAAACGCAAAAACATCCTGTTTATTGCCTTAAAAATGCTATTATTATCACTTCATAAAGCATTTTTTTTCGATACCAAGCAAGAAATCATGATACTTCTCCCTAATTTATGATACTTCGATGAGACTTCTCCCTCCATTTTCAGAGAAGTCTCATTCGTGGTAAAGTTCTGTATATTAAAGATATAAGCCTTGTTTTGTGCCGAAAAATGAGACTTTGAGACTTTTTTCGAGAAAAAACTTTTTTGCGTACGATGTTTGTCGGATTAAATTTGATAGTTTACGAAGATAATATAAGCAATGTCTGAATTTGGATCAGTTTATCAAGCAAGTAAACTTCCTTTTCTCCATTGTGTACCCTAACACAATCTTTTTTTGAAACTTTTTCGATAAAAGTTTTGTTGTTTCGATAATTTTCTATAATTTTGTAGGCAGTTAGCGGTTGAAATGTTTAAAAACATGAATTTCGCTGCGAAAGTCTCGAACCACGCCGAGCCTTTTCATATTTGCTTTAGCTTTATGATAGAGGAGAGTAGGGTGGGAAAGAGACACGACATATATAAGGCGCATACTTGGCGCTTTGTTCACGACTGATAGAAACTTCGCAACTTTCAGATACTGTCATGGACTTAGCAACGGTAGGTGTCTACGGGTGTGATTATATCACAGCCAATGGAGTATTGTATACCTATAATAATAGGTAAGATACTCCATGTGGTGACGTATATCATATCGGCGTGGGCTCTAACGTTGTCTGTTCAGCAGTATCGGGCAATGCGAAGGCCTCTATCAGTGGGACAGACGACAGGCAGTTCCCACGCTTTTTTATGCTCGTATTAACCGATAAACTAATCAGACTTGTAAATAGGGAGCGAGCAGGTCGCAAAGTGTTATTAATACGATGAATGAATGGTTGACAAAAGGCCTAAATGTTTTGTCCATAGCAACGCTTGTTGTGGGGATAGGAATGATTTGCTCTTGTTCTTGTGGAAAAATAGAAACACCAAATGATGTTAAATACCTTTCCGAATTTCAAGAAATAAACTTTGAAAGTAATGAAAATTGGTTGACTTCAGATAATCTATCTTTGTATGTAGATTATTCAACTTGTATGGCGCAAGCTATGAAAACTTCTCCATTTTTTTCAGATATGATACCTTCTTTGACGGCTGCAACAAAGAACTTTTATTCAATAAAAGGTGATTCCATAAAGAAGGAAACTGGGAAGGTATTTACCCTGCTTAGTAGTATTCAAGAAACTAATTATGCAGATATTTTGACGGCAGCTGAAAATATTGTTGAAGGGAATTCTGAAGGTGTGTTGTTGACAGATGGAGAGTATTATGAACCAACTGTTGCAAAAAGTCATGTTAATGATCCATATTTGAAGGATGTTTTTAGCAAATGGTTGAAAAAAGGCCATGATATATATGTTGTAGCAGAACCATATAAAGAGGTATATAATGGGAATGTTTTTGACAAGAAGCGTTTTTATTTTTTGTTTACGGATTCTCGTGTACCTAATAATATATACGACAGAATTTTGCAGTGTGTAGATATGAAAAAATATCCGAATGTTGATATATATCATATGTCTGTTAGTCATCCAACAATAATGGCAGAAGGAACATCCTCGAAGCCTGACGGAGACTTGGCTGCTACTGTAGACGGATATGGAAATTTTGAAATTCAAAACTGGAGTATTGATTGGAATAGTATCCAAAACATCTATCTAAATGCAAATGTGGATGAGAATGGAAATCCTTTGCCAACTGGTAAACCGGTAATTTCGGGATTGAAAATTGATAGAAACTCTTTTGGCTGTTTTAGAATTAAAGATATAGCATTAAAGGTTTATGATATCAATGAGCCTTATGCAGAATTCTATGGCAATAAAGTTGCAGGCTTAAAAGCTGTGAAAATGCAAAGTCCTTTGCAAGAAACAACAAATTTCTTTGCTTTGGACGAGAAAGAATTTAAGGCTCATAGCTTGGTTAATATTTCTTTAGATCCTGCCTTTAATGATGTATGTCTTGATGGCTCCCCATACAATTATACAAAAGTGGATATTTGTGTTAATGGGGTGGACTATGTGTTTGATAACTATTCTTCTATGTTTGATTTTCAATCTATAGATGTACTTGGGCAAATGAATAGTTCTGTTGCAGAAAGTATTAAGCAATGCTTAACAGATCCATCTATCAAGAAGATGATGGATAATGCTTTAATTTATACAATTTATATTAAGAGTAACGAAAAATAGCTAAGAATATGAGACAGATTGCTACATTAAACCAATTGCAAGATTTGCAAAATTCAACTTGGATTTATGCAATCGCAGTGTGTGTTATTGCCATTGCGGTTGCTTATTTAGTGTCAAACATGATTGCTTGGCAAGGAGGAAATGATAAGTCATATATCAAAAGAAGAGTTTGGTGGGTGATTATTGGTTTTGTCGCTGGATTTGGATTTTGGATTTATAATGACGTTGTTAACGTTCATCGTATTGTCAATGTTGGCTTTAAGCACATGTATTCACAAACCAATTTGCTGTGTTTGTTTGTTGTGCTTTTGGTGTATTTTGGTATTAGCTTGCTTATTATGGCAACGCTATTTCGTAAGGCAAAGTTTGGTTCAATATTAGGCAAACAACGTAATAAATAAGGATTATGGCAAAGCAGTTTTTTGTATTAGGTATCGGTGGTACAGGTATGAGGTGTATAGAATCATTGATTCATCTTTGTGCCATGGGAATGTTTGACAATACAGATATTCATTTGTTAGCTTTGGATACTGATAAAAATAATGGAAACTTCTCTCGTCTGAAAGAAGTTAAGGAGGCGTATGTCAAAGCAAAAGGTGTGGAGGCTTCCTCACGTGTTGCTTTACAAGATACATTTTTTTCTGCTAATATAAAGTACTATGAGTTTAGTCCTGATTATGAGCATAAAAGTACTTTTAAAGCTGTTTTTGATTATAGTAATACTCAGTATAATCATAACGAAGAAACAGATTTAGCTGATCTCGTTTTGGCAAAAAATGTTGAAGATTTTAATCTCCGCCATGGCTATCGTGCCCAAACCCATTTAGGTTCTATGATGATGTACCATTCCATAATTGAAGCAGCAAAGTCACCGACAAATAATGACTTAAAGTCTTTTTTGGGAGAATTGGCAAAACAGGCTCAAACGGGTAATCCTAGGGTGTTTATCTTAGGGTCTGTTTTTGGCGGCACAGGTGCCTCTTCTATACCTATTATACCCCAAGCTATATCAAAAGCTGCTGAAATTATGACAAATGGGGCCGTTAATGTTTTGAAGAGTGCGTATTTCGGATCAACATTGTTGACAGCCTATTTTTCATTCAAGGCACCTTCTAGCAACGAGTTGGCCAACCAAAAAGTAATAGCTACAAGTGATAAGTTTGCTCTTAATTCACAGGTCGCTATGATGTTTTATGAGGATGATTCAACGGTAAAAAGTACTTACCAGAAGTTTTATATGATGGGCACTGATAGCTTGAGCTGGGATCCGATGGCTAAAGATAGAGATAATATTTCGGAGACCATCACCGGTGGAGAAAAGCAGAAAAATGATTCTCATTATATTGAACTTTTAGCAGCTTCTTCTGCGTTAAGTTTCTATAATGAGGATGACAGTGTATTGGCTGTCAATAAGCAAAATGTTAAGACTGATTATGAATATCGTGCCATAAATAATAATGGAAAATTTGACTTCCAAGATTTTGTGGGACAACAAAGAGCTGGGGAGTTTGCCAAAAACTTCGGCCTATTGATAGCTTTTGCGTTGTTCTGCAACGGAACGGATGATTTCGTAGAAAGTGTACGTGCTGGTGGCGTGAAGGAAATTCAGGAATTTTTGGGAATTGATGTAAATCAGGTGCTAGCTTTGAAAGAATATTTCAATTTGTTCTTTGTTAGAGCAAATGCTAATGGTACTCTTTCTGAAGGGTGGTTAAAGCAAGTTCATCGATCAGCAGGTGGAGGAGATAATTTCTTGTTTAATGCAAGTCTTTTCTCTCCAACAGACTTTAAGAACTTAATGAAATTTTCATGGAATAAGCTATTGTATAGAACTGAGGGAATAGGTAAGGATAATCACTATTCTACAGGCATCTTCGGCTCTAAGTTTGATTCTTTTAAGAAACAGTTCCTGCTAATACGTGATAAGGAATCTTCTTGGACGAGCATAACTAACAACGGAGAGCAACTTTATAAGTTGATTTATGATACATTGTCTTCACTTTATAATTTTAAATAAGAAAGGGCTATAATATGTCAAAAGCATTGTTGATAAAAAGTTATACAAATATAACTACAGGTACACAAGGGCAATGGAATGAGTTGACTATGGCTCGTTCTTATATTCAGGGAATTGAAACAGGTAAAATCCTGGATAATTTATCCGCAGATAAATTAGGAAGCTTGATTTCTGGTGTTCCAACTCCTTGGGCAAGAGCTAAGTTGTTTAAGTTCGCTTTGCAAACTTTGGCTTCCCCTGATCCAAGTATTAATATTTCTGGTTTGCAGCAGTATTATGAGTTGTTGCTTGGAGAATGGAAAGGATTGTTAGCTGTTATGGCTTTATATCCAGATAGAATTCGATTCTCAAATCCTGTAGTTATGGATACGAATGGGGGTGATTATGATATAGCGTCTGCCTTTGGAAGAATGCTGTTTGAAGACAAAGATGTATGGAGTAACCAAGACTTACTACAAAAAGATCCAGCTACTCAGCCATTCATTCAATTAATATATTACAGAGATCATCTTGTTGGTGGAACTTCACCTTTAACAGGAGTCTTTGCTGGTATTTCGTATGATAATTTAGGAAGTGATGCCAGTGATATAAATTGGTATAGAGACGGTAAGTTTGAAGATCCTACTAATTACTTGGATCCAGAACAAGTGCAAAAGGTATATCTTTTTGTTAAGAATCTTAATGGGAATCTTGCTGATTTTGAGAAGAAAATCAATTCTCAACGCGGTAATAAACCTAACGTAGATTTGAATGGATTTAAGGATATGAGTCGTGATTGGGAGCAAAAAATATTAAGTCGCGGTGGAAATAACCTTCGTGACAAAGGACCTATTGCAAAATATTCAAACTTAGAATGTCCATTTTCAATCTTGTTTGATAGTAATGTACCAGTTTATTTGAAGCCGGATTATACCTTTACTTATACTAATAATGGAGAATATCTGTTAATAGGTGATATTCAAAAGCTATTAAGTGAGGATAAGTATGTAATAGGATTTCAAGAAGATGCTGCGGCAAGACCAAAACTTTCAGATGCTCCAGTCTTTTATTTGTCTGTCAAGGATTTGAAGGATGGTAGTGTTAGCTATTTTTCTTTACCTTTGTCAGAAAAAGGAGTAGATATCTTCAAAAATAGTCTTTCAGGTTTGTTGGGTTATTCGGAAGGTAGTAATACATCTTTGACTGGAGTTATTACCGATGCTGGTCAGTTGGCTGTAACATTGATTGTCGAAATCGATGGTCAAAAGGTTACTTTAAATACTCGCGAGTATGAAATTGATTGGATTACCGATCAAGGAAGAGTTATTATGTGGCCAAACTTCGTTTCAGAAAAATGGAATAAGTATTATCTGTACTCAGAGTTCACTGCTGATGCCAAGGAGCAATTCTTGCCTATTTTTAAATGGGGTGGTGAGTTCTTGAAAAATATTGATGGAGAGTTTTGGACAGGAGATTATGAACCAACTCCAGATCAAGAAAAACTTGTGGATGTAAAAAAGTTAGTTACTTATCCTGCAGGGCAAGGTGAAAACTTGCCTAAGTATAATATCGTAGGGGCAGACAAACCTTTAGCAGGTCTTTCTGTTTCTGTAAAAGATACAGGCAAGGAAGTACATGCAGGTTTCTTGATTTTTAGACCTCAAGTTATTGAGGATAGAACTGCTTTCGAAATGAGGGGAACTGCCACAGTCGGCATCGATTTTGGTAGTAACAATACTTGTGTCTATTATAATGAAGATAACAAAGGTGCTACTCCTGTTCATTTTGAAAACTACCGTTCTGTATTAGTTGGACAGGAGAATAATGACCCGAAAGCAATAGCGGAAAATAATGAATTGTTATTCTTTACGAATTACTCTTCGAATAATGGACAGACAAAGTCATGGCTTCATGAACATGATAATCGCTATAATTGTTATAATGAATCTTTAGAAGTCGCAGGTGGTGTTCCAGTAAACCGTCCAAATGTTCTAGTAAAGAAAATGGATCAATATGAGATTACAACCCAAGCGGGTATCTTGCATTATAATATGAAGTGGTTGGACGATGATAAAGGTAAGCAAAAGAAGGGCGCTTTTTTGAAATCTATATGGTTGCAAACATGTGCTTATCTTTATACTAATAAGATAAAGCCTACAATGTTGGAGTGGAGTTGTCCTGGCTCAATGATGGAGGCAGACATCAATGAATTGGATAAGATTTACAATAGCCTTTGTAAGTTAACACCGATAGTTGGTGCTAAAACTACTCTGGCATATCACCAGAATGCTGTTACAGAAGCTGAGGCTGTATGCTCCTATGCTCTCTCGCAGAATTTCGGACTCAATAGCAACAATATGTTCTTGGGTATTGATGTTGGTGGTAGCACAAGTGATATACTTTTGCTTGCCAAGGATTCCGATAATGGAAATAAAGCAACGCTTTACAGAGAAAGTTCTGTTCGTTTAGCAGCAGGAGTATTCTTTAATGCCGTTATTAAGTCAGATACGTTTAGACAGGCATTGTTGTCTTTCCATGAAGGACATAAAACCAATGTCTATGTTTCAAACATAAAAGAAATATTGACAGAGCCTTCAAAGGCACCGTATTTCTTGAATAGTATCTTTGACCAGTTAAAAACTACAGAAGATTATGAGGAGTTCTATTGCTCGATAGATGTAAATGCAAAATTTGTATTTACGATACCTGCTTATGTAACAGGTATGCTGTTATATTATTCGGGTATGTTGATTGGTAAGACAATTAAGGCTGAGCATTTGGAACGTATCTCAAGAATAGATGTACTATCTTTTGGTAAGGGTGGAAGACTTTTCCACTGGTTGACAAACTCAGCAGGAGCACGTGCAACAAGAGAATACTATTCAGAATGTCTTAATGCAGGTGTCAGATTGGTGGTTGATAAAGAATTGGATGTTGTTTATCGAGACGAGATAGCAGAGGATAATAAAGCTGAAGTAGCCAAGGGACTTTGTGATCCTAAAGATTTAGAAAAAAGGGCTTTTTCTTCAGAGTCTGATATCTGTGGAGAATCTGGGGTCAAATATATTATGGCTAACGGTGCACCAAAAGAATTGCAGCCAGAAGATGAGTTGACAGGTGATTATTTCGCAAATGAAATGAATAATTTCGATTTCTCTGGTATAGAGAACTTCGAGAAGTTTATGAATATCTTCTTGGATTTTGTCAGTGTTAAAACTCATTTGTATCCGCAGGCAGATAGTGCATTGAGAAGTGATTTGGCTGACTTGCCTAATCGCATAGCAAGTTATATTTGTAATAATGATACAGAGTATCGAAAGGCAAGAAATAGTGAGGATGGCAGCTTCCATTATCACCAACCTTTGATTATAGCAGAGGGCGTTTGCTTCTTAGATACTTTAATAAAGAAAGTTTTTGATCAATAAGATGAAGGAACTTACACTATATATAGATAAATGGTACATCATAGGGGCTGTATGCACCGATGGTGTACCTCGTCTTGTCATCCCTGATAATAAGGAGGACCGTTATTGGCTGTATTTCTATGAAGATACAGCCAATAATGAGATAGTGTATGGAAAAGACAATCAATCTCATTATCGTAATAATGAGCCTCATTATTATGGAGATATATTCTCCAGGATGACCCAAAGTGATTCACATTTTTTGTATTACAATAGAAAGCAAGAATTATGTGATATTTTTAAGGCTTCAAGAATTTTGGTTTCTTTGAGAGAGTCTATGGATATGACGGAGACGGAAACGGTTGAAACTTATGTCTCTTTTTCGAAAGATATTAGTGATGATGCTCGTTTTCTGTTTTTGACAAAAGTATTGGGGCAAAACCATTTCCATGTGAAAGAATCTGTAGCTCGTATAGAGCACTTGACATTAGAACATTCTGTTAGGAATAATAAACTTAAAGATGACGGCTTTGTCTTGGTTTTGAATGCTTGCAATGAAAATCTTCATGTATCCTTGTTTAAGAAACAGGGAAAAGATTGTGTGCTTCAAAATGAGATGGTTTTAGATGGCTATGGTCGAGATTTGAGAAGCCGTGCATTGTTGGAAAATGTTGTCGGTTGTATCAATCAACGCACCAATTTTTTGTCATCTTCTTCAGATCTTGAAAAAGAATATCTGAGACTAGAACCCGAAATAGATAATTGGCTTGTAAAATTGGATAATGCAAAAAATGGACGTCCTATTAGTCTCAATAATATCTCGTTTTCGGGAATGACAAATCAATATGCTGTGATGGTCTTGAAGAATGATATTGATTCAAGAACACATGTTATTGTTGATGATGTTGTTCGTGAAATAGATAGTTTTGTGAAAAAGTCTAAGGTCAACAATAATGAAGTGCAAGGTGTGGTCTTTCTTGGAAATACTTTCACTAACAAGCAGTTCATGGAATCGATTCGCTCATATTATATACTAGATGATGAAAATTATCTATTCTATAGAGAAACGGAACTGCCTAATATAATAGGTGTTTATTCCGTTATTGATTGTTCTCAATTTTCTGCGGAGACAAAGGCAGTCATGGCTAATGGTGAGTTGGAATTGGTTCGTAAGCAAAGGGCTAAAGAGGAAAAAGACCGTATGGACGAAGCTAAGCGTAGAAACCAGGAACAGCAGGAAAAAGATAAGGAAGTGCGAGAGGCTGAGCTTAAATATAATGAGGCAATGGAAAATGTTGCTGCTTTTGAAAGAAAGCAAAATTATGCCCAAATGTTAGATTGGGCAAATATCGCTTTAACGCATCGTCCTGAAGATAAAGAAGCTATGGCGAAGAAGGAAGAGGCTACTCGTCTTTTGTCAGAGCAGAAAGTAAGACAACAACAATACAACAGCATTATACAACGTGCTGAGGTTAGTTTAAAAAAGCATGAATACCAAGATGCATTATCCCAAAGTGATGCAGCTCTTAATTTGATGCCTTCTTCTGAACAGGCAAAGATGATACATGATAAAGCCCGTAAGGCTTTAGATGATATTGCACAAGTTAAAGAGTATTTGACTCGTGCAGATTTGTTCTTGGCTCAAAAATCGTACAATGAGGCTTTGGAGGAACTCAGAAAAGCCCAATCTATTGATGGACATAATAGTAAAATAGAAGATAAGATTGTAAAAATTCAGAGTCAACAAGAAAGTCAAAAGGAACAAGTGTCTCTATTGATAAAACGGTATTCTGTTGCCATATCTAATAACGAATTTAATTCTGCATTGGATTTGTGTGAACAATTACAAGTTTTAGATATTGATAATAGCAAGAGTTGGAAAGGTAGAGAAAATGATTTGATAAGAAAACAGAAAGAGTACGAACAAAAACAAGAACAAATTAGAGAACTGAAAGAGAAGTTTAATGGCGCTCTTTCTGCAGAAAATTGGAAGAATGTTATTGAAGTCGGTAAGAAACTCCTGACTTGCGATAAGGATAATTCGGTTGAGGATATAATTCGTAGTGCTGAAAAGAAGCTTAGACTTTCTGCTGTACAGATAGCCTTTGACGAAGCCTTTGAAAATGAAGATTGGGCATCTTTAGTACAAATTGTGGCTGACAATCCTGAGCTGAAAACGGTGGCGGGAAATAATAAAAACATACAATTTGCGCGTAGGCAATTGATATTTACAAAGAATAGTTCGAAAGATTCAGGAACAAAAAAAACTGGCCGCACTAAAGTTAGTTATCCTCTTCATTCTCAATCGAATGGCATCTCTAAAATAGCATGCAGTGAAAGAACTTTAATTCCAAGACCAGAAACGGATATAAGTATAAATAAGGAACGTTGTAATTTTCCACGGCCAAAACGACCTGTAAGTAAGAAAGAACAAGTTCTTTCAGATGAGGGTAAAAATGTGGATAATACAATACAAGTAAAAAGAAAATTTCCAAAAGTTAAACGTAAAAAATAATTATTATGGCAAAGAAACTTTTTTCAGATTCCGATTTTGATAAGACTATTAATATCGGAGATCAGTTAGTGTTTGATAAGCAAGACTTGAAAGCTTTGCGTATTGATCTGACTTGGTTAGGAACGGATTTGGATGTTTGTGCATTTTTGTTGGGTGAAGATAATTTGATTCATGACAAGGCTGATCTTGTTTATTTCAACTCACAGTTGCGTTGGAAAACTACTAAGGAGTTTAATGATCCAGACTTTAATCCGTTGGAAGGAAAGGTTAGTACTTGGGCACAAGATGGTGGTAACTATAAGAATCCACGTAAATGGATGGAATCAACTTTGCCAATTTCTTCTGATGGTTCTGTAATTGGATCATGGGATGATATGGCAGATGATGATGCTGATGAAGAGTGTGGTGAAACAATGCATGTGCTTCTTGAAGAAGTCGATGTACATAAATATCCAAAAATAGTGTTTGCTGCTGCAGTTGCCAAAGATAGAATCCAAAAAGGTGAAACATTTGCAGACGCTCATGATCCTGTAGTTAGTATTTATGATGCTGATACAGATGAGCTTATTGGTGAGTATAAATTAGCTCAACAGTTTCCTGGTAAGGATGTCGTTTGTTTTGGTGAAGTTTCATACGATGAATCTACTATGATATGGAATTTTGAACCAATGGCAGATGGCTATACTGGAGGTATGATGTATTTAGCTACAGAAGTCTTTAATTAATATAATATGGTTGAAAATAAAAAGTTATTTAGCCCTGAAGACTTTGATAAGCCAGAACATACCTCCACATCAAAAAAGAGATTCTACTACTTTCTTTTAATTGGGCTGGTTCTAGTTTTGGTTCTGGGCATGGGGTATTATTATAAGCAGCCACAACAGGGTTATGGTCAGCAGACTGTAGTCTCAGATTCTTTGACAAAAGATTCTGTTCAAAAGGATTCAACTATAGCCGATTCTCTCAAAAAAGAGAATTCGAGTGTTGTTTCTGATGAAGAATCTAATAATAAAGAAACTGAAGACAAAAAAGACGAAATGCAATCTAAGGCATCCGTACCTGTTGGTACAAATGTAAAGTCACAGCAAGAGTCTAATGAAGAAAGTTCTTCAATAGGTTCTGTTGAAGCTAAGGCTAAGCAAGTGATTCGAGGTATCTACGGAAATGGGTCTGTTAGAAAGCAGAAGTTAGGTAATGATTATGCGGAGATCCAAGGGAAGGTTAATGAAATGTACCGTAATGGTCTTGTTCACTAAACTGGATCAGTTTTTTTAATTAGGGCAGGTGGTTAGGTAATACAACCACCTGCCCATAATCTAAACGACTATGATACTATATATAGTATTGGCAATTGTGCTGTGGTTTGTTGTCCCTCTTTTTGTTGATGGACATGTTAAAAACAAAAATGATCGTAAGGCTTGGCGTTTGTTGAGTCGCATCATGGCTGTGTTAATGTTGGTTTTAATGATTTATCGAGAATTCTTATAAAATGATGAAAAAAATATTGTACTCTATATTCATATTGTCATTATTGTCTTCTTGCTCTCTTTCTGAAAATGGTAAGCAAGGTGACAATAATGGTGTAACTCCTATGCAGGAAAATTTGAAGTTACAAGGTTGGGAATTCTATAATCCTGATGGAGGACAGTTTGAAGAATCAATGGGAGTAAAACCTATATATGGTTTACAAGACAACTATTTTGACATAGCAGTGGGACAAGGCTTTAGTGTGGCGATCAAAATTGTGAGTCTTGAAGAGCATAAATGTATTCGTTATGTCTTTGTACCAGAAGGTCAAACAGTGACAGTTAATGAAATTCCACAAGGTAAATATTATCTAAAGTTGGCTTATGGTAATGACTGGATGATTAAAAATGAAGGTAATCATACTTTGGGAAGATTTTCCAAGAATGCTTTTTATGCGAAAAGCACCAATATATTTGACTTCGGTATGAAAAATTCTACTCGGATAGTGAATTATAAGTTAGAAATAAATGTAGTTAATGGCTCCGCAAAAAATAATTTTCAAACGGTGGTTATAAATGAAACAGAGTTTGAAAATAATTAATGAGATACAATTATGAACTATAATCTTTATATTTATGAATAAGAATTTTTTGTATTTTGTTATAGCATTGTTGTTGGCTTTTTGTACGAATAGCTTTGGATTTACAAAGTATGTTACTAATAATCTTAATTTGCGGTATGAGGCAAATGCACATTCGTATGTCCTAACTGTAATACCTAAAGGCACTGCGGTAACTATTGATGAAGATTGCAATTGCTCATGGGTCCTAGTAGAGTATAATGGGTATGTAGGTTATGTCTCTACTAAATATTTATCAAAGAATCCTGTCTCTCACAAATTTAAGCCAAATATTTCTAGACGTAAAATCACATCCTATAATACCTCTAGTAGAGTACGTTCAAATAGAGCCCGATATTATACGAATGTTTATGGAAATCGTGTTCAAGCACCGACAAGTTACCATTCAAGGCCTGCAGGGGCTACGGCTCTTTGTAGAGATGGAACATATAGTTTTAGTCAAAGTCGCAGAGGAACATGCTCGCACCATGGAGGTGTTGCTAAATGGTACGATTAATTGTAAATAATATAGATATTGGAAAATAATATGAAAGAATTTGTATTAATGCTTATCGTAATTGTCTTGTTCTGTTATTTCTTGTACTACAAAAATAAGAAATACAGAGAAGAACAGGAAATGGATCGTATAGCTAACGCTCCGAATATGTCTGTTGGGTCAGAAGTTTTACCTTTAAACAATAATAATATGGAAGAAAATCAAAATTTAAGTACCCGAGACCTTTGTGCCGAAGTCTTGCGTAAGTTAAACTGTGATGTTCAGTTTGATGAGGAAAATGAGTATAATATGCATTTCTCATATCAAGGAGAAAATTTTAGCGTGGAAACTTGGGAAGATGGTCTCATGATAACAATTTGGGATACATGGTGGGGAACTGTTGACTTGGATAACCTCGATGATGTTAGCCGTGTACGTAAAGCTATAAATACTATCAATGTTAGACAAGGTTTTACATTGATGTATTCTATAGACGAGAAGAGTAAAAAGTTTGCTGTTCATACCAAACGACAATGCTTGCTTATTCCTCAAATTCCTCAGATAGAAAACTATATGGTTGCAATGCTTACTGGCTTCTTTGATGCTCAACGTAGCTTTAAAGAGGAGTATGATAGACTGAGATTAGAAGAAGAGGCAAATGCTAAAGTTTGATTTAAACGTTCCTGGGGTAAATTGGGAAAGACAGAGATAGGCAATACGAAGAAAGTGTTACGTATTACACTTAAGCAAAAAATCAAATAAATACAATTATATTATGGAACAAAAACATCATTATACAGGCTTGACCGAAGCCCTAGTGCTCGAAAGCAGTAGTAAAATGGTGCCAATATTTTGACGCCACCAGAGAAAGAACCTCTATGGAAACAATTCCTGGAGAAGTTTGGTGCCCTTCTCATTATCATATTGTTGATAGCAGGAGAGTAGCTAATGAGTCTTTCTCAAAATATAATGCCGTTACTTTGGATTACCAAGGTCTTAACTATGACCTAATTTCTCTGCGTAATGGTAATTTTTATATGAAACAGATTCGTAAAATCGAAATGTTCTAACAAAGTGTAGTTGAATTTGATAGTTTTCATATATGATAGAATTTATTTCAATTGTAATAACAATAGCCTTGTTCTGTTATTTCTTAAGCTATATAAATAAGAAAGATAGGCAAGAGAAAAAGTTGAAAGACATAGTTAATGCTTCGAAGAGTGTTTCTAATGTAAGAAGTTGGCTTCCTTCTGCTCATAATAGAGATTCCTATACTGGAAGAATCGTTGTTGCGTTGAAGTGGATGGGGGATGATAATTTGGATCTAGCTGCATTTATTCTTGGTGAGACTGGTAAAATTGCATCAGATTCTGATTTTGTTTACTATAATTCGAAATGTAAAATAGAAGGAAAATTCCCTTCTAATTTGGAAGAAACCGTTTTTCTTGCAGAGGAACATGCTCTCTATATGGAAGAGCATACAGATTATAACTGTGAAGCGATATGTATAGATTTTGATAGGATTGATGCTGATAAAGTTTCTGCTATAAAGTTGGTTTCTTGCAATTATGATAAAGAAAGAGCTTTCAAACATCTTGATTCTGTTGAGGTTTGTATATGTGACGATGGTTTAAAGGAAGTTTGGGGAGAGTTTACTGTAAACAATCTCAACAAAAGCAAAGGTAATGCTTTAGATATAGGTTCATTTGTGTATGATAGAGGTAAAGGTTCTTGGATTTATAAGCCCAAAATGGTTATTCAAAAAGGGTGGTGGAATGAATTCATAAACATTTATACTTGATGTTGATTAGAAATATTTCTGGTAAAAATTATAATAAAATATTATGAGGCAATTTATTTTATCAATATTAGTCTTGTGTTCTTCAGTCATGTTGGCTGATAACATCAAACGCCCTGATAGCTATAATTATAGTCGGGGGGTAGAAGCTATCAATAACAATAATGCGGAGGAGGCTCTTGATTATCTGAACAAAGAAATCAATGAGCATCCGGATAACGGCTATGCTTTTGCATGGATAGCTTTGGTGAGAAATTATAACGAAGAGCTTGGACGAGCTTTGACGGCAGCCAATATTGCAGTGAAGAAGATCCCATCCAAAGATAAGGAGTATAAGGCTTTTGCCTATGGTACAAGAGCTAAAGTGTATTTAAACTTGGAAGATACGATACAAGCTTTGAAAGATTATAGCCAGGCGATAAATGTTATGCCAGATGATGACCGTCTTTATAATCAAAGGGCACAAGTGTATTATGAGCAAGAAAAATATGATTTGGCAGATAAGGATTATCAAAAGATGATTTCTTTGAAAGCTGGTGACGTGATGGGCTATATGGGTATCGGCAGAAATGCAAATGCCCAGAAACGATATGGGGATGCCATCAAGCAATTTGATTACGTTGTAAAGTTGGACCAGAACTACTCTTCAGCGTATTCTTTCCGTGCTGAGAGCTATATCGGATTGAAGAAATATAACGAGGCAATTGATGATGTGATAACGGCATTGGGTATAGATAAAGATAGAAAAGCCTTTTATGAATTGCAAGAGTTAGCTGATTCTGCATTTGAACAAACAGTGGCAAAACTAAAGGTTCAAAAAATAAAAGAGCCAAATGAGCAAAGTTGGGCCTATGATTTGGGTGTAGTGTATGAAAGAGCTGCTAAGTATAACAAGGCTATTGCATATTACAAGGAATCTTTGGAGAAAGAATCTAATATCATAACAGCAAGTCGCATATCAAGTTGTTATGATGATTTGGGTGATTATGACAAGGCTTTGGAATATTGCGACCAAGCGATTGCTTTGGATTCAGTAAAATCAGATTATTTGTATCAAAAGGCAAATATTCTTGATAATGCAGGGCGTTCAAAGGAAGCCATAAGGGTAATGGGGGAATATATCGCCAATAATCCTGATATGGCAGAAGGCTATTATAGAAGAGGTTGGTTTGAAGACCATTCTGGTAATGTTGAAGAAGCTATAGAAGACTATACCATGGCAATTACCTTGGAGCCAAATGAGGCTTATGCGTATTTGAATAGGGGTGTTCTATATCGTTTGAAAGGTGAAAATGATAAGGCTGAGTCTGATTTCAAACAAGTTGTTCGTTTGGATTCTATACCAGAAGATGCCGAATGTTCTTTTTATGCTTATTATTATTTGGGACAGAAAGATAAGGCTATAGAGGTATTGAATACAGCGCTTGATAAAGATAAAAAGGGGAATTGTTATGATGCTGCATGTCTTTACTCTGTAATGGGAGAGAAAGAAAAAGCTCTTTCGTATCTTCGCCAGTCTTTGGAGGATGGTTATAGACGTTTTGCTCACATTAAGCGCGACCGAGATTTGAATAATATACGCAATACTGAAGAATTTAAGGTCTTAATGAAAGGGTATGAAGAAAAGCATCTGCAGGAGATAGCCGCTGATGCAGATGGGGATGATTCTGCATACGAATTGAAAGTAGAAGAGATTCCATTTACAAAAGAGGGTGGTGTTTGCAAGGTGAAGTGTGCTATCAATGGTTTGCCTTTGCATTTCATCTTTGATACTGGTGCTGCTGATGTTTCTATTTCTTCTGTTGAGGCTACATTTATGGCAAAGAATGACTTCTTGTCTTCTTCAGATATTATCGGGAAACAGAACTATCAGACTGCTGATGGAAACATAACGGAAGGTACGATTATCAATTTGAAAGATGTAAAACTCGGTTCTTTACATCTGAATAATATCAAGGCTTCGGTTGTCCGCAATCAGGCAGCCCCTTTGCTTCTTGGTCAAAGTGTTCTAAGCAAATTGGGAAAGATAGAAATAGACAATACGAAGAAAGTGTTGCGTATTACACATAAGCAAAAAATCAATTAAATACAATTATATTATGGAACAAAAACATCATTACACAGGCTTGACCGATGCCCAAGTGCTCGAAAGCCGTAGTAAACATGGTGCCAATATCTTGACACCACCAGAGAAAGAACCTCTATGGAAACAATTCCTAGAGAAGTTTGGCGACCCTCTGATTATCATTTTGCTGATAGCCGGAGTGTTGTCTATCGGCATTTCTTGCTATGAGTTTTGGGGATTGCATGAAGGTGCAGAGACATTCTTTGAGCCAGTTGGTATTTTTGTGGCTATCTTGCTTGCCACTGGTATCGCCTTTATCTTTGAGTTAAAGGCTGATAAGCAGTTCTCGGTTCTCAACCAAGTTAATGACGACGAAATGGTAGAGGTAATCCGAAATGGAAACACAACTTCTATCAAGAAGAAAGATGTCGTTGTTGGTGATATTGTCGTGTTAAATACAGGTGAGGAGATTCCTGCTGATGGTGAACTTTTAGAGGCGGTTACCTTGAATGTTGATGAGTCATCTTTGACAGGTGAGCCTATTTGCCATAAGACAATTCATGAACAAGAGTTTGATAAGGATGCAACTTATCCTTCAAATCGGGTATTGCGTGGTACTAAAGTGATGGAGGGTCATGGTATATTTGAGGTTCTCGCAGTAGGTGACAGTACGGAAAATGGTGAAGCTTCAAAAGCTGCTCAAATTGATGATAGTGTTCGCACTCCATTGAATGAGCAGTTGGATGGTTTGGCAGACTTGATTACCAAGTTGAGCTATATCTTCGCTGCGCTTATTATCGTTCTCAAACTGATGGTATTCTTTGATTGGAGTCCTGTAGTTTTGACATTGGCGATACCTACAGCCATTTTCTTCTGGATGGTCATCAAGAAGTTTGATGATTGGAGCTGGAAGGCTGTTGTTCCATCAATCATTGGCTATTTTGTGATATTGATGGGTATGGTAGTTTATTTCCATGATACTTTGATGCCGGGTGAGCAAATAGCTAAGTTGATTACATATACGTTGGATACCTTGATGATTGCAGTAACACTTGTGGTTGTTGCGGTACCAGAAGGTTTGCCAATGGCTGTTACTCTGAGCTTGGCTTATAGTATGACTCGAATGATGAAGACCAACAACTTGGTTCGTAAAATGCATGCTTGTGAGACAATGGGTGCTACGACAGTTATCTGTACCGATAAAACTGGTACTTTGACTCAGAATCAGATGCAAGTGCATGATACCAATTTCTATGGTCTTTCTGCTCAGACGTTGGGTAATGATAAGGAAAGTCTGTTGATAGAGGAAGGTATCGCTGTCAATTCAACTGCTTCTTTGGATTATTCAGATGCTGAGGCTGTGAAAGTATTGGGTAATCCTACGGAGGGCGCTTTGCTTCTTTGGCTCAAGAAGGCTGGCGTTGATTATCTGAATCTGCGTGAGTCTGCTGAGGTTTTGGAGGAGTTGCCTTTCTCTACGGAGCGTAAGTATATGGCAACAATTGTTAAGTCTTCATTGTTAGAAGGCAAGACAATTCTCTATGTCAAGGGTGCACCTGAAATCGTAAGTGGCTTGTGCAAGAATATCGAGAATAATGTTTCTAAAACCGATATTGAGAATCAGTTGCTTGAATATCAGAACCAAGCTATGCGTACTCTCGGCTTCGCTTATCAAATGCTTGATAGTAAGGCTGACGTATTCAAGGATGGTAAGATAGTGGCTGATAATTTAACCTTTATGGGTGTTGTGGCTATCAGTGATCCTGTTCGTCTGGATGTTCCTGCAGCCGTTGCTGAATGTATGAATGCCGGTATCAATGTGAAGATTGTCACTGGTGATACTCCTGGTACAGCTAAGGAAATCGGCCGTCAAATAGGTCTGTGGACAGCAAAGGATAACGATAAGAATATCATTACAGGACCTGAACTTGCTGAACTTTCTGACGAGGAATTGGATAAGAGAGTCCTGGATTTGAAGATTATCTCTCGTGCAAGACCTATGGATAAGAAACGATTGGTTGAAGCTTTGCAGAAAAAGAATCAGGTGGTTGCTGTTACTGGTGATGGAACAAATGATGCTCCTGCTTTGAAGGCAGCTCATGTTGGTTTGTCTATGGGTGATGGTACTTCTGTAGCAAAGGAAGCTTCTGACATTACCATTATCGACAACTCATTTAGTAGTATTGGTAAGGCGGTGATGTGGGGACGTTCACTCTATCAGA
>ERZ1026852.614-NODE-614-length-21681-cov-34.142745_pt1 | contig 21681 bp, 15 predicted proteins | sample MGYA00380156_ERZ1026852 | MGnify/ENA primary metagenome ERZ1026852 (study PRJEB33269, sample SAMEA4719792) | human gut metagenome | biome: human-associated habitat; feature: organic feature; material: feces | place: Cameroon | collected 2013-10 ...
TGTTGACAATATAGAGCCTCTAATAAAAATCATTAGAGGACAACAAGTTATGCTTCATCGTGACCTTGCTACCCTTTAATCTTCTTCCTCTTTTCATAAGGACAATCTTTTAGTTAATGAAATTTAAATACCCCCCCATTTTGTCATTTCAATTAAAAAATAATATTTTTGCATGACTAATAATATCTAACACCACAATTTGAGAGAATCTTAACTTTACTTTTGGCAGGGAGAGACCCTTCTTGCTATATCTCTGCTATGGCTCAGACTTCTGTTGCGATTAAGGGATTCTTCGGTCGGTGGTATAATGTAGCTAGCCGATAAATATAAGGGTGGTTCTATAAATTCTGATGATGGGATTTATATGGTATTGGGAGTGTATTTTTGATTGTAAATGAAGGAGTATAGCGGGCTATGTGACTGATTTTACTATCAGAAAGACGCTTTCAAGATCATGCAAACCGCACATCAGAATTGGGTACCATAAATCTCAGAATTTATAGAACCACCCTAAAATCTAATGAACCATTAAAATAATGAATATGAAGAGAATGTTACTTGTGGTATGTATGCTGACTACAGCATTGACAGCCCTTGCAGGTATTGCGGTGAGCACAACGCTCCCCACAGTAGGAAAACCAGAGCATTGCTACACCATGGCTAATGCACAGGGTTATTATTGTAACGCGACGACATCGCCTACAAAAAATCCAAAAAATTATGCACAGTTTGCCTTCTACGAAAGTGATAAGGCAGACTCTTACTACATTTACAACGTGACTGCTGGTAAGTGGGTAAGTTATACAACGCAAAATGGTTACTCTAATCAAGTAGGTTTTGTGTCAATGACCGATGATAAGCAAGAAAGTGCCATTTACAAAATTACAGAAGTCAATAATGGTTACTATCAATTCCAGCCTTACAATACCACAGGCGTGGCAGCTAAATACTTGAATTGGTTTTGTGGCGTTGGAACTTCTAACCCTGAAGATGGAACGGTTACGCTTGGCATTTATAAGGACAATGGTGCACAAGATAGTGGCTCAAGATGGCTCCTTAAAGAAGTTGGTGTAAAACACGAATACATCCTCTTTAGCGATGGTATGCCCAGTACAGCTACGGTAACTATCAATGGGCAAGATTTCAAGGGATTGAATGCTCAAGGTAATCAAACAATTACGGTGGAAGGTGAACTCCAACTTAACGACGTAAAAGTTAGCGTAGGTGGTGGAAGCTTGGCAAAGGTAACCATTGATAATGTAAACTATCAGGTCGACGTGAAGTTTGTACAGTATTTCACACCAACAACAAGTGTTGACGCTGAGAAGAAATATCCCTACTTCTTGCATATGCCCGAGGCATTTATCAAGAAAATTGGTGACAACATTCACCACACCACAAAGCGTGGCGAGGCTGATAAGTTTCTCTTTGTAGAATCAAGCGAGCTTGGTAAGTATTACATCTACGATCAATCGGCCAAGTGCTACATTTACTACACAGCAACTAACAATGGTGGTAACACCACCGAAACGGCAAAGAGTAATGTAAAATACACTACCGATCAAACAACAGCCAATACTTGGCAACTTTACTATCTTTCAGACGAAACAGTTGCCATCATTCCGGGCGAAATTGCAGAGCCTCAAGCAAGTTCCGCATCGTGGAACTTTACAGGCGGCGTTGCCAACAATTGTGTGTTAAACCTTTACAATGCTAACGACCGCAACTCTGCTTGGCAATTTGTTGACCCATCAGCAGGGTCAATGCCTTGCGCCACATTGATGTATGCGCTCCCTGGTGCTCCCTATATTCACAAGTTGGTGCCCAACGAGGGAGAAACTGTAACTGGTGTTGAATTTGATACCAATCTTTCCACCTTGGAGCTGAAGGACGACCGCGTAAATGTGGGTAACAAATACAAGTACGTATCGGGTACAGCTCCCACTACCGAGGGTGAATACACTTACATTGTTAAAACCAAGGGCGCCGATGACGAAGACGAGGCTTTGACCAAGGTTCGCCTCATTGTGGATAGCCACATGCAGTCGCCCACTCCTATGATGAGTTGGCTTACTTGGAACTGGTTTGCACGTGCCATTAGCCACGATAAGATGGTGGAGATTGCTAAGGGTATGCAAAAGTATGGCTTGATTGACGCAGGCTTTAATACCATTGTATTAGATGACGCATGGGCTAAGCAGACTTCTGATAAAAATGATTTGACTTACGATACTGCAAAATTCCCCGAGGGTATTAGTGGACTGAAGGCTGCTTTGAAGAAAATCAATAGCAAGATGAAACTGGGCATCTATAGTGATGCAGGTTCTATGACTTGTGAAAATTATCAGCCAGGGTCTTATGGTCATGAAGCACAACACATTGCTTTGTTCGATTCATGGGGCGTAGATATGCTGAAGTATGACTATTGCAACCGCGAGGCAAGCACCCAGGTGAGCTATTCACAGATGGGTAAGGTCATTGCTGAACTCAACAAAGAACGCAAGGCAAAGGGCAATATCCCATTCGTATTCAATATTTGTGAGTGGGGTAAAACACAGCCTTGGACTTGGGGCGCTGAAGCTGGTGGCTCAAGCTGGCGTGCTACGAGTGATGCTCGCGAAGACTGGGTGGGTAACAACTCACGCCCAGGCGTAATTGGTGGTGTGGATGAAGTTCGCCGCTTGTGGATGTATGCTGGTGTGAACCGTTTCAACGACCTCGACATGATGTGTATCGGTCTTCATGGATTGGGCGGACCGAGCAATAATACAGCAGGCCATCAGCAAAATGGTGGTAAAATCACTGGCTTAAACGATGCACAGGCTCGCTCACAAATGTCGTTGTGGTGTATGTTTGCAAGCCCCTTGGCTCTGACTTGCGATCTTCGTGAAACTCCTAAAGGCGAGGCCAATAGTGGTCAAACAATGCCTAATCCATTGATTACCGAAGCCGATGTCGAAACGTTGACCAATACTGAAATCCTTGCGATTAACCAAGACGCGCTCGGACAACAGGCAGAATATATGGAGGCCCTTTCAACAGGAAAAGAGAACTACTCTAATAATGGTTACGACATTTACGTGAAAGACTTGGTAAATGGCCGTATGGCTGTTTCGGTTACTAATCGTGGTGGCTCGGATGTAGAGATTCCTGCACTCAAGCTTACCGACCTTTATCTTCAAGAAAATACCGTCTATACTTGCAGTGAACTATGGTCAAAAACGAAGGCTGATGTAGAAAACACATTGAACGTAGGCACACTCAAACCTTACGAAACTAAGGTGTATGTGTTGTCTGTTAAGCAATTATCTACAGATGTTATTCAGAGCACAGTAGATACTACGAACGCTTACAATGCTCCTCGCTACGACATATCAGGTCGTCAAGTAAGTGAAAATTATAAAGGAATTTCTATTAAGAATGGTGTAAAGACGGTGAATATGTAGGTGATTAAAGTCTTTCATTTCTAGCCGCCGTGCGCATGGCTCTTTGGCTATGCGCATGGCGGCTTTTTCGTGCGCTTGGGTGTGGAGGAGTGGGAGAGGTGGACTACAGGAGCAGTTTTTTGATGTAGGGGCGGTGGCAAGCGCCTTACTTCGGCAATCTCGTGACACGGCAGAAGCATTATCGAAGGTGTTCTTGGTAGGCTCGTGCGCATTGTCGGAGGGCAGAGCGCATAACCTTGAAATTTTGCAGTATTCGATGCATTGTCACCCCAGAGTTTATATAACTCCTCATGAGAATTGCTATCATTCAACGAAAGATTGTTATACAATCAGAGGTCATAAAATAAAAGAGATACCACTTTATAAGGCAAAGAAGAAAGGCCGAAGACCATGTGATATTTGTTATTAACGCGAGTCGGGATAAGGATTGCGTAAAAAATAGGGTAAAACGAGCTAAAATAGTTCGTTTTACCCTTTGCTAATTCATTGATTATTAAAAATGTAGCTCAAATTGTACATACTCGTCATCGGAGTTTGCATAATTTCATTATGAATATTTTGGCTGCAATGGGGGCGTATTGCTTCTTTTCTACCAAGCCTCATGTCAACTTTGACTATGAGATTCCCCCATCTGACGGGCAACTTGTAATTTGGCAATAAAATAAACTTACATAATTTTGACAGGTGACCATTTTATGGCCACCCTTTGTAGGTGGGATGTTTTTCTGCTCTTTACTTTTTAGAATATTATCTCGAACTCGCGTTAGTAGTGAAAGCAGCTGCAGCATGATAGCCCGGCAAGTCATTCACACCTGTGATGTGTAAGTAATTGAAATCGCCCATAGTTTTAACTTTTTAGTGCAAAACTGTGGGCGATGGAGTATTTAAGAAAAGACGAGGCTATTCAGCCATTGTTTGCACCTTGTCTTCTATAAATTGAATTTCGTTATCTGACAAACCATATTTAGCATACAACTGCTCATCGATTTCATGGATAGACTTTGACCAGTCTATGTCGCTGCTTTCGGTGAAGTCTTGAAGTGGAACGTTTTGCCAAGTGCTGCGAGGATTATGTTGGGTAGCTTTCAACGTGCCTAACATTGTTCTTGCAAATTTGGTCTTCACATATTTGATGCATGCTTGGGCTTCAGCTTCAGTCTCAAATTGTCCTATACTTAGAAATGTATCAGTATGGCCGATTATCGGCGAGCCGATTATCGGCGTAGACAGTACTTCACCTATAGTACCAGAACCATTGGCTTCAGGAACAAATACATTCCATGAAGTAAGGTACTCATTGGGTTGAACATATTCTTTCTTTATCCAGCGAAAGACACGTTTATTATCAATTCTTCCATAGAATTGATAACAATCCCTATCATTACCATTACTTAAGAAAACGAATGACATCCTCTCAAAGGAATTAGATGTTATTTGAAGACCGCTACCATCTGCTTGTATTTCTTTTGCTTGCGGATAATCATCAAACATCTTGTTTGTAAATTTATACATTCCACGAGAGGATACAAGCGTAGAGAAACTTGTAAAGGTTTCTGTCTTTACCTTTCTTAAAGTGGAGTTTAGTTCAGTAAAGGAAGAAAAGGAACCTACAGGTCCTAAATACAAATTTGAATCGCGATAAGTGATAACGACGCCTCCCTTAATATCCACAGATGGAAATACATCTGCTGTGTTCGGGAAATAATTAACCACTTTGAAATGCGCATCAGTCAACATCCTTACCATCCATTCTTTAGGCGTTTGCCCTGCTCTAAAAAGAAAACGTCCTGGCGTAATGAGAGTCGCAATATTGGACAAAGAAAATGCTAGATCATAAAAATAATTGTAGATAGGCGGCTTTCGCGTATTCTTTGTGTTTTCAAGCTGATACGGTGGATTGCCCACCACTGCACTGAACTTCAAAGTTTTCTTCATATCGTGATTTCCGTAAGTAGCAGGATTGAGTATTCTTTTGATAAGTTTATTACGTTTTACTTGCTTTTTGTCTTTATCGCGTAAGATGTCAACCAAATCAGCAAAACTCTTGGTGTTGGGGCGCACGTCTGTGTTATAACCAGCCAGAACTCTTTGCGTGATTTTTTCGGCCATAGGTGTTTGGCAAACCACAAATAAGTTGCGTTCAACCACGCGCTTCCAAAGTAAACGGTTTCGCTCTTCTTCGGGCATAGCGAACAAACTATTAGAGCTTTGCATACGGAAGAGCGTGTAAGCCAACCAAAGTGGGTAAACGCCCGATTTAGAGTTTATCTCAAGAATTTGCGTTTCAGGGTTTTCAAACACCTGCGATGTCACCTCGCCTTGGCTGACAAATCGTGGTTCAGACAAATCCGTTTGGTGCGACTCGTCGTAGAAATCGTATCCACCTAAAGTGCTGGTCATGTGTAAATTGACCACTCGCCAAGGCGTCAATACCGTCTCTTGGGCAGGATAATGGAAAGTGCCAATGAGATTGGCCATCTGCCTTACACGTTCGCAGACGGGCAATTTGTCAATCTCCTTAGCTCGTGACACAATGTTAAGGGCAGAGGCAATGAACACATCATTATTGTAGTAACGCTGCAAAGCATGAAAATGCTTCTTTTCAAAACCATTGGGCATGAACATGCGCCAAGAACTTTCGTCAATACTATCAATAAAAGTATTGAGTGAAAGCGTTTCGACATTATCCACCGTGCCAAATATCATCATAGGTAAACGTACTGAGATGATTTCCAAAATATTGCGCAAAAGGCCACGCGCTTGTTCGGCAGGGCTTTGAATATGCTTTGGTTTTACTAAGGGAGGATTATCCTTGTCATGGGCATTTGTCTTCTTACCTTTATTGTTAGCACCCGCACCGTCAACTCCTTGGTTGTTTACCTTCACGCCGCTCTTGCCTTTTGCACCATTTCCTTTACCATTAAGGAGGTTGCCAATCTCTTGCAGCCAGCCAAGGTCTTTCTCGTTGGCTGTGCCGATGCCCGAAAAGAGTCGGTAGTCACGGAACCCTTTTTGTATGACGTGCTCTGTGTACACATGGTTAACCTGCTGCATGAAACTGACAGCATCGTAGTCTACCATTTTTCCACCATCTATGGCAATGACTGAACAAAACCTAAGGAAATTCTCGGTGTTCAACGCAACTCCATCACGTTTACCACTTGCGGCTTGAGATGTCTGAGTCTTGATAAAGTCGTCTATCACTGTGAGCGTACGGTCGGGAGCAAAGTCAAAGGCATAACAATCAGTCTTTATACCAGGTGTATGCTTAAACGGAGTTTGTGCGCGGAAGATTGTTTGCAAATACCCAGCAGCCTTGGTGTTATAAGAACCAGACAGCATAAAAACAGCCGTCCACTGTTCAATGCTGACCCCCGTTGTCAGCCTGCCACACGACAGCGTGATAGTGCGCTCATGCTGGGCAATGGCTTGCTTCACCTTTCTCACGCAATCCTTCTCTTGCTTTTCAATTTTCTGTGAATCGTCAGAGTTGTCCAACTGCTCTATCTTATCACCCTCGCCAGCCACATTGACCACATAGAATTGCTTGAAAAAAGGATGGGCTTGCAACAAGGCGCTAAAGGCCGCAGCAGCCTTAACTCCTGGCAACACCCAAAAGGTGTGTGCAAAATATGACTTGTACTCCTCGCGGCTAAAGGGATAATAACTATCCTTGTTCGACTCACAAAGCAGGTCGAGAAACTTCAGCACATCACCTTCGTGTACAAACTTGCCAGCTTGGACACCATCTGGGAGTGGCATCCCGTCTTGTTTGGGGTTGCCTGTCCACGTACGGAAAAACTCTGAAAACTCAAAGTAGTCCTCGTCGCTATGGTTGTAATGTTCAAATACAGAACCGAGATTGTACGTACGAATGTTTAGATGAGCCAAGCCCTCGTAGGGGTTCGGCTTTTCAGGGTCATTCCAATTGTTCTTGGCATTTTGCTCGTTGATGTAATCCCAAGTATAGATTTCGTCCCCTTTGAACTGGTCAAGAATATTGTAGGGCGTTCCAGAGAGATAAAGGAAATGTTGACATTTCTTTTGCAGCTTGTGTATGACGTTTTGTCCAAGTGGGGTTTTAGTTCCTTCGTGTGCTTCGTCAATAATGACCAAATCCCACTTTGTAGCAAAGACGTCTTCGTTCTTCTTCATCGTGCCGTTGCCTTTTTCCCATGAGCCACGCAAGTCTTGCATAGAGGCAAAGTATATAAAAGGTTGGCCAGAGCTATTTAACGCCTCAAATTTCTCACCCACTTGTAGCTGTCCGTTCTTGTTGTTAGCGCTGGGTTTTGAACCATACTGATAGTTCTCGAACTTTATCAGTCTGAAATCCTCAAACCAACCACTTTTAACCGATGGACGGTGTGTAAGGATCAGCGTCTTTTTCAATCCGAGCCGACGTACCGTTTCAAGCGCACACAATGTCTTACCAAAGCGCATTTTGGCATTCCAAAGCATTTTGCCTGGAACCGAGAAGTGCGACACTGTTTTCTCTATGGCGTCTATCTGTTCTTTGCGAAAAACGATTTCAATAGTTTTGTTCGTATTTATTGGGCCATCAATAACGCTTCGTCCCTCCTTAACGGCAGCAATAGCTTTGATAACAATATCAAGTCGTTCGGGTGCTATATCAAACCATTCATTAGGTTGCTTTTCTCCGAGTTTTGGAAAGTAATGCCTCGTATATCCACTATTAAGCAATACCAAATGAACATCATTGTCGAGGAAACACAAGTCATTGTTATTCTTGTCAATAAAGTGGGCTATCTCCACATACAGCAAATCGTAGTTCACCCCTGCAGTCAACGTTTCTTCAGCGATACGTTTATTGGCAGCATTGCGCAATAACTCACAGTTGGGCGTAAGCGTGTCAAAAGTTTTGGCATCAGTCTTGAGAGATGTCTTTCCAATCTTCAATATACCTTGATGGTCGGCATCTGAAATAGAAAACACATATATCAGTCTGTATTCGTATGTTGATTGTATTACAGCCATGTTATTATAAATTGTGATTAGCTACCAATTGCTTGAATTTCACTTCTTCTCCCATTAAAGGTTCGCTACCAGACCATTGCATGATGCGGCACAGTCTATATTGTGGTAGAATTTCATCATCAAACATTTCAGATTGTACTTTTTCTTGTGGCGTGTACCCAGGTATGCCATATTTTAATCCGTCCATTTGCCAGATGTTCCACGAAATGATTTCAGCAATTTTTTTCATGAAGTCACTCTGAGGAAGCCCTTTCGTATGCCATTTTGACTGATAATACTCAATCAGGGAAATAAACAAAGCTTCACGAGCAAGCAGCAAATTGTCACCCTGCCATTCAAATCCGTAAATACTTTGATAGGCTCGGTATACCATTCTGCGCCATTGACGCTTCAATGCCTTACGCTTTTGCGGTGTAAGCTCTGACGAGTCGTTAGGCGTCAACGCATTGATAGCCCATAACTTTCGGTCAAGAAGTCCTATTCTGTTACCTATTTCAATGAGTTGTCCTGTTGTGACATCATAGCGACTTACAAGATAAGGCGCTTCACCACAAGTTATTTCGATCCGTTTGTCTGCAATGTATCGTTTTAGACTATTTTCATCGGGAATAAGTGGTTTGGGATTAGACGTCCATGTGTTATTTTCTTTTTCATGATTAAAAACATTGGGAGTGCCAAACCAAGCATCGTCCACCAAATTGTTTTGGCGGTTACAAATCCATGCAGGGGTAAAGACTTCGGCCATTTCGCGTGAGCGTTTGCGTTGCTGCAAGTCTAATTTCTTGATGCGGGGTTGAATGACATGAGAATTTTCGCCAGTAATAAGTTCCGACGTTACAAAATTTTGGAACCCATACCCGCTCCCATAATGTTCGTAATCATTTGAAGCCCAAATAATATTACTGCCTGTCGTGCGGTCAGACAATAAAATTTCAAGGATTCCATCTAATTTTTGAAGTTCTTCCTCATTTGTATCAATATCAAACAACAAAGATGAATCTATTGGCTTCATACTATTTCAGTTTCTTAAGTTCCGTTTGGAATATTTCAAAGAAAGTGATGATTGTATTCTTGAACCAGTCAAATTGTGCAGGGTGGGTGGAAGCATCTAAAAAGTTATAATCAGCCGAAACAGATATATAACTAGACTTTTTATCATCCAACCTTTTCCACGCTACATTTACAAATTTAGCATCAACCCTTTTCTCGCAAGCAGATTTGATAGAATCAAAATGGCTCTTATTCTCGTCCTTAGAAGCGGTGTTAAACCATAGTTCTACTCTTATACCGCCATTTTTCAATATACCAAGAGAGAGGTTGGCAAAAGAAACTCCAATCGCTACATTTGTCCATGCCTGAGGCAATGGTTTCTGCATACGAAAAACCTTGTTTCCCTTGACATATTCAGATAGTTTGGTCCAATAGTCTATCTGCTTTTCTTGGAAATTTGTTTTAGGTACACTGCTACTTGTATTACGTACAGCCTTGCTCCAACCATTAGGTTTGGCCACCACCTTGAACATAGGGGCTACTGCTGAGTCACCTATTTTAATTAGATGTATTTCTATTCCAAAGAAATTGAAAGAATCGTCTGTTATATTGTTCAGCCAGTCCAATGCTGCACGGTGTTCTTCTGTAAATTCTTTTGCAATCCAAACGATTGTAGCTGCATTAAGGCCTGCAGCGTAAGTCATGATTTGACCTAAGTGTGTATGATCGGTTTGTTCAAGTTGATTCTCAATCAAGACATAATGATCAAAACCATCTTTACACAAAATGTCTGCACGAAACGGACCAACGTTGACCTCTTGCGATTCAACTTCCAAATCTAGGTCGATTGCATCACCCAATGACTTTATGTTATCGTCTTGAGCAAGCCAAGGAGTAAAGTCCTTATCTTCGTACTCCCAACAATCTCGCAAATCAACGAACTCGATGTTTCCTAAACTCTTTATCTTTTGCATAGATTTTCTTTTATATATAGCAAAGGTAACAACTTTATTGGTAAAAAAAGAAAGCAAACAAGACTTTTGATAATAAAATAGAAATCTTCTAATCATTCTCTATGAAAAATGGTGATTACTAAAGGATTTTTCAATCTTGCATTCCATTATAATAGTATTATATGACAATTTTCAAATTGTTATAAATGACAATTTGAAAAAATATCGTATCTTTGTCAGCATCAAAAAATCGTATTATGATAGAAAACGTAAAATTTGAAGAAATCGGTCAAGGACAATCACAAATTATTTTGGAATACTCAACAGGAGAAGAAACCGAACTCATGTTTAATAGTATATTTCCAATTCAGGCAAAATCCTACTACTTAAAATCTATAAAAGATCTTCTAAAGCACAAACCTGATTTGTCTCCTAAAGATGATCTCTTTACATTGTTCTCAAATTGGTTTTGGAAATGTCATTTAGAAGCTCCATTAGGAATTGGGGCTTATCGAGATGAGAACAGAATTAGATTGGGAAGGAGAATAAAAGAATTGCGAATAGAAAAGGGGCTTGATGCTAAACAATTAGCAATTCTTTGCGGAATAGATGCTGCCAATCTTTGTCGTATAGAACAAGGGAAGCGGTCTGTCGGAATAGATATTCTATCCAAAATTGCCAATGCTTTAGGCTTTCAGTTAGATTTCGTAAAATTGTGATATAATCACCGCTATGGCAGAAATTAAATATCAATATGCTTATGATGAGAGCGGTTCTCTCATCAATGTCAATGACTTGTCAAAAGAAGTAAGCAAGCAACATCATTATAAATGTATAAGTTGCGGAAGTGAATTGCTACCACGTGCAATAGGAAGTAAATATAGAGAACCACATTTTTATCATAGAAATATTGTGAATTGTAATAGCGAAACCTATTTGCATAAGTTAGCAAAACGACTTATAAAAAGTCATTTTGAAAAGGCTGATCATTTTATCATCTCACACCTTGCTACTTTAGAATGCAGTGAAACAGAGTGTTCAATACGTAATTATGCTTGCAAACAAGAAAATCAACTCATTTCATACGACTTGAAAAAATACTATGACATCTGTGAGGAAGAGAAAGAAATAGATGGTTTTGTTGCTGATTTACTATTATCTGACAGTCGAAATCCAGAAAAGCAGAATATACTCATAGAAATATGTGTTAGCCATGCTTGCGAAGAAGACAAAAGAAATTCAGGATTAAAGATTATCGAATTAGAAATTACCAAGGAACAGGATATTGAAGATTTTATAAACAAGACAGAAGTCGAATGTTATTGTAGTAACCTTGAATGTATAAATTTTAAGAAATACATAAAGAAACGATTAGATGCTCCTATTCCCAGATACATAATAAATGACACAGGAAATGGAGAAGGTTTCTTTGTAAAAGTGGGTTGCACGAAGTCGGGTGTAAAAGTAAGAAGAAACTCAGAATGGGAACTTAATGTCATACCATTAAATAAAGAATACGCATATAGTGATAGACCAGAATTGATCCCTTTATATTGGTTGTATAAACATTGCAACTATAGGAACTGCTTTGTCTGTAAATATTACAATAAAACAATAAGCGAAAATGTACCAAGTTGTAAATACAATGCCAAACATGGTAAGGATAGGTACCCGAATATGGAAGAAGCCAATATTTGCAGAATTTTTTCCCCTAAGATAAGGACAAAAGATCTTGAAGACTTTATTATTGGAAATATTATAGTAACAGAAACAAAGCCCAGACCCGAATATAAGGTTATAGTAGCTGGAAGTAGTTATGTGTGTGATAATGAACAACTATTTGAGCAAATTTGTTTAAGATACCTATCAAAAAAACTAGAAACACATGAAGTTATTATAATTTCTGGGACGGCTTTTGATATAGAATATATGACAAAACAGTTTTGCGATAAATATAAGATTCAAATGGAACCACATAAAGCATTATGGGGTAAGTATGAGCAACGAGCAGCATATATTTCTAATGAGGAAATGATTAAAGAAGCAGACGCACTTATTGTTTTTTGGAATAAAAATAGTAGGTGCATAGGGCATCTTATAGATTTAGCAAGAAAAAAAGGCATTAGAATTACTGAACCTACAATATGAAGAACCGCTCAATCAGTTATTGTTACTGATTGAGCGGTTGAAATATTATCTCCACAGAGGTTGATCTTGCCAATTATGTGGAAATCCCATGGCAGCAACGTCTATATTAGGGTATTCAACAAATAAATCTCGAAGTTTGTCTCTGAACGTATTGCTTGGATTGATAATGTCAAGCAAATACGTAATCATGCACAATACATAGTAGACCTTATTGTTGGAAGAGTTTGGAATAGAAACAAAAGGATAAGTAGTTCGCCTTGGAACAATTGGGCGAATGCCCAAAATCTTATTCCACAGACGACTATGATGTGCACAAATATTGCGTATGTATGTAATAGCATGTAACCAAGAAACCATCACACTATCTGCGACACCAAAATAACGTGCAATTGTACGCTTACTCACACCATCTTTCAAGTTGCTATAAAGCAGTGACAAAGTTCCCAAAGACGTAATTTCCAATGTTATCCAACTTTGGGGAAAGTGGTCCGTGTATTTTTCCTTGAATGCGGTAACAAAATCCTCATCGCTCCTTGAATATTCTTCATCAATTTTTGAAAGTGTCTTAGCGTGCTTTGCAGGATTTTTAAAAAGAGAGGAATCAGTAAACCATAAGCCATTATAATTGTGTGACATTACATAAGCTATTTGCGTACGTACTGCCACCTCTATTTTCGATATTTCAGAAAGAATCAAGGAACGAAGTTTTGCATCAAATTTGTAAATCGAGTACGCTTGCTCAAATAATGCACCAGACTTAAAAATATGATTTTGCTTATCAGCTAAGAGCGGATACCAATATCCACTCATTCTGTAATAGCTTATGTTTTGAAGCAATTGTTTTGCTCGCATTTCATCATTGAATTGCAAGCCACGACTTTTCAGTATTTCAATTTGTTCATCAAAATTTTTGATTGTTTTGGTGTATGGAATCTGGGTCATAAACGCATATAAACAAAAATAACTCACCCTGAGCGCGCTGTTCTAACGGGAAGCGGGGTGAGTATGTTGCTGCAAAAGTACAAAGTATTATTGAATAATACAAATCTAAGAATTGATATTTCACATAAACACCTCCAACCCATTTATTTCAAACACGCACACATCTCTCAGCTGCCGGATTTCGTTGCTATCCAGCAATTTCATTCTTCGCGTGCCTTTGTAGAAGTCGTAGCGGAGAGAGATGCAGCGGTGCAGCATTGGATTTCACCGCTGCGCGTCCATAGTTTGAGGTCTACAGGATCGGGAGATTGGAGCATATGTTTGAGCGTAGTGATATGTATAGCGTGGGGCATTAGTCAAAAGTATTGTTGTAAACCTGGTTGAAGATATTATGTAAGCGAGGGACGGTGAAAGGCACCTGCTTGCAAAGCGGTTTCCACTTGAACTTCACATGGTTGTTCGCATTGATGGCATCAGAAAGTTCACTTTCGATGTCAGTAATAAGAATGGAACTGCCCACAGGGAGTTCGGGAGAGATCAAGTAGAGTTTGTGAGACTGCAAAGCCTGCGTAAGATGACGGGCGAAGGAATAGGAAAGCGAGGACGTCTCGCTCTCGTATTCAATCTCCGTGTTGTCATCGTATGCAGAAGATTGTCCACAACATACGGCAAAGCTGCGGTCAAAAGAAACCTTGCGCTTGGTTTGGGCAGTGAGATACAAGGTATCACTCACATTGAACTCATTCTGAAAGATGAGCGTAAGCGTGGGAACTTCATCGGTCAAGAAGAACGTGAAAGTACGTTTCCCACGAAAAAGCCGCCATGCGCACAGCAAGAGAGCCAGTGCGCACGGCGGCTGAAAGAAAGGATTGCCCAAAAGGGAGAGCTTAAATATAAATAAAGGGAATGCAATGATAATCACTACATTCCCAGTCATCTTTTTTATAGTGCAGACATCGCGACCTGCCGATGTGGGCACTTATGAAAAACGTTGCTCAATAAATGAGCAACGTTATTAAAGAACGCCCCTCAAGTATGCTGCCTAAAAGGCAAGCCTGAAAGGCCTATTATCTTTTAGTTATAGAACTATCAATTTTACAACTGCAAAGATAAACATTCATTTCTAATTATACAATGAACTAAGCATTTATTTCCACATTTCTTCGTTTTCCCAATCTTTAGGAAACCCCATTGAAGATAAATCAAGTACAGCCGCATATTGCTGCAATAAAACCTTCAATCTCTTTCTAAACATTGAACGTGGTGTTACCGTCTGTAGGAAATAATTGACCATACACAATGTATAATACACTTTGTTGCGCCTAACTGTATCAGGATTGCTTATCCACGTTAGAGTCCTTGAAAACTCCAATTTCTCTGGAACAATATTCATGTCTCGATTCCATAAGCGTGCATGGTGAGCACACAAGTTGCGAATAAAATTAAGAGCATGAAGCCATGATTGGAACTCTTTGGGTGGCAAAGAAAAGTATTTTGCGATGCCTACGATATCTGCTCTTTGTTTCAAACCATCACAAATACGTGATAGTTGGTTGAAGTACATTATCTCTACACTCATCCATGAAGGTGGATTAGTAGGTTCAGAATAAGTTTCTCGATAATGCTGTATGAATGTTTCGGAACGATCATTGCGTAGTCTATCTTGAATGTGTTCTTGAATATCACTGAACACATCATCAGTGAATGTAGTCCCATTTCGTCTTCTACATTGGCGAGGCTCTCTGAAAATGCTACGATTATCTTGCCAATGTGATCCGTATTTCAAACTCAGTTGAGTCACTATTTGCGTTCGGATGGCTACTTCAATTCGTTCAATCGCATCGAAAAGTAGCAATCGAAGTTTTCTATCAAATTTATATAAGTCATAAACCATATCCAAAGTTGTACCATCTTTGAATAGGTCTTGTATAAAGCCATTCATGCATACCTTATACGGCAACATATATGCACTCAAACGATAGTAGCTGATATTAGCCAGCAATCGTTCGGCTTTCTTTTTATTTCCTATAATCAAGCCTCGTGATTCAAGTAGTTTTACTTGTTCTGAATAGTTGAGAGGTGGTTTATTGTATCTTGTCATTCTACTTTTTAATTAGCTTGCAAAGTTAAACAAATACACTGATTTGTTGGAGTTGTTATAAATGTTATCTCCCCCCATAATAATGACGAAATATTGCATCGAAACTTCATCGTTTGTCTAATGCTTTCATCCCATTAAGGGATTACGTATGCGAGTGTGCAGCTGCAATAAGGTTACACACTCGCCTTCTTAAAACGTTTTCGTAACTATTCAGCGGTAGCAAATTTCCATAGTCGTTGAATATGATATTTTGCGAAATATCAATACAAGACCAAGAGAAAAACTCAATTTCTCAACACCTAAAGAGGAGTTTTCAAATTTTGTGTGTAATATTACACTTACTAGTTGGTTCTTTAGCCACAGAGTCTGATTCCAATTATTATATCGATCATCTCCAACAGCCAAGTTACAATGCCTATGACCTTATCTCTTTGTGCTTTCATGGACAGAAGAAGTGCATTTGTTTTGCTGACAAGACAGATTTGGATTTGATGGCTTTCGCTGAGAAAGAGGAGAACCTTGGGATATTTGAAGGTAGAAACGTACATTTTGGAAGTTGCAGTACTTTAAAAATGCGTGAAGAAGATATCAAGACGTTCAAGCAGTTGACAAAAGCAAGAATGATAACGGGATATACCAAAGATGTCGATTTAACATCAAGTTTCATTTTTGAGACTTGGCTGATGGATGCAATCAATAGAAACGAAGGATATGCAGCAAAACGCATGAATGATCTTTAATCCTTTCAATCTTCCTTCTTGCAAAAAAGCACACATATAATAGAAGTAAAGACTACTATTGCATGTGGCATAGCTGGTTATAAACCTGAAGAAATCGCACCTATGTTCTTCGAAATTGCACATTTGGGAAATTTTTTCTCCCTTTGTCCTTTTGGAAAGTTCTCACAAATAAAACGACTATAATTACAAACGATTCTCAAATGACAGGTGCTATAGGAGAAAGTCTTGCTGCTGCCGCGGGTTAAAAACCCGCCCCCAATTAGGCAGATAAATTGGCAAACAGTTATGCGCCACGAACGCAAGCTAACCTGGGGGCGACGCGTCCCCACAAATTAGGCAGACAAATTGCAGTTTATCGAACATATATCCATACGTTTTCAGAACCTTTGATTTATCTTTCATGTTTCATTTTTTGTTATAAAGTAATTGAATATCAATCATTTCAAAAAGTGAAACATACGACTTTAATGTTTCATTTTTAGTTTCATTTTTCAAAACACTGAGGGAGCGCTTTCACGCTCCCTCAGTGTTTTTGAATCGCTCCCTCAGTGTTTTTGTTTTTCTCCCTCAGTGTTTTTAGTATGAAACATAGAAACTAAAAGTGAAACATAGAAGTCGTATGTTTCAGTCGTTGAAAGCGTTGAGTATCAATGAATTGAAATATAAAAATGAAACATGAAAGCAAAAAACACCATTGGTAAAATATACGTAAGTCAATGCCTATTTAGGGCATTCTGAAACATTTTGTAGAGGATTTTAAACTACAATTTATTTTCCTAATTGGGGGCGGTTGTGCATACCAGTTAGCGTCATACCCATAGCGTCATAGAGTGGGGTTGTACAATATGGCTGGAAATCCTCTATATTCAGAGGCTTGGCTTCTGCCACAGGAGTTTTGTCATACAAATGCTTTGTCTCACAACTACAGAATGTCACCAACGACACGAAATGATCCTAAGTGTCGGCAAACTTCTCTTACGCCTTTTTTATACCAGCCAAGGTTTCGTTGAAGCCTTCAACAGCGGCTTGACGTATCACTCCATCGAACCGCTACGGTCGAGGATGATTACATTGAAGACCTAGGTCTTCTGGATTTCGTTCTTTACTTCCATTTCATTCATATATTATAGTTGTTAATCAAACGAACGCATAGTATTGATGAAGGTTAATCGTACCATGCCAAGAATCTCTATCGCCTTGTCAAGGCAGGTCTTCAAACTTTCTTCACCATTGTAATAGAATTCACAACTTGCCGAGACATTTTCCAAAGTCTGGTCTATATAAACCTTGGCGAGCTTGATTTCACGAGTTGTCTTGTTGCAGGCTGCGAGGACTTTTGTCTCTTCCCCTTCGTCAACCTCATACATTTGGGGGAATACGACAACAAGATAGTCTTCATCGTCTGAATTTGCTCCCATCACATAGAATGTTTTCATCTGATAGCGGACAAATATGTCACCGTCATCATCAATCTGAGGCTTGAACCCCAGAGACTGTAGTACTGAGACTACTATTTCATGTTTTGTCATAATACTTGTCGTTTAGTCGTTGTTATCGTTATCAGAACCTTCATCACTCTCGCCATTCTCAATCTTTTCAATAGAGTCGCGGGCGAACATCAGAGCAGCGGCAAGGTGAAGGATCATATGACGAATCACCTCCTCCAGGTCTTCATTTCCAAGAAGCTCACGTTCGTAGAATAGCCAGAGCCCCTTACCAATGGTGTATGCCTTGACATATTTGAGGGTGGAGTTGATTTTTTCTTTCAGTGCATCATAGTGTTCCTTATTGTCTTCCTCTAGATCGTAAATGCCTGGAACAGAGATGTTGAGAAAATCCTCATCATCTTCGTTGTACATATAGAGAAAGTTGATGCCCTCATAATAAAAGTGATAACCCAACGATTCGTTGTCTTCCAAGTTAAAGCCCAAGTTTTCAAAGGCTGCCAAAATCTTTTCTTTCATCTGATTTAATTTTTATGATTATTACTACTGTTATCTAAAGCCTATGGTTACAGGTTTGAGTCCTTTGTCCTTTGGGGAGAACTCGCTCCTCACACGCTCATATTCCCGAAGTGATTTGATGCTAACAGAAGGACTTCTGGTCGCTATGATTTCTTCCAATACTTCCTGCGTGATACCATGTTTCCTTCCGTCAGGGCCCTTGATGGTCTCGTTGAACTTCTTGCGAGCTGCCGACTTGACGATGTAGCTGATGTCAGAGCAGTTGTAGCCGTTGGTCAATTCAGAAAGATGGGTTGTGTCAATATCGCCTTCTGTGGGGAGTTTCGACAGTTCCAAGGCAAACAGGCTATTGCGTGCTTCCATGTCAGGCATGTCAATATACACCATTTCATCTATACGTCCTGTTCTCAGCACCGCCTTGTCTATGCACTCAGGATGATTGGTAGCTGCGAGAACATAAACGCCTTTGTCGGAGGCATTGTTGAGCATGCACAGAAACTCATTAACCTCGCTGTCATAATGTTGGTTGCCCTCCTCGCCCGAACGTCGTGGCACCATGGCATCAAACTCATCAAAGAAGAGCAAGGTAGGAGCGTTCTTCTCTGCTTCCTTGAAAACCTCGCCAATCTTCTGCTGGGTACCGTGAACCCAAGTGCAAGCCAAGTCATCGGGAACAATCTTCATGAAATTGATGCCTACCTCCTCTGCCATCTTCTCCGCAAAGAAGGTTTTTCCACATCCTGCCGGGCCGTAAAATAGCATGGACGGAGGCTTGATGCCATAGACTTCGGCACATTCACGGTTTTGGAGTACGTTGATGAACCCTTCCATCACTCTCTGCTTCAACTCATTCATGCCGGCAACATCACCGAAACCATTGCCTTTCTTCTTTAGTGGTATTGGAGGCCGTTCAACTGCTTCTTTGGCTACCTTACTGGCCTGCTTTTCTGCTGTGTCGGAAGATTCCTTTCTGCAAATGCGGCGCAACCAGTCTTTTTCTGCTTCTGTCGTATTCATGTGCATTCCTCCTCGTTTCGTTAGTTGTACTTCTATAAAAAAGATGGGTAGAACAAGCATCTTCTATCATCATTCTTTTGTTTGACTGAAAAAAATCCCTTTCATCATTGTATGATAGCCATCATAGTCTGATAATGTTTTTGGTATTCATAGTCCTCATTTTGGTTACACATAATAAAACTTCTCATAGTTGAACCGTGACAAGTCACTTTGCGTGGTGTCCAATGCCTTCAAACGTTCAGGTATCTCATGCAGTGGTGTATCGTTGTCCAGAAGCCTTCTGAGTTGTGTAAACATGAGACGGTTTGTCTTATCCATGCTATCCTTATCAGTAACCACACCATACTCTTCTGCTTCACTCATCTCAGATATAATCATACCAGAGAACAAACCATGTAGCCCTTCCTTCTTGGCAAATTCCATAGCATGACACCATATACCGATGATACTTCCACAATGTTTGCGAAGATAATAGGCTTGCGGATGCCCTACGATAATACCGTCAAAGTCTTCCTCCTCATCATTCATGCGGAAGTACAAGCCTTTGTTCGAACCGTGACCAAGCAGCATGATACGCTCACTTGGCGACGTATGGTGAAGCAGGTGTTCCATCTCTTTGTTGGAGCTACATGATTCTATCACTCGTGCTCCCAACCCTTCATAAAGGATTGAAAGCATTTTGGTCGTTCTATCTGTCGGATGTATCACATACATAGTCTTTCCTTTTGTCTTATTTATGATGATAGGGAGAGAAAAGTAACCTCTAATCTATCATTTCATTGGCTTGACATCATCGAAAATCATCTCTTTTTCTATCAAGAAAATCTTTGGTCAGTTTTACCAGCCTTTTGTTTGCAAGACACAGATGTTCCTGCAAGTTCTTCTTGACAGCATTACTTCCTATCTTTCCTCTCTTGTAGTTTTTGATGAGCAGATTGACATTTTCAAGTTTGCTACTTAGCAGCCATTTAAACAGCTCACCTTGCTCCCGAGGTAGGTCTGAGTAGCATTCTTCAATGGCTTCACTATGTGCTCGATAGGTGGTTAGCGTGTACATATAGTCATCATGTATGAGTTTGACCATTGCCCTGTCAGTACACAGGCCTACCAGTTGTTTGTATGCTTCTATCAGTCGATAGTCAATAAGCATAACAGAACGCCAGGCTACCATATTTATATCTGCTTGGCCGCCACCATCGTATGATCTCATGACTCCATCAATCACATGAAATAGCTTTTCGTAACTGTCTGGTTCTTGCCATTCACCACCAGTTTCTACATAGAAGTGTTTCATCTGCTGTCGTGCCACCTCATGCCAAACAAAGGATGCGCTGGCTTCATCCGTACCCGAATTGACCATACTTGCGTATGAATCGAACAGGGCAATAACGATAGAAATGGAGTCTTTGTAGTCTTTTGTAATCCACTTGTTATACTCTTTATTGTCCATGCCCAAGTCTTCCAAACCATAGCTACCAGTTTTGCTGTACGCTGTATCAGCGATGGATAGCAAGGAGTCAACCGTTTGTTCTGAACAAGTAACGTATGCCATCACTTTTTTCTTGTCAACATCCAGATGTTTCAAGACAAATGGAATGCTGTCTTTAGCAACCATCACAGTATCGGATTCCTGATTATCCAATCCGCCTTTATTTCCTTTACAGGAAACTACGGAAAGGACAAACAGAAACAATACCGACATTTTGAATATTGTAGTAGTTTTCATATTGTTCATTTTTGTTATTTAATTTCTATTCTTGCCACTTCATCCACATTCTTTATCCTACGGATATTGTCAATGGCTTGCTTTAGTTCGTTGGAAGAATGTACCTCAGAAAACATGAGATTTTTTGCACAAGCATTTCTGCCTCCTTTGGCTTGGGCATATTTTCTCTCGCAAGCGTCACCTGAATGTTATAGACAGCGGAATCATTTGTGGTCGCACTGTGTGCATAGCTAAGTGATTTCAACTGACACCATTTTAACCTGATTAAGGAATCACAAACTATTGTTCCTGGAGTATATGAGATGGAATCTGTTGGTATAAACGCTTTCTTGTCATCATAATCGTAAATGACTGATCCGTTTTTCAGAGCCTTGATATGGGTGCGTACTTGGCTGTTTTTTGCTTCTATTAGTTTTACTTCCAGTCTCTCATCATTTCTATAGTCGTACTCTGAGAAGTGCTCTTCTACAATTTGACAGATACTGTCCTGTAATTGATGACTAATATGATTGTCTTTACGATACTCGTTATTACAGATGTCATAGAGGGTGTAATATCCGTTCTTACGCAATTCCAACTCGCCAAACCAATGTCTTGATGTATGATAGATAAAGGCATCATACTCAGGCTTCACCAACAGACCATATCTGCTACGC